>Ga0209254_10002821_pt1 | contig 15871 bp, 9 predicted proteins | sample FrelakmetDIP11DI_FD_187148 | JGI IMG/M metagenome (GOLD analysis project Ga0209254, IMG submission 187148) | Freshwater lake sediment microbial communities from the University of Notre Dame, USA, for methane emissions studies - DIP11 DI (SPAdes)... | ecosystem: Environmental > Aquatic >... | reverse complement strand
TCTATTGGCACGCCTGTATGGAGGCATCCCGGTTCATCGCGGCGAATATGACCGCAAGCTGGTCGATACGCTGCTGAGCGTGTTGAAATCGGGCCGCCCGTTGTTGATCGCTCCCGAAGGCGGTCGAACGCACACCCTGGCGATGCGTCGCGCCTTGCCCGGCGCTGCCTATCTGGCAGACCTGGCCGAAGTACTGGTTGTGCCAGCGGGTGTGGTCGGGACGAGCGACGATTTCCTGGATCGCGCACTGCATGGGCACAGACCGGAGATCGAAATGCGCATCGGTCCTCCGTTCAGGCTGCCAGCGATCACCGGCAAAGGTGAGGAACGACGTCGCGCCCGACAGATGAATACTGACTTGATCATGCAAAGAATTGCCGCTTTATTACCAGCTGAATACCACGGTGTATATGCTGAAAAGCCCATCCTGGAGCCTGTTCCAGAACCTTTAGAGAAGAGCGAAAAATGACCGTTCATAGTATCGAAAAAAGCAGAAGCAGTCCGAGAAGTTATGAACATGCCCGAAACAACCGGGTACGCCGCGTCTTGCGTTTCTTACTGCGTTATATTGGTTTTACGCTGTTGGCGAAAGTAAACCGGGTTGAGGGGCAGGAAAACATTCCAGAATCAGGCCCAGCCATTTTAATGATCAACCATATCGCTTTCATCGACCCGATCGTCGTGCTGCATGTCACGAAGCGGGACATCATCCCCATGGCGAAAATCGAAGTATATGATTATCCGGTGGTTGGCATTTTCCCCCATTTGTGGGGTGTTATCCCGGTCCGGCGGGAGGAAGTCGACCGGCGGGCTATCCAGCAATCTTTGGAGGTGTTGCGCGCCGGCGAGCTGGTGCTGGTCGCGCCAGAGGGGACGCGCGGGCCAACACTGAAACAAGGCAAAGAAGGGATCGCTTATCTTGCCAGTCGTAGCGAAGCGCCCATCATCCCGGTCGCCGTGGATGGCACGATCGGCTTCCCGGCTTTAAGGTTCACCGGAGCATGGCGTGAGCCAGGAGCCTATGTGCAATTCGGGCATCCATTCCGCTTCCGTCCGGAATACCAGAGAGCCGGGCGCGACCAGCTACGCCTGATGACCGATGAAGCAATGTATATCCTGTCTGCTTTGCTGCCCCCTCACCGCCGCGGCTATTACTCCGATCTGTCTAATGCAACCCTGGAAACCATTGAGCTGGTTTAACTGGCGCGCACCGGTTAGATCAGTTGATCGACCGGTCGGATGTGCTATAATCGAAATGGAAAAGATGGCACAGGTGTTGCAACAAGGCCTTTTATGAACCTTCTTTCCACGCTGCTTCCGCCGTCCTCATTCGTTGAGCTTCCTCAAGGGCTGGTCGGCTGGACAGGGTTCTTTGCCCTGTCAGGCGTGGTTATTTTCCTGTTGTGGAAATGGCGCAAATATAACAAGCCACTCGATCCCCGGCAATGGCTACTATTGGTGGCATTGCTGGTGCTCACAGTTATATTCAGTTGGGTGCCTAGAAGCGGATTGCCGTTGGAAAGCGTCACACCGCCGCCCGGCGTCCCGATGGAACCGAATGAGCCTTCAATCATGTTCCTTTCGGCCCTGCCCTGGATGCTGGCGGCAGGCTTGCTGGGGCCGCTACCGGCCGCTATCGTAGGCCTGCTGTCCGGGTTTTTGACCGGGCTATGGCAGACGCATAGTCTCTTTACTGCACTCGAAACAGCCCTGCTGGCGATTATTTTCTGCGCGGCTTTACGGCAGAATTACCGTACAACCTTCTTCCGGATCCTACGGCATCCGCTGGCAGCAGCAATTTTACTCGGCTTGCTTTTCCCGTTCATCCACCTGATTATTCTGCTTTTATCCGCGCAAGGGATCTTGGTCAGCCGCTTGGATTACAGCTTGAGGATGCTGGCTAGCGCTTCAATAATTATGGGGGTTGAGTTATTGATTGCTGGCTTGTGCGCTGAGGCGATCATGCTTCTGATGCCACAAAGCTGGAGAGAAACCACACCTCTGCAGCCTTCACCCGCTGAGAAAAGCCTGCAAATGCGCTTTATCGTCAGCATGGCGCCGCTGGCAATCGTACTTGTGTTGACCTTGATGGTCGGCGATTGGATCGTCGCTGGTCAGGCAGCCCGCGAAATGATCCGTGATCGCATGGAAAATGCCGCTCTGATGGCGGCTGAAAGCGTGCCTTATTTTCTGGAAACCGGACAGAGCCTAGCCACCAAATTAGCCGAGGACCCGCGCCTGCTCAGCGATGATAGTCTGGTATTAAATGAAGTCCTGGTGCAGGATATCAAAGCCATACCCTTTTTCAACCAGCTTACGGTTGTCGATGATACCGATGAACCGTTGGCCAGTTATCCAACGGCGAATTATGTCGGCCCTCAGACACCTATTGAAGAACAGATTGGCATCCAATTGGCATTGAGCAGTGGCATACCGTTCCAGATCTTCACCATCCCACCCGCTCCGGAACAGGTGACTGCACAGATCTCCTTTGTAACGACTATATTTGACGAGAATCAAGAAGCTCGCCGGGTGCTGATCGCACGGGCCGACTTGGCGACCAACCCCTATTCAAAACCGATCATCTCCAGTATCAGCAGTTTGACCGGCGACGATGATATCGGCATGATGCTGGACGGAGATGCGCGGATCCTGGTACACCCCGATCCTGCCCTGGTCATGACTACTTATATGGGCAGAATCCCCGAGTTGCAATCTTTTTACATTGAAGCCCAGCCTGATGGGACACGCATGTTCGTCTACTTCCAGCCTACATTTGGCAGGGATTGGTCGATCGTATTGATGGTACCGGTCTATCGCGCCCAGCAACTCGCCCTGGATATCGCCACACCATTGCTGGGCATGATCGCAATTCTGGCTCTTATTGCCCTTGCCATCCTCAGCCTGGGCTTGCGGATGGTGACCGGCTCCATGCAAAACCTGGCCCAGGAAGCCGGAAAGATCGCCCAGGGCAGACTGGACCAGCCTCTGGCGGTCGATGGAGTGGATGAAGTCGGCCAGCTACGTCGCGCCTTCGAACAGATGCGGGTGAGCTTGAAAGCCCGCCTGGATGAGTTGAACCGTTTGCTGCTGGTCAGCCAGGGTGTCGCATCCAGCTTGGAAGTATCGGAAGCTGTCCAACCAGTGCTCGAGGCAGCTTTGGCTACTGGCGCCAGCTCCGCTCGAGTTGTGCTGGCGCCCAGTGTGGTTCCCGACCTGGATGGCGCACCCTCTATTCCGATCAGCTTTGGATTGGGTCCAACTCAGAACGTATATCGAGATCTCGATGAACAAATCCTGGCCTTGACCCGCCAGCAAGACCGGCTGGTGCTGTCGAACCTGTACCGGCCCCGGCTGCTCAACTTTTCGCCCGCTGCATCGCACCCGGAGTCGATCATGGCGGTGGCATTACGCCACGAAAGCCTGTATTATGGCACGTTGTGGATTGCTTACGACCAGCCGCACTCTTTCTCTGAAGAAGAAGTACGCTTCATGGTTACGCTGGGTGGGCAGGCGGCGCTGGCAGCGGCAAACGCTCGCCTGTTCCTGACCGCTGAAATCGGAAGGCAGCGCCTCGAATCGATCCTGGCTTCGAGTCCCGACCCTGTCCTGGTGACAGACCAGCGCGACCAGCTGGTGCTCGCCAACCCGGCTGCCTGGCAGGTGCTGGGTCTGAGCATGGAAGAAACCGACCATGGCAGACCGATCGACCAGGTGCTCAAAGAGCCAGAGCTGGTCAACCTGCTGCGCACTTCCAGCCCAGAAAAGCTCTCAATGGAGCTTTCGCTTCCAGGAGGACGCGTCTTTTTGGCCACTGCCACCCCGGTGCTCGCCGAGGGACAGCGGGTTGGCCGCGTCTGCGTCCTGCGCGACGTAACGCATTTCAAAGAGTTGGACGCACTCAAATCGGAATTCGTCTCGACCGTCAGCCACGACCTGCGCTCACCGCTTACATTGATGCGTGGATATGCTACCATGCTCGAGATGGTCGGACAGCTGAACGATCAGCAGAATAGCTACGTGCAGAAGATTATTTCTGGGGTAGAGAGCATGTCCCGCCTGGTCAATAACCTGCTCGATTTGGGTCGCATCGAATCGGGCATTGGGCTGCAGTTGGAGACGATCAACATCCAGGATGTAGTCGAACGCGTGACCGGCTCGCTTCAGCTCCAGGCGGCTCAAAAAAGAATCCAATTGACCTGTGAGTTCCCGCAACAATCCATACCACTGATCGAGGCTGACCAGGCATTGTTACAGCAAGCCTTGCACAACCTGGTCGAGAATGCGATCAAGTACACCCGCGCCGAGGGCAAAGTACATGTGCGCGTGCGGACGCAGCCGATTGGCGTCGTTTTTGAGGTGATCGACAATGGAATTGGCATCTCTCCGGTTGACCAACCGCGGCTGTTCGAGAAGTTTTACCGTGGTGCACAACACGGTTCAAAAGAGCAGCGTGGCACCGGCTTAGGATTAGCGATTGTCAAATCTATTGCCGAGAGACATGGGGGCAGAGTCTGGGCAGAAAGCCAGTTAGGTAAAGGCAGCACATTCTACCTGGCTATCCCGATCCGGCAAAATGTCCGCGCAGTCGAAATCTAAGACTTCCCTTAACGTTCTAGATTCCTCTTGACCAACTCGTATAGATTTCGGTATAATATAATGTCCGATTGATATTAGATGGTGAGCGCTTGAGATTGAAATCACGCGCTTACCTTTGTTTGTCTAACAGGTATTCGAGATTTCTCTCTTCTCATACTCGTGCCAGGAGGCAATTCAATAGTGGAAACTAAGGGTTTGACCGCGCTTCGTATCAGCCTTGCTTCACCAGAAACCATTCGTAGCTGGTCTTATGGAGAGGTGCTCAAGCCAGAGACGATTAATTATCGCCGTCTGCGCCCAGAAAAAGATGGGCTTTTTTGTGAAGCCATCTTTGGGCCTACACGAGACTGGCAGTGTTACTGCGGTAAGTATAAGAACATTCGTTACAAAGGCATCACCTGTGACAAATGCGGCGTCGAAGTAACCCGCTCAAGCGTACGCCGCGAGCGGATGGGGCATATCGAGCTTTCTGCTCCAGTAGCCCACGTCTGGTATACTCGCCGCATCCCATCCTATCTTGGGCTGCTACTCGATATCTCCAGGCGTAACTTGGACCGCGTGCTTTATTTTGCCCAATATGTCGTCACTTTTGTCGACGAAGAAGCCCGCCAGAAGGCATTGAAACGCCTGGAAGATAAGATCACCGTCACCGAAAGAGAACAAGCGAATAAGATCAACGCCCGGATTGCTGAGATCAAAGCAGGGCGCGACCGTGGTCTGAGTGAGCTTACCCAACGCCAGGCAGGGGTCGAAACGCGCTATACTGACCTGATCGCCGAACAACTCGAGCCGATTATAGACGCCGGCAAGCGCTTGGAGAACACCTTACAGGAACAGGTTGGGGAAACCCTGCGTACCGCCATTCACTTCCCGGACACAGAGATTGTGATCATCGAGGCCGGGGAGACAATCGCAAAAAGTCATCTCTCGAAAGTCCAGCAAACTGTCAAGGAGCGGCTGGAGAAGATCGAAGAGAACCTGAAGCTCGAAAAGCAGAGCGATCTCGAGCATATCCAGCTCGAGAAAGAAAAACTGCGCGCCCAGGCAGATATGGAGATGGAGGAGTTACGCGGCCAGTTGGATGACCAGTCTATCGCTGCGCGCGACGAGAACGCCCGCCTGCGCGACGAGCTGCTGGAGCTGCGGCCTCTGACCTTCATGGGCGAAACCCGATATCGTGAGCTAAAATCGCGTTGGGGCCAGGTTTTCCGCGCCGATATGGGCGCCGAAGCCTTCTACGATATCTTGCGCCGCCTGGATTTGGATAAACTGGCAGAAGAGCTGTGGCACGAAGTGCGCACCTCGCGCAGCAAGCAGAAACGCAAGAAAGCCACCAAGCGCCTGACGGTGGTGGAGGCTTTCCGCCGCTCAGGCAACCGCCCGGAGTGGATGGTCCTGACCGTACTACCGGTTATCCCGCCCGATCTGCGCCCGATGGTGCAGTTGGATGGCGGACGCTTTGCGACTTCAGACCTGAACGACCTTTATCGCCGGGTGATCAACCGCAACAACCGCCTCAAGCGGTTGCTTGAGCTTGGCGCGCCGGATGTAATCGTGCGCAACGAGAAACGTATGCTCCAGGAAGCGGTCGACTCATTAATCGACAATTCGCAGCGGGGTAAAGCACTCTCACGCCGTGGCCGCCGCGAGCTGAAATCCCTCAGCGATATGCTAAAAGGTAAAAAGGGTCGCTTCCGCCGCAACCTGCTTGGTAAGCGCGTGGACTATTCCGGCCGCTCGGTGATTGTTGTAGGGCCCAAACTGAAACTGTACCAATGCGGTTTACCAAAGACAATGGCGTTAGAGCTCTACCGGCCGTTTGTCATCTCGCGCCTGGTTTCGCACAACTATGCCGCCAATGTTAAAGGCGCACGGCGGTTCATCGAACGCAACCGCCCGGAGGTCTGGGAGGTTCTGGAAGAGGTCATTAAAGATCGTCCGGTTCTGTTGAACCGTGCCCCTACCTTGCATCGCCTGGGCATCCAGGCCTTCGAGCCGATCTTGATCGAGGGTAGCGCCATCCAACTGCATCCGTTGGTGACCACCGCTTTCAATGCTGATTTTGACGGCGACCAGATGGCTGTGCATGTGCCACTCTCACAGAAATCGGTCAATGAGTCCCGGCAGCTGATGCTCTCCTCGCGGAACCTGCTTAAGCCAGCCGATGGCGAACCAATCATCAGCCCGTCGAAGGACATGGTGCTGGGAGTATATTACCTGACCAAGTCCGATCCCCGGGTTTCCAAAGGAGATGGCTTAGTATTTGCAGATATGGATGAAGCCGAGCTGGCTTACCGGCTGCACAAGGCAGATATCCATGCCAATGCCAAGCTGCTGACCAAGACCTGGTATGACGACCAAAATAACCGTCTGCTTCAACCCGAAGAACGACTGATCTCGACAACCGTCGGCCGGATCATGTTCAACCGCGTATTACCGGCCGAAATACAGTTTGTCAACCGGCAGCTGGATAAGGGTGGGTTGAAAGATCTGATGTCCAGCCTGTATGAAGTCTGCGGCGAGGAAAGCATGCCCGAGATTGCTGACGCGATCAAGGATATCGGGTTCGAATATGCCACCCGCTCCGGATACTCGCTGGCGGTCTCTGATATCACCGTACCCGCCGAGAAGGAAGCTATCATCAACCAGTCGCTCCAGGAAGCCGAGACGATCTCGCGTGATTTCCGGCGCGGCCTGCTGACCGAACAGGAACAGAACGAGCGCATCATCGAGATCTGGCAACGCACCACAAACGAAGTGGCAGACTCGGTCAAGCGGAGCATGGATCCGCACGGCAACCTGGCAGCTCAAGCGATCTCCGGAGCGACGAAAGGCGGTTTTGGTCCAATCTCGCAGCTGGCTGGAATGCGCGGCTTGATGGCTGACCCGTCCGGTCGTATTATCCCATTGCCAATCCGCTCGAATTTCCGAGAAGGTCTGACTGCCCTGGAGTACTTCATCTCGACGCATGGCGCCCGCAAAGGTCTGGCAGACACGGCGCTACGTACCGCCGATGCCGGCTACCTGACCCGCCGCCTGGTCGACGTGGCCCAGGATGTAATCATAAACGACGACGACTGTGGGACTCAAGAGGGTATCTGGATCCGCAGCAAAGATGATATCGCAGGTCAATCGATGAGCAGCCGCCTGTACGGGCGTCTGATTGCAGAGAACGTCATCGATCCAAATACCGGTGAAATCCTGGCTGAGCGGAACGATATGCTCGACCACGAGCTGGTACGCCGTCTGGTCCACGCTGAGGTGCCCGACGTGAAGGTCCGCTCACCGCTGACCTGCGAATTGAACCATGGTATCTGCGCCCGCTGCTATGGCATGGACCTGGGTCGCGGCAAGATGGTCGATGTCGGCTCAGCCGTCGGGATCGTCGCCGCACAGTCCATTGGCGAGCCAGGTACTCAGCTTACGCTGCGCACTTTCCACACCGGTGGTGTCGCGGCTGGTGGAGACATCACCACGGGTCTGCCGCGCGTTGAAGAACTATTCGAAGCCCGCAAGACCCCGAAAGGAGAAGCGGTCGTTTCTGAAATCAGCGGCGTTGTCCATGTCTCTCAATCTGACCGCTACTCTGACCTGCGGATCGCGCGCGTTGAACACAGCGAAATGATCAGTGATGAATACAGCATCCCCGAAGGCTGGAAGATCGCTGTTTTGGAAGCTGACGAGGTCGGCCAGGGAGATGTATTGGCGTTTATGGGTGAAGATGCTACAATCACAGCTCAAAACGCCGGGCGTGTGCGCCTTGAATCGAGCGAGCTGGACAACGGGTCGGGAAGCGCGGCGCGAGTAATCGTTTCGTACGAGAGCCGCCAGGAAGCCACTTACGACATCCCCAGCACAGCCCGCATGCTGCTGCGCGATGGCGAGCATGTTGAAGCTGGTCAAGCGCTAACGGAAGGCTCGCTCAACCCGCACCGTATCTTGCGCATCCAGGGACGCCAGGCTTGCCAGGTATACCTGCTCACAGAAGTACAGAAGGTCTATCGCTCACAAGGCCAGAACATCAACGATAAGCACTTTGAGGTAGTCACCCGCAAGATGATTTCCAAGGTATTGGTGACCCGACCCGGCAACACCAACAACCTGCCGGGCGATCTGGTTGATTATCTGGACCTAAAGACTGTCAATGACCAGCTGCTAGCAGAAGGTAAGCGACCGGCAAAGTTTGTTGAGGTACTGCTGGGCATCACCAAAGCCTCCCTGAGCACCGATTCCTTCCTTTCTGCATCCTCCTTCCAGCACACAATCAAAGTGCTGGCAGGCGCCGCGATAGCCGCCTCCGAGGACCCGCTATATGGTCTGAAAGAGAATGTCATCATCGGCAAGCTGATCCCGGCAGGGACTGGCTTCGTGCGCGGGCGCTTCTCTGCGCAAAAAGACCTGGAGAGACAGCAGGAGATGAGCATGTATGCTGACTCGTCTTATGAGGGAGAAGGCATCTCTGATTTAGAGTTTGGCATTTCCGATTAAACTTGTTGCACGAGAGTAACCCTGCTCTGGCACAGAATGGAGGAATGAATATGGCAGTAAGAAATGCAAAGGCAACCTGGGAAGGCAGCCTGCGCGAAGGTCACGGCTCGATGAAGTTTGGGACATTCGAAGGTCCATACACCTGGTCTTCACGGTTTGAAGAGGGCAGCGGCACCAACCCGGAAGAATTGGTTGGAGCAGCACATGCCGGGTGTTTTTCGATGGCTTTCAGTTCTGGCCTGGGAGGCGCCGGTTTCACCCCCAAGCACATTTCCACCAGCGCCACCGTCCACCTTGAGCGGATCGAGGGTAAGGCCCGGATTACGAAGATCCATCTCGAAACCAGGGCAGAAGTGCCCGGGATCACAAAGGAAGCTTTCTTGAAGATCGCCGAGGATGCCAAGTCCGGCTGCCCGGTTTCGGTAGCCTTATCAAGCGTGGAAATAACGCTTGATGCTCAACTGATTTGATCACTGCAAAGCTGTTCAACGTTTTTACCCAATTTCCTAGCAGGTGAACCAATTTATCGGGGTTTCAAGCCTCACCGGCTTGAAACCCTGTATGTTTTTCACGGGAACTACAGGAAACACCGATACGTTAAATAATAAAGCTATGACTGAAAATCAAAACGATCCAATAAAGCCAGCACCAGTTCAAAATCCGCCACCACTTCGAGTGGCTCCAAAATCTCACACCAGGAAGAAATATCCGCTAGTCCGTTTCCTGCTCTGGGCGGTTTTATTTTGCGGTCTGGTTTTGTTCGCTATCATTCTAGGTGTGCTGATTGGCACTCAATCGACTACACAGAGCCAGCATTCCACAGCGACTGCATTCTCAAAAACCAGCTTGAGTGAACAATTTAACCTGGCGTTGCAGGATATCACCGAAAACCGGTACGAAGTGGCGCGGCAGCGGCTGGAATATGTCATTGCGCAAGACCCTTCTTATCCGGGTGTGACCGAAAAAATGGCTGAAGTGATGTCGATCCTGTATGCCACCGCCACGCCCACACCCCCTGCTCCAACCGAGACAGCTACGCCGACCCGCGATCTGCGCCCGGTGGAGGATATGTTCAAACAGGCTCAATCTCTGCTAACCGAGCAAAAATGGACCGAAACGATCGATACGCTGGTCGCATTGCGCAAAGCGGACCCGGCTTACCAGACCGCCCGGATCGATGGTATGTTGTTTATATCATTGAGACAGCGCGGGGTGGATAAAATCTGGAAAGAAGGCGATCTAGAAGGCGGTATCTATGACCTGGCGCTATCAGCCCGCTTCGGACCGCTGGATGTCCAGGCGAATTCTTCTCGCGAGCTGGCCCGGCTCTATGTGATCGGCTCCAGTTTCTGGGAAGTATTGCCAGATCAGGCAATCATTTATTTCAGCCAGGTAGCTGCAGCAGCTCCCGGCTTGCGCGACATCTCCGGCTGGACTGCCAGCGCACGCTATCGCGAAGTGTTGATCCAATATGGCGACCAGCTTGCTACCAAAAAGGATTGGTGCAACGCCCAGCAGCAATATGAGCTGGCATTATCGATGGGAGCCGACGCTGCTCTGCAAGAGAAAGCCAGTAATGCAACCATTCAATGCTCGCCGCCTACCGGCACTCCAACCGCTACGGGAGAAACCCCAACTGCTACCCTGCCTCCCAACATCTCGCCATCGCCCACTTCGACGACCGGCTCAGTCCCAACACAAACCAACACGCCGCCGGTAAATCCACCCACCAATACCGTGCCGGCGCCGACCGACACGCCGCAACCACCTACCGAGACGCCCGTGCCTCCGACCGCTACAGAAAATCTTCCTCCAACAGATACCGTTCCTGCGCCGGAAGGAACCACTCCGCCCGCTTTATAAGCGCCTCGGATAGAAATTTAACCTATGAATCAAAAAAAGCAACCCTCAACGAAAATTAGGAACATTCTGGCAAGCCTGCTGTTTGGATTTCTGATCGTCAGCGCAGCTTGCCTGGCGGGTATCGCAGCATATTTTACCAGCCGGGAAATTACCGCTGCACTGGGGACCGGCGGGCAATTTGGTCCAAACATCAACCCAGGGACAACCACACCGCTCCTGAATGCCCAAGGCACGCCACTGCCGCCTCTACCGGGCGAATCGCCCGCCAACAATCCCATGGCAACCCTCACCCCCTGGGATGGGGCGGGGCGCGTGACGGTCTTGCTGCTTGGACTGGATTACCGCGATTGGGAATCCAAAGAGCCGGCTTCGCGCAGTGATACCATGATCCTGCTCACGCTCGATCCACAAACCAAGACTGCCGGTATTCTATCGATCCCGCGCGATTTATGGGTAGCGATCCCGGGCTTCAAGCATGGCAAGATCAACACAGCATATTACCTGGGTGATGCTTATAAATTGCCCGGCGGCGGACCGGCACTGGCGGTGAAAACCGTGGAAAGTTTCCTGGGCGTGCCGATCAATTATTATGCCCAGATCGATTTTGGCGCTTTTGTCCGCTTCATCGATGAAATCGGCGGCGTAAAGATCAATGTGCCGTCTGAGATCAAAATTGACCTGCTCGGCACCGGCGCAAAAACCAAGAAGAAACTCAAACCTGGCGTCCAGATCTTGCCGGGTGAATGGGCCTTAGCCTATGCCCGCAACCGGTATACTGAAAACGGCGATTTTGATCGCGCCCGGCGCCAACAGCAGGTGATCATGGCTATCCGCGACCGGGTGCTCAGCCTAAACATGTTGCCCGTCCTGGTCCAAAAAGGCCCGACACTCTACAATGAGCTTGCCTCCGGAATCCGCACCAACCTGACCCTGGATCAATTGATCAAGCTGGCATTAATGGCAAAAGACGTGCCAGAACAGAGTATCCTGCGCGGTGTTATCGACAAGAGTAACGTCTTTTTCGGGAACTCCCCAGATGGGCTTTCAATTTTGATCCCTATTCCCGATGATATCCACAACCTGCGCGACCAGATCTTCGCCACATCCGGAAGCATCAGTCCGCAGGTCCCGGGAAATTCGGCAGAGCAAATGAAAGCCGAAGCAGCCCGGATTGCAGTCTTCAATGGCAGCGGTGACTCATCGCTGGGAACTCGCACAGCCGATTATTTGACCAAACAGGGCGCCAATATCGTTCAAGTTGCCAACGCCGATCAGGCTTACCCCTCTACGACCATCATCGACCACACTGGCAACCCCTACGCGTTGAAATATCTGGTTGAGCTGATGGGCATTGCGAATGGTAAAATCACAATCAAGTTCGACCCAAACAGCCAGGCCGACATAGAGGTTTACCTGGGAAATGATTGGGCCAGCAAGGGTGTTCCTTAGTTTCTTCCTGGTTAGAGAAAGTAAGGTGGTTGATGTGCGGTCGATTTACACTGACAGCCGATCCCAACGATCTGCGCGAAGCATTCCCGTGGGTAAATATCCCAGAGCAGGTTAGCCCGCGTTATAACATTGCTCCCAGCCAGCCAGTGGCGGTTATCCCGAACGATGGCAAGAGCCAGCTCGATTTCTTCATCTGGGGCCTGATCCCATCCTGGGCAAAAGACCCTGCCATTGGCAACCAGATGATCAATGCCCGCTCAGAAACAATATCTGAAAAACCGTCCTTCCGCACGGCCTTCCGCCGCCGACGCTGCCTGATCCCAGCCAGTGGGTTCTTTGAGTGGAAACAGGAGCCCGGGCGAAAAGCCAAGATCCCCATGTACATCCAGCTTAAATCCGGAAAACCGTTTGCGCTGGCAGGTCTGTGGGAAAGATGGGACGCCTCAGATGGCTCCACAGTATTCTCCTGCACCATTATCACCACTCGCCCGAACGAGCTGATGCAGGTCATCCATAACCGCATGCCAGTCATCCTGCCAGCCCAGGCATATTCGCTTTGGTTGGATCCGGCTGAACCGCCGTTGCCAAAGCTGACCGAATTACTACAACCTTATCCTGCCAGTGAGATGATCGCCCATCCGGTCTCGACGGTTGTCAACAGTCCGGCAAACGATCTGCCAGCTTGTATCGAACCTGTGGTCGCCTGACATTTCATTCAGCATGCCGCACACCTACACACGCACCTTCCGCGTCCGCTATTACGAATGCGATGCTTATGGACACCTGAACAGTGTCAATTATTTGCGTTATATGCAAGAAACCGCCTTCGACGCCTCCGCCGACGCGGGCTATGACCAGCAGCGTTATGCGGCAATGAACCGCTACTGGCTGATCCGTGAGACCATCATTGAGTACTTGCAGCCTGTGTATTACAGCCAGGAAGTGGAGGTCAAGACCTGGATCGCTGACTTCCGGCGGGTAAGCTCGCGGCGGGCTTACGAATTTCGCTTGGCTGAAACCGGTGTACTGTTCGCCCGGGCCTTTACCGATTGGGTCTTCCTGGATGCAACAACGCAACAACCTGCCAGCATCCCAGAGAAGCTGATCGCCGATTTCTACCCCGAAGGCAAACCCAGCACTTTTCCAGCGCGACAGCCCTTCCCCAAAACGCCCGAGCCTCCGGCAGAGGTTTTTTCGACCCGCAGGCAAGTGACCTGGCATGATATTGATAGCATGCGGCATATTAATAACGCGGTTTACATGACCTATGCCAGCGAATGTGGTTTTCAAGCCATCGCCGCGTTTGGCTGGCCGCTGGAGCGGATGATCCAAACCGGCTTTGCAATCGTTATCCGCCGCTGCCAGATCCAGTATTTGCAGCCCGGTCTGCTCGATGATGAGTTGGAGATTGCCACCTGGGCATCGGATGTCCGCCGGTCGATGGCAACGCGGCATTACACCATCCGTCGCCTCAGCGACGAGGCATTGCTCTGCCAGGTGAATATGTTCAGCGTGTGGGTGGATTTCAAGACCGGCAAGCCGGTGCGCATCCCTCAGCAATTCCTGAAAGACTTTGCCTCGAACATTGTTAGCTAAATTAGACCATAGATGAATAGGAAGAACACAGATATTGTGTGGTTTATTCGGTGTTGATCTGGTTGCATCTGCGATTTCGCAAGAGAAGCCGGACGATCTAGAGCGTTACGTACCGGATGTCTCGATTACGTTAGACCCTCAACTGGTATCACACCACCGCAGGTGACGTTGAGAATGTCGATATGACCGGATAACGCTCCAGAGGTTGCCTGGGCTTTGCGGCACAGTTCCAGTGCGATGCGCGCCAGCCCCTGTTCATCGACCTGACCATCTGACTCCAGCATGGCACGCAATAACGGCTCAGTACCGGAATAGCGCAGATTTACGCGCACGATGCCCGGGGTATGCGCCAACAAGCCTGCCTCCAGCTCGTCCAGCTCCTTCCGGATGATGCGTGGCCCGTTGCCCACATACGCTGAGGCGATGATCTGGGGAGTCTTGCCCACCTCGGCTGCAAAACTTGCCAGAGAGAGTGCGCCCGACTCCAAAAAGACACGGATCACAAACAAGGCGGTGCGGATACCGTCACCGGTGGGATGCCCATCATCCACAATCAAGATATGACCCGCCTGCTCGCCTCCCAGGCCAATCTTGCCTGGGGTAGCATCTGCATCACGCAAGGCGAAGATCTGATCGGTCACATACTTATCCCCAACTGGCGTCTCGAACATGCGGATGCCGGCCTGCTCCAAACGAGCCTTCAAGCCAGTGTTGCGCATCACAGTAGTCACCACCGAACGCGCCAGGAGCTGACCGCGCTCATCAAAATAACGCGATAGCATACCCAGCATGTGGTCGCCATCGATCAAGTTGCCCAGCTCGTCTACAAAGACTACACGATCGGCGTCGCCATCGAAAGCCAGGCCGAAGCGCGCCTGGTGGTGCTGGATTAACAGGTTCATCTCTTCCGGTGAACGCCGGATATGTTCGGAGCCGGCGTCGACATTGATATTCAACCCATTCGGCGAGGCATGGATCGTCACCACCTCCGCTCCCAAGCGGCTGAAAACCTCAGGGGCGATCAGCGAAGAGGCGCCATTGGCGCAATCAATCACCAATTTGATGCCGTCCAGGTCCATGCCGGGGTGCTCGGCCAGCAGATGGCGGATGTAAAGCTCCTGGAATATTTCTCCATTGTGTACATGACCGATATGCGTATGTACACCGTAGTGGGGCACAGAACTGCTGCTCAACTGGTCAATTACCCCTTCAATTTGCAACTCCACTTCCTCTGGCAGCTTCCGCCCTGTGTGGTGAAAGAACTTAATCCCATTCTGACCGGCGGGATTGTGCGAGGCAGAGATCACCACGCCGGCCTCCGCCTCCAGGTGCTGGACCAGCCAGGCTACCCCCGGCGTAGGCACCACCCCCAGATCGATCACATGGACGCCGCTGGCCATCAAACCCGCATCCAACGCCTCTTGCAGCATTGCCCCCGACTGCCGGGTGTCACGTCCGATCACGATGGTCGCTTCACGCCTGTCACCCCGGATCACCTTGCCCGCTGCTCGTCCCAGATTCAGGACAAACTCGGGCACCATCGGCCATTCACCTACTGTTCCGCGGATGCCATCAGTGCCAAACCACTTTGCCATGCTCAAGCCTCCTGTGCCAGTCTCGGCTCATTATACTTGAAGTTGGCAACCGGCCTACCAATCCCCTGCAATCAAGCAGAATTTCGATTAGAATCGGACTAACAGAAGATTACAGGGAGTTGTGTAGAAAGGTATTCTATGGATATCCAACGGATCATCGTGATTGTTCTGGACGGGGTAGGCGCTGGAGAAGCGCCGGACGCGAACCAGTATGGTGATGTCGGCAGCAATTCCCTGTCCAACACCGCTCGCGCGGTGGGAGGCTTGCATCTACCGAATAT
>Ga0209254_10002820_pt1 | contig 15872 bp, 13 predicted proteins | sample FrelakmetDIP11DI_FD_187148 | JGI IMG/M metagenome (GOLD analysis project Ga0209254, IMG submission 187148) | Freshwater lake sediment microbial communities from the University of Notre Dame, USA, for methane emissions studies - DIP11 DI (SPAdes)... | ecosystem: Environmental > Aquatic >... | reverse complement strand
CCCCCGCCACGCCGTGGCGGCCACCGTCAGCGCCGCCTGCCGCTCGGCGTCATCGGCGCCCTGCCACCAGACCGCGAGCGTCTCGGTGTCGTGCGTGCCCGTGGTCGCCACCGAGCACCGCGGGTACTCGGCGGGGTTGATGAGCGGCTGGCCGGGCTCGTTCCAGTAGCGCTCCCAGCGCAGTACCCGGTAGCCGGGCAGGCCCATGGCGCCGAGCGTCGCCCTCACGAAGTCCGGAATGGTGCCGAGATCCTCGGCGATGACGCCCGCGCCAGCCCTCACCACGGCCTTCAGCACGGCCTTGCCCTGGGCGATCTGCGCCGCCTCGCCCGGAGGATCGAAGTACGGCGCCCGGCCATCGCGCGGGAAGATCCACGACCTGAACAGGCCCACCACGTGATCGACGCGGTACAGATCGAACAGGTCCGACGCCCGGCGGGCCCTCGCGGCGAACCACGCGTAGTCCTCGTCGCGCATCACATTCCAGCGGTAGGCGGGCAGTTGCCAGTTCTGGCCGTGCTCGCTGAACGCGTCCGGCGGCGCGCCAACGGACCCGTCGAACGAAAAGAGGTGCTGGTTGGCCCAGACATCGGCGCTGTCGGCGGCCACGCCGAACGGGAAGTCGCCCGCGACGCGCAGGCCGGGCGACTCGCGCCGAGCGTTCAGCCACTGTTCGTGCGCGATCCACTGGAGGTACTGCCGGAACAGGATCTCCTGCGCCGACTCGCGCCGGAACGCGGCGATCGCCGCAGGCCCGCGATCCCGGAACTCCGCCGGCCACTCGGTCCACGGACGGCCGCCGGTGACATGCAGTGCCGCCCGGTAGAGGGCGTAGTCGTCGAGCCACCAGGACTGCGCGCCGATGAAGGCGCGCAACTCCTCCGCCCGCCCGGAGCCGGCCGCCCATTCGTGCCGGGCGAACCGGCGGAACGCGGATCGCAACGCCCGGTCCTTCAGGGTCCTGACGCTCCAGTAGTCCACCGCGCGGCTCGCCCGCGCGTGGTCGAGGAGGCCGCGCGCAGCCGTGTCGAGCGCGTCTTCGCCGCCGAGTTCGTGGAAGTCGGGGACGTCCGGCACCGAGATGAAGACCGGATCGAGGGCCATCGCGCTGACGGCCGAGTACGGGGACGCCTGGCCGGGCGCCATCTCGTTCAGCGGCAGCACCTGGAGGACGCCCAGGCCCGCGCCCCGCATCCAGCGCGCGAGCACGGGCAGATCGGCACACTCCCCGATGCCCCAGCTCCGCGTCGACGGCATCGAGAACAGCGGCAGGAGCAGTCCGGCCGCGCGCACGCCCTCCGCCCGGGGCGTCACGCTCACGCGGCGGCCTCGACGCGATCGAGCACGCGCGAGACAGCGCGGTCGAACACGTCGGATGAGGGCAGGAGGCTGAGCACGAGGTACGCCTCGCGCGCGAAGTCGAAGAAGTAGCCCGGATGCACGAGGACGCGGTCGTGCTCGAGCAGTTGCAGCACCAGCGACTCCTCCGACTGCATGGCCGGCACCTGGAGGACGGCGTACCAGCCGCCCTCGGCCGGAAGGACGTTCACCGACGGGCACCGCGCCGCGGCCACGAGCAGGGCCCGGTAGTTACGCGTCACCCGGTCGCGGATGGCCCTCCTGATGACGGCGCCATCGGCCAGCAGCACCGGCAGCCCGGCCTGCACCGGCGTCGCGACCGAGAGATAGGTGTCGCAGATGATCTCGAGCCGTTCGAGCGCCGGGCGCACGAGGTCCTCGGGGCCGGCCGCCACCATCCACCCCAGCTTCAGCTGCGGCAGGCCCAGGCCCTTCGACAGCCCGCCCAGGCTGAACGTCAGCGCCTGCCGCTGCGCCAGCACGGACGCGGTCCGGGACAGATCGGCGTCGATCACGTACTCGGCGAACACTTCGTCACCAATGAGCGCAAGGTCGCGGGCGCGGCAGTGGACCGCGAGGGCGTCCAGTTCGGCGCGCGTGAGGTACGAGCCGGTCGGGTTGTTCGGGCTCACGACGACCACGGCGCGCGTGCGGCCGGTCGTCGCGCGCCGCAGGCCGTCGATGTCGATCGACCAGGCCCCGTGGCCGTCGAGCGCGTACGTGCGCGGGCGCACCGAGTCGAGCGCGGCCAGGTACTCGAAGAGCGGGTAGCTCGGCGCCGGCACGAGCACCTCGTCTCCCGGGTCGCAGAGCAGCTTGAAGAGCATCGAGTACGCGTCGCTCGTACTGGCGGTCAGCACGACGCGATCGCGGGACACGCGCATGCCGCGGCGGCGAAAGTCGCCCACCACCGCGTCGCGCGCGGACGGCAGTCCGAAGGGCTCGGGCGCGTACGTGAGGCCTGATGGGTGCGCCAGCGCGTCAAGGAGCCGGCCGGGATACTCAATCCCCACGCGCGTCGGGTTCGACTCGGTCAGATCGTCGAACGCGAGGCCGGCCGCCCGCAGGCGGGCGATGGCCGCCGACAGGCGGTTGGGCGTGAGATCGGAGGCGATGCGGCTTGAAAACACAGGTGCGGCAGCTTGCCTAAAACGAAAGCGGTTCAATTGAACGGAGGGACAGCCGGGCCCAAGGCACCGCTTGCCTCGCCGTAGCCGGCCGCAGGCCGTCTGGCGAAGGCGGGAGTCCCGAATCCCGAGTGTTAAGGATACAATGTCGGCCCGTTCCTGACGAGGATCGATTCTGCCACAAGCGGACCACCATCAGCACATGCCGGAGGTCGCGATGAAGTCTCTTACGCTGCCCGCCCTGTTCGTCATCATGCTCCTCGCCCCCGCGCCGCTTCCGGCTCAGCAGCCCGGCGCCCTCGAGTCGGGCTATCAGCTGCCGCCCAAGGCCATCGTCGACATCCTCGATGCTCCCCCGCCGCCGACGGCCGTCGTCAGTCCGTCGGGGAACGTGATGGCCCTGCTCGAGCGGGCGAGCATGCCGGCCATCGCCGATCTGGCCGAGCCCATGCTGAGGCTCGCCGGCGCACGCATCAACCCGAAGACGAACGGGCCGCACAGCCCGGCGTCGATTCTCGGCATCACGTTCAAGCGGATCGCGGACGGGGTCGAATCGAAGGTCGCGCTGCCTCCCGGTGTCCGCATCAGCGCCCCCGGATTCTCACCGGACGGAAAGTGGCTGTCGTTCCTGGTGAACCGGCCGAACGGCGTCGAGCTCTGGATGGCAGACACGGCGTCGGCCAGCGCCCGGGCCGTCACGGCGGCGACCATCAATGCGCTCGACGGCTGCGACTGGCTCCACGACAGTTCCGCCATGCTCTGTCATTTCGTCGTCACCGGCCGCGGGCCGGCGCCCGCGCCCCCGGCCGTGCCGACGGGTCCGCGCATCCAGGAGAACATCGGCAGGGCTGCTCCGGCGCCTACATTCCAGGACCTGCTGACGAGCGCCCACGACGAGGCGCTGTTCGAGCACTACTTCACGTCTCAGTTGGCCACCGTGACGCCGGCGGGCGTGAGGGTCCCGATCGGCAAGCCCGCGATTTTCGCGGAGGCCTCGTTGTCGCCCGACGGGCAGTTCGTGCTCGTCTCCCGCGTCAAGCGGCCGTTCTCCCGGCTGGTCACCGCAGGCGGGTTCGCAAAGGACCTCGAAATCTGGAGCCGCAAGGGCGACCTGGTCCGGACAATCGGTGAGCAGCCGCTCGCCGAGGGCGTTCCGATTGGCGGCGTCGTCACCGGACCGCGATCGCACCGCTGGAACCCGACCGCGCCGGCGACGTTACTGTGGGTCGAGGCGCTCGATGACGGCGATCCGAGGAACAAGGTCCCGGCACGCGACAAGGTGATGTCGCTCGCGGCGACCTTCGCGGGCGCACCGGCCGAGTTCGCGAGGACGGCGTTCCGGTTCACGAACCTCTCGTGGACGGAGAAAGGCGTCGCCCTGCTCACGGAGTCGGACCGCCCGACCCGCGTCACGCGCACGTGGCTCATCGACGCGCCTGGCGCGGCGCCGCGCAAGCTCTGGGAGCGCAAGCAGCAGGATCGGTACGCCGATCCCGGTGTCCCGATGATGCGCCCGGGCAGCAACGCCATCCTTCAGGCCGGCGACGCCATCTACGTCACCGGTTCGGGAGCGTCGCCGCTGGGCGACCGGCCGTTCCTGGACCGCCTCAACCTGAAGTCGCTCGCCACGGAGCGCGTGTTTCAGACCGACGACAAGAGTTACGAAACGGTCGCGGCGCTCTTCTCTGACGATGGGAAGCGCCTGCTGACGAGGCGGGAGACCAGGACCGACTTCCCGAATTACCACGTGCGCGACCTCGCCGCCGGGACTCTGACCGCCCTGACCCGGTTCAAGGACCCGGCGCCGCAGCTCACCGGCATCCAGAAGCAGTTGGTGACTTACGGCCGCAAGGACGGCGTGACGCTGTCGGCGACGGTCTACCTGCCTCCGGGCTACACGCCAGGCACGCGCCTGCCGTTCGTGCTCTGGGCCTACCCGGCCGAGTTTGCCGACGCGGCCACCGCGAGCCAGGTGTCGGGATCGCCGAACCGCTTCACCACCATTTCGGGTGCCTCCCATCTGCTCTTCCTCACCCAGGGGTACGGCGTGATGGACAACCCGACCATGCCGATTGTCGGTCCCGGCGAGACGGCCAACGACACGTACGTCGAGCAGTTGATGGCGAGCGCCGAGGCGGCGATCGACAAGATCGTCGGCATGGGCGTGGCCGATCGCGACCGGATTGGCGTCGCCGGGCACAGCTACGGGGCGTTCATGACGGCCAACCTGCTGGCGCACGGCCGCCTGTTCCGGGCCGGCACCGCGCGAAGCGGAGCCTACAACCGCACGCTCACGCCGTTCGGCTTCCAGAACGAGCAGCGCACCTTCTGGGAGGTGCCGGAGATCTACGGGAACCTGTCGCCGTTCTTCCATGCGCACACGATCGAGGATCCGATCCTGCTCATCCACGGCGAAGCCGACAACAACTCGGGCACCTTCCCGATCCAGTCGGAGCGTTTCTACCTGGCGCTCAAGGGCAACGGGAAGACCGTGCGCTACGTGACGCTGCCGCTCGAGTCGCACGGCTACGCGTCGCGCGAGTCGAACATGCACGTGCTCTACGAGTGGCTGAACTGGTTCGACACGTACGTGAAGCACGCGAAGCCGCGGTAAGAGGGGCAAGAGGCAAGGGGCAAGAGGCAAGGGAAAGGGAAAGCTATGCCGGGATCAGGCTGAAGCGCCCGAGGCCCGCTGGGCGGTAGACGCGAAAGTCCCGCTGGTCAATCGTGAAGACGTGGCGGATGCGCTCGCGCTCCGCCACGCGCACCAGCGCCGCGTCGGCCAGATCCATGGGCAGGTCCCGGTACTTCGCCATCAGCGCGGTGATTCTCGGCACGTCGTCCTCGTCGAGTGGCAGCAGGGCGATCGCCCCCGATTCCAGTATTTCCAGCAGCGCGGCCTGCGCCGGCCACGAGTCCCTCAGCAGGAACATCGCTTCGGTCACCGCCGGCCAGACGGTCATCAGCGGGTCGCGGATCGCCTTCAACGCCTCGACGCATCGGGCGTGGTGCCCATCGCCCCGGTTGACGAGGGCCACCAGGGGCCCGGCGTCAACGAGCACGCCGAGCACGATGTATCTCCCGGACGATGGCGGCGGCCTTCCGGCCGGTGTCCTCGGACCTGTTGCCCGGGCCGAGATCGACGCGCCCGACAAGATGGCTCATTCGATCGTATGGGGTCACGACAGCCTCCCCGATCCCCTCGGCGTTTGCGATGTACAGCTCGACGGCTTCCCGGACCACGTCAGAGACGCGCCGGTGGCTCTGCACCGCCAGCCGTGTCAGCTTGTTGACCATGTCCTGGTCCAGTCGCACGCTGAATGGCACGGCGCCCTCCTGTAGTACTGCACTGTACTACACGACGACGCCATTGTCCACATAGCCCCCGTTCTTCCCTCATGCAGGCGCCGTGCCGGGCGGGATTCCCCTGTGTAGACGGCCTGGCCTCGACTGGCGCGTGGCAGAAATGGCAGCGCCCATTCGCGCGCGGGTACGCAGATCCTGCTATGCGTCCTTCCGGGTGGACGATCGATCCAGCAGGCTGATCACCATGCCGATGGCGACCACGGCGACCGCGCCGACGACGTTGAGCCAGAGGAAGGCGATCGAGGAGTAGCGGGCGACCAGCGCCACGGCCGCCATGCCGGCGAGGAGGCCCCAGAACGCCCCCCTGCTGGTGGCGCGCTTCGAGCCGACGGCGAGCATGAACACTCCAAGCAGGGATCCATAGAAGAACGACCCGAACCGGTTGACCACGTCGATGAGCGGCCCGAGGTTCGCGGCGTACAGGGCGACGACGCACGCGACGAGACCCCAGAAACCCGTGACGAGCTTCGAGACGCTCAGGTAGTGCGCGTCCGACGCGCCGGTCCGCCAGAGGCGGCGGTAGAAGTCGATCACGGTCGCCGTCGACAGCGCGTTCAGCTCGGCCGCGATGCTCGACATCGCCGCGGCGAAGATGGCGGCGACAATCAGCCCGACCAGGCCGATGGGCATGCGTTCGGTGACGAAGGTGGGAAACACGTAGTTCACGTCGCCGAACGCGCGGTCGCCCGTCACGTCGCGCACCAGCGCGGTGGCGCGTCCCCGGACCGCCGCCACCCGGCCGTCGGCCTCACGGAAGGCGGCCTCGGTGGTGCCGAGCGCGCCGGCGCCGCCCGCCCGGCGCGCCGCCGCCAGCGCCGAGGCGGCGTCACGCCTCGCCTCGAATGCCGCGGTGAATGCCTCCTCCATCGCGAGGTATTCTCCGGCGCGCGCGCTCGCCCGCACCTCCGCGTCGTGCTGCCGGTTGAAGAGCACGGGCGGTTGGTGGAACAGGTAGAAGACGAAGATCAGCACGCCGATCATCGGGATGAGAAACTGCAGCGGGATCTTGAAGTAGGCGCTCATCATCAGCGACTGCCGCCCCTCGTCGACGGACTTCGCGGTCAGATAGCGCTGCACCTGGCTCTGGTCACAGCCGAAGTACGCGAGCATCAGGAACAGGCCGCCGATGAGTCCCGACCAGAAGGTATACGTCTTGTTCGGGTCCCACGTGAAGTCCAGGGCCTGCATGCGTCCCGTCGTCCCGGCGATGTGCAGGGCCTCCCCCACCGACACGTGGTCGGGCAGCTGGAACAGCAGCACCGCCACCGCCGCGCCGACGCCCGCGATAATCACGGCCATCTGCTTCACGTCGGTCCACGTGACCGCCTGCACGCCGCCGACCATCGTGTAGAGCACCGTCGGCAGGCCGATCCCGAGAATCGTGAGCGTCAGGTTCCATCCGAGCACGATGGACAGGATGACGGCCGGCGCCGCGATGATGACGCCGCACGAGAGCGCGCGCGACAGGAGGAACAGGAAGCTCGCCAGCGTCCGGGTTCGCGAGTCGAAGCGGCGCTCCAGGTACTCGTAGGCCGTGAACACTCGCGCCCGGTAAAAGAACGGCACGAGCGTCACCGAAAGGATGATCATCGCGACGGGCAGCCCGAGGTAGAGCTGGACGACGCCCAGGCCATCGGAATAGCCTCGCCCGGTGGTGCCGACCAGCGTGATCGCCGACAACTGCGTGGCCATCACCGACAGGCCGACGGCCCACCACGGCAGCGACCGGTTCGCGAGGAAGTAGCCCTCGACCTCGCTGGTGGCCTTCGACCGCCGGAGGCCGTCCCACACGATCCAGACAAGGTAGACGACGACAACGGCCCAGTCGAGAAGGTGCATGGCGCCAGGGAGCAGGGGGCTAGGGACTAGGCGCTAGGCGCTAGTCGGGTTCACGATCACGACCCGAAGTACCGCTGGATCAGCCAGATGCCGACGACGACGATCACTTCGACGAGAATCACGCCGGCGTAGAGACGGGTGTTGTCCCTTTCCTCCACGGCGTCGCTGGCGGTCACGCGCGTCTCGCTCATAGTCCCGCGGCCCCTACGGCATCACGAACTCGTGCTGCGCCTCGCGCACGGTGAGCACCGGGCAGGGCGACTTGCGCACGACCTTTTCTGCGACGCTTCCCAGCAGCATGTGAGCAATCGGCCCGCGGCCGTGCGTCCCCATGACGATGAGATCGATGTTGTGCGCCTTCGCGTAGCGGACAATCTCCAGAAAGGGGTTGCCGGCCAGGAGCGCCGTCTCGGCGCGCAGCTCAGCCCGCTCCCCATCGGTGAGCAACGTGCCAAGGCGCTGGCGCGACTCCTTCTCGATCTCGTCGCGCAGCTGGGGCATCGACGCCACGTAGACTTCGGCGGCCCAGGCGTGCGCCAGCAAGTCCTCCATCACGTGCACGACGTGAAGAGACGCGCCGAACGCCAGGGCCATGGCCTTGCCATACCGCAGGGCCGACTCGGAGGCGTCGCTGAAGTCGGTGGGAACGAGGACGGTCTTGAGGGCGAGCATGGGCACCTCCTCGCCTGGGGACTGGGGCCTGGGGGCTTGGGGCTGGACCGGAAAAGCCCGAAGCCAGCCGTCGTCTCACTCGCATTATGCCAGATGTTCACAGGACTGGATTGCGGGTGCGAGCACCGCGGGCTCCGCAGAAGCGTCGGCGACGATTCGGGGCGCGGGTTCCGTGGGACGTGTCCCCAGCCCCCCGTCGACCCGGGCGTCTTGTCGGTGCCCACGAAGCTGCCACGACAGTGCCGCTTGCCCGGCCGAGCCGCGAAGGGGACAATGGTCGAACTGGCATGACGACACCTTCCGCCGCCGCGGCCGCGCACCCCGAACGTCCCATCGACACGCCCTGGCACACGGTGTCCGCCGAGGCGGCATTCGGCCGCCTGGCCTCGCGCCCCGAGGGCCTCACCCCCGCCGAGGCCTCGGCCGTCCTCGACAGGGTCGGCCCGAACGAACTCCAGGCGGCCGAGGGCGTCTCGGTGTGGGAAATCCTTGGCGCCCAGTTCAAGAACGTCCTGATTGCCATCCTGCTCGTCGCAACGCTGCTCTCCGCGGTCCTGGGGCACGGCACCGAGGCGATTGCGATCTCGGCCATCGTGCTGCTCGCCGTGCTCCTCGGCTTCGTGCAGGAATACCGGGCCGAGCGCGCCACCGACGCGCTCCGCCGCATGGCCGCCCCGACGGCGACTGTGCTCCGCGACGGCGAGGAGTGCGAGGTCCCGGCTCGGCAGGTCGTGCCGGGCGATGTCGTTCTGCTGCGAGCCGGCGACCGCGTGCCCGCCGACGCGAGAATCGTCGAGTCGGTCAATCTCCAGATCGAAGAGGCCGCGCTGACGGGGGAGTCCGTGCCGGTCGAGAAACACGCCGACGCGCTGGAGGATTCGAGCCTCGCGCTCGGCGACCGCCGGAACATGGTCTTCGCCGGGACCGCCGCCACCTACGGGCGCGGGCGCGCCGTGGTCACCTCCACCGGCATGGACACCGAGTTCGGCGGGATCGCGAAGATGCTGCAGAGCGTGGAGACGGGCCGGACGCCGCTCCAGGAGAATCTTGACCGGGTAGGCCGATCGCTCGCCAAGGCCACCTTCGTCGTCGTCGGCATCATCGTCGCCCTCGGCCTGCTCCGAGGGCAGCCGTTCATCGAGATGTTGATCTTCGGAATCGCGCTGGCGGTGGCGGCCGTCCCGGAGGCGCTGCCGGCGGTGGTCACGATCTCGCTCGCCATCGGCGTGCAGCGCATGGTGAAGCGCCACGCGCTCATGCGGCGTCTGCCCGCGGTCGAGACGCTGGGATGCACCTCGGTCATCTGTTCGGACAAGACCGGCACCCTCACCAAGGACGAGATGACGGTCAGGGCGGTGTTCGTCGCGGGCGAGATGTTCGAGGTCTCGGGCGCCGGATACGAGCCCGCGGGCTCGTTCTCTCGCGCCGGCGAGGGGGTCGAGCCGCCGGAGTCCCTGCGGCGCCTGCTCACGGCCGCGACCCTCGCCTCCGACGCCCACATCGTCCACGACACGGCCGAAGGCCGGTGGCGCGTGAAAGGCGACCCGACCGAAGGCGCGCTCGTCGTCGCGGCCGCAAAATCCGGCCTGCACAAGTCCGAACTCGACGACCGTTGGCCGCGCGTGGGTGAAATTCCGTTCACCTCGGAAACCAAGCGGATGACGACGCTCCACGCCGGCCCGGATGGCGAGGTGGCGTGCAGCAAGGGCGCGCCGGAGGTCATCCTCGAGTCCTGCACGCACTACTGGACCTTGTCAGGGGCCGCGCCGCTCGACACCGACGACCGCGACGCGGTCGTGAAGGCCGCCCACGACATGGCCGGGCGGGCCCTCCGCGTGCTCGGCGTCGCGTCGAAGCCGGCCGACCGGCTCGACTACGCCGAGCACGGCATGACCTGGCTCGGTCTCGTCGGCATGATCGATCCGCCGAGGCCGGAAGCGCAGGCGGCCATTCGCACCTGCGAGCGGGCCGGGATCAAAGTGGTCATGATCACCGGAGACCATCCCCGGACGGCCGAGGCGGTGGCCCGCGAACTCGGCCTGCTGAAGGGCGGCCGCGTCGTCACCGGCGCCGGCCTCGAAGCCCTGAGCGACGAGGCCCTCGAGGCGCAGGTCGAGGAGATCGAGGTCTACGCCCGCGTCTCGCCGGCCCACAAACTCCGCGTGGTGACCGCCTGGCAGAAGCAGGGGCACATCGTCGCCATGACCGGCGACGGCGTGAACGACGCGCCCGCCCTCAAGAAGGCGGACATCGGCATCGCCATGGGCATCACGGGCACCGACGTGACGCGCGAGGCGGCGGCCATGACGCTGACCGACGACAACTTCGCCTCCATTGTCGCCGCCGTCGAGGAGGGCCGCGGCATCTTCGGGAACATCAAGAAGTACCTGATGTATCTGCTGTCGTCCAACGTCGGCGAGATCGGCCTGATGGCAGGGGCAGCCCTGACCGGCCTGCCCCTGCCGCTGAGCGCCGTCCAGATTCTCTATGTGAACCTCGCGACCGACGGGATGCCCGCCCTGGCACTCGCCGTGGACCCGCCCGACCCCGGCATCATGCGTGGAAAGCCGCGCAACCCGCGCGTCGGGATCTTCACGAAACCCGTCGTCGCCCTGATGGCCGCCGGCGGCATCTGGTCGGCCCTCGTCAACCTCGGGCTCTTCACCTGGGCGCTCCAGTCGGGCCGCAGCACGAGCGAGGCCATGACGATGACGTTCGTGTCGCTGGTCGTCATCCAGTTCTTCAAGGCTTACAGCTTCAGATCCGATCGTCAGTCCGTGCTCGTGCGCCCGTTCGCCAACATGTGGCTCAACCTCGCGGTCGTGACCGGACTGATGATGCTGGCGGTGGTGGTGCACCTGCCCGTGCTGCAGGAGCCCTTCGGGACCTACAGCCTGACGGCGGGCGACTGGGCGATCGTCGTGGCGGTCGCGTTCTCCGTCGTGCCGGTGCTCGAGGCGGCGAAACTGGTGCTCCGCAGGCGTGACGCAGAGGACGAGACGAAGCCGCCTCGCGTCTAGCCCTTCTTGCGATCGGATCCGAAGTAGTCCGGCGCCGGATCTTCAGGCGCCGTCCGAGGGCCTAACGGGTGAAGCGGCGCAGGCTCCTCGTCGCCCTTGGAGGCGATCTGGCTGAGATGATCGGAAATCCGCCCGGCCACCAGCGACGCCGGCGCGTCCGCGGTGTACACGCACGCGTGGTGGCAGCCGATCGGCGTCGAGTGCACGGATTCGTGCGGGTAGAAGAGCTTCAGCTGGGCCAGCGATTCGTCGACGTCGGCGTTGGCGACGATCCGGACGCGGCTGCCGTGCTGATCCTGGTGAACGATGTGATGGTCCAGAGCGGACTGACGAGGCTGCATGGCGAACCTCCCCCGGGACCGGCGCGCCGGTCAGACTGGCTGATCACAACGTAGGAGCGGCTCCGCCGCTTGTCAAGGGCGCCGGCGGGCGGGGCTTACTTCGCGCCGGTGACCAGCGGGTACCCGGCATCGATCCACGCCTGGATGCCGCCTTTGAGCGCCTTCACGCCTTTCACGCCGAGCCGGTCGAGATCCAGCGCCGCACGGGCGCTCGTGTGCTCGGCCAGTCACGCGCAGTAGGCGACGATGGGCTTCTTCGCGCCCTTCAGCGCCGCCAGTTTCAGCGGCAGGTCGTCGAGCGATACATTGACGGCACCGGGAAGGTGGCCGTCGGCAAATGATCGGCTGTCGCGGACGTCCACGACCAGCACCTGGCCCGCGTCGACAGCTTTCTTCAGGTCGGCCACGGGCATCCGCGGCACGGCCGCTTCGTCGGCGACCTGCGCGGCAGCCGGCCAGCCGGCGCACAGGACGAATACCGCCACGACAAACGTACGCCAGCTCATCGCGATCGCACTCCTGGAACAGTGAACGGCCCGGCGGCGCGCGGCCCTCGCGCGATCGTCCGGTCCGGTCATGATACCGTATCGGAGATGCGCACCGAATATCACCACTGGTACTCCGGCCGGACGAGCCGCGAGATGGGCCTGGTCGTGTACGGCCACTGGGGCCCGCCGATGGTCGTCTTCCCCACAAGCGGCGGCGACGAGTGGGAGATGGACCGGCAGGGCATGATCGCGGCGCTGGCTGACTTCATCGACGCCGGGCGCGTGAAAGTGTTCACCGTCAACGCCAACAGCGGAGACGCGTTCTACAACAAGGGCGCGCATCCCTTCCACCGCAGCTACATGCAGGCGCAGTACGACGCGTACGTGCGGTTCGAGGTGGTGCCCTTCATCCGCCGGCATTGCCAGTCCGACGATGTCGCGATTACCACGATGGGCGCGTCGCTCGGCGCGTACCACGCGGCCAATTCCCTGTTCAAGCACCCGGACGCTTTCAGGCGCTGCTACGCCCTGTCCGGGGTGTACGACATGAAGCGCTTCATGGACGGGCTCTACGACGACAACTTCTACTTCAACAACCCCGTGGACTACATGTCGCAGCTCGACGACGCGCACGCCAGGGGGTTGCTGGCCGGCTGCGACATCCACCTCGCGACCGGCCACGGTCCCTGGGAGGACAAGGGCCCGACCTACCGGATGGCCGGTGTGCTCGCGGGCAAGGGCATTCAGCACTCCCTCGACGACTGGGGCCCTCTGGGCGGACACGACTGGCCGTACTGGAAACACCAGATGCGCGAGTACCTGTCCCGCTGGTAGCCCCCCATAGGGGTCGGGTCTATTTACGATCGCACGGCCCAGCCACGCACGATTCTGTAGTTAGCAGCCGCGACTCCGCGTGCAGGTGTTTGCAGAGGAGCTGGCCAACCCCCGCCAACCCAAACGATTACAAAACCGTTCGAATTAGTGGGCCGTGATCCTAAATAGACCCGACCCCTGTTAGCGGCGGGACATGGTGTCGGTGAGCGGCAGCATGGCTTCGTCGATCGGCAGCGGGCGCGCCAGCGCCTGGCCCCGGAGTCGCGCCAGCTTGTAAAGGTGGAACCGAAGCGGCGCCATGAAGGTGTAGCTCGAGGTGAGGTGAATCAGGCGGTCGCCCCACCGGTCGGCCACAGGCTCGGTCAGGGTCTTCTTCCGCTCCTCGTACCACTCCCGGTTCACGTCGCCGCGCTCGAACTGCTTCTCGAGGGTGACGAGCAGCCGCGCGCGGTTCACGATTTCGGGGTGATGGTTGACGCCGAACACGCGCGGCATGACGCCCGCTTCGTCCCGCGCCACCTCCATCATCGTCAGGGCGTCTCCCGGTGGCCCCCCTTTGCCCAGGGCCTCGTGCGAGATGGCCGTCACCCCCGCGGGCAGCGGCCCCCGCGGGACGAGGTCGTACAGGCGGTTGTCGAGAGCGAACAACCGGCGGCCGTCAGGCAGCGTCTCGGCGAAGCGTGAGAACCACGGGTGCGCCAGGGCTTCGTCGGTGAGGATGTTCTCGACAACGCCGGTGCTCTTGCCGCCCTTGTCCGGCCCCCGCATCACGGCGTCCGCGATGCCGAGCCACCGGCACATCACGCCGAAGGTATGGCAGACCGCGAGCAGCGCCGCGGTGTCCGAGGCGCGGATGGCATCGAACAGGGCGAACAGCCCGGGCTCCCACGACGGGTCCTCGTCGATCCCCTGCGAACCCCCGGTTCGCCCGTCGTTCATGCGCGGGTCGAGGTGGCCCGGGCCGCCGGTGCCGACATACAGCACGTGCCGCCCTCCAGGCGCCTCCGGAATCACCTGCTCGCCCCGGCGAAGGTCGTAGGAGATCGCCCTGAAGCCGATACCGGCTTTCTTCAGCGGGCCGCTGATGTCGCACAGCGCGTTCTGCATCGCCTGCAGGATGGCGTCGTGGCCCAGGTTCGGCCAGCCGTGATGCATGTCCAGCACAGCGATGTCGACAACGTGCGGTTCGGCCGGAGGCACCTCATCCCGCCGCTGCACACGCGCGGTCTGGAACACGGGCGGAGCGGCCGGGCAGTCCGACAGGCAGGCTTCGGGCCCGAACCGCTGGCGATGGCGACAATCAAAAGGCACGCGGGCGCACCCTGAACGCGGGCACCTGGCCGCCGCCGGACGTGACGTTGGCGAGGCCTGTCGCGCTCAACCGCGTCAGGAAGCCCGCCAGCTTGCCGTGGAAGAGGTACGGCGCCATGTCGACGAGCATGTCCTTCATCACCGCGTCGCCGCCGCCCTGGAACCACGGGAACACTTCTCGGCGCACCGCGATCTTCTCCTGAACGATCCACGAGCCAGGCGGCGCGGCCAGCGCCTCCTGGAGCGCGCCGTCCCACGCGGATTCGCTCGTTTCCCATCCCAGCGTGACACCGGCGCCGCCGTATTCGTCGTTCGGCTTCACGACCAGGCCATCGCGGTTCCGCCGGATCCACGGAACCAGGTCGAACGTGTCCGCGCCTTTCGACGTCCTGGTCTCGCCAACCACGCGTGTCCACGGCACGTGTCGTGCGATCACCTGATGCTCCCGCTCGCTGAAGAGCCCGGCGTGCCGCGGGTCGGTCAGCACGGCGAAGAACGCCTTCTTGTGGGGGATCTTGCAGCGGAACGCGTTGGCCATGCACACGGCCTTCGCCTCGCACGCACGCACGAGGGCGTCGCACTCGGCCGGGTGGCTCGTGATGTCGTTGATGAGCACCCGCCGGTAGAGCAGGTCGATTCTCCGCCCCAGCCCCCGCAACTCGCGGCCGTCGAATTCGAGGTCCTCCGGCGTGCAGACGATCGTCGGCACGCCGAGGCTCGTGAACCGCTCCTGGAGTATTTCGAACTCGCTCCAGGTCGGCACGTTGCGCCAGTCCACGATGCCGATAGTCGGCGGCTGCGCGCGGCCGCCCCACTCGCGGTAACTCGTCATGAGCGCCTCGAGCATGGCCGCCGTGAGCGAATACGCCTGCACGTCGAACACGGCCTTGAAGCGATCCATGACCGGCAGTTGCTCGAACACGGCCGCGAGGCGCTCCGTATATCCGAAGCCCGCCGGCGACTCGGCGTTGTACTCCGCCGCCTGCAGCGAGTCGGGCAGCAGGAACGTGTCGACGCGCGACGAGGTGCTCGCCCGCGCGTAGCCCGGATCGATGTCGACCAGCCGCCGTTCGTCGGGGCGGAGGCCCAGTTCATCCAGGAGCGCGGGCCCGGCCATCGCCGCCGCGACGACGCGCTCGCCCAGCACGGCGATCGTCTCGGCGAACTCCCGGATGCGCCGCTCGTCGTCGTCTGTCAGGAACAGCGGGCGCAGGAACGGGCAGTGCACGCGGTCGCCGAACGTCAGCCGTTCGGCCCGCATGCGGGCGGCGAGCCGCTCGAACGCGGACGCGGTCAGGTCCTCCGGCAGAAGCGCGCCGTGCCACGCGTCGATCGGGTTCACTTCAGGTTCACCATCGACGGCCACTTCGGCCAGCTGTTGGACGGCGCGCCGTTCACGGCGCGATCGATCACCAGGCGCGCCATCTTCTCGACGACGATGTCGAAGTAGAACTGGGTGATGCGGTCGCGCTCGAAATCGGGGGCCGGGTTCAGGAAGTCGATCGCGTACGGCAC
>Ga0209254_10002819_pt1 | contig 15874 bp, 13 predicted proteins | sample FrelakmetDIP11DI_FD_187148 | JGI IMG/M metagenome (GOLD analysis project Ga0209254, IMG submission 187148) | Freshwater lake sediment microbial communities from the University of Notre Dame, USA, for methane emissions studies - DIP11 DI (SPAdes)... | ecosystem: Environmental > Aquatic >... | reverse complement strand
CTGGTTGGCCTGATCAGCGGCGCCAGCCTGGGACCAGAAGGCCCGCTTGGGCACATGGGCGCATCTTTTGGAAGCTGGTTTTCAGAGCGTCTCAAACTAAGCCTGGAAAAGTCGCGTATCATGACTCTAGCCGGCATCTCGGCGGGGTTTGGCGGCTTTTTGGGCCAGCCACTCACCGCGGCCTTCATGTCGATGGAATTTACCGGTTCGCTGGGCTATCCGATCTATGCCAACTTGATCGCCGCCACCATATCCGGGCTGATCGGCGCCCTGGTTGTGATGAATGTATCCGGGCTTATACCGTCCCTTGCCCTGCCTTTCCCGGAATACACCGGTTTTGAGTGGGTGCATTTATTGTACGCGGTGATTTTCGGCCTGGTGGGACTGGTGATGGCCTTCCTGTTCAAATTCATCTTTCAATCCGTCACCCGCCTGGTGCAGCCGTTGAACCGCACCCCGGTGCTGAAACCGATGATCGGCGGGTTGATCTTTGGCGTGGTAGGCGCTGTGCTTCCGCTCACGCTCCATTCGGGCGAGGAAGAGCTGGGAATAATCCTGACGGAAGGCGCGCAGATCGGCGCTGCCATGCTCCTGTTGCTGGCGGTGGCCAAACTCTTTACCCTGAGCGTGTGCCTGGGCAGCGGATTTCCGGGCGGTTTTGTGTTCCCCTTGTTTTTTGCCGCCGGATCCTTGGGATATGCGATTCACCTGATCTTTCCTTTCATCCCGCTCAGTGTGGCGATCGCGGGCACGATGGCGGGCATTGGCGGCGCGGTCATGCGCATGCCGTTCACGGTGATGCTGGTTATGCTATCTTTGAGCAATCCCGATTTGCTGCCGATCGCCATTTTGGCCTCCGTGACCGGCTTCTTGAGCGCTACACTCCTGGAAGCGGGTAACGCCCGCAAGGCGATGGTCCAGTCATCGGAAAAACGAAGAGAGCTGTATGGCTCAAAGAAATCCGAAGCTGGTGGTTGAGTTTCGGAACGGACTTGCAATCAGGACGCGGATGAAAAGGAGTCAAGGAAAGATAATATGGCAACCCGATCCATAGAACCCTCAAAAACCTCGCGCAGCTTATCCAGTTTCATCCCCATCCTGGCATGGCTGCCACGCTACAATCGCGGCTGGCTGATCGCTGACATCCTGGCCGGCCTGACGTTGTGGGGCCTGGTCGTGCCAGAGGGCATGGCGTATGCTGGGGTCGCTGGTCTACCTCCACAGTTTGGACTATACACACTGGTCGCCTCCTTGTTGGTGTATGCGGTGTTCGGTTCCTCGCGCCACCTGTCTGTCGGGGCGACCTCCGCCACGGCGGCCTTGATCGCTTCGACTGTGATTGCCCTGGGTGCAACCACTGCGGACATGGCGACTTACTCGGCCTATGCCGTCGCCCTGGTGCTGGTGATTGGGGTTGTTTTCCTGGTGGCGGGGGTGGCGCGCCTGGGCTGGGTCACGCAGTTTTTGTCAAAGCCGGTCATGGACGGATTCGTTACCGGACTGGCGGTGTTTGTCGCCGTTGGACAGCTCAATAAATTGTTTGGCGTTGATAAAGGGGAGGGGAATGTCTTTGAAAAGTTTTTCGCCATCATACAGCAACTGCCCGAGGCCAATTGGGTATCATTTGCAGTGGGCGCTTCTGCCCTGGCGCTGCTCTTTCTTCTGCCGCGCTGGAATAAGAAGATCCCGGCCGGCCTGGTAGTGCTATTCGGATCTATCCTGGTCAGTGCCTTATTCAAACTAGACGCCAATTTCGGGGTAGATGTGGCGGGGGTGCTGCCGCAAGGGTTACCGGCGCTATCACTGCCACAGGTATCAGTAAATACCGTGATGGATATGATTCTGCCGGCCATCGGGATCTTTCTGGTGGCTTATAGCGAGGCGTTGGGCGTGGCGCGCGAGTTCGCCGAGAAGCATGGTTATGAAGTCGACGCCGATCAAGAGCTGAATGCACATGCCTTTACAAACCTTGCCAGCGGGCTGCTCGGTGGGATGATCGCCGCAGGCGGCATGTCTGCCTCTGCGGTAAAGGAGGGGGCGGGAGGTCGCACTCAAATTGCCAACCTGGTCGCCTGGGTAGTGACCATTATAACCCTGCTGTTTCTCACGCCGCTGTTCGCCAGCCTGCCCGAGGCGGTGCTGGCTGCCCTGATCATCCACGCTGTGTGGCATATCCTCACCGCCCGAAAACTGGAGAAGATCCGCCTGGTTTCACGGACGGAGTTCTGGCTGGCGGCGCTCACCCTGGCCGGTGTGCTGTTCATCGACGTCTTACAGGGCATGATCATTGGGTTGCTGGCTTCTCTGCTCTTGATCGTCTACCAGTCAAGCCGGCCGCACGTAGCTTCTCTAGGTCGTATACCAGGGATTCCAGGAGTCTACTCTGACCTGAACCGCCATCCTGAGAACACAGCGGTTCCGGGCGTCTTAATCGTGCGCCTGGATGCGCCGATTTACTACGCCAACGCCCTGACTGTGCGCGAGCGGATAAAAGCCCTGCTGGCTGAAACTCAGCCGCCCCCCCACACGATGGTGGTGGATGCCGCCGGGCAGGACTCGCTCGATATAACCACTGCCGAAGCACTGAAAGGACTGCTGGTTGAGCTTAAGGAAAAGGGAATTGATTTCTATGTGGCTGAGCTGCATGGGCCGGTATTTGAATTCGGCCAGCGGACAGGGTTGTTGGAGTTAATCGGCGAAGATCATATCTTCCCGACCGTGGACGCCGCCGTGCGCTTTATCGAGGCGTCTGCTCGATCTGAGAACGCCAATCCAGAAGGGTGACAGGAATCCGATTGTACCTGTCTATGGAGAAACCAAAATGAATAATCTTTCCGCTCGACTGGTGATTTACCTGGTTGGGGTGGCCGCTATTTTCGTGATTCTGTTCGGGATTCGCGGGACAGCTTCGATCATCAACCCGATCTTGCTGGCGGTGGTGATCACCATCACCGTGCTGCCCATCCCAGGCCGGCTCACCAAGCGAGGACTTCCCGGCTGGCTGGCGCTGGTGCTGACCATCCTGGCGGTGGTGTTGCTATTGGGGCTGGTCATCTTTACGGTCTTTTTCTCGGTGACCAAGCTGTCCACCGAGCTGCCCGCTTACATGGCAGAAGCAGCAGCCACCACCACCGAGGCGACGGGTTCAGAGACAGCTGATACCGCGACCCAAATAACCATCCAAATGGGGCCGATTGCTCAAGGTGTGATCGCGTCTGTCCTGGACCTGCTGATCCAATTTGGGTGGGCCCTGGCCATCTTCTTCTTCATGATCAGCGCGGCGATGGCGCTGCCTGGAGCGGTGCGCATGGGTCTGGATCCGCGGGCATCGATCATCAGCCGCATTAGCTCGCTCACCGAGGATATCCGCCATTATCTAACCATCCTGACCGGGGTCAACTTCCTGGTGGGGTTAGGCGATACCGTCTTCCTGTTGATCCTGGGGGTGGATTATGCCCTGCTGTGGGGGCTGCTGGCCTGGTTCATGGGTTACATCCCTTCGATCGGTTTCATGATCGCCCTGATCCCACCGGTGCTGATGGCTTACGCCCAGTATGGCCTGGAGACTGCGCTGATCGTGCTGGTCGGCTACATTTTGATCAACGGCGGCGTGCAGAATTTCATCCAGCCCAAGATCATGGGACGGGGCTTGAAGATCTCGCCGGTGGTGGTGTTCGTAGGTCTTTTCGTGTGGGGGTATCTGCTGGGTGGGATCGGCGCACTCCTGGCGGTGCCGCTCACGCTGCTGGTCCTGGTGCTCATGGAGAATTTCGAAGGCACCCGCCCCCTGGCGATCTTGATGCGCTACACGGGTGAGGAGAAAAAAGAAGAAAGACAAGCGGCAGCCCAACATGTAAAAGGCCTGTGGGGAAAAGTGAAAGGCACCTTCGATTCCGACCATGAGTCGGAGGACATTGTTGAGTAAACCATAAGGAATAAAACCGTGGCTCCGAGCAATCCAAAAAACAAGCACCTGACTGCCGACTTGCTGGCTGGCCTGACCTTTGCCCTGGTGAACATCCCTCAGTCATTGGCCCATGCAATGCTGGCAGCCGTCAACCCTGTGTTCGGCCTGTACACGCTGATGCTGGCGACCCCGGTTGGGGCGCTGTTCACCAGCTCAGTATTCATGAACGTATCAACGACCAGCGCCCTGGCGGTCGCAGCCGGTGATACGCTGACCACCTACCCGTCGAGTGACCGGGGGGTAGTCCTGGTGACCCTGGTGTTGTTGATCGGCGTGTTCCAGATTATCCTGGGTGTGCTGCGCCTGGGCTGGGTAACCCGCTTTATCCCGTTTTCGGTGATGACCGGTTTTATGACCGGCGTGGCTGTTCTGATCATTATCGGTCAGCTCGGTGATTTCACCGGTTATTACAGTGCCTACTCGGGCAAAATTGCTCAGTTAGCTGATCTGGTGCTGAACACGGAATCGATTGATTGGGCAACCCTTGCTATTGGTATATTGACGATTGCCCTGATCTACTGGTTGGGATCAACGCGACTGTCCAAGTTTTCCCTGATCCTGTCCCTCCTGCTGGTTTCAAGTATCGCCATCTTATTGAACGAGGTTATTGCGACAGATATTAAATCGGTGGGAGATATCGCCGATATACCGCGTGCCCTTCCACAACCGGTAATGCCGGATCTATCGCTCATCGGCAAGCTGATCGTGCCTGCGATCTCGATTGGGATCATCGGCATCGTGCAGGGGGCAGGCGTCAGCCAGACCTTCCCTAATCCGGACGGGAAATTTTCGGATGTCTCCCGAGATTTTCTGGGTCAGGGAGCCGCAAACCTGGCAGGCGGCTTGTTTGGTGGCATTCCGGCCGGCGGATCCAGCTCGGGCACAGCGTTGATGATCAGCGCTGGTGCCCGCTCGCGCTGGGCAAACATATTTGGCGGTATCGCGGTTGCAATCGTGGTTTTGTTATTTGCCGATCAGGTTGAGCTGGTTGCCATGCCGGCCCTCGCCGGGCTGGTAATCGTTGCCGGTATTCAAATGGTCAATGTGAAAGCCATCCAAACAGTATGGCAGACGAACACGGTTGCCCGCACCATTATGTTGCTCACCCTTGGCTCCACGCTGGTCATGCCGCTTCAGTATGCTGTGCTCCTCGGCGTGGTGATTTCAATCTTGCTGTTCGTATTCCAGCAGTCAAATACAATAAAGGTTGTTGAGTGGGTGACCCAGGCTAACGGGTGGCCCATTGAACGGCCTGCGCCGAAACAATTGGAATCAGGCAGAGCGACTTTCTTATTTGTATACGGCAATCTTTTCTACGCCGCGGCTTCTACTTTGGAGAACAACTTGCCTGCCGTTGAAGGCACCTTCCGGGCGGTTGTCATTTTACTGCTGCGCGGAAGCGAGGATGTTGGCAGCACGGTGAACGAAGTATTTCGCCGGTATGCCGAAGCGCTGCAAAGCCACTCAGGCAAGCTGATCCTGGCGGGCGTTTCCCCGGCGCTGCGTAACCAGCTCGAACGAACCGGATTGATCAACATGATCGGCCCAGAAAACATCTTTCCTGCCACCGATACAATCGGTGAAGCTGGCAACGCCGCGCTTAGAGCTGCAGCCGATTGGCTGGCGGAATCCTCGCCGAAGCAAGATGCCTCCGGGTAGCTGAAAGAGACCAAGGAGTGGTCTATAGATATACTGCCTTCGAGCTGAGAGCACACCGGTTCCTGGCGTCTTAATCTTGCGCCTGGATGCACCTATGTATTACGCTAACGCCCTCACCGTTCGCGAGCGGGCAAAAGCCCTGGTGGCTGAGGCTCAGCCGCCTCCCCGTGCGGTGGTGTTGGACTCTGCCGGGCAGGACTCTCAGGATATGACCAGTGCAGATGTGCTGATAAGGCTGCTGAAGCAAGCTCCATAGCAGAGCTAATTGCCAGCCGCGCGGCAAAGTAAATTTGAAGCGCCGCAAGAAGCTGTGGTTTGTTGCATCCGGGTAGAGCATAGTCAGCAAGGAGGCTGAATAAATATACGAAACTCATTTCCGGCATTATAATCATCCATGATAAGTCTACCCAGGCGTTTCTCATGCGGGATGAGCCCTGCAAAATAGAATAAGAGCACTTTGTATAGAACGCTCGGTATGACAATCCAATTCTGCAATACAACAAAGGAGTTTCAAAAATGGCAGCGAAGACTCAATCAAAACGGGTTTCAATCAGTAAACAGAAGCTGGCCAAACAGGCCGAGACAGTGCAGGATGCGGCGCTGGGGATGGCTGTGGAAGGCGCGGTTGGAATGGCCGAAGGGGCAGAAGCACTGGATGTCGCTCGGGGCGCGGTACGTCTGGCCGCGGTGGAGATGGCAGCCGGCGCCAGCGATCTGACGCGGGCAGAAGATGTCGCATTTGTTGCCAGCCGGATGGCCGACCTGAGCGAAGTGGTCGGGGTAGCCGGCGTGGTGGATATGGCGCAGGGCACTGAGCTGCTGGTTGACTCAGACGACGTCAAGACGATCGGCGCCATGATCAGCCTGATGAGCGCCGAGGACCTGGAGAGCGGGATGGAGCTGGCGCGCCTGGCAGGAGAGCTATCTGCTGTCGGCCTGGTGACCGAACGCTTGCATATGCCCGTGCTGTCAGCCTTCTTGGACAATCGCGGAGAGCAGTTGGAGCAGATGGCCGTCAATGCCATCCTGCGCGCTTCCAGCAACCGCACCCTGTCCCAATTGGCGATGGCGAAAGGCATGAAAATTGAGGCCATGGGCGCGCAGGAAGTGGCGGAGGGATTGGCCCGCATGGCAGCCTCGGAGGCCATGGTTGAGCGCAGTGAAGAGCTGTCTTATGCCGCGGTTGAGCTGGCCGGTCAGGGCATTGAGAGCCTGCAGACCAGCGCGGTGGCTGCTGACGTTGCCCGCGAGGCGGCCAGAGTCGGCGTGGCTGAGGTTGCCGAAGGCGCCGCAGCCATGGGCGCCGCGGTGGCTCTCGATGAGACTGCCGAAGTGTTGAAGAAAAAAGCCAAGTAAGACTTGGTACATTAAATATAGAAGTCACGCAGTTCTCAGGGGAAGTGAGGGAGTCTAGGGGCGGGCAAGCACCGCCTCTAGACTCCCCTCCTGAGCATCAGGAGTTTCAAAGGAGAGTATGCCTATGGCTTGATCCATCGAAACGCAATTTTGGGCTCCAATTATGAATAAAAGAATTTAATCAATCTAAACTAAAGAGGAGAGTGTACAATGTCGACAGTAAGCGCAACTGCATCTGCAACATCGATGCAAACCAACCAACGCCCCTGGTGGCTCACCTTAATCAACGGCATCCTGGCCTTCGTTATGGGTGCGGTCCTGCTGTGGGCTCCAGCAAAAACCCAGGTGAACGCCTTCATGCTCCTGGTATCCTTCCTGGGCTTCTACTGGCTGTTCCGGGGTATCTTCGATATCGTCTACATGTTCGTCGACCATTCCGCCTGGGGATGGAAGCTGTTCACTGGCATTGTGGGCATTATCGCCGGCAGCTATATCCTGATGTACCCGATCGCCAGCGCGCTGGCCCTGCCGAGGATCTTTGTGCTGGTTCTGGGCATCTGGGGTCTTATGGAAGGGATTGTGTTGCTGATCATGGCCTTCGGGGGCGGTGGTTGGGCGGCTGGCATCCTGGGAGTGCTTGGCATACTCTTTGGGATTACTCTGATCGCCAACTATTCAGCGCCGGGAATGGGATTGGCTATGATCTGGTCGGCAGCGGTCCTGGGAGTCGTCGGTGGAATTGTGCTGATCGTGCAGGCTTTCAGGCAACGGTCGGCCTGAGGATTTATCTTGCGTAACTTTGTGGTGTTGGCGTTGCCTCGGCAACGCCACGGCAACGCCAACACCGCGCAGAAATAGCGAGCCAGGAGTACCCCGGCTACCGGGGGCTTTGCAGTTGATCTGAGCCTACCGGGCAGCTATGGCATAAGAACCCCGGTGATGAAGATCGGGGAGAGTTAAACTTCTTTGTAAACACATGACCTTAACTATCCAAACCATCCGCTTACCGCTGCCACTCCACATGGGGAGCGTCAACTGCTACCTGCTCGATCCGGGTAGCGGTTTTGTTTTGATCGATACCGGCGGTTCAAACCAGCGCCGCCAGCTCGAAGCTGAGCTGGAAGGGGCTGGCTGCCGGACGGGGGACCTCCGGCTGATCATCCTGACCCACGGCGATTTCGACCATACGGGCAACGCCGCATATCTGCGTGGCCGGTATGCAACTCGTATCGCCATGCACGCCGGTGACGCCGGCATGGCGGAAGACGCCGATATGTTCTTCAACCGTAGTAAAGGCAATGCATTCTTCAGCGCGGTTATCCCAATCTTTTTCGGCTTCCGCAAAACGGACCGCTTTAGCCCCGATATCTCTATCCAGGATGAAGCTAACCTCGCTGAATTTGGCTTGGAGGCCCAGGTGCTCAGCATTCCAGGGCATTCCAAAGGCTCGATCGGCATCCTGACCGCCAGCGGTGACCTGTTCTGCGGCGACCTGCTCACCAGCAGCGGCCAGCAACCTGCCCTCAACTCGATTATGGACGACCCGGTCACTGCGGCTGGCAGCCTGGAGAAGCTCAAGCGCCTGCCGATCCAGACCGTCTACCCCGGGCATGGCGACCCATTCCGCCTGGAGCAGCTCAAATTGGAAAGCAGTTAGCTGCCCTGTATGGAATTTCCACTCGGAGCTGTGCATTCTGCCTGGCCTGTTTCCAGGATTATTATTGACAATTGCTATCGTAAAGGTGTATATTGATTTAGTTATTTCGCTCCGTTTCACAAATCAGGGGGCGATCTACGAGGTGCGATGTTGAGTACAACCTTTACGACCACCGTTCTAAAAGATAAGGAAAAGAACGCTACCGGCCTGCCGGTGCCAGCCGAGGCGGTCGCCGCCCTTGGATCGGGGAAGAAGCCCAGGGTCAAGGTGACCCTCAACGGTTATACCTATCGAACCAGTGTGGCTGTGCTGGGGGGCTTTTTCATGCTCTCCTTGAGCGCTGAGAACCGGGAAGCCGCCGGTGTCAGCCCTGGCGATGCGGTGGAGGTCACCCTGGAGCTGGATACCGAGCCTCTCATTGTGACTGTGCCGGACGACCTGGCTGCGGCGCTGGCAAATGCGCCCGGCGCCAGGGCTGCTTTCGAGGCGCTTGCGTACTCGGCGCGCAAAGAATATGTGCGCCAGGTGGAGTCAGCCAAGGCCCAGGAGACCCGCGAGCGGCGCATCGCCGGGATTGTGGCAAAGCTGAGCGGATGATGTATATGAAGAACGTTACGTTGATCGTCCTGGCGGTGCTGGTCTTCGGCCTGCTGATCGGTTTCCGGGCCGGGCTGGTGTTTGGCTGGCAGCGCGCCCTGATCGCCGCCATGGCGATTGGGGGACTGGGCTGGCTGCTGAGCCTGCGCATGAGCAGAGGTAAAAAATGATGGATTTGATCAGCGATCTACCCAAACTGGCCGCCCCGGCGCAACGGGCGCTGGCAGGGGCCGGCATCACCCGGCTGGAGCAATTGACCAGGATCAGTGAGCGTGAGCTTCTGAAGCTGCATGGCTTCGGGCCGAAATCACTCCCCGCGTTGCGCCAGGCCTTGGAGGAGAAGGGGTTATCTTTTCAATCTGAGGGTTCGTGATGCTTTCCGAATTTAAAGGTTCCCCGCCTCGCCGCGCGTAGAATGCCCATAGTTCCCATTTAAAGACTCTGGCAAAGCCCATACGTGGCCTGTTAGGAGAAACAGGGGGTTGCTAATTGGACTAAATTAGTCTATAATGCTGCGCATTCCAGGGGTCTATCCAACTTTCAAACCGCACCTCCCCCGAATACCCGCTATCTAATAACTAAATACCCTCTTCGCCGACTGGATGGACAGCCATCGCTCAACCCGGTAGAACTTGGAGTATGCTTCCAGCGTTGCCGGTTGGCCGGTGCTGATCGATACTAGTGGCATCGCACAAAATTTAATTCTTTAAGGATGTACGCAGATGGTGGGTTGATGGGGGTGTTTTGGCGGGCGTAGCCCGCCAAAACATCCCCACTTCCCTCCTGAACTGCGAAACTTCTATTCTTAATAAGGAGCGTTAACCAATGCCAGGACCTGCCATGCACCATCTCATCGCGGACCGAATGAAAACCCGCATCCAGTCCAACGAAGGGCTGGGAGAGCTCTCGCCCCAGGATTATGCCAGGCTGCAAGGCCTGTTAGGAGATCCGAGAAACCTGCCCTATCTCTTCCTGGGTTGCCAGGGGCCCGACTTTCTCTTCTTCAACGCCAAAGACGTCAACCCGACGATCGGCGATCTGGTCGAGCTCTACTATGACGTGTACGACTTCATCGAGCAGTTCAAGCGCACCTTGCTGGAGGCCGTGCCGCAGCCAGTCTTGGATGCGCTGTCGGCATTTGACGAGGCAGTCGATCAGGTGATCACCGACTCCGCCCTGCTGAGCGAGCTGAAGCAAACCTTCGAGGACCTCAACCGGGTATTGACCGCCTTCCTGGCGACGCTGTCTGAGATGGTCAAAAAATTCATCTCGCAATTCAATGTGTTCAACCTGGTCAGTCATCCCTACCGCGACGGGGCCTCCCCGGGAGATTGGTGGTGGTTTGATGCGATGCACTACCGCAGGACGGGTCGCTACAGCGCCGCACTGCTGGAGGCCACCCGCGATATGTCTTCGCCCTTGCACCTGTATGCCCTGGGCTACCTGACCCACGTCGCCGCGGATACGGTCGGGCATGCCTATGTCAATATCTTCAGCGGCGGTCCGTACCGTTCACAAGCCCAGCGGCATAAGACGGGCGAAAACTACCAGGATGTATTCAATTTTCTGGGCGTCACGGGGCGGGACTGGAACTTCTCGAAATTGCATGCGCTGTACAACTTCAACTTCTCCGGCGTGATCAACGCTGACGAGCCGGATGCGTACACAAACCTGCCCGGCGATTTGGCCGACCTGATCGCCACGGCGCTGAACCAGGTTTACCAGGAGAGCCCGGGTCCGGGCGGGCTGTATGCCAAGCCGATCACCGCCGAGGACGTGAACGACACCTACCGCACCTGGTATCGCTGGTACAAAAACGCCACAGACACCGGCACCCTGCCGCTGCCAGTGGCTTACTCGTTCACCGGCGAGCTGCGTGAAGTGTGGGATAAGACTGTGGATAACCTGGAAGACGCGGGGGATTTTCTGGAAAATGCGGTGGATACAGTCTCCGATTTTGGGATCCTGTCCATCTTTCTGATCCTGGCGGCGGCAGTCATGGCGGCAGCTATGGCGGCGGCAGCCCTGGCGGACGGCATCGCAGGGGCTATCGCCACGCTCGGCACGTCAACCATCCGCTATGCTGCCTGCCTGATCTACGAGCAGCTTTATGACGCCTTCCAGAATTTCCGCCTGGGCGTGGCTTTGAATGGGTTGGCCTTCCCGATGCGCGAGCACCTCACCGAGCCGCGCTTCCAGCAGTTTATCACGCCAGCCGTCCCAGATTCGACCGGCGTGACGGCCGCTATGATCGCTGCCCGGCTGCCGCTGTTGAGGATCTCGCCTCTGTCCGATCCTTTGGGAGTCATCTTCAGCAATGAGCGCCACCTGGTCTATCCGCCGACGGCAGGCGAGAACGTGGCGGTGTTGGCGGGACCTTCCAGCTATTTCAACACGCTGCCTACCCATTACGCTTTTGGTCGCATCCCCTTTTCCGCCGGCCTGCTCGATGATCTGTCGGCACTGGCGGCCTCTGGAGACCGCTCGGAGGGGGCGCTCAACGTGATCATGGCGCGCGGCCTGCTGGGGAATGCCCTCGACCTGAGCGGGGCGCTGTATGATCGCTGGTTTCAGGGGAAGGAGTTGCCCGACTTCAACCTGGATTCTGACCGCGGCTACGGCTACCTGTGCTGGACGCAGGCCATCGACAACGCTCCGGAGCCGGCCAACGCGCCAGACAGGCTGATCACCAACCCGGAAAGACCGGCTGTATCCCTGGAATTTATCCCCTAGAGGTGCGCTATGAATGACAAATTTATCCAATCCAAAGGCTATCTGGCCGGGCAGGAAACCATCCGCGAGCTGGAGAAGCTGCGCGGGGCTTACGATGACTATATCGAGAGTGAGGTGATCCCGCTGTTCAGCAGGGATGACCAGCTTGAACGGAAGCCGCCGCGCCGCTTCAAGGAGAGCTCCTATCTGTACGTGCGCTCGTTCGATGGCGATAATGGCAGCCGGCCCTTTTCGAACCAGGTTTACTGGCTCTCGCCGGATATCCAGGTAAGCCCGATCACCAACCTGGCTGCCTACACCCGCACCCTCAACGCCGGAGAGACCTACAACCTGCGCTGCCACATCCGCAACCGGGGTGACCGGGTGGTGCCGAGCGCCAAGGTTGAATTCTGGCTGACCGATCCGACCCTGGGGTTTGATACGCGCTTTGCGCAACACCTCAGCCTCGGGAGAGTGCCGTCCACCTGGGTGAATCCCAATAATAGCGGGGTGGTGGATCTGATCTACTCTGTCCCACCAAGCGAAGCGGGCCATAAATGCCTGTTCGCACGCCTTTTTTCCTTCTCTCCCCTGGATCTGCCCGTGGAGAACACCCGGCTAGATCCGACCATAGACCGGCATATCGCCCAGCTCAACCTGAACATCGTTCAGCAAGGTCAGCCCTTCCAGTTTAACTGGGTCCAGGCGCCTAACGCCCAGCAGCGCATCGAATTTGTGCTATTGTCTGCAGATGAGCTGCGCAGCCTGCGCCATCCCATCCTGACGGAGTTTAAGCCTTTCAGGGATATTCCCCAGGGAGAGCTGATCCACAGGGCGAGCCTGGGTCTTTCAGATACAGAAGCCGAGACGCTCGAGCTGATCCCCGAAGGGGATTTCCTGGTGGTCACCTCCAAAGACCCGCGCGGCCCTGATCTGGGGGAGCTGCGGGCGACCCGCCGGCGCTTGCAGGAGGTGCTGGCAGAGATCGGCGCTGGCAAGGCGGCTTCTTCCGAGCACCGGGAACTGTTCGCCCGCTGGCGGGAGATGAACAGCCAGTCCCTGCTGAGCAGCTTCAAGATGGAAATCCCTGACCTGGGATTGAGCACGGATCAGCTGGCGGGGATCCACATCCAAACCGTCGAGCTGGACGATAGCCATGCGGTGCAGGGCGGCTTGACGGTGTTGATCACCGGCTAAGGCGAGCCAGAGAAGTACCTTCCAGCGCCCTGGGGCAGAAAGCTGCTTCCAGGGCGCTGAGTAACAGCCATAATTAGGAGACCAAGCCATGTCCCATTCAGCCGATTTTGCCCCCTGCCCAGGCAAGACACCCCCGTCGGCGGATCCGCCGAGCAGCACGGTGGTCGTGTCGATCCTGTCGGTCAAGCCGAACAGCGATTTTGAAGGGGATGATGATTACGTGCCCTTCTACAATAACCGGGCGGATATCTACGGCTTCGTGACCATCGCAGGCGAGCAGTTCAAGCTGCCGACCATCTCTGAAAACGATCATCCGCATTGGGATCAGAATGGCGTCTTTCACAAGACGGTCAGCACCAGCCAGGTGCCCATCCGCATCGATATCTGGGAGGCGGATGAAGGCCTGACCGGGGATGATGACCGCGTGGATATCTGCCCGTTGCCGGATAAATCCCACCTGGACCTGCTTTTCGACCTGTGCTCGCTGCAGCTATCGGGAGATATTAATTCACAGTCGACGCAGGGTGTGATCAGCGTATCGGGCGGAGACGAGGATGAGGATGCGACCATCCGATTCAAGGTGGAGCTGGAAGATGGGCGTCCGGTCAGCTTTGATGATCTGGCCCTGGTCGAGATCGACCTGGTCCAGGTGCGCCACCAGACCGAGCGCCTGGTAGCGCGCAAACCGACCGTGGTCATGGCCCGCCTGGCGAACAACTTCACCGTTGATGTGACCACGAACTTGAGAGTGGTGATCTCCGGCGGCGGTCTGAATGTCAATGACACCTTTCCGATCGAAGTGCAAGCCGGCGAGGTGAAAAAGGTATATCTATATGAGAACTCGCCGTTATCTTTCCCTCCCAGAGATACATCTTATCCGGTGGCAGTGATCGCATCGCTGGAAGATCCGGGCAGCGCGGGGCTTAAGCAAGACGATTGCCGCCGCGAGAATGACGCCATTCAAAACCGGATCTTATGGAAGGTGATCACCACGCGGCGCGATTTCTCATTTCTATGGATGAAAGTTGGCACGCTGCTCGATATCGGCAACTACACGCCGGATGCGCATTTCAAAGAGATCAAGGATTTAGGCCATGCCTATATCAAGGCGATCTTCCCGTATGTCGACCCTCCGGTAGATGAATCGCCATTCCCCTTATCCCCACCGACCAGCGCGGCGCTCGATTTCCTGGTGAGCGTGCTTTCGGCGTTTCAGATACCGGCGGACGCCCTCGAGCCATTCGCGCTGACCTTCGAGCTGAATGCGGTTGCGACCGTGGCAGGTTATGATCGCCTGATGGGTGTTCTACCAAGCCATGACTGGTTCAAACGCTTTAGCTTCTGGGATGAAGTCACGGGCCAATCAATGGGTGAGTTCGCGCCGCATGCGGTGATATTTCTCCCGCGCCTCAAGTCGGATGATGGGCTTGATGTTGGACCAGAGATGACCCTTCCCGCCCACGAGCTCGGTCACACCTTCGGCTTAAGCGTCGATTCACGCCTGAAGAAGAGCTGGGTGTGTGAGGTCGATTGGCCGGTGGTCGGCGCTCTGCCCTGTGGGGCGTCTGGCGGCTTTGATGAATACAAAAATGAGGATGCCTCCCTGCAGGACGGCAACCCGGCCAGCGGTTATTGGGTCGCCCAAGGTGGAGAACCGGCAGCAATCCTGGCCTTGCTCAACCAGGAGCAGTGCAATTCTCACTGCATGATGGGCAATTCCCCCCGTAATGCGCATCTCAACTGGGGCGCTGATGGCCGCTGGATCGACGCTGCCGATTATAACCAGCTGCTGGACAAGGCCAGCCTGGTTCCCGATCCAGAAGTCGTCTTCGTTTCCGGTATGATCGCCTGGAACGATCAGATATACCTGGGCCCCACTTATCATCTCCCACAGGGAACGCCGGATGGAGAAGCATCGTTTGGGCTTTACGCGGTTCGTTTTGAGAACGATGATGGGAGACCGCTGGCTGAGTATGGCATTCCGATTAACTGGAACAGCGCTGAGTTTGACCGCCCGATGCCGATCACATTTTTCGGTCTTAAGCTGCCGTATCACGAGCGGACGCGCCACATCGTCTTCTTAAATCGAGGCACGGGTAAGATACTGGCGAAGCAAGAGGTCAGTCGCTATATCCCCAGCGTGCGAATCACATCGCCTGAAGCCGGGCACCAGATCGAGGCCGGCGCGAAGCTGGAGATCGCCTGGGAGGGCGTGGATCAGGACGGGGATGCGTTGACTTATACCGTACTGCTCAGCCCTAATGGTGAAAGGTGGTGGCCAGTGATCATGGGGCTGTCTGAGCCAGGCTTCACTTTGCCTACCGAGGCCCTGGAGCCCGGCGATTATTATCTTAAGGTGCAGGCGCATGATGGGGTGCATGTTGGCGAGAGCCAGCCAATGCCGCTGCGCATCAGCGGATAGTCTTATACCTGATCTAACCGATCAACGACACCTGTGGGGGTTGCGCATAGACAGGGAATTCGCCTGTATGATATAATCCTGCAGGCTGATTCAACCTGTGCTGATTGGCACGAATCATGCAAGCTTTCTTCATCAATCGTTAAAGCAGTCACGCATTTAATTTTGGGGAGTGTCCTCATGAAGAAAATCGCATTCTTTGTTTCAATTTTGCTCCTGCTGGCGCTGGGCGCCTGCACGCTGCCCATGCCCACGGGAGAGGCGCCCACCGTCCCCCTGACGGAGGTGCCCACCTTTGTCGCCGAGGCGC
>Ga0209254_10002818_pt1 | contig 15879 bp, 10 predicted proteins | sample FrelakmetDIP11DI_FD_187148 | JGI IMG/M metagenome (GOLD analysis project Ga0209254, IMG submission 187148) | Freshwater lake sediment microbial communities from the University of Notre Dame, USA, for methane emissions studies - DIP11 DI (SPAdes)... | ecosystem: Environmental > Aquatic >... | reverse complement strand
CCACTTCTCGTTCCGGCCGAGCAGCGACACCCCGATGTAGCCGCGGACCTTGAGGCTGCCGTCCTCTTCGAGCGACATCTTCGACTTGTAGGTCTTGCCGTCGTCCGGCGCGTAGATGGTGCCGTTCTTCCACTTGCCGTCGCCGGCGTACTCGAGGCCGAACATCATCTCGAGCCCCATGATCGGCCGCTTCCGCAGGCTCTCGTCCGGGTTCTCCCGGTCGACCTTCTCGAGGCCGGCCATCCCCTGCTCGTCATCCGCCGGGTAGATCGGAATCTCGAGCCAGATGATCTTGCCGAAGTACTTGCCATCCTTCTCGTAGATCTGGATGCGAGCCCCTCCGTCCTCGGTGCCGAGCGGAGTGGCCCACACCCCGACGACCGAGTCACCGTCACCGGCGAGCAGAGGAACGGCGGCCAGCGCCAGAACTGCGGCCAGCAGAGCTGCACGTCTCATGGAACCCTCCTGCGGGAACTCCCGTGTCGACACATCATACCGCGCATCGCCCGCGCGGCGTGAGGTACTGGGGGGCTGGTACAGTGCTGCACAGCGTGCGAAACGGCCTGCGGATCCTGACAGTTCGGCTCGCCCTGGCCACCGCCGTGGCCGCGGCGGGAGCGTCCTGCAACCGTCCCCCCGCCCCGCCGCAGCGGGTGCTGCCGAGCGCGGAGCAGCTCGCGGCCACTCCGAATGCGGTCGGCATCCCCTACGACTGCTACCTGCTGATCCGGCGGGACGATCGCCGCATCGCCCTCCACGTCACTGCCATGTCGCCGCTCGGCGACCGCGTATCCTACCGCTGGTATCTGGCGGACGGCGACGGCCGCTTCTCCCGCCCGGAGGCGCTCGAGCAGGGCGCCGGCGAGACCGTCGAGCATCCCTACACAGGACGCATCAGCCTCCCGGGGCCGCTGACCCTGGACTGGTCGCGTGGCTCGACGACCTTCGGCTGGCTGTACTGGCCGGAGAGCGCCGGCGACTACGCGGTCTACTCCCGGCCCTTTGCCGAGCTGGCCGATGCCGCCGCCGGGCGGGATGATGGCCAGTGGCTGAAGAGGGACATGTTCCGCCGCTGACACGCCCCGCCCAGGTTTGACTCCGTTCCCGTTCCCGTTCCCGTTTCGGTCGCTTCCGTGCCCGCTTCCGCTTCCGCGCCCGACCTTCTCCGACCGCGCGCCGTCTCCCCGGCTCGACCGCGCTCCTTTGCCGCGTGGCCTCAATCCGATAAGCTGTCCGGCCATGATCGCGGTCTCCGGCCTCGCCAAGTGGTTCGGCGCACAGTCGCTGTTCGAGGGCGTGAGCTTCCAGCTCAACCCCGGCTGCCGCTACGGCCTGGTCGGCGCCAACGGCTCGGGCAAGACGACGCTGCTGCGGATCCTCGCCGGCCAGGAGGAGGCGAGCGCCGGCACGGTCTCGCGGCCGCGGCGGCTGCGGCTCGGCACCCTCGAGCAGGACCACTACCGCTTCGAGGAGCTGCCGATCCTCGAGGTGGCAATGATGGGCCACCACGAGCTGTGGCAGGCGATCCGCGACAAGGAGGCGCTGCTCGAGCGCGCCGACACGGACTTCGACGGCGACCGCTACGCCGAGCTCGAGGACATCATTGCGAGCCACGACGGCTACGCCTTCGAGGCCCGCTCCGCCGAGATCCTCGAGGGGCTCGGCATCCCGACCGCGCTGCACCGCGATCCCCTCTCGACCCTGTCGGGGGGCTTCAAGCTGCGGGTCCTGCTCGCGCAGGCGCTGGCCGCCGACCCCCAGTGCCTGCTCCTCGACGAGCCGACCAACCACCTCGACATCCTGTCGATCCGCTGGCTCGAGAAGTTCTTGACCGGCTTTGGCGGCTGCGCGATGGTGATCTCCCACGACCATCGCTTCCTCGACAACGTGTCGACCCACATCCTCGACGTCGACTACCAGACGGTGACCCTCTACACCGGCAACTACGCCGCCTTCGTCGACGCCAAGCAGGCGGAGCGCGAGCGGCGTGAGGCCGAGATCGCCAAGCGCGAAAAGGAGATCGCCCAGCACCAGGCGTTCGTCGACCGCTTCCGCGCCAAGAACACCAAGGCCCGCCAGGCGCAGAGCAAGATCAAGCAGATCGAGCGCATCTCAATCGATCGGCTACCGCAGTCGTCGCGGCGCTTCCCGACCTTTGAGTTCCGGCAGTGCCGCCCCAGCGGCAAGCAGGTGCTGAGCTTCGAAGGCGTGTCGAAGGCCTTCGGCGACAACCAGGTGCTGCGCGACGTCACCCTTCATTGCCGTCGCGGCGATCGCCTGGCGATCATCGGGCCGAACGGCATCGGCAAGTCGACCCTGCTCAAGGTCGGCATGGGTCAGCTCGCGGCCGACGCCGGCACCGCCACCTGGGGGCACGAGACCTACCCGGGCTACTTCGCCCAGGACCACCGCGAGCGCCTGGAAGGGAGCGACGCCACGGTCGAGGGCTGGCTCGGCGAGGCCTGCGCCGGCGAGGGCATCGGCTTCGTCCGCGGCCAGTTGGGGCGGGTGCTGTTCTCGCGCGACGAGGTCGAGAAGAAGGTTGCCTCGCTGTCGGGCGGCGAGGCGGCACGCCTGCTGTTCGCCCGCCTCAGCGTCGAGAAGCCGAACGTGCTGGTGCTCGACGAGCCCACCAACCACCTCGACCTCGAAGCCATCGAGGCGCTGGTCGAGGCCCTCGACGCCTTCGACGGCACGCTGGTGTTCGTGTCCCACGACCGCTGGTTCGTGTCGCGGCTCGCGAACCGGATCGTCGAGATCACCGCGGACGGGCTCAACGACTACCACGGCAGCTACGATGACTACCTCGCGGCGTGCGGCGACGACCACCTCGACACCGACCAGGTCGTGCTCCGGCAGCGCCGGCCGCGGACCCGCTCCGCCGACCGGCGGCCGCCCCGCTCCGCCGAGGCGCGGGCGGCCGAGCGGCGGCGGCGCGACCTCGAGCTGCAACGCGACCTGGCCACCGCCACGATCGAGCAGGCCGAGCTTCGGATCGAGGCCATCGACCGCCGCTTCTGCGAGGAGGGGTTCTTCGAGTCGACCCCCGCGCCGGCGGTGCGCGCCCTCCAGGACGAGCAGCAGGGGCTGCGCGCCAAGGTCCAGGAGTCGATGGCCGAGTGGCAGGCCATTGAGTCGGAGCTCGCGGAGCTCTCGGTCGGCCCCGAGTTCCAGCCCGGGCAGCAACCACAAAGGCACAAAGGCACGAAGACGAACGACTGACGAGACCGAGTTTGCGGCAACGGACCCTGTCAGTTGGCCGCGCGACTCGCACCGTGAACTGCCTGTTGCCTGACCCTCGTCGCCAGCGATTTCGGTCGCGCCAGCCTCAACGTCCTCCTTTGTGTCTTCGTGACTTCGTGGTTTTCCGGCTCAGGTTCGCGCTGGCTCAGCGAACTCGGCGCTCGGCGTGCATGGTGAATCCGTCACCGTCGCGACCGGGCAGGACGCGGATGCCGCCCGCCGACGTCGGCACGGTCGGCACCCCCGGCGGGAGCAGCGACGCCAGCTCGACCGCCTCGAACCCCGCCGGCGGACGGCCGAGGAGCGACTCGTTCTCCTCCGGCTCGACCGAGCAGGTGGTGTAGAGGACCGCACCCCCGGCGGCCGCGAGCTCGAAGGCCGCAGCCAGGATCCTCCCCTGCAGCGCGGCGAGCTCGGCGATCCCCTCCGGCCGCAGCCGCCACCGCAGCTCGGGATGCCGGCGCAGGGTGCCGGTTCCCGAGCACGGCGCGTCGACCAGCACCAGGTCGAAGTTCCCCGGAGGCAGGGGCGGCGCCGCCGCGTCGCCAACCACCAGCCCGGCGCCGCCGACGCCGTCGAGGAGCCGGCCCGCCAGGAGCAGCCGTCCGAGGCGCCGATCGAGCGCGAGCGGCCGTGATGAGCCGCCGAGGTGGCGCCATAGGGCGAGTTTGCCGCCGGGCGCCGCGCACACGTCCGCCAGGCGCCCACCGCCGCTACCGAGTCGCAGAGCGAGGTGGGCGACGAGCTGCGAGCTTGGGTCCTGGACGTAGGCCTCGCCGGCTGCCACCGCGGCCAACAGCCCCCGGGCGTGCTCCGGCGCGGACCAGGCGCCTGGGCACCACGGGTGCGGGTGCAGGTCGATGCCCGACGCCTCGGCGGCGTCCCGGGCCTGCTCCTCCCGCCACCACACCCACACCGGCGCCGGCTCCTGGTCCGCAGCCATCGCCCGCTCCGCCGCCTCCTCGCCGAACTCACGCAGCCAGCGCCGGTAGATCCACTCAGGGTGGGACAGCCGCAGATCCGGGGTCGCCTGCTCGAGCAGCGTGGCCCACGACGGAGCTGCCCGACGCAGCACCGCGTTGACCAGCCCAGCCGCCGAGGTCTTTCCGAGCCGGCGCACCGTCCGGACCGCGGCATCGGTGGCCACCGCCACCGGGACCCCGAGCACCACGGCCTCGAGCAGGCCGACGCGGAGCATCGCCCGCACCTCGGCGTCGAGCCGGTCGAGCGGGCGACGCAGCGGCACGGCAAGGGCCGCATCGAGCGTTCGCTGCCAGCGCAGCACCCCGAGGACGCGCGCCCGCACGCCGGCCGGCAGCGAGCCCGCGAGCAGCCGCGACGAGTACGCACCTCCCTCGACGCGGACCAGCAGCCGCGCCGCTAGCTGGCGATCAGCCGAGTCTCTCACCCCGGCTCACCCGTTCGCCGATCTGGAAGGCGTCGGCCGGCATCCTCCGCCGTCCCTCGCGCTGCATCTCGGTGATCCTCGTCGCCGACCCGCGGCCGCAGCGCACCATCACGCCGGCGGCGTCCGCGACCAGCACCGAGCCGGGTGACTCGTCCCCCGCTGGCGGCGGCATCACCTCCTCGAGGCCGAAGATCTTGAGCCGGCTGCCGCGGAAGGTGGTGTAGAGGCCGGGCCAGGGAGTGAAGCCGCGCAGCCGGTTGACCAGCTGGCGCGCCGGCATCGACCAGTCAACCTTGCCGAACTCGCGCCGCAGCATCGGCGTCTGGTTGGCACCATCCTCCGGCTGCGGATGCGGCGTGATCGTCCCGGCCTCGAGCCGGTCGAGGGTCTCGACCACGAGGTCTGCGCCGACCTCGGCAAGCCGCGGCGCGAGCTGCTCGGCGGTGTCGCGGCGGTCGATCTCGAACCGCTTCTGGAGGAAGATCGGCCCGGTGTCCATGCCCTCGTCGAGCAGCATTGTGGTCACGCCGGTGCTGCGGTCGCCGCACACCAGAGCCCACTGGATGGGCGACGGCCCGCGGTGGCGCGGCAGCAGGCTGGGGTGGAGGTTGACGAAGCCGTGGCGCGGGACTGCCAGCAGCCCCGCCGGGATCAGCCGGCCGTAGGCCACCACGACCGCCGCATCGACGCCGAACGCGGCGAACTCGGCAGCCGCCGGCTCGCCCTTCAGCGAGCTCGGCTGCCAGACCTCGAGGCCGAGGCGCGCCGCGGCCTGCACCACCGCGGGCGCCGTCACCACCTGGTCGCGGCCGACCGGCTTGTCCGGCCGCGAGACCACCCGGGCCACCTCGTGGCGGCTGGCTACGAGGTGGTCGAGGGTCGGCACCGCGAACTCGGGCGTCCCGAAGAACACGACTCTCATCCGGCGCAGTGTACACCACCAATCGAGACCGGATCGCGGTGCGGGTCGTGTCCACATTCTTGACATGAACACTCGGGTGCGCCGCACCGCCTCCGGATCTGAAGTGCAACCTTTTGCAGAGGATTGACTTGACGGTGTCCAGGCCGACCCGTGCTCCTGGCACGGTTCCTGCGTAGATGACCCTTCGGGAGGCCACGATGCAAGGGGAAACCATCCACAAACCGACCGTCCTTCTGGTCGACGACGACCCCGCGGTGCGCGAGTCGGTCGGCCAGGTGCTCGAGGAACACGGCGCCTCCGTGACGGCGGCGGCCACCGTCGGCGAGGCCGATGACCACCTGCAGCACGAGCGCTTCGCTCTCGTGCTCACCGACCTGAGGCTCGACCGGGGCAACGAGGGCCTCGAGGTGGCCCGGATGGCCCGCGAGCGCACCCCCGGCGCCAGGGTCGTGCTGTTCTCCGGCCAGGACCTCTCCGAGATCGCAAACGAGGCGGCCGATGCCGGCGTCGACGAAATGCTCGCGAAGCCGCTGACGATCGACGCGCTGGCGAGGATCCTGACCGACCTCGGTACCGAGGTTGAAGCTCCGGCCGCCGGCAGGCGCAGCGCGCGCCTCAGCGACGCCGAAGGCCAGCAGCTGCTCGCGGCCTTCGTTGCCGGCGACCAGGGCGCCTTCACCCGGATCGCCACCAGCTACCGGGCGATGCTGTTCTCGGTCTTCCTGCGCTGGTTCCGCCTCGGCGAGCAGGATGCCGAGGACCTCTGCCAGGAGGTGATGTTGCAGCTGGTGGTGAAGGCCGCGGAGATCCGCAACGTCCGCACTTGGCTGCTCGGCACCGCGATCAACCAGGCCAAGAAGCGGATCCGCCGGTTGATCCGCGAACGCACCCTGGCCGAGCGCTACCTCGAGGACCTCGAGCTCCACGAGCCGGACCACGACGACGATGTCCGCGAGCTCATCACGCGCGGCCTCGACCTGTTGCGGCCGCCGGACCGCCGGCTGCTGGCGCTGATCTACATCGAGGGCCTCAGCTACCAGGAGGTCGCCGACCGACTCGAGCGGCCGATCGGGTCGATCGGCCCGCTGCGCGGCCGCGCCCTCAAGCGACTGGCCCGCGCGGTCGCCGAGCTCGAGCGACCGCCGCAGGAGATGGTCGCGTAGGAGCGTGTAGGGCATAGGCCCCTCGGCGCACGCGGGTCGTAGGCCTCCGCGTGTGCGTGAGGCGTCGCGGTCGCTGGCTGGCCTACGCCCCACGCGCGCCGAGAAGGATGCGCTGCGCGCATCCCCGATGATATCCGCCACTCACGTGCACAACGGACAAAGACGAGAGGACGCGCGAAGCGCGTAATTCTCGAAGCGTGCAGGGCATGGGTCAGCACCACAAGCGGGGCTCAGTGGCGCACATGGTCCCATGACCTGCGCGCTCCGAGCAGGAATACCTTCCCCACCCCGACGGATTCGTGTACGTTGAGCAGCCCCAACACGATGGGGTGGAGGTCTGGATGAGCGATCCGCGGCCGCCTGCCGACATCCGGGCGGCGCTGGACAGATTCCTGCCGATGGTCCAGGGGCCGGCCAGGTACCTCGGGCTGGAGCGCAACCTGATCCGCAAGGCTTGGGATGAGGTCGCCGTCCGGGTTGCCCTCGCCTTCCCCGATGCCTACGAGATCGGCATGTCGCACCAGGGGACGCGGATCCTCTACCACCTCATCAACCGCCGCCCCGACGCGCTGGCCGAGCGCTGCTTCGCGCCGCTGCCGGACATGGCGGCGGCCCTGCGCGAGCGCGGGCTGCCCCTCTACACCCTCGAGTCCTACCGGCCGGTGCGCGACTTCGAGATCGTCGGAATCTCGCTGCAGAGCGAGCTCAACTACATCAACGTGCCCTACCTGCTCGACCTGGCGGGCATCACGCGCCGCGCCGTGGCGCGAACGCAGGACGAGCCGCTGGTGCTCGGCGGCGGTCCCTGCACCGCCAACCCGGAGCCGGTCGCCGACTTCTTCGACGCGATCCTCATCGGCGACGGCGAGGCCGCACTCGACGAGATCCTCGATGTCGTGATCGCAGCCCGCGCCGCCCGGCTTGCCCGCTCCGAGATCCTGCGGAGGCTCGCCGCCATCCGTGGCGTCTACGTCCCGCAGCTCTACCGCTGGCAGCGGGCTACGGCGGACCGCGCCGCGCGCTGGGAGGCCCTCGATCCGGCGGCGCCGCTGCCGGTCACCCGGGTGTGGGTGGACAGGCTCGACCCTGCCGACCAGCCGGAGCTGCCGATCGTGCCGTTCGCCGACGTCATCCAGGACCGGCTCGGCATGGAGATCATGCGGGGCTGCACGCAGGGCTGTCGCTTCTGCCAGGCCGGCTACTGGTACCGGCCGGTTCGCGAGCACGACCCCCAGGTGGTGGCGGAGCGGATGGAGCGGCAGGTCGACGAGACCGGATTCGAGGAGGTCGGCCTGCTCAGCCTGTCGACCGCCGACTACTCGCAGGTCGGGCCTCTCGTCCACCACCTGTCGGAGCGGCTGCGCGACCGGCGGGTCTCGGTCAGCCTGCCCAGCCTGCGCGCGGACGCGTTCTCGGTCGGCCTTGCCGAGGCGGTGTCCACGGTCCGCAAGTCGGGCTTCACCTTCGCTCCCGAGACCGGCTCCGACCGCCTGCGGCGGGTGATCAACAAGACCTTCACCAACGCCGACATGGTGCGCGCCGCGGAGGCGGCGTTCGCGCGCGGCTGGCAGCTGATCAAGATCTACGCGATGATCGGCCTGCCCACCGAGACCGACGACGACCTCGAGGAGCTGGCGCGGCTCGCCGAGGACCTGGTGCGCGCCGGGCGCCGGGTCAGTGGGCGGCGGGTCGAGGTCAAGGTCTCGGTCGGCTGCTTCGTCCCCAAGGCGTGGACGCCGTTCCAGTGGCAGCCGTTCGTGCCGCCGGACGAGCTCCAACGCCGCATCCGGTTGCTCAAAGATCGCTTCCGGCGGATCCGCGGCACCCGGCTGTCGTGGGGTGAGCCTGACGAGGCTGCGCTCGAGGCGCTGCTGTCGCGCGGGGGCAGGGAGCTGTCGGCGACGATCGAGCGCGCCCACGACCTCGGCGCGGTCTTCGACGGCTGGTCCGACCACATCAACCTCGGGGCCTGGCAGCGGGCGATCGCCGACACCGGCGTCGACCTCGCGGCCGAGCTCGGCGGCCGCGACAGCGGCGCCAGGCTGCCGTGGGACATCATCGACGCCGGCGTCCGCAAGAACTACCTCAAGGCCGAGTGGCGGCGGGCGCTGCGCGAGATTGCCACCACGGACTGCAAGTGGGGGCACTGCTACTACTGCGGCATCCCAGGTGACGGCGCCGACACGCAGCTTGCCGAGGGGACCCTCCCGGTGTCCGGAGCGCCCGGGCTCGCGGCCCCCCCGCTGCGGTCCGGGCTGCCGCCGACACGGCCCGAACCCGGGCCGGCACAGCCCCCGATCTATCGCCGCTACCGCTTCGGCTTCGCCAAGACCGACGACGCCCGCTTCCTATCGCACCGCCAGGTGATGGACGCGCTCGGGCGCGTGCTGCGCGCCGCGGGCGTCCCGGCCCGCTACACCGAGGGCTTCAACCCGCACATCCGGGTGTCGATGGGCCCTGCGCTCCCCGTCGGCCAGGAAGGCCTCGCCGAGGCCTTCGACGTTGACTGCACCGCGCCGGTGCGACCGACCCACCTGGCCGCCATGAACCGGTTGCTGCCCGAGGGGCTGCGGATCCTCCGCGCGGACGCGCTGGTCCCGCAGGCGCCGTCTCTCGGCAAGCTGGTGGCCGCGGCCGGCTACCTGATCGGCGCGTCGGGCAACGGCGGTTGGCCGGCCGACCCCGCGGGGCTCGCCGGCGGCGTGGCCGGGGCGGTGCGGCGGTGGGAGCCGCTGGTCGACGGCCGGCTGCGGGTCGAGCTCAACCTGCGCGAGGACGAGGGCCCGGTCGCGACCGCCAAGGAGCTCCTGATCGCGGCCGGGGTCGATGAGGCCCGCGCCCCGCTGGTGCGCGTCACCCGCGAGCGGCTGGTGCTGCGGCCGCGCGCCGCCGGCGCGAAGTCCACGCCGGACCGGGACCGCGTCGACGCGTCCGCGGAGGACGAGCCATGAGCCGCTGGGTGGTCCATGCCCGGGCGAGCTTCACCGCCTGCCACGCGCTGACCCGATACCTCGGCGAGCCCGAGGCGAGCCACAGCCACCCCTGGCAGGTGGCGGTCCGGGTCGGCACCGACCGGCTCAACGACGAGGGCTACGCCGTCGACTTCCACGCCGTCCACCGCGCCCTGAGCAGCCTCATTGCACCGCTCGACGGCGGCGACCTCAACGCCCACCCCGAGATCGGTGCGCCGACCCCCTCGGCCGAGCGCGTGGCCGAGGTCATCGCCGGCTGGCTCGCGCCGGTGGTCCGCGAGCTCGGCGCCCGCCTGCTCTCGGTGAGCGTCTGGGAAGGCCCGGAGAATCGCGTGGATTTGATCCTCGAGGAAGCTTGATTCTCGAGGAGAGGGGCCAGCGGTGAGGCCCCCGCGCGCTCGTGTCACGGCGTCGTTCAGCTCGTCACGGCGAAGTCGACTGGACGGAGCCGGAAGGACGGAGACGGATCCGCGCCCGACGCGGTCCACCGCCCGATCAAGCATCGCCGGCATGGACAGCGCGCACCCGCTGCCCTAGATTGTTGCCTGGACCGAGCTGGGAAAGGGGGCTGGCATGAGGAGGCGGATGGGACTGGCGGCGGCGATCGGTTCGGGTCTCGCCGGGATCCTGGTCAGTGCGGCTCAGGTGGCGGCGATCGATGGGCTGCCGCTCGGGGTCGAGCTCACGAACGCCGACGTCGGCACGGTCGGGTGGGTCCGCGTCGCGGACGATGACGGGCTCGAGCCGCAGACGTTCACGATCGAAGCGTGGGTGACGCCGCTCGGGACCGCGTACAGCGGCACCGGCGACCCGGTTGGCCCGCGCTTCGTGACCAAACCCATGGAGGGTGAGGTTGGAACCAACTTGTCGTCCTTTTCTCTGGGCTTGAACCTCGACCAGACGGTGGTTGCGGCGGTGGCCCATCAGCTCGGCTCGAACGGAACCACCGTCAACTCGACGGCGACCGTCCCCGAAGGAACGAGAGCTCACCTCGCCATGAGCTTCGACGGGTCGTGGCTGAGGATCTTCGTCAACGGCGAGGTGGATGCGGAAGAGCTCACGAGCGCCAGCAACGTCGGCTACGGTCCCGAGGACGTCCTGATCGGAGCCGCCAACTTCGGCTCCGGGTACCTCCGACTGTTCCGCGGCGTCGTCGACGACGTCAGGATCTGGGACTACGCCCGCAGCGCGAGCGAGATCTCGGCGCAGATGGCGTGCTCGCTCGACGGCACCGAGCCGGGTCTGCTCGCCTACTACAGCTTCAACGCGGGCGGCCTCGGAGACGACTCCGGCCACGGCCACGACGGGCTCGCCGAAGGCCTCGTCGAGCTCGTGACCTCGAACGACGCCTGCCTGCCATTCATGTCGGACTTCGAGACCGGCGACCTGTCGGAGTGGTCGGACGTCGTCCCACGTTGATGGGCGACGGCTGAGACGCGCCACGCGGAGCACCTACCTGCCGGTCGAGGGACGCGGGCTCCGTTCCGCGGCGCCCGTGCTGGGCGGGGGCTCTTACCCTAGATCCCAGCCCCCAGATCCTAGATCCTCTGCTCCCCCATCGCCATCGCGACAAGCTCGATGACGTCCCGATATTCTCCGGCTCGTGACCGCGCTCCGGCTGGGCGTCCTACGGCACCGTCGTCGACCAGGACGAGGTGTCGCCGGATTCAAAGCCATCGGCGAACGGCATGCTCGTCGTTTCGCAGTCGCCGGGGACCATGACGTTCGTGATGACGATCTCGTCCACCCACCACCCCTGGTAGGTCACGCTGCCGTCGGTGGAAAGCCTCCAGCGCAGGATCACGTCCTGGTCAGGCCAGGCCGCGAGCGAGGCGGTGTACTCCGCCCAATTCAGACCAGTGGTCGAACCGGTGAAGTAGGCGCCGGTGGGCAGCCCACACGCATCGCCGGTGTTGGTCGAGTTCCCGGGATAGTTGACCGGAACCTTGGCCCAGGTCGACCCGCCGTCGCTGGAGATTTCCACCACCCCCTTGTCCCAGCCGCTCTCGATCTCATACTTGGACCAGAACGTGAGTGTGGAGCCGGCACCGAGGCGCAGCGGCGCGCTGGTCAGGCTGGCGCAGACGTTGTCCCCGTAGGTGCCAGTGAGGTAAACCCGGGGGCCGTTGTGGCCGCCGGTCATCCCCATCGACCACGGAGAGGACGGCGACATCGTGGCGTCGCCCGTGTCGCCGGCATCGTCGAGCAGGGTGCCGATGCTGTAGGGGCCGGTGGGCACCCCCGACCGCTCCTCGGTGTTCTGCTCCTCGGCGCCGTTGACCGAGTCCACCCCCCGCACCACGTAGTAGTGACGGGTCCCCGAAGCGAGGTTCGCCGTGTCCGCAAACGTGGTGCCGACGATCCCGGTGGCGACCCGGTTCGACGGGTCGGGGATGAAGCCCTCGCTCGTGGAGCGGTACACGTTGTAGGTGACACTGCCGCCGCACCGGCTGGTGGCGGGGCTCCAGGCGAGCTCGAGGGTGCACTGCGACGAGGCTGGGTTGACTACCGACTCGAGGCCGGCGAAGAGCGGCGCCAGGGTGCACTCGCCCGTGGCGGTCGCGCTCGCCTCGTTCGAGGGGTCGGACAGGCACGAGCCGCCGTCCGACGAGCGGATCACGTAGAAGTATGTCGTCCCACCGCTGACGTCGAAGTCCTGGTAGGTGTATCCCGCACCTCCGCCGACCCCCGGGCTGGAGTCCGGCACCGTGCCCACCAGCTCGTACGGGCCACCGGCCTCATACGACCGGTACACCCGGTACTCGCTGATCTCGGGTGTGGCGGAGTCGTCCCAGCTCACCAGGATCAGGTTGTCGCCGCCGACAGCGGCCGACGCGGTAGGCGGCGCGATGTTCAGCAGGCAGCCGCACTGGTCGAACTTGAACGAGGCGATGCGGGTGGACCACTGGCCCGAGCTCGGGCCGCCGAACATACCGGTGAACCAGAAGGTGCAGTCATCCGCCGGATCGACGTTGATCGAGGCGTAGTCACCCCAGCGATTGCTGCCGTTGTTCGAGCTCGCCTCGAAGATCGACGCCTCCCCCTGGGGCAAGGTTCCCGGCGGGTCGCCCGCCAGCCGGCCCGCGTAGCGCAGACCGGGGTAGACACTGGTGCTGTTGGAGACGCTGTAGCCCATCGCGATATTGCCCGAGCCGTCCATCGCGATGGAGCCCATCCAGCGGTTGACGGTGTCGAGGGAGTAGGTGCCCTCCTGGAACAGGCCCCAGGAGCTGCCGGTTCCCCGCAGCTCGAACCAGCGAACCCCGGCGAGATCGGCCCCGTTCACGTCGGTCGCCAGGTTGCCCACCAGCGTCTCGTGGTCACCGAAGTTCCGGTACACGAAGCGATACATCACCGGTTCCCGCAGCGGGTCGAGGGACGAGGAGCTTCCCTGGGGCACCCCCGGCTTGCCGATGCAGTAGAAGCTCGACAGGCCGCACAGCGCCGAGTCGAACTCGGCGACCTGGATCGTCGGCGGGGCGGTGAAGGTGGAGTTGCCCGGCGTCGCCCAGTCCACGTGCAGGAACCAGAGCTGGAGGTAGTCACCGGGACCCGAAAAGCCGGAGTGCGCCTCGTTGTCGATGTGGCGAATGAAGGGGATCGGGCTGCCGGCGGGCGGCAGCTCGGGGCCGTCGGTGTCGGCCGGGGTCAGGGTCTGGAACCCGAAGCCCGACAGGTCGGGGGCGGTGAAACGCTGGTAGGTCGCAGCCGCGCCGGCCAGCAGCGCGCTCCGATCGAAGGCATACGCCGACGGCGAGCTCTCATTCGCAGCCATGCCGTAGGCGTCCCGCCACACGCCCCACTTGTGGTAGTCGGGGAAGCTGGGGAAGTTGAACTGATACACGTACCAGCCACCCGCGACCGGGTCGGCGGTCTGCGACATGTACACGCACAGGGTGTTGCCGCCGGAGGCGAACTCCGTCAGCAGCCAGCGGTCGGCGAACTGGTCGTGGATCACCACCGGGTCACCGTACCCGCTCGAGCAGGACCCGGTGCCACCGGCGATGGCCGACATGGTGGTGTTCGCCAGCAGGTTCGGGACCGGCTCAGCCTTGTCGTAGATCCGGATCACCGAGCTGCCGCCGGCGTTGGAGGCGTGGATGTAGTGGTTGGGGCCGACGTCGCCCACCGGGTCGGAGGGGTCCACACCCTGGTAGCCGAAGCCGGTGAAGTTGCGGCTGGGGGTCGTGAACGCGTCGCCCCACGACTCGCCGACGCTCCGCTGCAGGTCGGCCAAGGGGTCGCCGTGCGGACCCGGTTCGGGCGGGATGACCTCGGGCGGGTGGAACTCTCGCCGTGGGACCTCACGGACCGGCATTCCCGGCTGCCAGTCCGGGGCCGACGGGAGGTCTCGCAGGTCCACGTCCACCACGAAGGGGGTGACCGGCGGGCTGACCACAACCGGCGCCGTTGCCTCCCCACCTTCCTGGCCGGCGCGAGCGGGAAGCCCGACCGCCGCCGCGATCACGAGCACCGCCGCAGTTGTCACCACGCGCCCGAGCCACGGGCCCGAACTGCCGCTGGCAAGCCGGTTCATGCTGGTCCAACTCCCCCTACCACGCATCAAAGACCTCCGTATTCACTCTCGGGATGTCGAGAAGTAGAGACTAGGTATCTGGTGCAGATTACTCTGGATTCGCCGCCGAGACAACGTCCCGGGTCAAGGCTCTGCTGCGCCCACCGCCGGCGCCACGGCGAGCTGGTCCGGCTCCACCAGCCGCCTGATCGACAGATCCCCCCGGCGGCTCCGCAGCTCAAGGGTCTGCCCACCCGCCCCGATCTTTGCCGTCCCCACCTTGTCCGGTTCCTCGCGGTCGTGGTGCTCGACCTGCATCGAGAAGTCGGTGATCAGCCGTCCCGAAGTTGCGAGGGCGACGTCGAAGGCGCACCTGTCGGTCACCCAGACCTCGATCGACCCGGTGACGGTGCTGAACCGCTGCAGCGCGTTGGTGACCCCGGCCAGGAGCATCGCCGAGATCTCCCCCCGCTCGCTGTGCGCGGTCACCCGGCCGCGGGTCGACCGCACCCGGATGTGGCCGGCGGTGGTCTCGAGGTCGACGTCGGACTCGAGCCCAACGCTCTCCGCCAAACCGCGATCCGTCCGCGCCCTGACCGCGATCCCGGCGGGCACCAGCACCACCATGTCCGCCCGGCTTTGGTCCTCACCGTGGGTGGCCGGCGGCGGTCCGGCAGGGGCGGTCCGGACCACCCGCACCGTGGCCGGGTCGGCCTTCTCGTCCACCACCAGCTCGAGCCGGCTCCCGGCCGGGTCCAGCTGCTGGAGGGCGACCGCCACTTCGACCGTGCGGCCCGAGCCACCGTAACGCAGGCGAAGGTCGCCGAACGGGTTGGACACCTCGAGCAGCGAGGAGCCGATCAGCTCCCCCCGCCACGAAGCTCGCTCCACCGGATCGGCCGCCGCGGTCGGGGCCGGAGTCGGCGACGCCGGCTGACTCGCCGCACGGTGGGCACCACCGACGACGACGCTACACAGGAAGAGGATCCACCACGCTTGGACTCTGACCTGGCTCACGGTCGCTCACCTCCGCCCCGTAGAGTCTAGCGGGACGGTCCCGGCCGATCGATACGGGTGGTTCCGCACCGGCATCAGTCCCCTGCCGGGCGAGGGACACGTTGATAGTCGCTCGCTGCCGTACCGGATCAGCAGCTCATCGAGCGCGTTACGATCGATCTCGGTCGTCTCGTTGAGAACACGAAACACGCCTGCGAGCGATACCAAGTTGTCCGCCGTTTCGAGGACCAAGCTTCGTGCACCGGCCAGGGCCTGCGCTTCCTGGATTCTCTCGGAGGGATCGCCGCGGAAGCTCTCGCCGGACCCGCGACGCTGCCCGCCCCTGCGCCCATCAGGCCCGCCGCCTGCCCCCCCGGGAGCAAGCCACCTGCTCTGCGGGACGCTGATACTACCGCATTGTGAGATCGTGATACCTGACACAGTTTCGTTTTCTGACCGCATCACCGCGGCATCAGCGCGAACACACCCCAGCCCAGGTATTCACGCGTGTAGGCGGCGTAGCGCTCCGGTTCCGAGGTCAGTTTGGCTCGAACATCTTCCGCGAACTCGTCGTCAGGATTGGCTTCAAGCCATCGGCGCATGGTGAGCCATTTGGCCGCCTCGTATCTGTCCCAGCCGTCTTGGTCAGCCAGAACCAT
>Ga0209254_10002817_pt1 | contig 15880 bp, 8 predicted proteins | sample FrelakmetDIP11DI_FD_187148 | JGI IMG/M metagenome (GOLD analysis project Ga0209254, IMG submission 187148) | Freshwater lake sediment microbial communities from the University of Notre Dame, USA, for methane emissions studies - DIP11 DI (SPAdes)... | ecosystem: Environmental > Aquatic >... | reverse complement strand
ATCGTCTAGGGGACCAGGACGCAGCCCTTTCAAGGCTAAAACGAGAGTTCGAATCTCTCTGGGGGCACCAGGAAGTCGCCAGTTACCCTGGCGGCTTTTTATTATGCTTTATAATGTAAACTGGCAGCAGGCTATAGACCCAGGATGGGACCGTTGTTTGTTCGCGATTTTGGAAAGGAGCTGACCCGTGAAACCCCACTTTGTGAAGACTGGATTCGCCTTATTGCTTGCCCTAGCGCTGGTATCAGCATCATTCCCCGCCAATGTGCTAGCCGCAACAAAATGCATCGCTTATTACACAGTTCAGGAAGGCGATACCACCCCAAAAATCTCTAAGACGTTTGGGCTGAAATGGCGTGAAATTGCTAACGCCAATGATCTGGAGCTTGCCTGGAAGCCTGTCCCTGGCACTTATTTGTGCATTCCAGCCGAAAGTAGCACAGCAGGTGGAACTTCAGGCTCTGGTCTCAGCGCAACGACCTCTGTTCCCAGCGATAGCAATGCAAGCTTCTCCGCCCAGGTGATTGGAAATAAAATCACCATCACCGGCGCAGGTTTTAAGAATAAGCAGGTGTTTAATCTAAAAGTGCGTGATGCTGATCAAAATACCGGCGGTTGGGTGAAGTTGGGATTATTTAAGATACCCAAGAAAACCACTAAAATCCAATCCTACCCACTTCCTAGCGCATTGCGCGATAATTTATACCTGGATATTTGCCTGAAGAACGCATCAACCGATGAACTGATCTGCCGCACAGTTCTCCATCCACAATAGTACCTGCTGATGATTGCCGGTCCTTGGTTTAGTTCCCGGGCTTTACCACCAGATTGTAAGCGCCAGTAGGATCGGAATCCTCATTCGCATCCACCCGGATTATAATCACCCCGATCTGGTTGTATGTCCCCAGCTCACCCGCTGGGATTGTCAGGTTTAACAATCCTTCCTCGTTATTCTGCCTGAGTTCTTGCGCCGGGAGCGCCTGTACCAGTTTCGGAGAGGATATTCCACCACCGCCAGACCTGGATACTTTGATGATCTGAATATTGAATACCGTTTCACCCTTGGATTCAGGGTTGACTATGATAGTGAGCGACTGTTCACTTACTTCCGGCTTCCAATTGAGATCTATGAAATCCATTCCATAGCTGCTGCGGATCCCTGCAGGGTAGGGCTGCTCATTGGCTGAGAAGATTAGCTCTTTGCCTGCGTAGCTGAGTTCGATGACCTTAGGCTTGCTGTACAGATTGGAGGGATCGTAAAACCCACAACCGCTCGGGATGCCTGGTGCTGAGCAGCGACCGCCCTCCAGCCGCATAGAGTAGATTGCCCGGGAAAAATGAACCAGGCTATCCTGGAAAGTGCTGAACGGGCACAAAGCTGCTTCTGGGCTGGAGAGAACCCGATCCATGATTTTGGGTAACGCTCCTACCAAGTCGGTGGATGCTTCGATGTCCACAATCTCTTTTGAATAAAGCACCTGCAGGCTGCGGCGGATGATCTCTATCCCTGCTCGGGGATTCTCAGTGCCAGCTGCCATCCCGCCACACTGCTCGAATAAGAAGCGCCAGTACATTGCTCCATGATAAGGGTTCACATCGGCATAACTGGTGTTCAACTCTCCGGGAAAACCTCTCCCGCCCACGAATTGGACTGCCTTGGCAATATAGGCACGCGCCTCATTGGTTTGGCTGAACTGTACCTGTGGCTGGGCCACTGAGGGAACGAATGAGGCCGTCCCCTCGGCGAAGAAGAGCCATGCGCTATCTTTTCCAATCACATCACCGCTCCCGCCGCTGGCTGTGGCAATCGCCCGCTGGAGGTTGTGGAACAGCTCGTGGTGGAAAGTGCTCATGATCCCATCGGTCAGGGTCTCGTATTCGGAATTATCCCCGCCGTTGACGTTAATGGCGATGCTTGAGTTGCCCCGATCGGGTGCTGGTCCGTGAAACCAGGTCTTCCCGTCGCCGAGCGCCACACCCAGGCTTTTGCTGTTTGATGGGTTATCAAAGCTGGTCCAGCCTTCCCAGGAGAACCCCCACCCCTGAGTCTGCATGTAGATGGCTCCCAGCATCTGTGGCATCAGATCAGTCTGGATATAGCCTGCTACGGCTATCCGGGGTATTCGGGTGGAGGCATTCCTTTGAAAGGGGAACATATCGCAGGCATAAACGACAAGTTCCTGCGGTCCTGTGTCTACTGAGCTGCCTGCACTGTCAATTGGAGCTGTCCAGTGCTGTTCCAGCAGGAATGCGTAATCCTGGCTGGCAGAGAACCGCGGCTTTGCTTTTGGCTGGCTTGCATCCAGCGCCAGGATCTCCACCCGGTAGTAATCCGTAGGTGTCTGGATCAGCCCCTGGTCGCTAAGGCTTGTTTCCTTGAAATCGATGTTGAAAGTCACTACCGCTGCTGCCTGATCAGAGCTCTGATCTCCATCTATTCTGCGTGACTCCTGCCAAATAGTGATCCTGTTCCGCTCCCCTCCTCCCCGGTCAGGATCGCCATGCTGAGTCTCCAGCTTTATGGTCACAGTGATGCCCGCCTCTGGCACCGCCAGATTGCTTATCTTGACATTCAAGATGCGCTCGGCAGGAGCAGTCAGCTCGCCATTGCGGAATAACACGAGATGGGGGATGTCTCTGGAGGCAGTGACCGTTTGTCCCGTCTGCCCTGCGAAGGGGATCGTGGCTGCGGAGACAGCGCTCAACACGACTTTTAGCTCGCCGTTGGCGCTGTTCTGAGCGAATGCACTGCTCTCGTCCCAGCTGAGCTGGAAAGTATCGGCCGCTTTCCAGGCGATCATTGAGATGGAAATCAGGCACAGGCTGATAAAAAATCGTTTGAAAAAATTGTTTTGGTGTGCACGCTCTCGTTTGTTCTCTTCTTTGCGGTTCATGGCTGATCCTCCATTTGGTTGTGATCAGCTTAGCAATCGCAAGTGACGAGAAGATTCCTCTAGCGTGACGGAATCGTGAAACAGCGTGAATGTTTCGTCCTACATGCCAATTAATGTATAATGAGTTCGAGGCCTCTTCTTCGATTGTTGTGCCGCGGGGAGGAAAAATGAGCGATCTGGAGATCCGTCTGCTGGGACCCTTCCAGGTGAGAGTAGGTGGGGAAGCGATCACGGAGATGCGATCGGATAAGGTTCGCGCCATGCTGGCATACCTGGCAGTGGAGGCAGACCAGCCGCACCGCCGCGAGAAATTAGCCGGGCTATTATGGCCTGGTTACCCAGAAGTATCCGCCAGAGCCAGCTTGCGCCGGGCGCTGGCGGATTTGCGCACCGCGATTGGGGATGAGGAGGCCAACCCGCCCTACCTGGAGATTACCCGGCAGACGATCCAGTTCGTGGGTGCCAGCAATGCCTGGGTGGATGTAATTGCATTTAGCAAGCTGGTCAGAAGAACCCCTTCGGTTGATGAAAAAGTTATTGCCAGTTGGGAGAAATGCGTGGCTCTTTACCGGGGGGAGTTCATGGAAGGCTTCAGCCTGCCCGACAGCCCGGAATACGAGCAATGGCTGTTGCAGAACCGGGAACAGGTAATCCGCCAGGTATTGGAAACGCTGGGGCGGCTGGTAGATTGCCTGGAAAGGCGGGGAGAGTACCAGAGGGGGTTGGAGCATGCCTGGCGGGGGGTGGAGTTGGAACCACTGCGGGAGAGCGGTCAGCGGGGATTGATGAGGTTGCTGGCGCTAAGCGGGCAGCGGGAGAAAGCCCTGGCACAATATAAGGCCTGTGGGCGAGAATTGGCGAGAGAGCTGGGGGTAGAGCCGTCGGTCGAGACACGCCAGTTGTATGAGCAGATTCTGAGGGGGGAGTGGCCACAGGTTGCACCGGTTGAGGCGCAGTTGTTAACCAGGCAGCCGCGCTCGATTGGAGCCTGTCCTTACCGGGGGCTGGCGACCTTCCGAGAGGAGGATAGCCGCTTCTTCTTTGGTCGCGAGCGATTCACCCAGCAACTTTTGGATGCCCTTCATGCCCGCCAGATTATCGCCGTGATTATTGGTTCATCGGGATCGGGGAAGTCCTCGGTGGTATCTGCAGGGGTCATCCCGCGCTTGCGAGCCGAGGGGGGATGGCTGGTGGTGAACATGCGCCCCGGTGTGAGCCCCTTCCAATCGTTGTCTATGGCTTTGTTGCCCTTATTTCAGGCAGGGCTCTCCGAGATCGACCGGCTGATCGAGAGCCAAAAGCTGAGCAAGGCGCTGGCTGAACGGGAAATCACCCTTGCGGTGGTGCTGGATCATACCCTGGAACTAAATCCCGAGAGTAGAAATCTGCTCCTGTTTATCGACCAATTTGAGGAATTGTTTACTCTCTGTCCTGATGCAGAAGTCAGGCAGCGATTTATTGACCAATTATTGGGCACGGAGAACACGGGAAAGATATCAAGGACACCTTACGCAATCCTGCTGACCATGCGGGCAGATTTCGTAGGACAGGCACTGTCTTTCCGGCCATTTGCGGATATGCTACAGACCAGCTCGCTGATGTTGGGTCCGATGAGCCGGGAGGAGTTGCGGGCGGCGATTGAAAAGCCCGCCGAGGTGCGAGGAGCCGCCTTTGAGAGCGGTCTCGTGGAACGTATCTTGGAGGATGTGAGCAGCGAGCCGGGCAACCTGCCGTTGTTGGAATTTGCTCTGACCCAACTGTGGGAGAAGGCACAGGCTGGCTGGCTGACGCATGAAGCCTATGAGAGCATAGGGGGAGTAGAAGGGGCGCTGGCGAGGTATGCCGAGCAGGTGTACAACAGGCTGGATGAGGCTGAGCGGGAGAAAGCGCGGCGGATACTGCTCCAGTTAGTGCGCCCCGGAGAGGGGACAGAGGACACGCGCCGGGTGGCTACCCGGGCTGAGGTCGGTGAGACAAACTGGTCCTTGGTGCAATATCTGGCGGACAAACGGCTGGTGGTGACCGCTCGGTCTGCATCAGGGGAAGAAACAGCAGAAGTAGTTCACGAGGCATTGATTGTTAACTGGGAACGGTTGCGGGAATGGATCGAAGCTGATCGTGCTTTCCGTATTTGGCAGGAGCGCTTGCGGAGTACAATCCGCCAGTGGGAGGCTACCGGGGAAGACGAGGGTGCTCTTTTGCGCGGCGCCCCGCTGGCAGAGGCAGAAACCTGGGTGGGCACCCATAATGATAAGCTTAGCGGTAAAGAGGTGGGCTTTATAAAGGCAAGTGTTGCTCTTTGTGAGCAAAACGCCGCTGAGCAAGAGTCTCTGCGACAGCGCGAGCTTGATACTGCTCAACAGCTTGCCAGTTCCGAACGTAAACGGCGACGGGTTGCCCTGGCTCTGGCTGGTGTCCTTTCCTTTGCGATGCTAGTCGCATTGATCCTGACCGCTTATTCATTAAGCCAGCGGAACGCTGCTGTACAGGCTTACAGCGCCAGCCTGGCAGCCAACGCTCAGCAGGCTCTGGAGGATGGGGATACCGCCACCGCGCTGGCTCTGGCTCAGGCGGCTACTGCCGTCGACCAGCCATCGCTCCAGGCGCATCGCGTCCTGCTGGATGCCGCTTATTCCCCCGGTGCTCGTCAGCGTTTTGAGATTAGCCAGCTCTTTCCGGAGGAAGTGGGTCCGGCATCTGCCATCGCGACTGGAACGGATGGAAAGACAGCCGTTGTCGGGTTGGAAGATGGCACCATCATTCTCTGGGATGTGGAGCGCGGTGAAGAAATCAACCATTTCCAGGGGCACTCAGCCAAAATCAACGATATTGAAATCGCTCCAGATGGAAGGACGGCTGTCTCTGTAGGCGATGATGCTCAAGCGATTGTTTGGGATATCTTCGCGGGGAGAGAATTGCAGCGCTTCGAAGGTAATTCTGGACTGATACGGGCGGTGGACGTTAGCCTGGATGGTCGTTTAGTGGTAACCGGAGGCTATTCTGAGTTGGGCTGGGAGCAGCCCGGTGAGCTGATCCTGTGGGAGCTTGCAACAGGTAAAGAAATCCGCCGTTTTACTGGTCACATCGCCGGCGTAGTGGCGGCTGAATTCTGCCTGGATGACCAAGCCGTATTGGCTGGCTCGGGAGATATGGAGCTGTTAACTTCGCTGGGCACAGAGAGCCCACAGGTTGGGGCAGCGCGGCGCGATATGCTCTTGTGGAACGTTGAGAATGAGGAGATCACCCACAATTTTGAGGGGATGGAGCACGACGCATTCGCCATCTCAGTCAGTCCAGATGGCAACCAGGCACTGGTCGGCTCTTATTACGAAGGGTTGATCTCGGTTTACGACTTAATGACATACGAAAATCTGGCTACCCTGGAGGGTCATCAAGACTCGGTACAAACCCTAACTTACGGAATGGATGGACGAACAGCGGTTTCCGGCGCTGAGGACGGCAACCTGATCCTGTGGGATTTGCTAAGCTATCAGCCAATCGCCTGGCTGGCTGTCCATACGGGTGAAGTTCTGGATATCGCTCTGTCGTCCGATGGTCGCAACGCCCTCTCCAGCGGTCGAGATGGTGCGCTGATTTTGTGGGACTTAAAGGATGCCGCCGAAATCAGGCGATTTTACGGGCATGGGGATATGGTTTACGATGTGGCACTATTGCCTATGGCGAATCAGCTTCTTTCTGGTTCGGGGAGCGGTAGCGTCAACCGGGGTTCCTGGGACACCAGCCTTCGCTTGTGGGATACGGAGGCTGAACATCAGCTCATCACTACCTCAATCTCTAGCCCGGTCATCTTCCAGGTGGCGGTCAGCCCCGATGAGCAGACGGCTTTATTTGTGGGTGTTGACCCATTTATTCGTGTTTTGGACCTGAAAACATTGGAAGAGGTTGCAAGCCTGCAAGGGCACCAGCTTTCTGTCCCGTGCATTGAGTTCCTCCCGGATGGAAACAGGGCGTTGAGCTGCTCAGGCGATAATACCTTGATCTTGTGGGACCTGCAAAGCGGTCAGCCAATCTATCGCCTGGAGGGGCGCGGAGGGGAACAAGGTCTTTGGGCAGTGACCATCAGTCCGGATGGCAGCACGGCTCTTTCCGATACCGCAGATGGCACGATGATCTTGTGGGATCTACAAAGGGGGGTAGAGCTGCGCACATTTCGCACATCCGACCCCTCTGGTTGGACGGGAGCTTCTGGGATTGCCTACCTGCCAGGTGGAAAAACGGCGATCTCTGTGGGCGGGGATGGCAAAATCATCCAATGGGATTTGGAAAGCGGGGAGGAAATCCGCCGTATCGGCGAGCATCCCAGCCTGCGCACGCGCATTGTGGTCACCCCGGACGGCAAGCTGGCGATGACCGCCGGTATGGATGGCAGATTGATGCTTTGGGATTTGGAAAATGGTACACTGATCCGCAGTTCGGATGGGCATGGGGTGATCTTCGATCTCACCCTGGGGGCTGACGGTCAGACCACCTTCTACGGCTCTTCGGACACGACTATTGTCCAATGGCTTCTTTCAAACCCGACGCTCAGTGAGTTGAAAGACTGGATCGTCGCCAATCGCTATGTGCGCCCATTAACCTGTGTCGAGCGAGAACTTTATCAGGTAGCGCCTTTATGTGAATCTCCATAAGTAGTCAGCTGGTAGCCTCACCCCAAAATCATCCTCGCGTCCAGCGCCCGGCAGCCCTCCTGATCGTGGAAAACCCGCAGCGGGTTGATGTCCACTTCTTTAATATCCGGGAAATCCACCAGCAACTGAGACAGGCGCAGTAGCGCCTCGATGAGAGCATTTGTATCCGAAGGCTTGTGACCGCGCGCCCCTTTCAGGATCTGCGCCCCGCGTAGCTCGCCGATCATCTCCTGCGCTTCGCGGCGGGTGATAGGCGCCACGCGCAGCGCAACCTCATCGAAGATCTCGACAAAGATACCGCCCAGCCCCACCATCAGCACCGGCCCAAACTGGGGGTCTTGCCTGCCGCCCAGGATCAGCTCCCTGCCCCCGGTCACCATCGGCTGCACCAGCACACCATCAATTTTAGCCTCCGGGTAAGCCTGGTGGATGCGCCCCATCATGTCATCGAAAGCTGCCGCCAGCGCCGGGCTGTTACGCAGGTTGAGCTGCACCCCGCCCACATCGGATTTATGCGAGATTTGCTCGGCAATGATCTTGATCGCCACCGGGTAGCCGATCTTCTCTGCGGCTGCCAGGGCTTCTTCCACGCTCATGGCAGTCTTGCTTTGTACGGTGGGGATGCCGTAATGCTCCAGCGCCTGCAGCGCCTCGTCGAGCAGCAAATCGCGCCCTTCGGAGCGTGCTTTATCGACCAGGTTACGCACACCAGCGGTGTCCGTCTCAAAGGCCGGGGATGGTTCCTGGGTATGCACTTTATTTGCCTGGGTGTAATTGTAATAGCTCATCTGCAGAGCGCGAATCGTCTCCACCACCTGGGTGAAGATCGGGAAGCTGTAGTTCTGTTTCAGGTAGTTCACTTCCTGGGCGGCGGTCGAGATGTAATACGCCACCGGTTTATTGTATTTTGCCACCATCAGCTTGATATGCTCCAGGAGCGCCCGGCTGGTCAGGTTTTCCGCGTCGGAGAGAGCGGTGTGCAGGAATACCACCCCGTCCACGTCTTCCAGTTGCAGGGTGCGCTCAATGATATCGGCGTACACGTTCAGGTCGAACAGGTCTCCCAGATCCAGCGGGTTGGTCAGGCGGATCACCGATGCGCGGAAGTGATTCTCGATCTCGCGCAGGAAGGTCTCTGGGAAGTGGGCCAGCTCGAAGCCGGCCAGCTCGCAGGCATCGGCGGCGATGACCGCATGCCCGCCGGAGCGCGAGATGACTCCCAGGCGCTTGCCGCGCATGGGGGGCAACCCCAGGATTTTGAGGTTATTGCCCAGCGAGGTCGCATCCCGCACCCGGACGACACCCGCTTGCTGGAGAGCTGCCTCTACCACCTTATCATCGCTGGCTAAAGATGCCGTATGGCTCAGGGCGATGTTCTGTCCCAGCTTGCCGATATTGGATTTGAAGACCAGGATCGGCTTGGCGGATCTGCGCGCCAGCTCCATCAGCCGCCGCCCGTTCTGGATGCTCTCCAGGTAGACGAAGATCAAGCGCGTGCCTTCATCCTCGATCAGGTATTCCAGCATATCCTCGGCATCGATGTTGAGCATATTGCCCACAGAGACGAACTTGTTCAACCCCAGGCCTTCGTTGGCCATCAGGTTGAGCACGCTCATCCCCACCCCACCGCTCTGCGAGATCATCGATACCTCGCCGCGCTTGACAAACTTCGTCAGCCGGGGGAATGGCACGCAAAAACCGTTCTCCATGTTGATCGCCCCAATGCAGTTCGGACCGACAAAGCGGATGCCGTACTTGCTTGCCACCTGTACGATCTCATCTTCCAGCTTCTTACCGTCCTCGGTGAACTCGCGAAAACCAGCCGTCTCGATGATCGCCCAGCGGATTCCCTTGCGACCGCACTCTTCCAGCACGCCCGGGACGGTAGTAGCGGGGGTCAGGATCACCGCCAGGTCGATGTGGTCGGGGATATCGCCAACCGAATGGTAGATGCGCCGGGTCTCGATTGTCCCGCCACGCGGACCGACGGCATAAACGATGCCATCGAAGCCATAATTTACCAGGTTGGCAACGATGTTCCGTCCCAGGTTATCTGGCTTGGGTGAGACACCGATCACAGCTACACTGCTTGGGTAGAAGACTTCACGCATGGCAGACCTCCAATACTCCCCAGATATTAGGGCTGTCAATCAACGGGCCATCATCTCGTAGAGCAACACCCCCGCGGCAACTGCCAGGTTTAAAGAAGATACTCGCCCGCGCATGGGCAGGCGTATCACACCCTGGCAGCGGGCAATATGCGCATCTGACAGCCCTTCCCGCTCGCTGCCCAGCAATAGTATTAACGGCCGCGGGTAGCGACTAATTTGCCGGTAATCCGTGCTGCCATGCGCCGAGGTGCCGTACAGGTGATAACCGTTTTGCTCGCTCCAGCCTGCAAACTCGGCAAAGGAGGTTTGTATCACCGGGTACCAAAAAATCACCCCCATGCTGGCCCGCACAGAGCTGGGGTGGTAAGGATCGGCGCAGCCATCCAACAGCAACAGACCGCTGGCGCTGACGGCATCGATGGTGCGCAGGATCGTGCCAATATTTCCTGGGTCTTGGGCGGCGACCAGTGCCACCCCCCAGGGAAAATTAGCTGCCGAAAGCTGTGCCAGGCTGGGCTGCTGCGGGCGGACAATCGCCAGGATGCCCTGCGGGTTTTCCTTATCAGCGATATTCTCGAACACCGACCGGCTCGTAGCCAAGCAGGGCACTCCCAACTGGGATTGTTGTTCGATAAGCCCGGTAGCGTATTCGCTGGTGAGCAGGTCGGGGGAGTAGAAGATGGTGATGATTACCAGGCGTGCCTCTGGAGTTGCTGCAGCCTCAACCGCCTGCCCTACATGGTGGATACCCTCCACCAGCGCCAGGCCGGTCTCCTGGCGGTATTTGCGCTGGCGCAGCAGGCGAGCCAGCTTGATTTTGGGGTTACTATGACTGGAGATCAGGTTCATTGCGCCCGGCGCGGCACCCAGGCCAGCACCGTGGTTCCTTCTTCGGGTGCTGAGGTAATTTCCACATCGCCTCCCACCTTACGAGCGCGCACATGCATATTCGAGAGACCGTGTCCCAGGGTAATGCTCATCTTGCGCAGGTCGAAACCACGCCCGTTGTCAGCTACCTCCAACAAGACGCGTTCTTTCGTTGACCACAGATGAACTTGTGTGCGGCGCGCCTGGGAGTGCTTGGCGACGTTCGCCAGCGCCTCCTGGCAGATATGGAACAGGGCGGTGGCATGCGAGCTGGGAAGGCTGGCTATTTCGTCCTCCGGGGCGACCAGGCTGGCGTCTGCCAGTGTGTTGGCTCGGTATTCGTCTACCAATCTCTGCAGACCATCACTCAAGCTATCGCCCACAAACTGACGTGGGCGCAGATCCAGGATGTAGGCGCGGATATCGCGAATTGTCTTATTTAGACCCTCAATTGCCTGCTCGATTTTCTGCTGGGATTGCTTGGGATCTTCTTCCAGCGCGACCCGGGCATACTCCAGTGCCAGCCCCACGGCGTATATGGACTGGATGATGCCATCGTGCAAATCCATCCCAATCCGCTCACGCTCCTCCATGACTGCCAGGCGGCGCGCCTGGCGGTGGAGGCGGGCGTTCTCGATGGTGATGCCTGCCCACACTCCGATTGCGGTCAGCATGGCAATCTCCCGCTCCTCGAACTCGCGTTTCATGCGGGATGCGACGCTCATCACGCCGATCACAGCGCCGCGCGCAATCAAAGGAATACAAGCCATGCTGCGAAAACCGGCTTCCACCACTGCCGGGCGCAGGAAACGCATGTCTTTGCTCAGGTCGGTGCTGACCAGAGGCGTCCCGCATTCGGCAACAATCCCAATAAAGCCCTCACCGATCTTGAAGCTATCCCGCGTCAGGAAGGACTCGGTCAGCTCGCCGCGACTCAGCGCCAGGCGGAGCTGCCGGTCGCCGTCTTCTCGCAGGAAGATCTCGCCAGCCTGTACAGACAGGTAATCCATTACCCGGATCAGAGTACGATCCAGGATTTCATCGACATCCAGGGAAGATGCCAGCGAGGTAGCAATATCATTGATCAGCGATTGGTCTTTGTTGCTCTGGCTGAGAGCTTTGTCGCGGGTCAATAAATTTTCATACATGCGGGCGTTATGCAGCGCAACCGCTGCATAGGCTGCCAGGGTCTCAATCACCCGCTCGTCCGACTCGGTGAACTCCGGATGCCCGATCTTATCGGTCAGGTATATCTGCCCAAGCAGCTGGTCGCCCAGCAAGATGGGTACGCCCAGAAAAGACTCCATGATCGGGTGCCCGGGCGGGAAGCCCTCACTGGTCGGGTCGAGACCCAGGTCGGCAATCCGCAGGGTGCGGCGCTCATTTTGGATAGCGCCGATCGCGCCCCGACCCACGGGGGGAGAGCCTGTCTTGCGGATCTCGTCGGAGGTCATTCCCACCGGGATGAATTTGACCAGGTTGCCGCTCTCATCTACAACCCCCAGAGCGGCGTAGCGGGCGTCTACCTGCTCGCGCGCCAATTTCACAATTCTTTCCAGCAGTGTATCCAGATTTAGCTCGCGGACGAGCTCGAGACTTGCCCGGTGTAGTGCTACCAGCCGATCTTCAAGTTGTTCACGTGTCAGGATTACCATGGGGAAAACCTCATCGCAGGGCTAATTGTACCCCACTTGTCCGAGTTCTGTAAGTTGATAGTTTTTGCGAGTCGAGGCTGGGTATAAAGTTATCTGTACCCTGCGGAGCCTGTTCAGGCGCCGCTTTTTGCTGAAATTATCGAGAATACTGCCATGGATCGAAAAACTTCGCGCTTGTCTGGATTTTATAAGCTGGCTGTGGGAGACCGTCTGGATGCCCTGAGCGACTGGCTCCTGCCCGAGGAAATGGACGCTCTCAGCGGAAAAGCGGGTCTGGGGCTGGAGCAAGCCGATCACATGATCGAAAATGTGGTCGGAGTGCACGCTCTGCCGCTGGGTGTGGCGCTCAATTTTATTGTCAACGGGCGGGATGTCCTGGTACCAATGGCAATCGAGGAGCCGTCCGTGGTGGCGGGGGCGTCTTTCATGGCGCGGTTAGTGCGGGCAGGTGGGGGATTTATCGCCCATACCACACCGCCAGAGATGATCGGGCAGATGCAGGTCTTAGATGTGCCCGACCTGCCCGCTGCTCGCCAGGCGTTGTTGGAGCAGAAAGAGGAGTTACTTTCGGCTGCAGCCGAGATTGATCCGGTTTTGCAGAACCTGGGTGGCGGGCCGCGCGACTTGCAAGTGCGGTTGATCGAAGATTCGCCGCTCGGCTCGTTCCTGGTCCTCCACCTCATTTACGATGTGCGGGATGCAATGGGTGCCAATGCTGTCAACACCGCCGTAGAGCGGCTGGCTCCGCTGGTTGAATCGATCACCGGAGGGCGGGTACACCTGCGGATCCTCTCCAACCTGGCAGACCGCCGCCTGGCGCGGGCGAGCTGTACGGTTCCGCTGGCGGAGCTTGGTTTTGGCGAGTACAGCCCGGCAGAAGTGCGGGATGGCATCCTGGCAGCCTGGGCGTTTGCGGTGGCTGATCCTTACCGGGCTGCCACCCACAACAAGGGCATTATGAACGGGGTGGATGCGGTGGTGATCGCCACCGGTAATGACTGGCGGGCGATCGAAGCTGGCGCCCACGCCTATGCCGCCCGCGCCGGGCGCTATACCTCCCTCAGCACCTGGGGAGCGGATTCTGCCGGCAACCTGGTAGGCAGCCTGGAGATGCCCATGGCAGTGGGGACTGTCGGCGGAGCAACTCGGGTGCACCCCACCGCTCGCGCTGCCCTGAAGCTGATGGGTGTCAGCAGCGCAGCGCAATTAGCCGAGATCATCGTTTCGGTCGGCCTGGCGCAAAACCTGGCAGCCTTGCGCGCCCTGGCAACCGAAGGCATCCAGCGCGGCCACATGAGCTTGCATGCCCGCCAGGTGGCGATCGCTGCCGGCGCCCAGGGCGAGCAAATTGAGCGACTGGCGGGTCAACTGGTGCGGGAAAAGACCGTGCGCATCGACCGGGCTGAGGAGATCCTCGGGCTCTGGCGGGATGCGATCTCGCCAGAATGAGACAATATATTTACAATATCTTGACAATATATAACTGTCCGGATATAATCCCCTCTAAATCCATAGATTCCCCATTGGGTGGAATCAGGCAGGCATGATATGACCGAAATGGAACCAGAAAGCATCTTGTTGAAACCTACTCGCCCGGTTGGCATTGCTGGTTACGGTGCGTATGTGCCCCGCTATCGCTTGCCGGCGCGCGAAGTAGCCCGTATCTGGACGGATGGTCAGGGTGGTTTGCCGATTAAAGAGAAAGCCGTCCCCGGCCTGGATGAAGATGTCGTTACGATGTCGATTGAAGCCGCCCGCAATGCCGTCCAGCGGGCGGGCATTGCCCCCACCCAGATCCGCGCCGTATGGGTGGGCTCTGAATCGCATCCCTATGCAGTGAAGCCGACCTCCACGATTGTCGCCGAAGCGATCGGCGCGGTGCCGAACGTCCAGGCTGCCGACTGGCAATTCGCTTGCAAGGCTGGTACCGAGGCGATGGTGGCTGCGATCGGATTGGTTGGTTCGGGCATGGCAAACTACGCTCTGGCGATCGGCATGGATACCGCCCAGGGGCGCCCTGGGGATGCCCTGGAGTACACTGCCGGGGCGGGGGGGGCAGCATTTGTGCTGGGTCCGGCAGACGATTCCCTGGCTGTGATCGAGAGTGCATATTCTTACGTCACCGATACACCGGATTTTTGGCGCCGGGCTTACCAGAAATACCCTGAGCACGGGCAGCGCTTCACCGGTGAGCCGGCGTATTTCAAGCACATCACCGAAGCCGGCAGCGCATTGATGGAGGCAACCAACACCAAACCCTCCGACTATCGTTACGCTGTTTTTCACCAGCCAAACACCAAATTCCCCGAGCGGGTAGCAGCCCAGCTGGGTTTCAGCAAAGAGCAGATCGCCCCGGGTTTGCTGGTGCCGGTGATCGGCAATACCTATGCCGGCGCGGCCATCATCGGTCTGACGGCCATCCTGGATATTGCCCAGCCGGGGGATCGCATCTTGATGGTCTCCTTCGGGTCTGGGGCCGGGTCGGATGCGTTTGCCATTCAGGTCACTGAGGCGATCGACCAGCGCCGTGACAAGGCCTTGCACACGCAGGACTATATCAAGCGCCGCACCGAGATCGATTATGCCACCTATACCCGTTACCGCGGCAAACTGGTGATGAAGTAATCAGCCATCTGGATGGACGTATGACAGACGTTGTTATTGCAGGAATTGGACAGACGGAAGTTGGCGAGCATTGGGATCTCTCTCTGCGCGAGCTGGGGTTTCAGGCGATGGAAGCAGCCCTACGAGACGCCGGGGGATTGCAGCCGCAGGTCTTATTCGTCGGCAATATGCTTGCCCCGCAGCTCTCGCGCCAGGCGCACCTGGGTGCGCTGCTGGCTGACTTCTCTGGCCTGGTGGGTATCGAGGCAGCTACGGTAGAATCCGCTGGGGCTTCGGGCGGGGCGGCCTTGCGCATGGGCTACCTGTCGATCGCATCTGGTCAGGCGGATATCGCCCTGGTGGTGGGCGTGGAGAAGTTCACCGACCAGGTTGGCTCTGCGGTGGATGCTGCCCTGGCCTCAGCGGGAGATAGCGATTTCGAGGCGGTGCATGGTCTTACCCTGACCGCTCAGGCAGCCCTGTTGATGGCGCGCTACCTGCGCCAGTACGATGTCCCTCGCAATGCTTTTGCCGGTTTTGCGTTGATTGCCCATGCCAACGGCGCCGGCAACCCCAAAGCCATGTATCGCAAGGCGATCAGCGCTGAGGCGTACCAGCGGGCAGGTATCGTCAGCGAGCCGCTCAACCTGTTCGACGTGGCTCCCAACGCCGATGGAGCCGCCGCCGCTATATTGGTGCGGCGCGATCTTCTGCCCGTAAATTACCCCCACCCCCTGGTGCGGATTTCCGGTTCCAGCCTGGTGACGGATACCCTGGCGCTGCACGACCGACACGATCCATTGGTCTTCACTGCCGCCCGGCTTTCGGTGGAGCGAGCCTGCCGCCTGGCTGGCATCACCCCGCTGGATGTGGATTTCTTCGAGCTACACGACCAGTTTTCGATTTATGCCGCCCTCTCTCTGGAGGCAGCCGGTTTCGCTTTTCCGGGCGAGGGCTGGCAGTTAGCCCAAAACGGGCGGTTAAGCCTGGCGGGGTCGCTGCCGATCTCTACAATGGGAGGCCTGAAAGCGCGCGGCAACCCGGGCGGCGCAAGCGGGGTCTACCAGGCGGTTGAGGCGGTGCTGCAATTGCGCGGCCAG
>Ga0209254_10002816_pt1 | contig 15881 bp, 15 predicted proteins | sample FrelakmetDIP11DI_FD_187148 | JGI IMG/M metagenome (GOLD analysis project Ga0209254, IMG submission 187148) | Freshwater lake sediment microbial communities from the University of Notre Dame, USA, for methane emissions studies - DIP11 DI (SPAdes)... | ecosystem: Environmental > Aquatic >... | reverse complement strand
CTGCGCGGAGGCAGGGATCCGACGGCTGCTCGTGACGAGCACGGCGCGCGACGGCTCCCTTGCCGGCCCGGACGTCGCTCTGCTGGCGGAAGTCCTCGCCGCCGGTGTCCCGGTGATCGCCGCGGGGGGCATCTCGTCGCTCGACGACGTGCTCGAGGTGCGAGACCTCGGCTGCGAAGCGGCGATCGCCGGGAGCGCCCTGCTCGCAGGACGGTTCACGCTCGCCGAGGCCCGGGATAGCCTGCAGGGGTGAGGCTGGCCCGGGCCGCGAGCGACGCCACGATCCCGGCGACCTACGAGCCCGGCGGGTCGGACTTCCAGCTCTCGACGAGTCCGGCCTCGAGCACCTGCCGCTGCGCATCGGACAGCCGGGCCTCGGCGTGAATCAGCCGATACTGCACCGGGGGCATCTCCCGCTCGTGGATCACCTCGACGACCTCCTCGAGGCTCACCTCCTGCGGCCGCTGCCACTCGGAGGAGTTCAGCTCGGCCCGGCCTTGCTCGACGTCGCGCGTCGTCAGCCACGAGACCGGCGCGACGTTCGTGTACCAGGGCCACCCGGTCAGGTTCGAGTGGCTGGCAAAGCAGGCGTCCTGCGCGAGCGTCCGCGTAGCGGGCGAGTTCCAGCGCATACCGACTCTGCATGAAGCACTCCGCGGACGGGCGCGTCGCTACGCTCGGAGGGAGCATGGCGATCAGATTCTGCGACGACCTCGGCCGCAACGGCTTCTCGTGGATCGTCGCCGAGCCGATGACACGGACGTCGCACGCTCTCGCGGCCGACGGGAAGGTGTGGCTCGTCGATCCCGTCGACTGGCCCGACGCGATCGAGCGGGCGACGTCGCTGGGAGAGCCCGCGGGCGTGCTGCAGCTGCTCGACCGCCACAACCGCGACTCCGCTGCGATCGCGGAACGGCTCGGGGTCCCTCACCTGACGGCTCCCCATGAGCTTCCCGGAACGCCGTTCGCGGTGATCGAGGTCAAGCGCTCCCGCCGCTGGCAGGAGGTTGCGCTCTGGTGGCCGGAGCGGCGGACGCTCGTCGTGGCCGAAGCCCTCGGCACGAATCCGTTCTTTCCCGCGAGGGACGACCGCGTCGGCGTCCACGGGCTCCTGAAGCTGACACCCCCGCGGATGCTGGGCGCCTACGAGCCGGAGCACCTCCTCGTCGGCCACGGGGAGGGTGTCCACGGGCCCGAGGCGGCGGCGGCGGTGCGACAGGCGCTCTCGCGGTCGCGCCTGTCGTTCTTCACCTGGGGCGTGACGCTGCCGCTGCGGATCCGCCGCTCGAAGCGCTGAGCGCCGCTACCGGGCCGTGCCCGGCAGGGCAACCGGCCGGAACAGCCGCTCCGGCCGCTTCAGCCCCGCCTCGCGCACGTGCGGATTGAGCGGCTCCGACAGCGGCTCGGCGCCGAACGAGCGGCGCACCTGCTCCTCGGGCGGCGTCCCGTAGATCGTCGTTCGCTGGCGCGGGATCCTGCCGGCCGACCGGATCACGGCCTCCATCTGCTCGGGCGGAAGCTCCTGTCCCCACTCCGATCCAGCCGCGCGTGAGATCGACTCGTTCATCAACGTCCCACCAAGATCGTTGACGCCCGCGGCGAGCGCCTGCCTCACGCCCTCGGGGCCGAGCTTGACCCACGAGACCTGGATGTTCGGGATCGACCCGTCGAGCGCGAGCCGGGCGACGGCATGCGTCAGCAGCACCTCGCCGAACGTCGGGCCGCGCCGGGCCCGCCCCTGCAGGTAGATCGGCGCCTCCATCGGCACGAACGGCAGCGGCACGAACTCGGTGAAGCCGCCGCTGCGCGCCTGCTGCTCACGCGCTCGGAGCAGATGGTTTGCCCAGTGGCCGGGGCCGTCGACGTGCCCCATCATGATCGTCACGTTCGAGCGCAGACCGACGCGGTGGGCGGCGTCGTGCACTTCGAGCCACTGATCGGTCGAGACCTTGTCGGGGCAGATGATCGCGCGCACGTCGTCGTCCAGGATCTCGGCCGCCGTGCCGGGCAGCGAGCCGAGCCCGAGGTCGCGGAGTCTCGCGAGATAGTCAGCGAGCGAGAGCCCGAGCGTTGCCGCGCCCTGCCACACCTCGAGCGCCGAGAACGCATGCACGTGCAGGCCGGGCACTTCAGCGCGGATCGAGGCGACGACCTCGGCGTAGTAGTCACCCGTGAACGACGGGTGGATGCCGCCCTGCAGGCACACCTCGGTCGCACCTCGCTCCCATGCCTCGACCGAGCGCCGCACGATCTCGTCCATCGGGACGAGAAACGCCGGGCCACGCAGGTTCTCGGCCAGCTTTCCCTTCGAGAAGGCGCAGAAGCCGCACCGGAAGTAACAGACGTTCGTGTACTGGATGTTGCGCGTCACGACGTAGGTGACCTCGTCGCCGCATGTCTCGCGCCGCAGCCGGTCCGCGGCCGCGATCACGCGTTCGCGCTCGACCCCGCGGGCGGAGAACAGCCGCACGATCTCGTCGCGGCCGAGCTCCGCGCCGGTGAGCTCCAGCGGGACGGCGTCACGCCGGACGATGAACGGCACCTCGACGGGCTCGCCCGGTGCCCAGCGATCCTCGCGCGCGAGACCGAGCGCGTCGGAGGCCCGCCGCACGGCGGGCGCAACGGCTGCGTCGGCCCAGCGATCGAGCTCGGCAACGTGCTCGGGGTACAGCGGCAGCCGTGGAACGAGCGTCAGCCCCCTCGAGGCGGTTGCCTCGCGCAGCCGCTCGATCTCGGGCCAGGGCGCCTCGGGATTGACGTGATCGACCGTCACCGGTGAGACCCCACCCCAGTCGTCGATGCCTGCGTCGAGGAGGAGCGGGAAGTCGTCGTAGGCGAGATTCGGCGGCGCCTGCACGTGCCAGTCGGGCCCGAGCACGATCCGGGCCACGGCCACGGCCCAGAGCTGGTCGTCGAACGCCGCGTCCGGATGGCCGGCCATCCGGGTGCCGGGCTTGGCGCGGAAGTTCTGCACGATCACCTCGCCGAGGTGGCCGTGCTCGTCGCCGAGTGCCTTCAGCGCGAGCAGCGCCTCGATCCGCTCCTCGCGAGTCTCGCCGATCCCGATCAGGATCCCGCTCGTAAAGGGAACGGCGAGCTCGCCCGCCAGACGGATCGTCTTCAGCCGGACGGCGGGAACCTTGTCGGGTGACGCCCAGTGGGGCCCGCCTCTCTGCGAGAGCCGGTCGGAGACCGTCTCGAGCATGATCCCCATTGACGCCGACACCGGGCGGAGCAGCTCGAGCTCGTCGCGGCTCATCACCCCCGGGTTCAGGTGCGGCAGCAGGCCCGTCTCCTCGAGGACGACGCCTGCGCAATGGCGCAGATACTCGATCGTCGTCCCGAAGCCGAGTGCGGCGAGCTCCTCGCGGGCGACGCGGTAGCGCAGCTCGGGCTTGTCGCCGAGGGTGAACAGCGCCTCCGTGCAGCCGGCTTCCGCACCGGCCCGGGCGACCTCGAGCACCTCGTCCACGGTCAGGTAGGCCCGCTCTCCCCTGTGCGGCGGCCGGGCGAAGGTGCAGTAGCCGCAGACGTCGCGGCAGAGCGTCGTCAGCGGGACGAAGACCTTGGGCGAGTAGGTGACGAGCCGCCCGCGGCGCAGCGATCGGGCCTCTGCCATGAGGTCGGCGAGAGGCGTGGTGAGGAGCTCGGAGACGAGGTGTGCCATCGGCGGATTGGTTTGCGCCGGGCGGTCTCCTCGCGCCGGAGACGACAGCATAGTCGGGCTACGACGCGCGATACCCCCACAGCCCACCGAACGACTTCCACGCCCCGTTCTGCCACCGCTGCAGCAGCATCTGCTCGACCGGGAAGTGATCTTTCCCCGCCGTCTTGACCACGATCCCGGGGATCATGAACGGGTTACCCGCCGCCGTGAAGGTGTCGAGCACCTTCAGCAGCGCCTCGCGCGTCAGGTCCTTGCCGGCCTTCCTCAGCGCGTCGACCGCAGTCCAGGCAACCGCCATCCCGTAGACGTGCAGCGGATCGTCGGTATTCGCATCCGGGGCGTAGCGCCCCATGATCGTGCGGTAGAGCTTCATCGCGGGATCGGACTTCCATTGGAGCCCGGTCGGGTCCTTCAGGAACGCGATCGAGATCGTGTTGTTGACGAGCTTGTTCTGCCCGTCGGCCGCCGCTCGCGCCATCGTCGCCGAGGAGGACGCGACGGCGTTGTTGATCACGCGCCTGGGCTTCCAGCCGAGCTTGCTCGCAAAGCTGTACGCCTGAATCGCGAAGGTCGGCGTGGCGAAGATCGCCAGCGTGTCGGCCCCGGACGCCTTCAGCCGTGCGATCTGCGAGGAGATGTCAGGTGACGAGGGCTCATACGGCTGGGCGGCGATCACCTTCGCCTTCGACCGCTGCAGGCCGCGCTTGAGGCCACCGAGGAGATCCTTGCCGTAGTCGTCGTTCTGGAAGAGGACGGCGATCGTGGCGCCGGGTGCGGTGCGCGCCAGGTACTTGCCGTACACCCAGCCCTCCGCCTGGTAGCTCGGCTGGAAGCCGATCGTGTACGGGAACTGCGCGTAGTCCCGTCCCCAGGTCGTCGCTCCCGACGCGACGAACAGCTGCGGCACCTTCATGCTGTTCAGGTACGGACGAACCGCGAGATTCTCGGACGTCCCGACCGCATTGAAGACGGCGAAGACCTTGTCCTGCTCGACCAGTTGCCGCGTCGCGGGAACGGTCTGGGCCGCGTTGTAGGCGTCGTCGACGATCTTGTAGGTGATCGTGCGGCCGTTGACGCCACCCCTTGCGTTGACGTGCTTGAAGTAGGCCTCGGCTCCCCTGGAAACGGAGGCGTACGAGGACGCGAGCCCGCTCAGCGGCGCCGTGCCACCGAGGACGATCGTGCCGGCGGTCACGCCCGGTTCCGACGTGCCGCGCGCGGTCCCGGCGAGGGCCGCAGTGGCACCGAGAGCGAGCGCCGCGACGAGCAGGAGAAACGCGAGCGTCAGCCTCCCGCCCGGGGTCGAGGCTCCCCTGCGAGGGATCGGTCGCTGACGCGTGTCCGGCACGTCGCCGATGGTAGCCCCCGAGTGTTAGGGGTTCGGAAAGTCTTACCGGTGCCGCAGCCGCTGCGCGAGACGCGACACAAGCCCTGAGGCGCCGCCCGGCAGGGCGAGCACGACGAGGATCAGGATCACGCCGTAGACGACCGCCGGAGCGCCCGGCGACTTGGAGATGCTCTGCGCCCACAGGGGCATGAACTGGATGAAGACCGCACCGACGATCAGGCCCGTGAGCGAGCCGAGCCCCGAGACCACGACGCCGACGAGCAGGAAGATCGAGAGCGCGACCGGGAACGCGTCGGGGTTGACGAACGTGGTCGCGATCGCGAACAGCGATCCGGCGGCACCGGCGTAGGCCGCGCTGATCCCGAACGCCAGCACCTTCGTCCGGGTGAGGTCGACGCCGGACGAGACTGCGGCCGTCTCGCTGTCGCGGACGGCCCGGAACGCGCGGCCGGTGCGACCGCGCAGGATCAGCCAGCCGATCACGTAGCCGATCAGCGCCACGACCCAGGCGAGGTAGTAGAGCCAGTTGTTGAAGGTGAGCTCGAAGCCGGCGATGCGCACGGGAGTCAGCGATGCAGTCAGCTCCGGGGTACCGAACAGGTTGATGCCGCTGCCGCCGCCGGTGAACCCCTCGAACCGCTTGATCACCGAGGGCGTCGCCACCGCGATCGCGAACGTCGCAAGTGCGAGGTAGAGACCCGACAGGCGGGCGGCGGGGAGCCCGAAGAGGACGCCGACCGCACCGGAGACGACGATCGCGATCGGGATCGTGACGATGTCCTTGACCCCGTGATCGACCATCAGGATCGCCGACGTGTACCCGCCGATCGCCATGAACGCTCCGTGCCCGAGCGAGATCTGCCCCGTGTAGCCGGTCAGGATGTTGAGCCCGACCAGTGCCACCAGGTAGATGCCGACGTACGCGAGCTGCTGGGCCCGGAAGTCGTTCACGAATGCCGGGAGCACGAGCATCACCACGGCGAGCGCGACGAACGCGAGCAGAGTGCGGAGAGTGGCGCGGCTCATCAGACCTTCTTCACCTGCGGCTTGCCGAAGAGACCCGCCGGCCGGACGAGCAGCACCACGAGGATGACCAGAAGCGCGGCGGGGAGCTGGAGCTCGGCGCTGACGAAGTCGACGTAGGTGCCGAGGAGGTTGAGGCCGACGCCGAGGATCAGCCCGCCGACGACGGCCCCCACGGGGGAGTCGATGCCGCCGAGCACGGCTGCCGCGAACGCGTAGATCAGGACGGACTGCATCATGTTGGGGTCGAGGAAGTTGGTCGGCGCCGTGAGCATCCCGGCGATCGCCCCGAGCACGGCTGCGAGCCCCCAGCCGAGACCGAGCATCCACGGCACCCTGACGCCGACGAGGCGGGCCTCGGCCGGGTTGACGGCGGCGGCGCGGAGCGCGAGCCCGACCTTCGTGAACTGGAAGAACGCCCAGAGGACGGCAACGGTGACGAGGCAAACGACGATCGTGCCGATGTCCTGGACGGAGATCGCGACGCCGCCGACGTCGAGCGTCCGCCGCCCGAACGGGCTCTCGACCGCGCGTACCTCGCCGGTCCAGATCCAGGTGGCCAGGCCGTTGAGCACGAGAAGCAGGCCGATCGTGACGATCACGACCCGGATCTGCGACCCTCGCTCGACCGGGCGGATCACGGCCTGGTGGATCCCGATGCCACCGAGGAACGATACGAGCAGGGTCACGGCAAAGGCCGGCCAGTACGAGAAGTCGTGGTTGGTGGTCAGCGTCCACAGGATGTAGGTCGAGAACATCGCCATCTCGCCCTGCGCGAAGTTGATCACCCCGGTGGCGCGGTGGATCAGCACGAGCGCGAGGGCGAGGGCGCCGTAGATGCCGCCGGAGGCGAGGCCCGAGACGATCTGCTGGAAGAAGTCGGCCATCAGTACCCGAGGTAGCTCCGCCGGACGGCCTCGTCGTCGCGCAGCTCGGCGCTCGACCCGGACACGGCGACCCTGCCGACCTCGAGCACGTAGGCCGTTGCCGCCGCGTTGAGGGCGATCCGGGCGTCCTGTTCGACGACGAGCACGGCGAGCCCTTCCTTCTCGTTCAGCTCTCGCACGATGCGGAAGATCTCACGGACGATCAGCGGCGCGAGGCCGAGCGAGGGCTCGTCGAGCATCAGCAGCCGGGGCCTGCTCATCAGAGCGCGGGCGAGCGCGAGCATCTGCTGCTCGCCACCCGAGAGCGTGCCGGCTCGCTGGTCACCGCGGTCGCGAATCCACGGGAAGTACTCGGCCATCCGCTCGACGTCCGCCTTGACCGAGCGATCGCGGCGGGTGTACGCGCCGAGCCGGAGGTTCTCGACGACCGAGAGGTCGGTGAACGTGCCCCGACCTTCGGGAACGTGCGCGATCCCGGCCTTGGCGGCCGCCTCGGGCCCGCCGCGCAGCGGCTTACCGCCGAGCAGGATCTCGCCGCTGCGCCTGACCGTGCCGGAGACGGCGCGAAGTGTCGTCGTCTTGCCGGCGCCGTTCGCTCCGAGGACGGCGACCACCGATCCCTCCGGAACCTCGATCGAGATGCCGCGGAGCGCCTGCACAGGCCCGTAGCGGGCTTCGAGGCCTCGGAGCTCGAGGAGCGCGCTCATTCGTCGTCGCTTCCGAGGTAGGCCTCGATCACATCCGGGTTCGCACGTACCTCGTCGGGCGTCCCGTCGGCGATCTTGCGGCCGAAGCTCAGCACGTTGACATGGTCGGAGATCCGCATCACGAGGCCCATGTGGTGCTCGACGAGGAGCACCGTCAGCTCGTGGTCGTCACGCAGCCTGAGGATGAAGTTGCCGAGCTCTTCCACCTCCTCGTGGTTGAGCCCGCCGGCCGGCTCGTCGAGCAGGAGCAGGCGCGGCTTCGCCGCGAGCGCGCGCGCGATCTCGACCCGCTTCTGGATCCCGTACGGCAACGCGGCAGCGGGCTGCCCGGCGCGGCTCCCGAGACCGACGTAGTCGAGCGTGTCGAGCGCCTCCTTCTCGCCGACGGCTCGACCGAGCGCGTGCGCGCCCACGAGGACGTTCTCGAGCACGGACATCGACCGGAACAGGTTGATGTTCTGGAACGTGCGCGCGATTCCCTGCTCGACGATGCGGTGGGCCGGGGTTGCGAGCAGCGACCGGCCGTCCAGCTCGAGCTGTCCGGCATCCGGCGTGTAGAGGCGCGTGATCACGTTGAACGCCGTGGTCTTGCCGGCACCGTTCGGCCCGATCAGGCCGGAGATCTGCCCCGCCTCGACGTCGAATGACACGCCGTCGAGGGCGACGATGCCCCCGAAGCGCAAGGTGATCTCCCGAACCGTCAGCAACGTCGCCACTGAGCCGGGGAGGCTACTACGCAGGAGACGCCGTCGCCAGAGGGCCCTGCGTCAGGGAAGCCGGGGCGCCCAGAGGCCCGCGAGGCCGATCGCGGCGGCGAGCAGGGCCGCTGCGACGGCGACGAACGCAGCGCTCACCTCCTGCGGCTTCTCGGTCCGGGCGACGACACGGCCGAGCCGGTCGTACACGGCACCCAGCCCGTCGGCGTCCTTGGCTTCGAAGGTGGACGCCCCCGTGCTCTCGGCGATCCGGGCAAGGGTCTCGCGGTCGGGAGGAACCGGGACCACGATCTCCTCGCCACCCCGATAGATCGTCACGGTGCCGGCGAGCGTCCCGAGCGCGATCGTGTAGACGGGCACCCCGGCCCGCTGTGCCAGCCGAGCGCCCTCGTCCGGCTCGAGCACGCCGCGCGTCTGCGAGCCGTCGGAGAGGAGGACGACCGCCCCGAGCGGCTCCCCGAGGTCGAGTGGCGCGCCGTCGACCGACTCGCCCGCGACCGGGATGTTCTCACCGGTCGCCAGCTGCACCAGCTCCACGCCCCTCGCCACGGCATCGCCGATGGCGGTGCCGAACCCCGGCGTCAGAGACGCGATCCCCTCCTTCAGGAGCTTGCGGTCGGTCGTCGGAGTGGTCACGACGACGGGGTCGTCGTCGAACGCCACGAGCCCGACCTTGACCCGCCCGGGCACCTTGTCAGCGAACGAGGTGATCGCGGCACGGGCGGCATCGAGCCGGTTCGGCGCCACATCCGTCGCGTTCATGGAGACCGACACGTCGACCACGAGCACGACGGTCGCACGGTCGGAGGTCGCCGCGAGAGAGAGTCGCGGGCGGGCGACGGCAACACACAGCAACGCGATCGTGACGAGCAGCAGCCCGGCCACGAGATGGCGCTTCCAGCTCGAGCGGCCGGCGACCGAGGCCAGCACCGCCAGGTTCGGGAACACGATCCCCTCCCGGAGCGGCCTCCGCTCGATCCAGATGTAGCCCACGAGCGCGAGCAGCGGGAACACAAGCGAGGCGAGCAGCAGCGGTGACCCGAAGCTCATCGCGTCCTCGCACAGACCGCACGTATCTGCACCTCGGCCCGCGGGCCGGCGGCGTCCGACGCGGTGATGCGCGCGACGACGACTCCGTCGACGACGACGCGCTGCACGCGGACGGCGCCGAGCTGCGCGAGCGACGGCGGCAACGGCTGACGGAAGGCCGCCGCGGACGTCGAGCCCACGAGCCGCGACCCGACCGGGCACGCAACCCGCGTCGTCGTCGAGCGGCTCCTGAGAGGCGTGTTGACGACGACGCTGCGCAGGGGCTGCGTCGGCTTGATCACGGCGGCGCGCGAGGTACTCCCCGTCAGGGCGCGGCCGCCGCCGCCACTCGTCGGGATGCAGCCGATGAACGGCTGGAAGCTCGTCGCTCCATCTCCTGTGCGCGCGCGCACGGCACGGAAGAGCAGGCTGCGACGCGTCGTGACGCCCGGGCCGATCGGGCTTCCCGGCTCACCGCGGAACGAGACGTCGACATCGCGGGCAACGACGCGAGCGTCGGTACCGCCGACCACGTACCCGGCGAGCGGGCACGCAAGCTCGTAGTCGACGCCGCCGGCGGGCACGGCGACCCACGGCCCCGCGACCGGAAGGCAGACGCGCAGGCCGTCACATTCGCCCGCGGCGAGCGCCGGCCCGGCCCAGAGTGCGCCGAGCGCGAGCCCGCCGACGCAGACGATGGCCAAGTGCCTTCTCACAGCGGCCGCCGCGTCCAGACGAGCGAGAGACCGGAGGCAAGCAGGAGAAGAACCACTCCGGCGCCGGCGAAGGCTGCCGTGACCTCGCGCTCCTCACGCCTCGTGCCGAGCCGGCTGCCGAGATCGCGGTAGACCTGCTTCAGGCGCCCTGCCGTGGGGGCGGCGGCGTACCGGCCCCCCGTGATACGGGCGACCTCGCGCAACGTCCGGGTATCGGGAGAAACGGTCACCTTCTGCTCGAGGCCGCCCGGGAGCGGCACCTCGACCACGGCCTCGCGCGTACCGAGCGCCACCGTGTTGACCGGCACTCCGAGCCTTCTGGCCTCCTCGGCAGCCGCGATCGGCGTTCGCTGCCCCGAGGTCTGCTCTCCGTCGGAGAGCAGCAGTACCGTGGCCGGGGGCGCGTCCTCCGGAGTCGGCTGCCGCGCGTCCAGGCCCGGGCGGGCAGCCGCGACCGAGCGGTCGATCGCGTCGCCGAGCGCCGTCCCCGAGGCGAGCCGGATCTGGTCGAGCGCCGTTCGCGCCGCCTCGCGGTCGGTCGTCGGCGGCAGCACCAGGGAAGCCCGTGTCGAGAACGCCACGATGCCCACCGAGTAGCTCTCGGGGGCGACCTCGAGGAACACACGGGCCGCGGCGACCGCGGCCGCGAGGCGCGAGGGCTCCACGTCGGTGGCCGCCATCGAGCGAGACGTGTCGAGCGCGAGGATGACCGTCGCCTGGCGACCCGGGACGGAGAGGTTCGCCCGCGGCCGCGCCACTCCCACGACGAGCGCGGCGAGGGCCACGAGCGCGAGGGCGAAGGGCAGGAGCCTCCTGACCCGGCGCGGCGCCGGAGTGGAGGCCGCGACCAGGGCCGGGTTTCCGAACCGGCCCCCCTGGGCCTTGCGGCGGCGCTCGCCGATCAGGAGCAGCGCCACCAGCACGGGCAGGGCGAGCAGCGCCAGCAGCGCGAGTGGGGTGCCGAAGCTCATCGCCGCCTGCCCAGGTGAGACGCCAGCGTGCGCAGCCAGTCCCCACCCGTCGAGAGGACGACGTGAGAGGCGTGGGCGGCGGCGAGATCGTCCGCGACACCACGCCGCTCGCGGGCGGCCGCCTCCGCGAACCGTGCCCGAAGGCCTGCATCGCCGGTGTCCACGCGGAGCTGCGCCCCTGTCTCCGGATCTGCGAACCACACCTCACCGACGTCGACGAGCTGCTCCTCGCGCGGGTCGCGGATCTCGACCGCGAGCACGTCGTGGCGTGCGTGGAGGTCGACGAGCTGCTGCTTCCAGTCTCGAGGGCCGCGGAAGTCGGAGACGACGGCGACGAGCGAGCGCTGGCGGGCCACGGCACCGACCAGGGTGAGCGCCGGAGCGAGCTCCGGCGCGACGCCGCCGCCGGTGTCCTCGTCGCCGAGCGCGAGCAACAGCCCCACGAGGCCGGCGCGACCCTGCCTGGGCGGCAGTGGCGAAGGTGCGCCGCTCCCGAACGAGACGAGCCCGACGCGGTTTCCGCGGAGGCTGGCGGCGTGACCGAGTGCCAGCCCGACGCCGAGCGCGACGTCGGCCTTGCGGCGGTCGGCCGTTCCGAACCCCATCGAGAGCGTCCGATCGAGCACGATCCACGTCACGAGGACGCGCTCCGCGAGCTGCACGCGCACGTGCGCCTCCTGCGTGCGGGCCGTCACGTTCCAGTCGATCAGCCGGACGTCGTCACCCGGCACGTACGGGCGCACCTGGGCGAGCTCGCTGCCGCGGCCGAGCAGGTGCGAGCGATGCTCGCCCGCAAGGAGGCCGTCGACCCGCCGGCCGATCGAGAGCTCGAGAGCCCGGAGCAGCGGCTCCGGCATCGGCCCGGGGCCGGGGCGCTCCGGCGTCTCGACGACACCGAATGCCCGCAAGCGGCTCACGCGGCGACCGGCCTCCCCAGCTCGAGCGGCGGGGCGGCGACCGTCGCGAGGACTGCGTCGAGGACGTCGTCGGCCGTCCGCTGCTCGGCGAGCGCACGGTAGGTGAGCACGAGCCGGTGACGCAGGGCGTCCTTGGCGAGCGCCCGGAGGTCGGTGCCCAGCACGTAGTCGCGGCCGTGGATCAGAGCGAGAGCGCGCGCGCTCTGGACGAGCGCGATCGGGCCACGTGGGCTGGCACCGTACTCGATCAGACCGGTGAGCTCGGCCAGCCCGACTGCGGCCGGATTGCGGGTCGCCTCGGCGAGGGAGACGGCGTAGGCCACGAGCGACGGATCGACGTAGACGTCGAGCACGGCCTGCTGGAGCTGCTTCAGGGACTCGAGCTCGAGCACCTGTCGCACGACCGCGGGAGCAACGAGCGACCGCTGCACCACGGTCAGCTCCTCGTCGCGGCTCGGGTAGCCGACGACGACCTTCAGCATGAAGCGGTCGATCTGCGCCTCGGGGAGCGGGTAGGTGCCTTCCGACTCGATCGGGTTCTGGGTCGCCATGACGAGGAAGGGCTCGGGCACGAGGTGCGTCTCGTGACCGATCGTCACCTGGCGCTCCTGCATCACCTCGAGTAGCGCCGACTGCACCTTCGCCGGCGCGCGGTTGATCTCGTCGGCGAGGAGGAAGTTGCAGAAGACCGGCCCCTCCTCGGTGTCGAAGCCGCCGGTGTCGGGCCGGTAGATGCGGGTCCCCACGAGGTCGCTCGGCACCAGGTCGGGCGTGAACTGGACGCGTCGGAATGTTCCTCCGAGCACGGCCGCGGTCGTCTTGATCGTGAGCGTCTTCGCGAGCCCCGGCACGCCCTCGATCAGAAGGTGGCCTCCCGCAACGAGGCAGACGAGCACCCGCTCGAGCATCTCGTCCTGGCCGGCGATGACCCGCTTGACCTCGACCAGAGCCTCCTCCAGCTGCGTGCGATGATCGGCGGGCTCGGCGGTCGGCGGAATCTCAGGGATGGACATGGCTTCTCCTTCGCGGTGGCTTCGGCGCTCGAGCCAGCGTAGACAGGGAGCCGCGGACGGCGCGTGAATCAACGGTTAAGACCGGACACGTCGTTTCCGGATGGATTGTCCCTCCAGGATCACGCCGTGCTCTAGGATCACGTCGTGGACCTCCGCGACACCCCCGACGAGGCACGGTTCCGCAGCGAGCTGTGCGCGTGGTTCGAGGCGAACCTCCCGGCGGGCCTCCGGGGGCACCCCGGTGGTGCAGCCCGGTTCTCGGACGATGCCGTCCGCGACTGGAGTCGGACGCTCTACGAGGCGGGCTACGTCGGGCTCACCTGGCCGAAGGAGTACGGGGGAGGCGGCAAGCCCTACAGCTACCAGGCGATCTTCCTCGAGGAGATGGCCCGCGCCGAGGCACCGCAGCACCTCGGCGTGATCGGGCTCGGCATGGCCGGGCCCACGATCATCGCGCTCGGGACCGAGGCCCAGAAGGCCCGCTACCTGCAGCCTCTCCTCTCGGCGGACGAGATCTGGTGCCAGGGATTCTCGGAGCCCGACGCCGGCTCCGATCTCTCGGCCGTCCGTACGAGCGCACGGCTCGAGGGCTCGAAATTCGTCGTCGACGGCCAGAAGGTGTGGTCGTCCTACGCGCACATCGCCGACTGGTGCATCCTGATCACGCGAAGCGACCCGGCCTCGTCGGGCCATGCCGGGCTGACGTACCTGATCGTCGACATGAAGGCGCCGGGCGTCGAGGTGCGGCCGCTGCGCCAGATCACCGGCGAGGCGGAGTTCAACGAGATCTTCTTCGACGGCGTCGAGGTCCCGGTCGAGAACGTGATCGGGGACGTCGGCGGCGGCTGGCAGGTCGCCATGACGACGCTCCTCCACGAGCGTGGAACCCTCGGGTTCGCGCTCACGGCCGCGCTCGAGGTGACGGTGGGAAAGCTGATCGAGCTCGCACGCGATCGCGGCGCGACGCCGGTGCAGCGCGATGCGATCGCACGGGAATGGATCGAGCTCCAGGCACTGCGCTACACGGCCTACCGCTCGCTCTCGGCGTTGATGAAGACGGGCATCCCGGGTCCGGAAGGGTCGATCCTGAAGCTGCAGTGGTCCGAGGCGATGCAGCGGGTGACGAAACTCGCGCTCGAGCTCCTCGGCCCCGACGCGCAGCTGCTCGCCGACAATGCGCCGTACGGCGGCTACTGGCAACACGCGCAGCTCCGCAGCCGGGGCAACACGATCGAGGCCGGCACCTCGGAGATCCTGCGCAACATCATCGCCGAGCGGGTGCTCGGCCTGCCGAGGTCACGGTAGCCCGTGGACTTCGCCTTCACACCGGAGCAGGAGGAGTTGCGCGCCCAGGCGCGGGCCTTCCTCGAGACGCACCCCGAGCCGTCCTGGCAGGAGCTCGCGGAGCTCGGCTGGACCGGGGTCTCGGTGGCGGAGGAGAACGGCGGCGCCGGGCTCGGCTTCCTCGAGGAGGCGATTCTGTTCGAGGAGATGGGGCGCGCCCTGACGCATGCGCCGTTCTGGTCGACGGTCGCCGTCGTGCTGCCCGCGCTCCCGGGCGACCTGCAGGCCGAGGTGGCCCGCGGCGAGGCGAGCTGGACGCTCGCGAGCGGCCCCCTCGTCGCCGATCTCGACACCGCCACGCGAATCGCGTATGTCGGCGGCGACACGATCTGGGAGCTCGACGGGGCCGAGCGCGAGATCCTGCAGACGAACGACGTGACCCGGCCGCTCGGCGTCGTCTCGGGCGGTGCGGTCGGGCGGGAGCTCGGCAGCTCCGAGCTGCTCCCGCAGCTACGGACACGCTCCCTCGCAGCCCTTGCCCTCGAAGCGTGTGGGGTCGGGTCGCGCGCGCTCGAGCTCGCGGTCGACTTCGCGAAGGAGCGCCACCAGTTCGGCAAGCCGATCGGCACCTACCAGGCGGTCTCGCATCCGCTCGCGACGACCCTGATGGAGCTCGAGCTCGGCCGCTCGCTCGCGCTGTTCGCAGCCTGGTGCATCGCCGAGGACGACGCCCGCGCTCCCCTCGCAGCGGCGGCGGCGAACGCGCACTGCGCGGACGCCGCAGTGGCCGCCTGCGAGCGCTCGATCCAGGTGCACGGCGGAATCGGCTTCACCTGGGAGCACGTCCTGCACCGGCTCTACAAGCGGGCTCTCGGGATTCAGGCCTGGGAGGCGTCGGTCGGACAGCTCCGGGCCGAGATCGCTGACCATCTACTGGGAGGAGGAGCCTGATGGACGGGTTGATGATGGACTACCAGCTGAACGTGCCGGCGATCCTGCGTCGTGGCGACGAGCTGTTCGGCGACAGCGAGATCGTGAGCCGGCTGCCGGACAAGAGCTGGCACCGGTACACGTACGCGGACTTCACCCGCCGGACGAAGCAGCTCGCCCTGGCCCTCCGCAACGAGCTCGGACTGGTCGACGGTGACCGCGTCGGGACGTTCGCCTGGAACCACCACGAGCACCTGGAGACCTACGTCGGCGCGCCTGTCGGCGGCTTCGTCACGCACACCCTGAACCTGCGGCTCCATCCCGACGACCTCACGTACATCGCGACCCACGGCGGCGACCGTGTCCTGATCGCGGACAAGACGCTATGGCCGCTCGTCGAGGCCTTCAAGGACCGGGTCGGCTTCGAGCACGTGGTCGCGATCGGAGCCGGCCCGACGCCGGACGGCGCAATCGACTACGAGGAGCTTCTCGCGACGCAGAGCGCCGACGACTGGGAGTACCGTGACATCGACGAGCGCGCGGCGGCGGCCATGTGTTACACGAGCGGCACGACCGGTCAGCCGAAGGGTGTCGTCTACTCGCATCGCGCGATCGCGATCCACGCTCTCACGGCGAACACGCTGCTCGGGCTGAGCCGCGACGACGTCGCGCT
>Ga0209254_10002815_pt1 | contig 15881 bp, 10 predicted proteins | sample FrelakmetDIP11DI_FD_187148 | JGI IMG/M metagenome (GOLD analysis project Ga0209254, IMG submission 187148) | Freshwater lake sediment microbial communities from the University of Notre Dame, USA, for methane emissions studies - DIP11 DI (SPAdes)... | ecosystem: Environmental > Aquatic >... | reverse complement strand
GGGCCGGGCCCCGATGGCGGTTCCGTGCCCCTGTGCCCCGCCGGGCTGGCCGTAGCCATGGCCGCCGCCGGGCGGGTCGCTGGAGACGCGGCCATCTTCGCCGTGGTCCCGCTGATGGGACTCCTCGCGGTCTGGTGCACCTGGCTGCTTGGCACGAGGCTCGCGGGGCCGCGCGCGGGGGCCGCCTCGGCGCTCCTGCTCTCGTGCAGTCCCATCTTTCTCTACCAGCTCGTGCAGCCCATGAGCGACGTGCCGGCGGCCGCGCTGTGGACCGCCGCGCTGGCCACGGCGCTCGGCCCGGAGCCGCGTGCCCGCGGAACCGCCGCCCGGGGAATGGCCGCGGGCCTGCTCACCGGCGCCGCCATCATGATGCGGCCGAACCTGGCGCCGCTGGCCGTGATACCGCTGCTGCTTCAGTGGCCGTCTCGAGCTGCCGCGCTCGCCCTGGCCGGCGGCGTGGCGCCGGGCGTCGTGGCGGTGGGGCTCATGCAGGCGGCCATCTACGGTTCGCCGCTGCGATCCGGCTACGGGGACCTGACACAGCTCTTCAGCCTCGCCTACGTGCCCACCAACCTGGTGAACTACCCGGCGTGGCTCGCCTTCGCACACACGCCCGTGCTGGCGCTCGGGGCGCTCGCCCCGCTCGTGGCTGCGCGTCGCGCCGCCGCGTGGCTGCTCCTGGCCTTCGTCGCGGGCGTGTTCGGGGCGTACCTGCCGTATGTCCCGTTCACCGACTGGTGGTACACGCGCTTCCTGCTGCCGGCGCTGCCCGCGCTCATCGTCCTGACGGTAGCGATGCTGGAACGGGCGGCGAGCCGGCTGCCGGCGCGCGCCGCGATCACCGCGCTGGCCGTCTTGACGGTGCTGCTGGGGACCCACTGGCTCGGGCGGGCTAACGAACTGGCGGTCTTCCGCCTGAAGGCGCTCGAGCAGAAGTACGTTGAACTCGGCCGTCTCGCCTCCACCCGGCTGCCGCGCAATGCCATCGTCTTCGCCGCGCAACCGGCCGGCAGCGTGCGTTTCTACGCGCGCCTGCCCACGTTGTCGTGGGACGCCATCGAGCCCGCGTGGCTCGAACGGGTATTCGCCGAGTGCCGCGCCCGCGGCCTCGTACCCTACCTCGCCGTGGAAGGATGGGAAGCGGAGACGTTCAGGTCTCGGTTTCGCGGCCACAGCCAGGCCGCCGACCTCGACTGGCCGCCGCGCGCCGCAATCGGCAACGTGATCTTCGTCTACGACCTCGCGGACCGCGCGCGATACCTCGCCGGGGAGCAGATCCCTACCGAGCGCATCACCTGGGGAAGGCGGTAGAGGACCTGCCTTCTGGCTTCTGGCTTCTGGCTTCTGGCACTCATTGACCCGTCCATCCCTGCGGCGCTACTGTTCCGGACACGTATGCTTACCGCACTCGTCTGCATCGTCTGCGGCAAGTCGTATCCGCCGGGGGACCACCAGACCTGCAATGTGTGCGGGCTCGAGGGCATCCTCGATGCGCGGTACGACTACGACGCCGCGAAGCCGACGCTCACGCTCGACACGCTCGCGGGCCGCACCGCAGACATGTGGCGCTATCAGGAACTGCTCCCCGTGCCGGCCGGAATCCGGAGGCCCGACGTCCCGGTGGGCTGGACGGCCGTCCACGAAGCTCCGCGCCTGGCCGCGGACGTGGGGGTCCGGCGCCTCTTCCTCAAGGATGAGGGCCGCAACCCGACCGGTTCGTTCAAGGACCGGGCGAGCGCGGTCGGCGTGGCCAAGGCTCTCGAGTTCGGCTACCAGGCCATCGCATGCGCATCGACCGGGAACGCCGCCTCGTCGCTCGCCGGGATGGCCGCATCCGTTGGGCTGCGCGCATTCATCTTCGTGCCCGAGCGCGCTCCCGAGCCGAAAGTCGCCCAGTTGCTGATGTTCGGCGCCACGGTGTTCCGCGTGCGCGGGACCTATGAGCAGGCGTTCGATCTCTGCCGCGCGGCCTGCGAGCGGTTCCGCTGGTACAACCGGAACAGCGGCACCAACCCATACCTCGTCGAAGGCAAGAAGACGGCGGGCCTGGAAATCGCCGAGCAGTTCGTGCGCGGCCGATTGCTCGACGGCGACCTGCCCGACTGGGTGGCGGTGTCGGTCGGCGACGGATGCACGATTGGCGGCATCGCCAAGGGGCTGCACGAGTTCAAACGCCTCGGCCTCGCCCGCGCGATGCCCCGCATGCTCGGCGTCCAGGCGGAAGGCGCGAGCCCGATTGTGCGCGCCTTCGAGTCGAAGGCCGACGTCGTGCCCTCCGGCGCCGACACCGTCGCCGACAGCATCGCCGTCGGCACGCCCCGCAACTGGAGGCGCGCCCTCGCATGGGTCCGCGCATCGCGCGGCGCGATGATGGCGGTCTCCGACGACGCCATCCTCGACGCGATGCGTGCGACCGCACGGCTCGGAGCGGTGTTCGCCGAACCGGCCGCGGCGGCCTCGGTAGCCGGCCTGCGGGCGGCCGTCTCGGCGGGCATCGTGCCGGCCGGTGCCGCTGCGCTCGTCGTCATCACGGGGAACGGGCTGAAGGACATCAGCGCCGCCATGAGCGCCGCGGGCCGCCCGCACGAGGTGCGCCCGGATCTCGGCGCCGTCGCGGACATCGTCGAGAGGTGACTGCATGCTGCTGAAGGGCGGATCGCTGGCCAGCCTGCACCCGCCGGCGCTGGCTCGCGCGGACATTCGCGTGGAGGGTGACACCATCGTGGCGAGGGGCTCGAGCCTCAGGCCGAAAGCCGGCGAGGAGGTCGAAGACTGCCGCGGGCGGCTCATCCTGCCGGGTTTCGTCTGCGCGCACACGCACATGTACTCGGCGCTCTCGCGGGGCATGCCAGCTCCGGCGGCCCCGCCGACGTCGTTCCCCGAGATGCTGCGCCGGGTGTGGTGGCGGCTCGACGAGGCGCTCGATGAGGAGGCCGTCTACTATTCCGCCATGGTGGGCGCGGTGGAAGCCGTCCGGACCGGCACCACCACGATCTTCGATCACCACGCGTCCCCCAACGCCATCCCGGGATCGCTGGACATCATCCGAGAGGCCTTCGGGGTGGTCGGTGTGCGAGGCGTGCTCTGCTATGAAGTCACCGATCGTGGCGGGCTGCGGCGGCGGGACGCGGGACTGGCCGAAAACGACCGGTTCCTTGCCGCGACGCGCGCGGACCCGCAGTTCCGGGGCCTGGTGGGCGCGCATGCGTCATTCACGCTGCGCGATTCGAGCCTTGCCGCTCTCGGGGACCTGGCGCGATACCACCGCGCCGGCGTCCACATCCACGCCGCGGAGGCGCAGGATGACGAACGCCGCACCAGGCGGGCGCACGGGTGCGGCATCGTCGACCGGATCGAGCGGCACGGCCTGCTCGACGAGCGGGCAGTACTGGCGCACGGCGTGCACCTGTCGAAGCGCGACATCGCGCGCGTCACGGAGGCGAGGGCCTGGCTCGTCCACAACCCGCGGTCGAACATGAACAACGCCGTCGGGCACGCGCCGATCGAGCGGTTCGGCGACCGGGCGGCGCTCGGCACCGACGGCTGGCCTGCAGATATGCTGGCCGAGCTGCGCTTCGCGCACTTCAGGGAGCGGGAGCAGCTGGGGCTGCGGCGCGCGCATCCGGCCGCCTCGCTGCTCCAGGGCGGACAGTCGCTCGCATCCGAGGTCTTCGGCGTGCCGATCGGGCCGCTCTCGCCGGGCTCGGCTGCCGACCTGGTGGTGTACAACTACGTGGCGCCGACGCCGCTCACGGCGGCGAACCTGCCGGCGCATCTTGTTGCCGGCGTGCAGCCGTCGATGTTGACCGGTGTGATGGCGGCCGGGCGCTGGGTGTGCCGGAACGGGGTACCGGTGAACATCGACGTGGAAGCGGTCTACGGCAGGGCCCGTCAACTGGCGGCAAAGGTGTGGAGGCGGATGCGTGGCTGAACTCGTGCCCGTGCCGCTGCGTCACCTGCTGCGGCGTGCGCACCATGAGTTCGGGCGCACACGCGCCATCTTCGACCTGCCGGAACGGGCGTTCAGCCGCCGCGCGACGGCGGCAGGTCCGGCGCTCGACTTTTCGGTTCCCCACGCCGGCACCCGGGCCGCCAATCCCATCGGGCCGGCAGCCGGGCCGCACACCCAGCTCGCCCAGAACATCGCGCTCGGCTGGCTCGCCGGCGCCCGCATCTTCGAGCTCAAGACCATACAGGCCAACGACCGGCTGTCGCTGTCACGCCCCTGCATCGACATGGCGACCGTCGGCTACAACACCGAGTGGTCGCAGGAGCTGCCCCTCGAGGAGTCGCTGAGGGAGTATGTGAAGGCGTCGATGCTCGTTGAGATCCTCGGGGACTGGGACTGGGGGCTCCCGCCTTCGCCGGGCGGCCTGCCGGCCGGCTACGGCGCGGCAAGCGGGGCTGGGGACTCGACGGTCGGGGCTCGGGACTCGGGACTCGGGGCTCGGCAGTCGAACGACTTCGTGTTCGACATCAGCGTCGGGTACGACCTCGAGGGCATCCGGAGCCGGCCGGTCGTGAGGTGGCTCGAGGCGATGCGCGATAGCGGTGCCATGGTCGACGAGCTGCGCCGGGAAATCCCCGACGAGTTCGCGCGATTCCGGGACTATCCCTTCCGGACGCGCCTGGCGGCCGGCGTCACGCTCTCCACGTTCCACGGGACGCCAGCCCGAGAGGTGGAGAAGATCGGCGAGTTCCTCGTCGACGAGCTCGGCTTCCACACCGTAATCAAGCTGAACCCGCCGATGCTCGGGCGGAACCGGGTCGAGGAGATTTTGCACGGCGTGCTCGGCTACGGCGATGTCGCCGTCAACCCTGACGTGTACGGGCGGGAGCTGCCGTTCGACGAGGCCGTTGGGATTCTCCGCCGCCTGCAGGCGCTGGCCGCACGACGCGGCGTCACGACGGGCGTCAAATGCGGCAACACGCTGGAGGTGCTGAACGCCGGCACGTTCCTCAAGGAGCGCGTGCAGTACCTGTCCGGACAGCCGCTGCACGCGCTGCACGCCGCCCTCGTCCTGCAGTGGCGCGAAGCGTTCGGCGCGGGCCTGCAGGTGTCGTTCGCCGGGGGCGTGGACGCGCAGAACGCGGCGGATTGCGTGGCTGCGGGACTGGCCCCGATCACAACCTGCACCGATCTCCTCCGGGCGGGGGGCTACGCCCGGCTCCCCCGCTACTTCGTCAATCTCGAATCGCGCATGCGTGCAGCCGGAGCCCGGACGATTCCGGAGTTCATCCTGCGTTCGGCGGGCTTCGAAACGACGCAGGCCGGGAACAGCGATGCCGCGCTGGACCTGGCGATGCGGGCGAACGCGAAGGCGCTCCTCGACAAGGCGCTGACCGACGAGCGGTACCGGGCGGCCCGGAACAGGAGGCCTCCCCGCAAGCTCGGCACGCATCTCTGGCTCTGGGACTGCCTCTCGTGTCGCAAGTGCATCCCGGCATGCCCCAACGACGCGGTGTTCGAGATCGACGTCGAGCCGTTCGTCGGAGACGTGCCCGTTATCGAGGCTCTCGGCGGCGGAGGCTGGCGCGAGGCGGGCCGCCTGCCCTATCGCGCGCTGAAGCCGACGCAGATTGCCATCTTCGCCGACGCGTGCAACGACTGCGGCCACTGCGACGTCGTCTGCCCCGAAGACGGCGGCCCGCAGATCGAGAAGCCGCGGTTCTTCGGGGGCCTTGAATCCTGGCGGCGCGCGGCACCGCTCACGGGATTTGTGTTCACGAGAGAAGGAAGCGCTCTCGTGCTGCGCGGGCGCACGCCGGAGGGCGAATTCTCGCTGTCAAAGGTCCAAGAGGCGGACGACGCCCGATTCGAACCGCCAGGCGCGGTTGTCACTGTTGGCTGGCAGGACCATGAGGTCCGATCGGTTCGACTCTGCGAATCCTGCCCCAGCGGGGGCTTCGAACTAGCGCCTGGCGCCCAGCCCCTAGCCCCTGTACCGATCGACCTGTCCACGTATATGACCCTCCGTCTCCTGCTGGGTGCGCTGTCGAGCGGACCGCGGGTAAACTTCGCCAATGCCGCCTTCGTGGAGTGAGCGCGTGACGCCCGAACACCCGGCCGGCGAGATCAACTTCACGCTCAACGGCGCGCCATTCACGGCGACGCTCGAGGACGGCATGTCGTTGATGGAGGTGCTTCGCGACCAGGCGGGCCTCATCTCGCCCAAGAACGGCTGCGCGCCCCAGGGTTCGTGCGGCTGCTGCACCGTGCTGGTCGATGGCCGGGCGCTGTCGTCCTGCGTCGTGCCCGCCCGCACGGCCGTCGGGAGACACGTCGTCACCCTGGAGGGCTTCGATGCCCGGACACGGCACATCTTCGCCCACGCCTTCGCGGTGACGGGCGGCCTCCAGTGCGGCTTCTGTACCCCCGGGATCGTGGTGGCCGCGAAGCGCCTGATCGACACGAACCCGGCGCCGACGCGCGGCCAGATCGCCGAAGCGCTGAACAACCACGTCTGCCGCTGCACCGGCTACGTGAAGATCGTCGACGCCATCGAGACCGCGGCGAGGGCGCTCGCGGGCGAGCCGCTGCCGGAGGCCGACTACAGCGGCGCGCTCGGCAGCAGTCTGCCCCGCCAGGACGCCGGGCGCCTGGCGCTTGGCGATCGCCCGTTCGTCGACGACCTCCGCGTGGACGGCATGCTGCGAGGCGCCTTCCTCTTCTCGTCGCACCCGCGCGCCCGCATCCTGCGCATCGACACGTCGGAGGCCGCCCGGCAGCCGGGCGTTCTCCGCATCATCACCGCCGCCGACGTGCCCGGCGAACGGTACCAGGGCCTGATCGATCGAGACTGGCCCCTGTTCGTGGCCGAAGGCGACGTGACGCACTGCATCGGCGACATCCTGGCCGCGGTGGCTGCCGACACCGAACGGCATGCCCGCCAGGCGATCGGTCGGATCCGGGTGGACTACGAGCAGCTGCCCGGCGTGTTCTCCGCGGACGCCGCGCTGGCTCCGGACGCGCCCAGCGTGCATCCCGGCCGTGACAACCTGCTCTCGCGCTCGGCCATTGTCCGCGGCGACGTCGATGCCGCGCTGGCCTCGTCCGCATTTGTCGAGACTCGGACCTTCACCACGCAACGCATCGAGCACGCGTTTCTGGAGCCGGAGGCGTGCCTGGCGATGCCTGGGGACTGGGGTTTGGGGTCTGGGGGCTGGCCGGAACGAACGTCCGGTGCCTCCAATCCCCAATCCCCAACTCCCAATCCCCAGCTGACCGTGTTCTCCCAGGGCCAGGGTGTGTTCGACGACCGTCGGCAGATTGCCTCGGCCCTCGGTCTGGACGACACCGCGGTGAAGGTGACACTTGTCGCGAACGGCGGCGCGTTCGGCGGCAAGGAGGATCTGAGCATCCAGGGCCAGACCGCGCTGATGGCCCTGCTCACGGAGCGCCCGGTCAAAGCCACGCTGACGCGGGACGAGAGCATCCGACTGCACCCCAAGCGGCACCCGATGACGCTGCACTACACGGTGGGATGCGACAGCGGCGGGCTGCTCACGGCGGTTCGCGCGCGCATCGTCGGCGACACGGGCGCCTTCGCGTCGGTTGGCGCAAAGGTGCTCGAGCGTGCGGCCGGGCACGCAACCGGCCCCTACAGGGTGCCGGCCGTCGATATCGAGTCGCTGGCGGTCTACACGAACAACCTGCCTTGTGGCGCGATGCGGGGGTTCGGCGCCAACCAGGCGGCATTCGCCATCGAGAGCATGCTCGACATCCTGGCGGATCGCGTGGGACTCGACGGCTGGGCGATCCGGTGGCGAAACGCGATCGAGGCCGGCGACACCTTCTGCACGGGGCAGGTCCTCGAGCAAGCCGTCGGCCTGAAGGACACGCTGCTCGCCGTCAAGACCGCCTTCTACGGTGCGCCGGGAGCCGGCATCGCCTGCGGCATCAAGAACGTCGGCATCGGCAACGGCATGCCAGAGGCCGGCCAGGCAGTTGTCGAGATCACGGCCGACGCACGGGCAGTGATTCACACGGGCTTCACCGAGATGGGCCAGGGCTTCTACACCGCGATGATCCAGTGCCTGTGCGAGATCACAGGCATCGACCCGCGGCTGGTCCGCACCGAGGTCGACACGTCCCACCCGACACCGTGCGGCATGACGACGGCGTCACGGGCCACGGTGCTGGGTGGCCGCGCAGTCCAGGACGCCGCGAGGAAGATCAGGGCCGATCTCGCCCCTGGGATCGGCCTTGCGGATCTCGCCGGGCGCCGTTACACCGGCGAGCACCGCGCCGGCGACACGACGCCGCTCGGCGACGATGGCCCGCGCCCGCGGACCCACATGACGTACGGCTTCGCCACCCAGGTGTGCATCCTCGACGAACAGGGCAGAGTGGCGCGTTTCGTGGCCGCGCACGACGTGGGGCGGATCATCAACCGCCGGATGCTCGAAGGCCAGATCGAGGGCGCGGTGCACATGGGCCTCGGCTACGCGCTCACCGAGGACTTGCCGCTGGCGCGCGGCGTGCCCGAGTCGTTCAAGCTGCGCGCGCTCGGCCTCATCCGCGCCAGGGACATGCCCGAAGTCACTGTCATCCTCGTCGAGTCGAACGACCCCGAAGGCCCGTTCGGCGCCAAAGGCGTAGGCGAGATCGGCCTGGTGCCCACGGCCGGGGCGGTGGCCAATGCGCTGGCGCGGTTTGACGGCGTGCGCCGGTACGCGCTGCCGATGCGGGACTCGGCCGCAGCGCGACAGATGGCCGGGGCTCGGGACTCGGGGCTGGGGGCTGGGACTAGGGACTAGGGGCTAGGGGCTAGGCGCTAGGGGCTAGTCGGATACAACACATGGCCAGAATCGAGTCGTACAAAGACCTGACCGCGTGGCAGAAAGCGATGGCGCTCGCAGAGGAATCCTATCGCCTTACCGCCGCATTTCCGGCCGAGGAACGATATGGGCTCACCGCGCAGATCCGGAGGTGTGCGGTTTCGATTCCCTCGAATCTCGCAGAAGGTCACAACCGCCGCTCGCGACAAGCGTTCGCGAACCACGTCAGCATCGCGCTTGGATCCCAAGCCGAGCTGGAAACACAGATTGCACTGGCCGTGAGGCTGGAGTTCACATCCGCAGCCGCGGCAGCCCCCGCCGTGGGTCTCGCCGCGGAAGTGGGCCGCCTTCTGCACGGTCTTGTCCGTTCGCTGGAGAATGCCGACTAGCGCCTAGCGCCAAGTCCCTAGCCCCTACTGGAGTCCACCCGTGCCCATCAACTGGTCCAAGCCTCGCCGCTACCACCGCTCCATCTTCGACGCCATCGGGCGCACGCCGATGGTGCAACTGAACCGCATCCCCGCCGCGGCCGGCGTGAAGGCGAAGGTGCTCGTCAAAGTCGAGTACTTCAGCCCGTCCGGGAGCCTGAAGGATCGCATCTACTGGAACATGTTCGAGCGCGCCGAGCGCCGCGGCGCCCTCAGGAAAGGCATGACGGTGCTCGAGTGCTCGACGGGCAACGCGGGGATCGGCTGCTCGTTTGTCTCCGCCGTCAAGGGCTACCCGTGCATCATTGTCATGCCCGAGGGCATGTCCGAAGAACGCAAGAAGCTCGACGTGGCCTACGGGGCGTCCATGGTCTATACGCCGGGCGGCGAGAGCGACGTGGATCTCGCGCTGGAGAAACTCGAGTCGATCCGGCGGAAGGATCCGAAGCGGTACTTCGTGCCGGCCCAGTTCGAGAATCCGGACAACGTCGAGGCGCACGTCAAGACGACGGCGCCGGAGATCTGGGAGCAGACGGCCGGGCGCATCGACGCCTTCATCATGACCCAGGGCACGGGAGGCACGCTGACCGGCGTCGGCCGCTACATCCGGAAGCGGAAGCGCGCACTGAAGCTGTTCGCCATCGAGCCGGCCGAGTGCCCCCTGCTGTCACGCCGCGAGTGGGGCCCGCACGGCATCGAGGGCATCGGCGACGGGTTCGTCCCGAAGAACCTCGACGTCAGCTTGCTCGACGGCATCGTGACAACGACGACGGACGAATCGATGGCGATGGCGCGCCGTCTGGCCAGCGAGGAAGGCATCTTCTGCGGCGTGTCGTCGGGCGCCAACGTCGCCGGCGCGCTCAAGCTCGCCGCCGCGCACCCTGAGCTCAAGCTGATCGTGACGCTCATCTGCGACACCGGCCAGCGTTACTTCTCGACAGAACTCTGCGGCCATCCGAAGCACGTCGACATCCCCGAGCGCGACCACCCGATGGACGCCTACACGACGACACAGTTGGACAGGTATCAGAAGGGGTGGGAACTCATAGACTAGGCGCTAGGGGCTTGGCGCTAGGCGCTAGTCCGAAGCTCGGCTATCCGCCAACTACTGGCTACTGGCTACTGGCTACTGACTCCAGGTAACTGACCATGTTTGAACGTATTCTCGAACAGTCCCGCCGCCACGAACTCGGGCTGGTCCGCTTCCTCCGGGATCTCATCGCCATCAAGTCGCTCAGCGCACAGGAGGGTGCCGTCATCCGCCGCATCGAGGCCGAGATGCAGGCATGCGGCTACGACGAGATCCGCATCGATCCGATGGGCAACATTCTCGGCCGCATCGGCCATGGCCCGCGCGTCCTCGCGCTGGACGCCCACGTCGACACGGTCGATGTCGGCAACCCGGCCAACTGGTCGGTCGATCCGTTCGAGGGCGACGAACGCGACGGCCTCATCTACGGCCGCGGCGCCTGCGACATGAAGGGCGCGCTCGCCTCGATCGTGTACGGCGGGCGCATCGTCAAGGAACTCGGGCTCGAAGGGGACGTGACGCTCTGGGTCGTGGGCAGCGTGCAGGAAGAAGACTGCGACGGCCTCTGCTGGCAGTACATCCTGAACGAGGACGGCCTGACTCCCGAGGCCGTCGTCATCGCCGAACCCACGAATCTAGCCATCTACCGCGGTCACCGCGGACGCATGGAGATCGAGGTCCGCACGCAAGGCGTATCGTGCCACGGCTCGGCCCCGGAACGCGGCGTGAATGCCGTGTACCGGATGGCGCCGATCATCGCCGACATCGAGCGGCTCAATGCGCGTCTTGGCGGCGAGCCGTTCCTCGGCAAGGGCACGGTCACGATCGCCGAGGTCAGATCCACGTCTCCGTCGCTGTGCGCCGTGGCCGATTCGGCGACGATCCACCTGGATCGCCGGCTGGCGGCCACCGACACGCTCGAGTCCGCCGTCGGCGAGATCGAGGAACTGCCGGGCGTTCGGGCGGCCGGCGCCAAGGTCGTCGTCCTGGATTACGCCGTGCCGAGCTGGCGAGGCCTCACCTACCCGACGAAGAAGTTCTTCCCGACGTGGCTGCTGCCGGAGGATCACCCCCTGCTGCGGGCCGGCGCGGGCACCTACGCGCAGTTGTTCGGCGACGCGCCGGAGGTGGGCCGCTGGGTGTTCAGCACGAACGGCGTGGCCGTGATGGGGATGCGCGGCATCCCCTGCATCGGCTTCGGGCCAGGCAACGAGATCTTCGCCCACATGGCCACCGAGCACATCCCCGTCGAGCACCTGGTGAAGGCCGCGGCCTGGTACGCCGCGTTCCCCGGCGTGTATGCCGCCGCTACGCCCCTCCCGCCTTCCGGCGGGCGGCCTGCTGCGCCTGGATCGCCGTCAGGTTGATGGTGAAGACGATGTCCTCGACCAGGCAGCCGCGCGACAGATCGTTGACCGGCTTGGCCAGGCCCTGGAGCATGGGCCCCATGCTCACCACGTTCGCCGATCGCTGAACAGCCTTGTAGGTGACGTTCCCGGTGTTGAGGTCCGGGAAGATGAGCACCGTCGCCTTGCCCGCCACCGCCGACCCCGGCGCCTTCAGCCTGGCGACATCGGGCATCACCGCGGCGTCGTACTGCAGCGGCCCCTCGAGCGCGAGGTCGGGTCTGAGCTCCCTGGCGATGCGCGTCGCCTCCTTCACCTTCTCGACGTCCTCGCCGGTGCCGCTCGTCCCGGTCGAGTACGACAGCATCGCCACCCTCGCCGGGATGCCGAACGCGATGGCCGAGTCCGCGCTCTGGATGGCGATGTCCGCCAGTTCCTGCGCGGTGGGGTTCGGGACCACGGCGCAGTCGCCGAACACGAGCACCTGCTCGGGCAGGCACATGAAGAAGATGCTCGAGACGAGGTTGCAGCCCGGCACGGTCTTGATGATCTGCAGCGCCGGCCGGATCGTGTGCGCGGTGCTGTGGACGGCGCCCGACACCAGCCCGGCGGCCTCGTCGAGCGCGAGCATCATGGTGCCGACGACGATGGAATCCTGCAGCTCGACGGCGGCCCGCTCCGGCGTCATCCCCTTCGCCTTGCGGCGATCGACGAGTGGCTCGATGTACCGCGGGGCCGCCGCCACCGGGTCGACGATCTCGACCGAGGCGGGCAGCGTCACGCCCTGCTTGGCCGCCACCTCCCGGATCTCGTCCGGGTTGCCGAGCAGCACGCACTGCGCGATGCCGCGATTCGCGACGATCGCCGCCGCGGCCACGGTCCGGGGCTCGTTCCCTTCCGGCAGGACGATGCGCTGGAGGTTCGAGCGGGCCTGTTCGATGAGGCGGTGGCGGAACGCGGGCGGCGAAAGCCGTGGCACGCGCGTGCTGTGGCCGAAGCTCTTGACCCATTCGACGTCGATCCGGTCGGCGACGAAGTTCATGGTCCGCTCGATACGGTCCGGGTCGTCGGCCGGGATCTCGGTGTTCATGCCCGACACGTGCGTGGCCGCGCGATAGCTCGATTCGTCGACCGCCAGCACGGGCAGCCCTGTGTCGAGGGCCTTGCGGCACAGGCGAACGACCCGCGGGTCGGGGTCATGGCCGCCGGTGAGCAGGAGACCGGCGAGCGGCGTCCCCGACTGCACGCTGAGCGCGGCGGCCATCATGATGTCGCTGCGATCGCCGGGCGTGATGATGAGGGCGCCGGGCCGCATGGCCCGCAGCGCATTCGGCACGTTGGCGGCGCACAGGCCCACGTCGCTCACCCGCCGTGTGCGGATCTCGCCGGCGAACACGACTCTCGCCTTGAGGGCCTGCGCCACGTCGAGGACGCGCGGCGCCGCGAGGTCCACGCTGCAGGGCACCACCGCGAGCGGCCGCAGCTTCACCAGCTGCAGCGACTTCCTGTGAGAGGCTTCCATCTCGGCGAACGGCGCGACGCCCTCGCAATCGGCGCAGCCGCCCTGCGCCTGCCCGATCGTCTCACTCTCGGCCTGCCGGCCCGCGGCGCCGATGCACACGCGGTTCAGGATGACACTCACCTGCCGCCCTTCCGGCAGCTGGCCGTATCCGCGGGCCGCGATGGCGATGGCGTCGGCCACCTCCATGGCGCTCTGGCTCCGGGGGGCCGCCACGAGCACGAGTTCGGCGTCGAGGGCCTTCAGCATCAGCTCGTTCACGCGGCTCGCATGCATGATGCCGGGTTCGGTGTTCATCCCCTCCACCACCAGGACCTCGGCGCCGACACCCGCCTTGCCCGCGATTTCGACGACGTGCTCCATCAGCGTCTGGTCGTCACCGGCCGCCAGCAGGTCTTCGGCCGTGTGGATAGGCACCGACTTGACGGGCAGGATGTGGGCGCCAAGGGCCATCAACTCGGCCGACTGGCTCACCTCACGGTTCGCGACGGGCTTGACGAACGCGACGCGGACGCCCTGGCGATCGAGGGCCCGGACGAGGCCGAGGCACGCGGTCGTCAATCCGACGCGGCGGCCGGCCGGGGCTACAATGATGGTCGTAGGCAACGTGTCCTCCGAAACAGACGGGTCTGACGGCAAGCCCTCACAACCGGCGCGCAATCTCGGCCGTGTCGAGGGCAATCATGAGCTCTTCGTTCGTCGCCACCACGAGCGCCTGGGGCCTGATCTCGTCGGTGATCCGGCCGTTCTGGCTGCGCCCGTGCGTCGCGTTGGCCGCGGGGTCGATTGTGAGGCCCAGGAACCCGAGGTGCGCCACCGTCCGCGCGCGGACAGCGACGGAGTTCTCGCCGATGCCGCCCGTGAAGACGAGAGCGTCCAGCCTCCCGAGCGGCACCACCAGCGCCGCGATCGACTTGGCCAGCACATAGCAGAAGATGTCGAACGCCAGGCGCGCGCGCTCGTGCCCGCCTTCGGCCGCGGCTTCGACCGTCCGCATGTCGTTCGAGAGGCCCGACACCCCCAGCAGCCCCGACTTCTTGTTCAGCGCGTCCAGGATCTGATCGGCCGGCGTGTTCAGTGCGCCCGCGACGTGGCCGATGATCGCGGGGTCCACCGAGCCGCTGCGCGTGCCCATCATCACGCCCTCGAGCGGCGTCAGCCCCATCGTGGTGTCGACGCTCCTGCCGTCGCGCACGGCGGCGCAGGAACAGCCGTTGCCCAGGTGGGCGGTCACCAGCCGGTGGTTCTCCGGCGACAGCCCCGTCATCTGAAGGGCATGCTTCGCGACGAAGCGATGGCTGGTGCCGTGGAAACCGTAGCGCCGCACGCTGTGCCGTTCGAGCCACTCGTGCGGTACGGGGTAGGTGTACGCCACCGGCGGCATCGTCTGGTGGAACGCGGTGTCGAAGACCCCCACCTGCGGCAGCGTGGGGAACAACTCCTGCGCGATGCGGATGCCGACCAGGTTCGGAGGGTTGTGCAGCGGCCCGAGGGGGATGCACTCCTCGACCTTGGCGATGACTTCGGGCGTGATCGCGATCGAACCCGAGAACTTGGAGCCGCCGTGGACAACACGGTGGCCGACCCCGACCAGTTCGTCGGTGAGCCCCAGTTCGTTGAGCAGGGTGCCGATGGCTCGCAGCGCCATCTCGTGGCCCGCCCCCGCGATGGGTCGCGACTCCTTCGCGCCGTTGCGCTTCCAGTCGAGCGTGGCGTCGGGTGAACCCAGACGCTGCGCGATCCCGGAGACGACTTCTTTAGACGTGGCGGGATCGATGACGGCGAACTTCGCCGACGAAGACCCGCAGTTAAGCACGAGTACGTCCATGATCCTTCCCAGCGGAGGCGGATTCATCGCCCGTTGGTGCGGCCGGAGTCGGCCGCGGTGCGCAGGTGATGAAGCCGGTCCTGTTGACGTCCGGCGTGGCGGCGGGGGCGGGGTGCCAGCAGACTGTAGCTACGGGGGACACGGCCGGTCCGAGACAGACGAATCGGACACCGGCAGCCATTCTACCGGTTTCGGGTCTCCCGCGCCAGCAGCGCTCAGTCGCCGGTCGCTCAGTACTTGGACAGCCGGCTGATGAGTGCGGCAGCGGCCGCGGGGACAGGAGTCGAGCCGGTCACGATCTGCCTCATCTCGAGGCGCTTCCCATAGAGATCCAGGTTCGCGTCGTCATCGCCCCGCAGCGTCGCGCCCTCGAGCGCCACGCCCGCGAACACGCCCCTCGATCGGGACCACGAGAGGATCTCGGCCGTCATGGCCGCGTCGGTCTGAGCCGCCGCGGTCCGGCCGACCGGGCCCGCGGCCACCGACGCATCGGCACCGAGGGTGAAGTTGTTCGAGAGCAGGCGATCCACGCCGCGCTTGTTCATGATGGCGAGGACGACGTCGATCTCGGTCCCGCCGATCTGGAACCCGACGCTGCCGCCCTCCATCCGGATGCCCGCCGGTGCCGACCAGCCGGCATCGGTCCGGCACGAGACGAACCCCCGGCCATACTTCGCGCCGACGACGAAGGCGCCCTTCTTCAGGCCGGGTACGATCGCCACGCACTGCGCCTTCTTGAGCAGGTCCGCCGGAATCGCGCGGTCGCCCATGGTCGTGACCTCGTCGAACACCGCCACGGCGTTTTCCATCCGCGCCAGGGTCTGGGCCTGCGCCTCCGCCACGCCGAACGACGCGGCCACGATCGACGCCAACACCGCCGCCCATCCTGCCGTTCTGATCGACATGCCAGCCTCCCGCGCGCGCCGGGCCGAGCGGCCACATCATCGCC
>Ga0209254_10002814_pt1 | contig 15884 bp, 11 predicted proteins | sample FrelakmetDIP11DI_FD_187148 | JGI IMG/M metagenome (GOLD analysis project Ga0209254, IMG submission 187148) | Freshwater lake sediment microbial communities from the University of Notre Dame, USA, for methane emissions studies - DIP11 DI (SPAdes)... | ecosystem: Environmental > Aquatic >... | reverse complement strand
CATCGGCTTTGTCTCCATGTTCGGCGACGCGGTTTGCGACCCGGCCTGCGGCACCGGCGGCTTTCTCTTCACCGCGCATCAGTACCTCACGCAGCACTACCCTAACCTAACCCGCGACGAGAAGCGCCACCTGAAGCAAGGCGCCTTCCGCGGCGGGGAGCTGGTGCAGGCCACCGCGCGCGTGCGCGCGATGGTCAAGCCGCCGCAGGCGGCCTGGACGGCCGAAGGCCGCCCGCGGGGGCGCGCCCTGCAGGGCGCGGTCAACCCGACGCTGTACGGCATCGGCTCGGAGAAGAGCGTGACCTTACAGAACTTGTTGAAGATCGGGCGCCTGAAGGCGCACGAACCCAACGCCGCCGAGGTGCAGCGGCTGCTGGCGGCGATACGCCGAAACCTGACCGACGCCGTCGCCACCAACATCAGCGCTGAGACGCGCTTCGACGCCGCCTACAAGGCGGTGATGCAGTGCGCCCTGAGAGGGCGAGGGAAGTGGAGGCGGGCGGAGGAGCGCTGGCGCGCCTACACGTGCGAAGAGCTGATCGCTCGCGGCAAGGGAAGCCTCGACATCTTCTGGCTCAGCGTTGCGCAAGACCAAGGTCGATGGGCGGGTTCTGAGCGGAAGCACCGAACCCCCACCCTGGCCCTCCCCCTGAGCCCCCTGAGAGGGGGCGAGAGGGGGAGGGATGGAGACGTCTTCTGGCTCAAGGACGACAGCCTCGCCGACAGCGACAACCTGCCGCCGCCTGAGGTCATCGGGTCATCGCGCAGGAGATCGTCGAAGACCTGGAGGCGGCGCTGGAGCAGTTCCGCTTGATCGCGGGGGACCTGGACGGCAACAATGCCAAGGCGAGCGCATGATGTCCTGGAGTTCCGCCCGATGCCCCTGACCCACATCCTCGTCGACTTCGACAACAAGCAGCCCGGCATTGCGGAGCTCACCGGGCTCTCGGGCGGTTCTCAGCGGCTCTGGATCTTCACGAGTCCGCACAGCGGAAAGTTCAACGCGGACTATGTGCAGGCATTGCTGGCACACGAAGGTCGTGCGCAGCTGGTTCATTGCACCAAGTCCGGCAACAACGCGGTCGATCTCCACATCGCGCTTCACCTCGGCCGGCTCATTGCCGACCGCGCGGTTTCGGGTCCGCCGAGCGGACGCGACGAGTTCGTCGTGGTGTCGGCGGACAAGGACTTCGTGCCGCTGCTCGACTTCGTGCGCGCGTTGGGATACCCGGTCAGACAAGTGAAGTCCCTCAAGGAAGCGCTCGGGACAGCGAAGTCGCCGGCCACGGCGAAGTCGCCGGCCCGGCCGAAGGGGGTTGCCGCGGCCGGCGGTGCCGCGGCGGCCGCCAAGGCGCCGCCGAATCCCGTTGCGGCGAAGACCGTCGCTTCGAGGTCGCCCGTGGCCGAGGGGGAGAGTCTTCAGGCCGTGATCGAGAGTCTGCGCAAGCGCCCGAATCACCGGCCTGCCAGTGTCGCAGCGCTTGGCAAGTGGCTCGTTGCGCAGAATCTGCCGGCCACCGAGGTCGACGTGCTGATCGGGCAGCTCGCGGCTGCCGACGTGCTGCGAGTGGAGGGCAAGAAGGTGATCTACTCGCCGGAGCCTTGGGCGTCGGGAAGCTGACCGGGTAGCCCTGCGCCGCGGGCGTCTTGCGCCTTACGCCCGGAACAGCTCGACCTGCCGCCGCACCAGCTCTGCAAGCGAGCGCGACCGCTGGAAGGTCTCGCGCATCCAGCGCGCATCGTTGCCGGTCTCGCGCGCCCAGCCGCGCAGGCGCTGGTGTGCCTCGCTCGTACCGAGTGCCCGCGCATGCGGCTCGAGCAGCTCCAGCGTCGCGAGCAGATCCTCGCGCACCGTGCGGACCGCGTGCGTGTTCGGATCGACCAGCGTGCCCTCGAGCCCGAAGCGGCAGGCATGGAAACGGTTCGCGTTGTAGACGAGGTAGTGGTCCTCGCAGGGCACGGCAGGCTGCCCTGCGAGGATGTCGCGCGCAAGCATCTGCGCGTATGCGGCGAGCGCCGCGGCGCGCAGGACGGTGAGCGGCGTGTCGCAGACGCGGATCTCGATGGTGCCGTACTCGGGCTTCGGACGGATGTCCCAGTAGAAGTCCTTCATGCTCGCCACGATGCCGCTCGCGCGCATGCGCTCGAAGTGGCTCTCGAACGCGCTCCAGCGCGCGATCGCCGGCGCGCGTCCGGAGAGCGGGAAGGCGAACACCGAGTTGAGTCGCGCGGAATCGAAGGCGGTGTCGACGCCCTGGAAGTAGGGCGACGACGCCGAGAGCGCGATGAAGTGCGGAATGTAACGGCTCATCGCGTGCAGCAAGGCCAGGGCTTCGTCGCCGCCGCTGCAGCCGACGTGAATGTGCTGGCCGAACACGGTGAACTGCTTCGCGAGATAGCCGTAGAGCTCGGAGATGTGCCGGAAGCGCGGCTTGTCGTAGATCTGCCGGTCGCTCCAGTGCTGGAACGGATGGGTGCCGCCGCCGCAGATGGCGACGTTCAGGCGGTCGCCGGCGGCGAGCAGCGCCTCACGGATCGCTTCGAGCTCGGCTGCGAGCGTCGCATGGCGCGCGTGCACGCCGGTGCTCGCCTCGATCATGCTCTCGGTGATCTCCGGCTTGATCTCGCCGGCGTGAGGCCTGCGCTCGACGAGCTCGAGCAGGTCGGACGCGGCGTGGGTCAGGTCCCAGTCCGTGCGGTCGACGAGCTGCAGCTCGAGCTCGACGCCGAGCGTGAGCGGGTCCGAGGGCCTGAAGGGCAGCGCCGGCGCCTGGCGCTCGTTTGCCGCGATCTCCGCAGGTCCGTTCACGCGTTCACCCTGATGCGGGTCGCGCCGGAAGGCGACGTGGTCGCTGCAGGCCGCACGCGCGGCCCGCCCTCGGGACGCGGCCAGTGGCGACTCATGGCGCGGTCTCCGGGGCGAGCGGACGATCGGCGGTCGGCGGGGCGGCGCCCTTCCACTCGCCGGCGCGCACGAGCGCGAACCGGGTCGCGATCGGCCCGATGACCTCGAGCAGCGCAACGGCGGCCAGCAGCGTGCCCTTGAGCTCGGCGGCGAGGTCCGGATACACGGTGACGGTCCGATGCGCCATCACCAGTGCGAGGGCGGACATCGGCGTGAGGCCGATGGCCACGAGCGCGCCCTTGCGCAGCCCGAGTCCGCTCGGCCGCGCGAACGCGAGCACGCCGACGGACTTGCCGATGCCGCGCGCGAAGACGATGGCGAGGGCCGCAGCGAGCGCGGCCGGGACGAAGGTCGCTTCGAGCATCGCGCCGGTGATGGCGAAAAGCGCGACGATCGCGACCGCCTCGATTGCGCCGAGCGCGGGCACCGGCAGGCCGCGGCCGCGCGCGAGCGTGCGCGCCATCGCGCCGAGGGCGAGCAGCGCGAGGACGACGGGAAGGTCGAGCGCGTCGGCGAGCGCAACCGCCGCGGCAATGGTCGCGAGCGTCGCGACCGACTCCGCCGCACCGCCGGGCGCCATGCGCGCGCACACGAAATGCAGCAGGCCGGCAGCGATCGCCGCGAGGGCGAGCGATCCGAGCAGCAGATACGCGGGGTGCAGCAGCACTGCGGAAAGGCTGTGCCGGTACTCGAGATGCAGCCACGCATAGAGCATCGCCACGGCGACGAAAGCATAGACGCTGTCGAGCGCGGTGAGGAGCAGCAGCCGTTCGGTCACCTGGCCGCGCGCGCCGAGCTCGCGCGCCACGGTGATCACCACCGCCGGCGAGGTACCCGCGGCGATCGCCGCCGTTGCGAGCGCGGTCGCGAGCGACACGCCGAGTGCGAGCAGCACCGCGAGCACCGCCGCGAACGCGAGCAGACTCTCCGCGACGCTCGTCGCGGCAAGCCAGGGGTTGCGCACCAGCCAGCCGAGATCGACACGCCGGCCGAGCTCGAAGAGGACCAGGCCGATCGCCACGTCGAGGAACACGCCGAGGCTGCGCAAGGTCGCCGCGTCCACGAGCCCGAGCGCCTGGGGCCCGAGCGCGACGCCCGCGGCGACGTAGCCGACCACCCGCGGCAGCCGCAGAAAACGCTCGCCGGCTTCGCCCGCGAGGACGGCGACGAGCAGCATCGCCGCGATCCAGCCGAGCGGCCCGGGGCGCAGCGGCCAGTCGGGGAGGAAGAAGTAGTCGGGCATCCGGAGGCGCGAACCGCGCGCACGTCGGCGGCGCCGGCCTTCCCCGTCACCGGCGGCGTCTGCCGTCCCCCCGGACGGCGGTCCATGACAGCGGCCGCAGCCTTGTTGGCTTGCTTGTCTCCCGCCTGCGGCGGGACGGCTGCGACCGAACGAGCGACGCGTGCGGGCACGGTACCGGCGATCGGCGCCGGCTCAGCGCGCTCCCTCGCGGACGAGGATCATGTGCACGCGGTACGGACCGTGCGCACCGAGGACGATGGTCTGGTCGATGTCGCCGGTGCGCGACGGGCCCGAGATGAAGTTTACCAGCCGCGGCAGGCGTCCGAGCGTCCTGCGCGCCAGCGCCCACGCGTCTTCCATATAGCCGACGACGAGGTGCTCCGGGACGACGGCGATGTGCGTCTCCGGCAACAGGCTCGCGCTCGCCGGCGTCTCCGGACCCGAGACCACCATCAACGTGCCGGTCTCGGCGATCGCGGCGAACACGCCCGTGACCCCGACGAGGTCCTCGTCACGCGCGGCGCGCGGTTGGAGCGCGAGGCCGGCGCCGCGCCAGTCGAGCGCGGCGAGCTGCGGCCACACGCAGCCGGAGGTTGGCAGGTCGTGAGCCGCGAGGTAGCGCGCCGCCGCGATCGGCACGTCGGCGAGCGTCGCAACCGACTCGGTCGTGCTCTGCATGCTCTCAGCCCGCGCCCTGAAGCGGGCGACGCGGTCCGGCTCGAGCGGCCGCACCGGCCCGCGCGGCTTCGCCCGGATGTAGCTCTCGACCGCCTGCGACTCCGCCGGCGACTCGCGCTCGGGCCTGCCCTGCGCCTTGCGGATGCGGGCAAGGATCGCGGCGCGGGCGACGTTGCTGTTGCCGAGGGTCACGGACAGGCTTTCACCGCAAAGACGCAGAGAACGCAGAGGGCCGCAAAGGCTTGTGCGTCAGTGCTGACGAGCGCGTTGGGGGGCAACGCTCTCGGTTGTCCGTCATACCGACCCTCTTTGCGAACCTCTGCGTCCTTTGCGCCTTTGCGGTGAGTGCCGCTCACTCCAACGCCTTCACCATGTCCTCGACGACCTTCTTCGCGTCGCCGAACACCATCATCGTCTTGTCCATGTAGAAGAGCTCGTTGTCGAGGCCGGCGTAGCCGGTCGCCATCGAGCGCTTGTTGACGATGACGGTCTTCGCCTTGTAGGCGTCCAGGATCGGCATGCCGTGGATCGGGCTGCCGGGCTTCAGCGCGAGCGGGTTCACGACGTCGTTCGCGCCGAGGATCAGCGCGACGTCGGCGGTGCCGAACTCGCTGTTGATGTCCTCCATCTCGAACACCTGGTCGTAGGGCACCTCGGCTTCCGCGAGGAGGACGTTCATGTGGCCCGGCATCCGCCCCGCGACGGGGTGGATCGCATAGCGGACGTTCACACCCTTGTCGGTGAGGGCGTGCGCCAGTTCCTTCACCGCGTGCTGGGCGCGCGACACGGCGAGGCCGTAGCCCGGCACGATGATGACGCTCTCGGCGTTGCCCATGATGAACGCCGCGTCATCGGACGAGCCCGACTTGACCGGGCGCTGCTCCGCACTGCCCGCCGCCACGCCCTCGGCCGCGCCGAAGCCGCCGAGGATCACGTTGATGAACGAGCGGTTCATCGCCTTGCACATGATGTAGGACAGGATCGCGCCCGAGGAGCCCACCAGCGACCCGGCGATGATGAGCATCGGGTTGTTCAGCGAGAAGCCGATGCCCGCCGCCGCCCAACCGGAGTAGCTGTTCAGCATCGAGATCACCACCGGCATGTCGGCGCCGCCGATGGGGATGATGATGAGCACGCCGAGCACGAAGGCGATGGCGAGCATCACCAGGAACGGGAACCAGTGCCCGGGCGCATCGGCGAGGAAGAACCAGACGCCGAACGCGACCATCACGATCGCGAGCAGCAGGTTCAGCATGTGCTGGCCCTTGAACACCACCGGCGCGCTCGAGAACAGGCGGAAGCTCTTGCCGAGGCCCGCAAGCTTGCCGAAGGCGATCACCGAGCCGGAGAAGGTCACCGCGCCGACGAAGGAGCCGATGAAGAGCTCGAGCTTGTTGCCGATGGGCATCGGCACCGGGATGCCGATCGAGGCGGGGTTGTTCACCGCCGCGACCGCGATCAGCACCGCCGCCATGCCGACGAGCGAGTGCATCGCCGCGACCAGCTCGGGCATCTGCGTCATCTCGACGCGCTTCGCGACCACCGCGCCGATCGCGCCGCCGATCGCGATGGCGAGCACGATCATCGCGACGTTCCTGGTGAGGGCCAGCGTGACCAGCACGGCGATCACCATGCCGACAATGCCGAAGAGGTTGCCGCGGCGCGCCGTCGACGGGTGCGAGAGCCCCTTGAGCGCGAGGATGAAGAAGACGCTCGCGACGAGATACCAGAGCGCGACTTGGTTGGCGGTCATCGGTGTTGTCCTGTCCCTGAGAGCGGCCGGCGCGCGGTCAGTGGGCGGCCTTGGCCTCGGCCTTCTTCTCGGCCTTCGGCTCCTTCTTCTTGAACATCTCGAGCATGCGGCGCGTGACGAGGAAGCCGCCGAAGACGTTCACCGCCGCGAGCGCCACCGCCACGGCGCCGATGATCGAGCCGAAGTCGACCTGCGCCGGCCCGGCGGCAAGGATGGCGCCGACGATGATCACCGACGAGATCGCGTTCGTGACGCTCATGAGCGGCGTGTGCAGCGCCGGGGTCACGGTCCACACGACGTGGTAGCCGACGAACACGGCGAGCACGAAGACGATCAGGTTGACGATGGTGGGGTCGACGGTTCCGGTCATGCTCTCGTTCTCGCAAGAAAAAGGGCTCACCGCAAAGGCGCGAAGGACGCGAAGGGGCGCAAAGGCAAGCAACCGTTCTCGACAACCCCCGGCCGCGGCGTCCGGTCCCTGTGCGTTCCTTTGCGTCCTCTGCGTCTTTGCGGTGAAGCCGTTGTCGTTCTACCCGCGCTTCACCACCTCGCCGCCGGTGGCCACCATCGTGCCGGCGACGAGGTCGTCCTCGCGGTTGACGCTGAACTCGCCCGTCTTCGCATCGAAGAAGAGCGCCATGAAGTTGAGCAGGTTGCGCGCGTAGAGGGCGCTCGAATCGGCCGCGACCATCGACGGCAGGTTGGCGAGGCCGACGATCTTCACGCCGTTCTTCATCACGATCTTGTCGAGCTCGACGCCCTCGACGTTGCCGCCCTGCTCCACCGCGAGGTCGACGAGCACGGCGCCGGGCTTCATCGCCGCGACCGTCTCGGCCTTGATGAGCTTCGGTGCAGGGCGACCGGGGATGAGCGCCGTCGTGATGACGATGTCCGCCTGCTTGCAGCGCTCGTGGACGAGCTCGCCCTGGCGCCGCATCCAGTCCGGCGGCATCGGCCGCGCGTAGCCGCCCACGCCCTTCGCGATCTCGCGCTCCTCGTCGGTGAGGTAGGGCACGTCGATGAACTTCGCGCCGAGCGACTCGATCTGCTCCTTCACCGCGGGGCGCACGTCGGAGGCCTCGATCACCGCGCCGAGCCGCTTCGCGGTCGCGATCGCCTGCAGGCCCGCCACGCCGGCGCCGAGGATCACCATGCGCGCCGCCTTCACCGTGCCGGCGGCCGTCATCAGCATCGGCATGAAGCGGCCGTACTCGTTCGCACCGAGAAGCACCGCCTTGTAGCCGGCGATGTTCGCCTGCGACGAGAGCACGTCCATGGACTGCGCGCGCGTCGTGCGCGGCAGCCACTCCATCGCGAACGCGGTCAGCCCCTGGCTCGCGTAGGCCTGCACCTGGGCGGTGTCGAAGGGGTTGAGCAGGCCGACGAGCAGCGCGCCGCGCTTCATCTTCGCGAGCTCGCCCGCTTCCGGCGCGCGCACCTTGAGCACGATGTCGGCGCCGAGCGCCTGGTCGGCGCCCACCAGCTTGGCGCCCGCCGCGGCGTAGGCGTCGTCGGGCACCGCGGCTGCCGCGCCGGCCCCCGCCTCGACCAGCACGTCGTGCTTGCCGCCCGCGGCGAGCTTCTTCAACGTCTCCGGCGTCGCGGCGACGCGCCGTTCGCCCGGGCGCGTCTCCTTCGGGATTCCGATCTGCATGAGGGGCACCCTGGGGTTCGGGCTGCTTTCGAGTTGTCGCAGCAGGGACGGGCCACGATGGGGCGACCCGTGGAAAGCGCCGGATGATACCTCAGCGGTTCCCGCGGAGCAGCACGCCTGCGATCACGCGCGGCGCGGCGGAAGTGAAACCGACGCGTGCGGGCGGTGTCGGCGCGAATCGCCCAGGGGGCGCAAACGGTGTCGGCGGGCGCGTCACGCACCCCCGCTTGCCCACAGCGGGCGCAATGTTCCTGCGCTTCGGCCCACGGCGCCTTGCGCCCGCTTCGCGACCGCTTCCCCGTCCCGGCTCGCGGCGCATCCCGCCCAACACATGGGGCGACGGCCATCGCGAACGATCACCGGCTCGCCGCCTGCGCCCGCACCGCACCGAGCCGCCGCTCGAAGAGGTCGAACCCCCACTGCGCAAGCAGCGCGAGCGCCGCAGCCGGCAGCGCCCCGGCGAGCATGAGCCGCGAATCGTTGAGCGCCAGCCCCTGAACGATCCGCTCGCCGTAGCCGCCGGCGCCGACGAACGCGGCGAGCGTCGCCGTTCCCACGTTGATCACCGCCGACGTCTTGATGCCGGCAAGCAGGGTGGGTGCCGCGAGCGGCAGCTCGACCGAGAGGAGCCGGTCGCGGGCCGAGAGGCCGAGCGCGAGCGCCGCGGCGCGCATGCCGGGACGGATGCCGACGATGCCGGCGTGCGTGTTGCGCACGATCGGCAGCAGCGCGTAGAGCACCAGCGCGATCAGCGCCGGCACGGTGCCGATCGTGCCCAGCGCCGCGATCAGGAAGGCGAGCAGCGCGAGCGAGGGCACCGTCTGGACGATGCCGACGAGGGCGAGCACGACGCGCCCGAGCCGTTCGCGCCGGGCGGCGAGCAGGCCGAGCGGCACGCCGAGCGCGACCGAAAGCGCCACCGAAGCGCCGACGAGGAACACGTGCTCGCGCGTGAGCCGCCAGAAGTCGCCGCCGAAGAGGATATCGAGGAAGGATCGCGGCGCGACTCGCGCGTCTGTCCCGTGCAGCTGACGCGCGGCATCGGCGAACGAAGCGCCGTCGATCTCGGCGGCGGCGTTCATGCGAATCATCGTCGCGGCGTCGATCGCGCCGCCGAGCGACTGCATCGCCTCCCACGCGCGCGGCAGCCGCTGCGGCAGGTCGGCGCGGTAGAGCAGCACCGCGTCGTAGCGCGGAAAGTAGCGCCGATCGTCCTCGAGCACGCGCAGGCCGAAGCGCTCGATCTTCGCGTCGGTCGTGTAGACGTCGATGACGTCGATGCGCCCTGCGGCGACGGCGTCGTAGGCGAGGCCGTGGTCGAGTCCCGAAGGCGTCGCGTGCGGCAGGCGGTAGCGCGCCTTGAGGCCGGCCCAGCCGTCGCCGCGCCCGATGAATTCCTGCGACAGCCCGAGCCGGAGCTGCGGATGCGCGGCGAGGTCGCCGATCGTGCGGATCCCGAGCTGCGCGGCGCGCTCCTCGCGCATCGCAAGCGCATAGGTGTTCTCGAAGCCGAGCGGCACGCCCGCCCGGAGGCCGAGGGGCGCGAGGCGGCGGTTCAGCGCCGCGAGATCGAGGTCCACGGGCTCGGCGAGAATCTCGCGCGCGATCGTGCCGGTGTACTCGGGATAGACGTCGATCGCGCCGCCGCGAAGCGCCGCGAACAGGATGCCGGTGTTGCCGAGCCCGGGCTTGTGGACCGCGGGCTGCCCGACGCGCGCCGCCGCCTGCTGCAGCACCTCGGCGAGGATGTAGCTTTCCGTGAAGCGCTTGGAGCCGATGCGCAGCGCTTCGGATGCGTCCGCCTGCACGAGCGTTGCTTGGAGCGCCGCAAGCAGCAGCGCGACCACCATTCGCGTCCACGAGCATCCTTCCCTCCCCCTCTCAGGGGGCTCAGGGGGAGGGTCGGGGTGGGGGCGCTCGGCCACGGTCCGGGCGCGAAGGTTTCGCATCGATGGTCGAGAGCGAGGGAGCCTGCCCCCTCGCGTCGCGCCAACCGCCGAACCCCCATCCCCGCCTTCCCCCTGGCAAGGGGAAGGAGACGGCGTGCACGATGTGCTACGCCGCGGCCGCATCCGCCGACGGCGCCGCGCTCAGGTCGAGGAACTGCAGCGACGCGAGCCGCGCATAGAGGCCACCCTGGCGCACGAGGTCGGCGTGACTGCCGCTCGCCACGATGCGGCCGTGCTCGAGCACGACGATCCGGTCGGCGGTGCGCACCGTCGCGAGGCGGTGGGCGATGATGAGCGTCGTGCGGTTGCGCATCAGCCGCTCGAGCGCGAGCTGCACGCTGCGCTCGCTCTCGGCGTCGAGCGCGCTCGTGGCCTCGTCGAGCAGCAGCACCGGCCGGTCGGCGAGCAGCGCGCGCGCGATCGAAAGCCGCTGCCGCTGCCCGCCCGAGAGCCGCACGCCGCGCTCGCCGAGCTCGGTCGCGAAACCTTGCGGCAACCGCTCGACGAACTCGAGTGCGTACGCCGCCTCGCAGGCGGCGCGCACGTCGGCATCGCTCGCGTCCGGCCGCCCGTAGCGCACGTTGTCCGCGACCGAACCGCTGAACATCACCGGCTCCTGCGGCACGAGCGCGAACCGGCGGCGCAGCGCGTGCAGATCGGCATGACGCGCGTCGATGCCGTCGACGACAATCGCGCCCGCGTCCGGGTCGTAGAACCGCAGCAGCAGCTGGAACACGGTGGACTTGCCCGCACCCGAGGGCCCGACGAGCGCGACCCGCTCACCGGCCGACACGGCGAGCGAGAAGTCCGCGAGGGCCGGCGTGTCCGGGCGCGTCGGGTAGCGGAAGGTGAGGTGCTCCAGACGCACTTCGCCGCGCGGTGGGGACGGCAGCGCGCGCGGGTGCGGCGGCGAGGCGATGGCGGGCTCCGCCTCGAGCAGTTCCATCAGGCGCTCGGTCGCGCCGTTGGCGCGCTGCACGTCGCCCCACACCTCGGAGATCGCGCCGGCGCCGCTCGCCACGATGAAGGCGTAGAACACGAAGGCGGAGAGCTGCCCGGCGGACATGCGGCCCGAAAGCACGTCATGCCCGCCGATCCAGAGGATGACGCCGATGGCGCAGAACGCGATCAGCATCACCGAGGCGAACAGGAACGCCCGGTAGCGGATGCGCGTCACCTGCGCCGCGAAGGCGCCCTCGGCGCGGTCGCCGAAGCGGCGCGAATCCTCGCTCTCGTGGCCGTAGGCCTGCACGGTGCGGACCTCGTGCACCGCCTCGTCGGCGTACGCGGAGACCTCGGCCACGCGATCCTGGGAGGCACGCGCGAGGCGCCGCACGCGCCGCCCGACGACGAGGATCGGCACGAGCGTCACGGGCACGCCGACGAGGATCAGCGCGGCGAGCTTCGGGCTCGTCACGACCAGCATCGCCGCCGCGCCGATCATCATCAGCGCGTTGCGCACCAGCATCGAGATGCCCGAGCCGATGACGCTCTCGATCATCGTCACGTCGTTGGTGAGCCGCGAGACGATCTCGCCCGTCTGGGTACGCTCGTAGTACGCGGGCGACAGCGCGAGGATGTGGTCGAACACGGCGCGGCGCAGGTCCGTCACGACGCGCTCGCCGGTGCTCATCATCAGGTAGAAGCGCACGTAGCTTGCCAGCGCCATGAGCGCGGCAATGCCGACGAACCCCGCGAGCGCGAGGTTGAGGTCGTGCGTGTCGCGACTGCCGAACCCGGCGTCGATCACGTAGCGCAGCCCCTGCCCGAGCGCGAGCACGGAGAGCGCGGCGACGAGCAGGGCGACGAACGCCGCCGCGAGCCGGCCCTTGTAGGGCAGCACGAAGCGCAGCAGCCGCACGAGCTGGCGGACGTCGCGGCTCCTGGGGCGGTCGGGCGAGGGAGTCATCGCGGGGGCAAGACGGCGGCGCGGACGCAGCGCCTTACAGTAACACTGCCGCCCGCCGCCGTTCGCACCCCAGCCCCGGCCGCCCACGCAGCGAGCGTCGTAGCGATACCACTGCACGCGGCACCTGACGGCCGTCACGCTCGGCGCGGTAGGATGAGCCGCATCAGCCGACCGCCTCCGATCGACACGTTGCGGGGAACGCCATGCCCACCCGACTGCGCATCGCCACCTTCAACCTCGAGAACCTCGACGACGGTCCGGAGGTCCAGCCGCCGCTCGCCGAGCGCATCGCGGTGCTGCGGCCGCAGTTGCTGCGCATCGACGCCGACGTGCTCTGCCTTCAGGAGGTGCACGGACAGGAAGGAGGCGCCGCGCCGCCGCGTACGCTGGCGGCCCTCGACGCGCTGCTCGCCGACACGCCGTACGCGAGCTTCCAGCGTGTCACCACCCTCACCCGCTCGCCGCCGGTGCAGCCCTACGACAAGCGCAACCTCGTCGTGCTGAGCCGCTTTCCGGTCAACGGCGCCGCGCGGCAGCTCATGAACGATCTCGCGCCGCCGCCGGCGTACCGGCCAATCACGGCAAGGCCGCCGGCGGGTGACGCGCGCGAGATCGGCTGGGAGCGGCCGATCATGTACGTCGAGCTGAACGTCGCGGGTCGCCCGCTGCACATCGTCAACGTGCACTTCAAGTCAAAGACGCCCACGCCGGTTGCGGGCCAGGTCGACGGACAGGTATGGCGCAGCGCCTCGGGCTTCGCCGAGGGCTCCTTCGTTTCGGCGATGAAGCGCGTCGGCCAAGCGCTGGAGACGCGCATGCTGGTCGACAGCCTCTTCGACACCGCGCCGCCGGGTGGCGACGGCCCCTGGATCGTGGTGTGCGGCGACCTCAACGCCACGGCCGACGAAGTGCCCGTCGTCGCGCTGCGTGGCGCGGTGGAGGACACCGGCAACGCGGCGCTCGGTGCGCGCGTGCTCGTACCGTGCGAGAACACGGTGCCCGGTGACCGCCGCTACTCGCTCATCCACCACGGCCGCGGCGAGATGATCGACCACGTGCTCGTCTCGCGCGCGCTGCTTGCCTGGTACCGCGGCACGGAGATCCACAACGAGGTGTTGCCCGACGAGTCGGGCGCATTCCGGACCGACACGAAGTTTCCCGAGTCGGATCACGCGCCGGTGGTCGCGGAGTTCGTCGTGCCCTGAGCTCGCTCCGCGTCCATCATGGCAGCCGCGAAAGGACGGTCTCCGTCCCGGGGCGGCACGCTGCCGAACACGATGACCGCCCCCGCCGCGGCGAGCGCGCGGGCGGATCGCCGTATCAGATGATGATGAGATCCGAGACCACGATCCCCTGCTGCACCTGGGGCAGCGTCGCCACCTGGTGCTCGAAGGAGTCCGTGAACGCGACCGTCACCGCGCCCCGGCTCACGCCCGCGTCCAGTTGCCCGGTCCAGTACGCGAGGCCGGAAGGGTCGGGCGCGCGGTCGAGCACGTTCTGGTAGAGCGAACCCACGAACGCCGGGTTGCCCAGCCCGCCGTACTTCGCCTGGAACTCCGGCGTGGAGGCGAACGCGTCGCCCACCTGCGCGAGCGAGGCGCCCCGCTCGAGCACTCCGGTCCAGTAGGTCAGACCCGCGACGTCGGGATTCCGGTCGAGTGCCCCGTAGTAGATGCGGGCGATGCTCGCCGCGCCCTCGTCGAGGTCGAACAGACCCGCGTTCACCGCCTGGATGTGCTTGGCGACGTGCTCGGGCGACTCCGAGATCTCCGCGACCATCTGCCCGCGCGAAAGGCCCGCATCGAGTTGACCCACCCAGTAGTCGAAGCCGGCGGGATCGGGGGCCCGGTCGAACGCGTTCAGGTAGAGGCGCTCCACGAACTGCGCGTTGTCGAGCCCGCCGTAGAGCGCCAGGAACTCGGGCGAGGTGACGAAGGCGTTGCTCACGTCAGTGAGGGTCGCGCCGGCCTGGAGCGCGGCGCTCCAGTAGTTGATGCCGAGGGTGTCGGGCCCACGGTCCAGCGCGGCGAAGTAGAGGCGATAGACCTGCGCGAACGGGTCGGCGGGATCGAAGGTGAGGCGTCCGTCGACCCAGGCGAGGTTCTCCATCCCGACCAGCGTGGCGGAGCCTTCGGGGCCCACGACGCTGCCGCCTGCCTTCGCATCGCCACTTACCTGGTACTGGCGCAGTACACCGCCCATCTCCAGGCCGTCGATCCCGGGACCGCCGTCGATCGCGTCCGTGCCGACGAGGCCGAGCACGAGGTCGTTGCCAGCGCCGGCGGCGATCGTGTCGTTCCCGCTGCCGCCGACGAGGAGGTCGTTGCCGTCGCCGCCGTCGAGCAGGTCGTTCCCCGTTCCGCCGTAGAGCCGATCGTCGCCGGGACCGCCGAAGAGCCTGTCGGCGCCGGCACCTGAGCGGATGACGTCGTTGCCGCCGAGACCGTTGAGCGTGTCGTTGCGTCCGGTGCCGAACAGGACGTCATCGCCGTTGGTGCCCGTGGTGCGGTAGGGAAACACGCTGTCGCCGGCGAAGAACGAGAGCGTGTTCGATGGGCGCCCGCCCCACGACACGATGTCGAGGTTGCCGTCGGCGTCGAAATCGCCGCTCGCGAGCGGCGCCGTGATGCCGACGAGCACGCTGTTGAAGGGCGCGAAGAAATAGCCCTCGCCGTTGTTCAGCAGAATCTGCGCGGGCCCGCTCGCCGGCTCGAGCAGCAGGTCGGTGCTGCCGTCGCGGTCGAAGTCGCCGAACAGGACGCGAAGGATGCCGGGGTCGAAGGGATTGACGCCGTTGATCCGCTCCGTGGTCTCGTCCGCGAACACGAATCCGCCCTGGTTCACGAACACCTGCAGCACTCGGCCCGCGAAGTCGGGCCGAGTGTTCGGGACGAGGAGGTCGGGCAGTCCGTCGCCGGTGATGTCACCGGCGTAGGACGAGGTGACGAGCGATCCGGGGCCGAGCGCCTTCGCTGGGATCGCGTCGCGCACCGGCAGGCCGAAGAAGCCCGCGGTGTTGGGCAGCAGCGCGGACGCCGTGCCCGAACCGCCGCCGAGGAAGAGGTCCTGAGCGCCGTCGCCGTTCGCATCCAGGAAGACGGACGCGGTGTACGTCCGCAGAGGATCCGTGACGACGGCCGGCAGCCGGCCGGCGGCGACGGTGAACGCGCCCAGCCCGTTGTTGAGCAGGATGTAGGGCGCGATGCGCAGGAACCCGTCGGTGTTGCCGACGAAGAGGTCGACCGCGCCATCGCGGTTCACGTCGCCGGCCGCGGCATCGAGGGTGACGTCCTGCACGCCCGGAAGGTTGGGCAGGCTCGCGTCGAACCAGAAGCCGCCCGGCGCGGAGAGGGCGAGCGCGTTCTGCGCGCCGGGGAAAGGCGCTTGCTGGAGCCGGCCCGCGTCGGCGATGAAGAAGTCGTCGACGCGGTCGCGGTTGAAGTCGGCGACCACGACGGCCGAGGGATTGATCGCCGTCGGCGCGTTGAAGCCGAAGATGTTCGACGTGTTGTTGAAGAAGAAGCCGTCGCCGATCGAGATCAGGGCGAGCGGCGCCACGCCGACGGCGCTCTGCGGGGCAGCGGCCGTGGCAACGAGAAGGTCGGGGATGCGGTTGCCGTCGAGATCGGTGACGATGATCTCGTTGGCATAGACCGGGCCGACTGACGAGAAAGCGACGCGCACGTTCGAGAAGGCCATCGCGGCAATCTAGTGGAAGGCGCACGGATCGGAAACACGGCGTCGCGCCGCGCGAGGAATGTTGACGATGGGCGACGAAGTCCCGTCATCGAGC
>Ga0209254_10002813_pt1 | contig 15885 bp, 14 predicted proteins | sample FrelakmetDIP11DI_FD_187148 | JGI IMG/M metagenome (GOLD analysis project Ga0209254, IMG submission 187148) | Freshwater lake sediment microbial communities from the University of Notre Dame, USA, for methane emissions studies - DIP11 DI (SPAdes)... | ecosystem: Environmental > Aquatic >... | reverse complement strand
CGTTCCACGCCAAGCAGCTTGCGCATCGGATTCGCCAGTGAGGTGCCGATGGCAGCCCAGTTGCTTATAACCAGGAAACCGGCGATGCCAATGACCAATAAAATTCCAATCCAGATCCAGCGCTTGTTTTGTTTCGAAGTTTGCTCCATATAATGATCCAGCGATTGATATCGAGATGTTATCCAACTGGCTCTCTCGAGCTTTGGGTTAAACGTAGCAGATTATAACGCAGCGGTAATAGCCTCTGGATTATAATACGGCCTTATGAGTACCAGGCTCCCCTCATTGACTTTCATTACGTGGCTGGTCGTGCTTGGATTACTAATGGCGGGTTGCTCTCCGCCGAACCGTGTCACCCCGGAGCTACAACCTGAAACCCCAGCATTGGTAGCGTCACCGAGCGCCTTACTTTCGCCCACGCAGATCCCAACAGCCACGCCTCTGATTCCCACGGATACTGCGACTATCACGCCCACGGCAACGCTGGCACCCACACCGACTATCACTCCGCTGCCGCCGCAGCTGATTGATGCGTTCGGGATCCCGATGGTGCTGGTGCCTGCCGGGCCATTCGTCATGGGCACTGAAGATCGAGCCGGCAATGAGCGCCCGGCGCACACCGTCACACTCAACTCTTACTATATCGACCAGTTTGAGGCAACCAACACCGCCTTTGCCGAGTTCCTCAATGCCAAGGGAAACCAGATGGAGGGTCTGGCTAACTGGATTGAAGCCAAGGACGTGGATTTACGCGTTCATCAGGTGGATGAGATGTGGCAGGTCGAGCCAGGGTACGAAAAATACCCGATGAACGAGGTCACATGGTACGGGGCACGCGCCTTCTGTGAGTGGCGCGGGGCGCGCCTGCCCACTGAAGCGGAATGGGAAAAAGCTGCCCGCGGAACGGATGAACGCACTTTCCCATGGGGCGAGAAGATCAGCTGTGAGAACGCAAATTACGCAGGTTGTGTTCACGCATCCGTTCCAGTGGATAGCTTCCCGGAGTCAGTCAGCCCGTACGGCGCCTACAATATGGCCGGGAATATGATGGAATGGGTGGCTGATTGGTATGACATTGAATACTATGCCAACAGCCCTGCAGAGAATCCGACCGGTCCGGAGACCGGAAATTTCAAGGTATTTCGCGGCGGCTCGTGGATCAACAATTCCGGGAATACCCGCACTACCTACCGCTTTCCTAAACTGCCGGTGCTGACTTATACAACCACGGGTTTCCGCTGTGCCAGTGATCTTCCCTGAAATTGAATTATTCCCTCATTGAGGAGAGATTAATTTATGCACAGCATTCACTCGAATTTTCGGAAAAAGCTCCTGCGCCATAGCTTGTGGATAGGAGTGGCTGTGCTTGTCTTTGCTCTTTCAGGGTGCGGCGCTTCGGAAACGAACGCTCCGCAACCTGCTGAAACGATAGCTCCCGTCGCGCCATCTCCAACTCAGATTGTGCCGACCCCAACCAATCTGCCAACAGAAATCCCAACAGCCTCTCCAATGCCATCGACCACTCCGACAACGGCGCCTACTTTCACACCAACTGCCACAACCCTTCCGCCGGTGATCGAGGATGAGTTTGGGGCTTCCATGGTGCTGGTTCCGGCTGGTGAGTTTGTGATGGGCAGCGATAGCAATCAGGAGGCTGCCAAGCCGGCTCATACAGTCTATCTGGATTCTTTTTATATTGACCAATTTGAGGTGACCAACGGCGATTATCAAGCCTGCGCCGAGGCCGGGGTCTGCACCACGGGCGGCAGTTTCCGCATCCGCCGTCCAGAGCTGGCACAAAATCCAGTCGACTTTGTGAATTGGTATGAAGCTGAGAAATTTTGCGAGTGGCGAGGAGCGCGCCTGCCTACCGAAGCGGAGTGGGAAAAAGCCGCCCGCGGCACTGATGAGCGCCTCTTCCCATGGGGCAACGACCCGATCACCTGCGACCGTGCCCAATACAGCGACTGCGATTGGGCTCTCTCCCCGGTTGGCTCTTACCCCAGCGGGGTCAGTCCTTATGGGGCTTATGACATGGCTGGGAATGTCTGGGAATGGGTCTCGGACTGGTATGCCCAGGATTATTATAGCTACTCTCCAGCAGAGAATCCCACCGGCCCTGAACCCGGTGTGTACAAATCCACCCGCGGCGGCGGGTACCTGTATGATGCCCGTTTGCAGACCACCATCTGGCGCAACCAGGCGCCGGCGACTCACTCCTATATTTACCTGGGCTTTCGCTGTGCTCGTACCCCTTGAAAGCATCTGACTTCCCAGCAATGTGATCAGAATTGCAGAAGTGTAAGCCAGCCATCTGCCCCTGGGTGATAGACTCACGGTAATGGCCAGGTTTGTATCATTCCGCTGGATCATGCTTTGTGGTTTTTTGCTGCTTCTTCTTGGAGCAATGCCTGCCTGCCAGCTTACTTCCTCCTTGCGGACAGCCACCGCCTTGCAGTGGAGCTCCACTCCTTCACCAGAGAGGGCCGTCCAGGGATTGAGCCAGGCTTCAACCGCCACGCCCACGCCACAGGCAGCTACAACTCAGGATCCTGGGGAGATTTCCTTCTCGAACCAGCCACAAGACCCGCTACGCTTCGCCTTTCCTACTTCTGTGGCTGTGCCTATCTCGGCCTGGCGCCCGGCACAGTATCCGATCCCCTGGGCACTCACTCCATATGATCATTTCTATCTTTCCCGTCCGATCCTGGCTGATGAGGTCAATTGGCCCCAACCCGATTACCGGTACGGTGGGGTTTTCTTTGAGGATATCGTCCATACCGGGGTGGATATCAGTGTGCCGCACGGGACGCCGGTCCTGGCGAGCGGGTCAGGCAAAGTTGTTTGGGCTGGCTATGGTTTCCTGTCCGGTTCTTATGACGAGACCGATCCTTACGGCATCTCGGTCCTGATTCGACACGATTTTGGTTTTCAGGGAACTACCCTTTACACGGTGTACGGTCACCTAGAAAGAGTGGATGTGGTCAAGGGGCAGTATGTGGAGACGGGCACGGTGCTTGGTTTGTCTGGTGAAACAGGGAAAACCACTGGTCCGCATCTCCATTTTGAGGTGCGTCTGGATGAGAAGGGTTCGTTAACCACACGCAACCCTGAATTGTGGCTGGTTCCGCCCCAGGGCTGGGGCGTATTAGCGGGCAAGGTTATGAATAGCAACGGCGCCAGGCTGTATGGGCAGCTGGTCATGGTGAAATCGAAAACAAATGGCCAGACCTGGCACGCCAAGACATATAATGATGGGAATATTCATGCCGACCCTTATTACCAAGAAAACCTGGTCATCAGCGATTTACCAGCCGGGAATTATATAATCGAGATCAACCATCTGGCAAAAATTTATTCTCAGGAGATCATCATCCAGCCCGGGATGGTAAGTTATTTCACCTTTCGAGGGCGGAGTGGATTTACTCAGGAAGCGCTTACTGCTCCTGGCGCTGATTTTTCTCCGTAATACAAATTACCAGGAAATTCCCAGCTACATGACGGGGTAGGGGTTTTTTTAATTAGACTCTTCTGATTAAAAGTTGTACAATTTAACTGGTATGACCACTTACCAGAAAGGCGTGGCATGAACGACTGGCAGCCCATCCCCAAACCCGCTGAATTAGCAGAATCCCGCCTGCTCCAGGCAATTCTCGATGGGATTTTCCCTGTGTACAGCAGCCTGCCGGCTGAGCGCGAGTTAGCCGCGCAAATTGGCGTCACTCGCCCAACCCTGCGCGAAGCGCTGCAACGCCTGGCGCGCGATGGCTGGCTTGATATCCAACAAGGCAAGCCTACCCGGGTGCGCGATTACTGGCGTGAAGGCAACCTGGGCATCCTGGCCAGGCTGGCGCAGTCACCTGCAAACCAGCCGTCGAATTTTATCGATCAACTCCTGGAAGTGCGCCTGTTACTGGCTCCGGAGTACACCCGTCAGGCGGTAGAGCAGTCTCCGGGGGATGTTGCGGCTTTCTTGCAGCAGTCCGGAGAGCTAAATGAGTCTCCGGCAGAGTTCGCGAACTTCGATTGGGGATTACATCGCAGTATGACACAACTGGCGGTCAATCCTATTTACCGCTTGCTGCTCAACAGCTTCCACAGCCTGTACATCACGCTGGGCGAGCACTATTTTACTTTTGATGAATGCCGCCGGCATTCCCGCACATACTATGCAGCATTGCTCGATTGCGCCAGGCAGCAGTCCGCGGCGGACGCTGAGGCCCTGACCCGCCAGACAATGTCTGAAAGCCGCCTGTTGTGGCGCCGATTGCAAATATAGGAGGATTCGGGTGAAACGCTGGAATGGCTGGGGCGATATTGCCACCATCTACCCATTGCCGCCCCCGGTGTTGGATTACCTGGGCGAGCAGCTTGGCACCTTGCACCCAGGGGTGGATGCGACTCTTGAGAATATTCTCCCTGCTGTGCCCCAATCGCGTCTCCCTGGCCACCCAGGTGTGGATGTCCGTCCAGAAACGCGCCTGCGTTATGCGCGCGGGCAGAGTCTGCCGGACTGGGTTGCCCTGCGCTCTGGTCGCATTCTGGTCTTTCCCGATGGTGTAGCTTTCCCTGAATCCGATGAAGAGGTGCGCGCTTTCCTGGACTTTGCTCGCCAGGCGGGGGCGCGGCTGATCCCGTACGGCGGCGGGACGAGCGTTGTCGGTCACATCAACCCTCCCGTAGGCCAGAAGCCGGTGCTCACGCTTTCCCTGGAAAGGCTCAACCGCCTGCTTGACCTCGATGAAACCAGCCGCCTGGCGACATTTGAAGCAGGCGTCCCTGGCCCTCACCTGGAAGCTCAGCTGAGGGCACGTGGCTACACCCTGGGGCATTTCCCGCAATCTTTTGAGTTTTCCACCCTGGGCGGCTGGATTGCCACGCGTTCCAGCGGGCAACAGTCTTACTACTATGGACGGATTGAAGACCTGTTTGCCGGCGGGCGCCTGGAAACCCCGCGTGGGCGGCTAGAGCTACCTGGCTTTCCGGCTTCTGCAGCCGGGCCTGATCTGCGCCACATCGTGCTTGGCTCGGAAGGGCGGTTGGGTGTGATCACTCAGGCCAAGCTGCGCGTACGCCCTCTGCCGGAGGTGGATGAATTTTATGGTGTGTTTTTTCCATCCTGGGAGCAAGGGGCAGAGGCAACGCGATCTGCCGTCCAGGCAGATTTACCGGTTTCGATGTTGCGATTTAGCAACCCTTTGGAGACTGAGACAACCCTGAAGCTCTCCGGTAAAAGCTGGGTTGACCTGGCAGATAGGGGATTACGCCTGGTTGGATATCAGGATCAGCGCTGTCTGCTCATTTTCGGCGCGACCGGCAGCGCTACCCAGGTCCGGCGGGCGAAAAGCGCGGCGACCTCCCTCTTTCGCAGGTATGGCGGTTTGTCTGTAGGAAGACTGGTAGGGCGCACCTGGCGAAAAAGCCGCTTCCTATCGCCCTACCTGCGCAACACGCTGTGGGAACGCGGCGCAGCGGTGGATACTCTGGAGACCGCCCTACCGTGGGCGCAGGTGCAGGCGGCTTCAACGGCTATCTTGCAGGCTATCCGGGAGGCGGCGCAGGTGCGCAATGCGCGAGTGCTGGCCTTTGCTCATCTATCGCACGTCTACCGCGACGGTGCAAGTATTTATGTCACTTACCTGTTCCACAACAAGGCAGACCCCGAAGAGTTGTTGGATGACTGGCGCAGCATGAAGCAGGCCGCCAGCCTGACCATCCAGCAGCATGGCGGTACCATCAGCCATCAGCATGGCGTGGGCCTCGACCATGCTCCCTATTTGCCTGCTGAGAAGGGGACTCTGGGCATGGAAGCTGTGCAAACCTTATGCCAGGTCTTTGATCCGGATGGGATGATGAACCCAGGGAAACTATGCGCTGAAACTCTCTGAATGGGCTGAGCTCTTGAGAAGAAAGGCGGTAATTTGAGCGTGGATTGGACAAAAGGCTGGCGTGATCGGGCCTGGGGGGAATTGGACCAGGATTGGGATGTGATTGTGATTGGGGGCGGCATCACCGGGGCGGGAATCTTGCGCCAGGCGACCCAGGCCGGTTTGCGCGCTTTGCTGGTTGAGGCTCATGACTTTGCTTCAGGCACTTCCAGCCGTTCATCAAAACTCGTCCACGGCGGTTTACGATATCTTAGGAACGCGCATATCAAACTGACACTCGAATCAGTGAGAGAGCGGGAATACCTGCTCAAGCAGGGACGGGGTCTGGTTAACCGGCTTGGATTCCTGTATGTAAATCTGCGCGGCGATCACATGCCAGGCGCAATTTTCGGCATGGGACTGAGCGTCTATGATTTGATGGCGCGGCAGTGGACCCACCGGGCTTATGATTCGCTGGATATGTGCGAGCTGTGCGCTCCGCTGACCACGCCGCATCTGCGTGGCGGCTACCGTTACTTCGACGCCCAGACGGATGACGCCCGGCTGGTTTTGCGCCTGCTGGGGGAGGCGGTCGCAGCCGGCGCGCTGGCGCTCAACTACACCTGCGTGGAGAATCTGGCGCGCAACCGGGACGGCCAGGTGTGTGGGGTGGAATTGTGCGATGCTTCGGGAGATGTCGAGCGGAGGATGGAAGCCTGCGCCAGGTTGGTAATCAATGCCAGCGGGGCGTGGGCGGACGATTTGCGCGGGAAGGTTGGAAAAACGCCGCGCTTACGTCCCTTGCGTGGCAGCCACCTGGTGCTCCCTTTTGAGAGGCTGCCACTGACCCGGGCAGTGACTTTCCTGCACCCGCAGGATGGGCGACCGGTTTTTGCCCTGCCATGGGAGGGGGTCACGATTTTTGGCACGACTGACGTGGATCACAGATCTGACTTGAAATCCGATCCAGCCATCAGCGGAGAGGAATTTGAGTACCTGCTCCACGCGCTGCAGCATGTCTTCCCCGGCCAGGAACTAGTCCCCCAGGATGTGACGGCGACTTATTCCGGGTTGCGCCCGGTGGTTAACACTGGAAAAGCCAATCCGTCCAAGGAATCGCGCGAGCACGTGATCTGGGAGGAGGACGGACTGTTGACAGTTAGCGGTGGCAAGCTGACGACTTTCCGACTGATGGCGCGCGATGCCTTGAAAGCAGTCCGCCGGCGACTTGGGGAGCTACGCTTTGAGCAGGAGGCGCCCTTGTTGGATGCTCTGCCGGCACAGGTTGAAGCGCAGCTGGCGGAGGTGGATCTCCCGCCAGCTCATCGCTTGCGCCTGCTGGGTCGTTATGGGGTAGAATCGACGTACATTGTTAAACCAGGGGATGGGGCTGACCTGGAGTGCATTCCGGGCACACCCTATCTGTGGGCCGAGCTACGCCACGCCGCCCGGGCGGAAGGCGTTGTCCACCTGGACGACCTGCTTTTGCGGCGGATCCGCCTGGGGATCATATGTCCCAACGGCGGGTTGGATCTGATCGATCGCATTCGGGCGATCGCCCAACCCGAGCTCGGCTGGGATGACGTCCGCTGGCAGGCAGAAGTCGAAGCGTACGCAAATTTGTGGCGTCAATCTTATTGTTTCAGGTGAAAGACGTTGGTCCAGGTAACTCTTTTTCCCATTAAATCGAACCAAGGTTAAGAATGGAAATCTGGCATGTTGTCTAAACTGCGTGAACCGGTCAATGGATTGACTCATTTGATTGCCGCCATAGGGGCGTTGATCGGAGTGGTAATTTTGGTCATTGTTGGCTGGGGGAACCCAGGCAGAGTCTTCTCCCTGGTGGTCTATGGGGTCAGCCTGGTGCTGCTTTTCTCCGCCAGCGCCACGTATCACCTGGTCAATACCTCCCCACAGGGGATGCAGAGACTGCGCAAGTTTGATCACTCAGCCATCTACTTGCTGATCGCCGGCACATACACACCGATTTGTTTCAATATGTTCGAGGGGTTCTGGAAATGGGGCTTACTCGGCATCGTATGGGGGCTGGCGCTGGTGGGAATTGGGGTCAAGTTGTTTGTTATCAAAGCGCCGCGCTGGCTGACGGCGGGGGTTTATGTTTTGATGGGCTGGCTGTGCATTTTTGGCTTCCGGGAGATTCTGGCGGTACTGCCAACCGGCGCATTGATCTGGCTACTGATCGGAGGGATCGTGTTCACGCTTGGCGCGGTGGTCTATGTGACAAAATTTCCGAACCTTGTGCCCGGAAAGTTTGGATTCCACGAGGTTTGGCATATCTTTGTCATCCTGGGGGCGCTGGCGCATTTTGTATTGATCGCGGTTTATGTTGCGCCGTTGAGTTAGATTTAGATTACTGCACCAGCGGGTGAAAAGCTTGGATCGGCCAGAGTCCGCAATGCCCCACCCATTATCTTGCAGTAGAACAATATCTACGGCTCATGCGTGAAGAGGATTCCCCCGCCTCCTCGTATTTATCTTGACCGAACATCGAGCCCTGGCGGGCTTGGTTTGGTAGATAGGCTTATCGGGCTGTTCACCTTAAGAATATCAGATGAAGATTACGAATTATATTACGATAAACCCGGCTGCCTCTAATTGGAGTGGGTTTCCAGGCTCGCCTGGAAATCAGGGTAACCCGTTGGTTGGCGGCAGTTAATAAGCGGTTTAATTTTCAGTTGTATCAGTGGCTGATAAAAAAGAAAATAAAAACGGTGATTAATAAATCACAAGCTCCTTAACCCATACGCAGGAAGTTGTATAGAAAGAGAAACTCACCTATAATTTCTGTATGCCCACTGGTGAGTGTATCCTCAGAATCGAAAACCTCGACGTTTCCGCAATACCATACGCGCAGCGTTTGTGCGCGGCGGCACTTCAGGGATTGCTGAATCGCAATGGTCCAGCTCTTTTCCTGGATTACGGCATTTACGATGACCCGAATGCCCGGCGAACCAACGAAGTCTTTCTGGATGACGAGCTGTGGTTTGGCAAATACCGCGACCTGCTCGGCAACCAGGATCAGCGCAACCTCGAGTATTATCAGCAGGCACACGGCTTCCAGTTCCAGAGCGTTGCCAGCCTGGAAGAACTGATTCTTATCCACCGGGAACAATTGAACGGCTGCGTCTTGTGGGATTTGGATATGCCGGATACCGCTAACATCGCCCTGATGCTGGCGGCGCAGGAAGATTTGCTACCGGTGGAGGGGGGAATGGAAGCGTGGGCGAAGGATTTAGGCCTGGTTATCCGGCATGACCTGCGCGGGAAATGGCAAGAGCGCGTTGCTCTTTATGAATGGGCTTATACGAATTTATTTCCGGCCTCTAAACCGGGAGTGGTCGCCTGTGTTGAGCCAGGCTGGCAACGCCCGGAGTTTATTGATTACCTGGTTCAACAAAAGATCTTCACCTATAGCCTGAGTAGCCGGTCGACAGGGCGGGGGGATATGCTGCTCCTGATGCTGGCCTTTGGGCCGGCATGGCTGCGCGAATTGATCTTTGCCCTGCGCCTGGACAGCGCTCTCCGCCGGCTGGGGCTGGCGCTGATGAGCCGGCGTTCGACGGAAGTGCGCCTGGCTACTCGAATTCAGCAGTCCGTCAAAGCGGCTCCCTACCCAACTATATTTGGCTGGCATACCCGGCGGGACGACGAACTGGCATTTATGCTGCTTCTTTCTGCCAATGGGCTTCGGCTGGTGCCGGCGCACCTGGCTGGCAACTTCTCATTTCACAGGCAAGTGAAAGCGCTGGGGACGCCCAAGCCAGCCCCGGTACGAGAGCCTGAGCTGGACCCGAATGGGACGTATCTTACCTTCACCCTTTCAGACGGTGACCAGTTGATGATGATGAGCACCGGTGAGTTGGGCAATTGGTACAGCCCGCAGCGCGGCAGCCTGCCATTCAATTGGGAGACCCAGCCCCTGCTGGTAGAGCTTGCCCCGGCGCTGTTTGAAAAGTATGCTCGCACGGCGACGCCAAACGACTGCCTGATTGCAGGGCCTTCTGGGGCTGGCTATATCATTCCACCGCTCGCGCCGGATCTACCAGCTTACCTGGAGGAGAGTCGACGGGTGTGCCAGAAGGCCGGGATTGAGGCGGCGACTTTCTATGTGGCCGATCCACCGGTTCGGGTTCTACGCCAGTTGGGAAGACATTCGCAGGGTCTGGTCGGTTACCTTGGCGGATATGCCGTTCTCGGCCGTGCGCCGCAGGCTCAGATCGGCGAAGCCATGTTTGTGGCCAACCAGTGGCCGACCGTCGCCCACCTGTGGGATCGAGCGGAGGATTTACTGGAAGACGTTCGCCATTTGATAAACGCCCCCGGGCCGAAGCCGCGCTTTATCGGCGTCCACCTGTTTGCTTATCGAACCACACTGACCGATGTCGTCCAATTCGTCGCCAGCCTGGATAATCAGCATGTGCATGTTGTCCGCGCAGATGACTTCCTGCGCGCGGCAAAGTGGTTTCAAAAAAATCAGCATTCTGGAGCGTAGAACCGTGAATGGAAAACTGACCACCAAAGCCAAAGTTCTGTACGGCGTTGCTGACCTGGGGATTGCAATGCTGACCGCGTCGATCCAGTTCTTTCTGTTGTTTTATTACACCGATATTGCCGGGATTGACCCGGCGATAGCTGGCACTGCACTGCTGGTGGGAAAACTGACCTGGGATGCGATCAACGACCCTTTGTTTGGCTACCTTTCGGATCGCACGCACAGCCGTTGGGGGCGGCGCAAACCATACATGCTGCTGGGCGCGATTCCATTTGGGCTGACAATCTGGCTTCTGTTTTCCGTCCCGCCTGGCTTGACTGGCCTGACTGCATTCCTGGTTGTGCTGGCAACGTTCCTGCTGGTCGATACTACCCAGACGCTGGTGAGTGTGCCCTATTATGCGCTTTCTGCTGAGCTGACCTATGACTACGACGAGCGCACTTCACTGATCTCGGTGCGAATGATCTTCAGCGTGCTGGGTTATATCCTGGGGGCAGCAGCGACTACCGCGATTGCCGGCGTCTTTATCAGTCAGGGGTGGTCGAAGAATGCCGCCTACAGCGGTATGGGCGCGATATTTGGGGTTGTGGCGGTGATCACATTGCTGATCACTACCCTGGGCGTCAAAGAACGCTCCCGGCCTGAGCTTCAACCCGCGCACATGCCGGTCGGCTCGCAAATCAGGCAGGTGTTCAAGAACCGGCCTTTCGTGCAATATATGATCATGAGCACCATTATCAGCATCAGTTTTACACTGCTGACCAGCCTGCTGCCGTACTTTCTGACCTATCAATTGCAGATGGCTGACCAGATCTCTCTGGTGATGCTGGTTATGTTGGTGACAATTGGGGTGTTCTTGATCCCCTGGCGCTATGTCTCGCAAAAGGTGAACAAAGGCCCGGCTTACGCAATGGGATTGGCGATCGCCAGCCTGGCTATTCTTGCAGCTTTCATGCTGCCGGTCGGGCCGAGCCCGTGGATTTACCTGATCGCATTTGTGGCTGGGGTGGGATTCTCTGCGCAGTACGTCTTCCCGTGGAGCATGCTGCCGGATGTGATCGAGGTGGATCAGGTCGCCACGAAAGAGCGCCACGAAGGCATCTACTTTGGCGTCAATTCCTTCCTGGGCAAGCTGACCGGCGCATTGGGAATTGCTGCCGCCGGTTGGGCGCTCAAGCTGTACGGTTATGTGCCCAATGCGGTCCAGACCTCGTACGCGTTATTTGGGATCCGCTTCTTCTTCGCTATTATCCCGGTGATCGCCTTTGTGGTGGCGCTGCCGCTGCTTATCTGGTATCCAATTACACGCACAACACATATGCAGCTCACCAGGGAAGCAGAGAGTCTGAAGTAGAATAATAATCGCGTAATATATTCTGTTTGTTTCTTTCCCCCTGGCTGAAGCCTTGCCTTAAAATTCACCCTGTTTGGCGGCAGCGCATGGAGTGCGCCAGGCCATGGTTTTCACGGCGCCTCCAATTGCACAAACCTTGACCGAGATAGGCAAGATGGCCGATGCAGGTAAAATCAAGCCGGTCGTTTCTACATTTCTACCCCTTCAATAAGCCAAACAGGCGCACAAGATCATCGAGGGTAAACACGCACGCGGTAAAGTCGTGCTGCAGGTTGTCCAATAAGAGATGGAGCGGATTTGATCATTTAGATTAGATACGTCCTGTTAATCTTCAAGCTTTATCAGAAAAAACCGCCTGGTACATCACCAGGCGATTTTTTCTATGCCCTCACGGGAGTACGATTTGGGAGAACAAACGTGACGCCTGTAAGGCGCAGAATAGCTAAATGCTTTACTGGCCAGATTCCACCAACTGCCAGAAACGGGACTGGTACCCGGCAGCATCCACCGTATCAATCTGGTCAAGGATTTCGGGCGTGTCTCCGACGCAATGCCAGCTATAAATGACGGCGTGACCTGTCACGCTCATGGGGATGAAGTCGTCATCCGGAAATTCTTTGCAATAATCGATCATAGCCTGGGTGGAGGTCTTGTCGGTATTTGCCTTGGAATCGCAAGGGATATTGGCGCCGAAGTTACAGGCATAGACTTTCTTATCCATACAGCGCCAGATGGTCATTTGTTTGAAGACGTTGGGATAATCCCCATTGGGATCCAGCCCCGCCGATATCAAATAGTCCTGGAAAAGCGCATCGGTCATTAATGGTCCGGTATAACGCGCGTCGGGAGCATCGATCTGCCCAACTGCGGCGCAGTAGGCGAATGGATCAGAAAAAGTCTCTTGCGAGGCTGCTTCGGTTGAAACCGATGTCGCCAGGGAAAGGGAGGGGGTTGGCTCAGTTGAGAAAGAGCTAGCCCCTGACGAACAGGCGGCGAGGACCAGTGACAGCAAGGTCAACAAAGTCGGAATGGAAGCGAGGGTTTTGTTCTTCATGCGAATTACCCTTATTGTTTATTACACTCACATCTTGGATTGCCGCTTCATTTTATTGTATATGATCTCTTAACGAGTAAGAATTTGGGGTAGGTTCGTTGGAGCAAAAAGGAAACGGATCGTATCGATGACAGGCCTGAAAAGACTCCGGCCCTATTGTTAGGGGCTGTTCACAGGAGACATGGTCGGAAAGTAGAGAGCAATTTATAATACCCTTTCACTCAAGGGAAAGGATCAGACTATGCTAGCAGAAACAAACTCACCCCTGCGCACGCTGGGAAGAACTGACATTAAAATCACCCCCATCGGCCTGGGGATGATGGAATTTGCTGGAGGCGGCGGGTTGATGGGCGTAGCTTTCCCGACCATCAGCCAGGATGAAAAGAATGCCACAGTGCGCGCCGCGCTGGAGGGCGGCATTAACTGGTTCGACACTGCAGAATTGTATGGAAGCGGTGTCTCTGAATCCTCGCTGGCAACCGCGTTGAAGGTCGCCGGCAAGAGTGACCAGGATGTGGTGGTAGCGACCAAATGGTGGCCGCTGCTGCGCACCGCCCGTAATATTCCGCATTCTATCCAGGATCGCCTCCGTTTCCTGGATGGTTACAGCATCAGCCTGTACATGGTGCACCAGCCGTTTAGCTTCTCCTCTCCTGAGGCGGAGATGGACGCCATGGCGGACCTGGTAGAAGGAGGAAAGATCCGCTCGGTAGGGGTTAGCAATTTTAACCCAGAGCGCATGCGGCGGGCGCACGAGCAGCTTAAAAAGCGCGGGCTGCCGCTGGCTGCCAACCAGGTGCTGTACAGCCTGCTGGATCGCTCGATTGAAAACAACGGCATCCTCGACACGGCCAAAGAGCTGGGCGTCACCATCATCGCCTACACCCCGCTGGCTTCAGGCCTGCTGACCGGCAAGTATCACAAGAATCCCGAGCTGCTGCAAAAGAAAAACCTGTTCTGGCGAGGCAGTCTGCAGCGAGGGTTGGAGAAAAGCCGCCCGCTGGTGCAGACGATGGAAGAGATCGGCGCCAGATACAACGCCACACCTGCCCAGGTGGCCTTGAACTGGGTGATCCATTTCCACGGCGAGATCATCGTCACCATCCCCGGTGCAACGAAAGCGCACCAGGCCGAAGAAAGCGCCGGTGCTATGAATTTTAAGCTGGCTGCGGATGAGTTAGCTCGGTTAGACGAGCTCTCGCGCGGGAACCGTTAGATATGAATGCGACTGCTTCGCCTTCTGAGCGCAAAGGCAACTTAAGATCAACTCCAACGCAAGATGTGCTTCAAATGAAGAGGATGTAGATGATGAAACAAAATAGCTCTAAACATACAACTCAAATTGTCTATTTCAGCCATGGTGGGGGTCCCTTGCCAATTCTTGGTGACCCTGGCCACAAAGCAATGATCGATTTCATGATCCAGCTCCCTTCCCAGCTCAAAAAACCAGACGCTATCCTGGTCATCAGCGCTCATTGGGAAGAAAGCGCAGCAACCCTGTTAGGAGCACAGAACCCTGCAATGTTCTATGATTATTATGGTTTCCCGGATCAGGCGTATGAAATTACCTACCCAGCCCCAGGAAGCCCTGAGCATGCAAACAGGATTTCTGGATTACTGGAAAAAAATAACATCCCAACCTATATTGATCCTAAGCGGGGATTTGATCATGGCCTATTTATCCCATTGAAACTGATGTATCCTCAAGCGGATATTCCCTGTCTGCAACTCTCGCTGTTACGTGGTCTGAACCCTAAAGCGCATATTGCCCTGGGTAACGCTTTACGCGAATTAAATAATGAGAATATCCTCGTGATCGGATCTGGATTCTCTTTCCATAACATGAGAGCATTTTCCTGGCAAGGGATTGGAGCCCCTGATCAAGCCAATGATGCCTTTCAAAATTGGCTGATCGAGGTATGCACCGGTCCGCTACCCCACTCCGAGCGTGAACAACGCCTGATCGAATGGGAGAAGGCGCCTTCCGCACGCTACTGCCACCCGCGTGAGGAGCATTTGTTGCCCCTGCACGTGTGTCTTGGCATGGCAGATGAGCCGGCCAGACTGATCTTTGATGACCAGATTCTGGGCAAGCGCGGTGTTGCATTTTTGTGGTAACGGGAAAAGCTGGATCGTCAATTCCTCATTTCACTCGCCGAGCTCTTTCTGAAGCCGGCGCTTGCCAAGATGAGCAACTATTGCATAGAACCCAAGGATCACCCCGACGCCGATAAACGGATAAAGCACCTCATACCAATGTTCTGGCTCTGGCATTCCTACAATCAGAAATGTCGGGATCTCAATCAACATGACCAGGACGATGTATAAAAGAGCCAGCTTCCGGAGTGAGATAACAGGTAGAATGCTGCTAAGATACAGCCGGGCAGCCCAATAACTCAGCATCGAAAGCAGCAGGATAGCGCTGAAGCTCTCGTAATAAGAGGTATCCAATCCCTGTATATAACGCTTGTAGGCAATCAGCAGCGCCAGTGCAGCCTGCGTGAGCATCAATATATAAAAAGAAATCTGACCGTTAATGCGCTCAGAGCGTTCGTCTAGTTTGAAGAAGCTACTCATTTTATTTCTCTCCTTTGATCCAAAAAAGATCATCCAGCCGCTTTCCAGTGACCTGAGCAATCATCAGGCACAGTTTCAGGGTCGGGTTATATTTTCCCGCTTCAATCAAGCCGATGGTCTGGCGAGTGACACCTACAAGATATGCTATTTGCTCCTGAGTAAGGTCTTTCTCAACGCGGGCTAGTTTTACTCGGTTTTCGAATTCTATTTCCTGCATGCGCGCCTCCGGGGCAATTGTGTGCCTCAGTCATATTGTAATATATATATTGCATTAAGTCAATAATATATTGCAATTTGTTATATTTAGATTGCATACTTTCAAGGGGCGATTTTTGGGGTGGTATCGATTCCTGCACCCCCAAGAATGCAGGGGGTGCAGAATAACAAAAACCGCCCGGCAGATTAACGAGCGGCTTTTCCTGTGCCCCCACGGGGATTCGAACCCCGGTCTTAGCCTTGAAAGGGCTACGTCCTGGTCCCCTAGACGATGGGGGCAAGCGACGGGATTTTACCACCCACC
>Ga0209254_10002812_pt1 | contig 15885 bp, 14 predicted proteins | sample FrelakmetDIP11DI_FD_187148 | JGI IMG/M metagenome (GOLD analysis project Ga0209254, IMG submission 187148) | Freshwater lake sediment microbial communities from the University of Notre Dame, USA, for methane emissions studies - DIP11 DI (SPAdes)... | ecosystem: Environmental > Aquatic >... | reverse complement strand
GCGACGCCGTCGCCCTGATCAAGACGCTCGCTGTTCAATACGACCGCGCCCCGCGCGACCTGCAACCAGGCATCGCGCCCGGTGTGCAGGAAATGCGCGACCTGCTCGTGCGGCGCCAGGATCGCCGCGTACAGGTCGACGTCCTGATGGATCGTCACCGAACCGGCGCGGCCATCACGCGAACCGACGAGCGTCAGCGCATCGTGTAGCTGCGCTGGCGCAAAGTGCTTTTGTTCGTAGCCCGGCGCCATTCCCGCGCGCTCAGGCAAAATCCAGATCTGTAGAAAATGCACCTGTGCGGCGGATGACTGATTGAATTCGCTGTGACGAATACCGGTGCCGGCGGACATACGTTGCACGTCGCCCGGACGAATCACCGAACCATTGCCGAGGCTGTCGTTGTGTTCGAGCGCACCTTCGAGCACATAGGAGATGATCTCCATGTCGCGATGCGCGTGGGTCTCGAAGCCCTTGCCCGGTGCAACCCGATCTTCGTTGATGACCCGCAGCACTCCGAAGCCCATGTGACCGGCGTCATGGTAGTCGCCGAATGAAAACGTGTGGCGGCTGTCGAGCCAGCCGAAATTCGCGCTACCGCGGTGCGCCGACCGTCTGATTTTCACGTGCATACCACCTCGGCCACAGATCCGTGCGAATGATGCGGGCGGCGGCCAACCCGCGCCAGCGCTTGTGTTTTCCGCTGATCCTTGTTTGTATCGCCCACGCGTCGACGTTGCGTCGATACACACCGTCGAAGCCACCCCGCCAGGAGCCATCCCATGCCCTACGCGCCCGCCCATCGCGCCTTCTATGACGCGGACAGCCACATCATGGAGCTGCCGAATTTCCTGCGCGACTATGCCGATGCGGATGTACGCGACAAAATTCCGCCGGTGAACTACAGCGCATCGATCGTCACCGACGAAGAAGTGGCGGTCATCGTTGCGCGCGGCGGACGGCACAGCGATGAGCACAAGGCACACCTGCTCGCGCTGGGCGACAAACTGATCGAAAGTTCCAAGGAGATTCAGGCGCTCGGTGCATTCGATTCGGCCGAGCGCACGCTGGCCCTCGATATGCTCGGGTTCAAGCGCCAGCTCGTCTTCGCGACGCACAGCGTCGCCGTACCGTTTTCGGCCAGCTCCAAGATGACCAACGAAATTCGCTACGGCTCGGCGCGCGCGCACAACCGCGCGATGGGCGACTTTTGCCGCAAGGACGCGCGACTGATGGGTGTTGGCGTCGTACCTCTCGACGATTCCGCACTTGCGATCGCCGAGCTCGATCACGCGCTCGAACAGGGACTCAAAGCAATCTGGGTACCGCATCGCCCGTGCGGCGACAAATCCCCCGGTCACGTCGAACTCGATGCGTTCTGGGCGCGCTTGGTCGAAGCACGCACGCCATTCGTGCTGCACATCGGCGGCGCGCCGCTGCAGCTGAATCGCGCGTGGTCGAACAACGGTCGCGCACCCACGAAGGACTGGCTCGGCGGCGGCGAGAATGTTCGCAGCAAAGACATCGCAGTGTTGCACGAAGGTCCGGAGACTTTTCTCAGCATGATGTTGATCGACGGCGTGTTCGAACGCTTCCCGGGGCTGCGCGGCGCGAGTGTCGAACTCGGCGCGGGCTGGGTGCCATCGCTGCTGACGCGCCTGGACTGGGTCGCCGCGCACTGGAGCAAGGCCGACAAAAACCTTGCAAATTTCAAGCGTAGACCGTCCGAGCAGCTGACCGAACAGTGCGCGTTCACGCCGTACGTGTTCGAAGACGTCGGCATGTTGGTCGATCAATCGAATCCGGATCTGTATCTGTTCTCGAGCGACTACCCGCACATCGAAGGTGGTCGCAATCCGATCGCGCGCTTCGAGAAGTCGCTCGGTAGCCGCGCCGACGCGGTACGCGACAAATTCTATTCCGACAATTTCCTGCGCATCTTCCCCGATGCCCGCGCAACACCCGCCGCGCGCGCCGCCTGATTTCATTTCACGGAGAGCAACCATGTCACGACTCAAATTCGGCGGATTTCTCGCCCCGCACCATCCGATTGGCGAGCACCCGACACTGCAGTTCCGCCGCGACCTCGATTTCGCCGAGCACCTCGACAAATTGGGTTACGACGAATTCTGGTGCGGTGAACATCACTCGACCGGCTGGGAAATGATTGCATCACCGGAAATGTTCCTCGCCGCTGCGGGCGAGCGCACTCACCGCATCAAGCTTGGCACCGGCGTGGTGTCGTTGCCGTATCACCATCCGTTCAATGTGGCGCAGCGCATCGTGCAACTCGACCACATGACGGGCGGCCGGGTGATCTTCGGCTCGGGTCCCGGCGCATTGCCGTCGGATGCGTACATGCTCGGCATCGATCCGATGGTGCAACGTGATCGTCAGGACGAGGCACTCGGCGTAATCCGCAAATTGTTGCGCGGCGAACCGCGCTTCAGCCACGAGAGCGACTGGTTCACGCTGCGCGACGCGCAGCTGCAGCTCTTACCACTGCAGGAAGATCTGCCGTTCGCGGTCGCATCGATGATCAGCCCATCCGGCATGACGCTGGCCGGCAAACACGGCACCGGCGTGTTGTCGATCGGTTCGATGTCCACCGCCGGCCTGCAGGCATTGCCGCTGCAGTGGAGCTTCGCCGAAGAAGCCGCGCAGATCAGCGGCTGCAGTATCGACCGGCGCAACTGGCGCATCGTGATGTCGTGGCATATCGCGGAAACACGTGAACAGGCGCGCCTCGAAGCCCGCGACGGGCTGTTCCGCTGGCACAACGAGTACACGGTCGGCACCTTGATGCGACCCGGTGCCGTGGCGTTCAAGACGCCGAACGATGCCGTCGAACAGACTGCATTCGTCGAAGGCGCAGTTGCGGTGATCGGTACACCCGACGATCTGGTTGCTTCAATCCGCAAGATGGTCGAACTGACCAGCGGCTTCGGTACCGTGATCGGCTTTGCGCACGACTGGGCGAATCGTGAAGCAACGTTTCGCAGCTGGGATCTGGTCGCACGGTATGTGATTCCAGAGGTAAACGGCCTGCTGGCAAGCTATCGCGCGTCGCAGCGCCACGTGATCGAGCATCGCGCCGTGTTCGATCGCGCCAGCGACGCAGTGGTGTCGAAGATCATGCAGCACGAACGCGCTGCCAAAGCACTCGGCGAGGTATCGAACGGCCAGGCCGCAATGCCTGCGCATCACGCACCGAAGGTTTGAGGCAACGATCCGTCTGATCTAAGAACGTCGATGCAATACGACTATCTGATCGTCGGTGCCGGTTCGGCCGGTGCCACGCTGGCGGGACGGCTATCGGAAGACCCGTCGATTCAGATCGCGCTGCTCGAAGCGGGACCGGACCACCGCTCCGCCGACGCGCCGGACGCGATGCGCAGCCCGAATCCGTCGAGGATCATCAACGCCCCGGACTATCAAATGTTCCGCTGGGACACGCTGCAGGCGCGGCGCACGCGATCGCAAACACCGCGTCTGTACTGGCGCGGGCGCGGCCTCGGCGGCAGCTCGTCGATCAACGGCCAGATCGCCATTCGTGGCATCCCGGAAGACTATGACCGCTGGGCAGCGGCCGGGTGTGATCGTTGGGGATTCAGCGACGTACTGCCGTATTTCAATCGGCTCGAAACCGATCTTCGCTACGGGAGCGCCGAATACCACGGCGACAGTGGCCCGATCCCGATCTACCGCGCGCCGATGTCGCGCTGGGGACCGGTTGATCTAGCATTCGGCGAGGCAGCAATGGATCTCGGCTATCCGTGGGCGCCGGACCACAACGCACCCGGCGCACTCGGCGTGTCGCCATACGCAATCAACAGCCGCGACGATCGTCGCGTGAATACCAACGATGCCTATATCGATCCGCACCGCGGCCGCAACAACCTGGCGATCCTGTGCGACACTCACGTCGACAAGGTGCTGTTCAACGGCGACCGTGCGATCGGCGTGCGTTGTGTTACAAACAATCGCTGGCAGGAGGTCTATGCTAACGAGGTCATTCTGTCGGCCGGCGCTATCCACAGCCCGCCGATACTGATGCGCTCCGGCATTGGTCCTGCCGAGCACTTGGCCGAAATCGGGATCAACGTGCGGGGTGCGCTTCCCGTCGGCGACGGCTTTCAGGATCACCCGATCGCCGCACTGCCAATCGTGCTGCGAGAAGCCTCGATTGCACCGCCAGACTTCCGCCACACCAACTGCTGCATCCGCTACTCGTCGCACATGGGTGACGCCGGTCCCGGCGACATGATGCTCGTCGCGATGAATCGGCTCGGCGACGGACTGGGTCGGCATACGCGTGCGCCCACGCCGAACTTCGGTCTGCTCGGCGTCTGGGTCAACGAGTGTTTTTCGCGCGGCACGATTCGACTCGCGTCCATGGATCCGCTGGCGCAACCGGTCATCGAAGAAAACATGCTCGACGATCGCGGCGATGTCTTGCGGATGCGCGACGGTATCAAACGATTGATCGATCTGGCGCGGCAGCCTGGATTCGACGATATCGCCGAATTGATCACTACTGGCGCCGGTAGCGACGGGCTCAAAACGCTCGACTCCGACGCTGCGATCGATGCATGGGCGATACACAACGTTGGCGATGCGCAGCACGGCACCAGCAGTTGTCGCATGGGTGCGCCCGACGATCCGTTGACCGTGGTCGACCCCGCGTGCCGCGTCCTCGGCTTCGACGGACTTCGTGTGATCGATGCGTCGATCATGCCGAGCGTGCCGTGCGCGAACACCCACCTGACGACCGTGATGATCGCGGAATATATGGCCGACACGCTGAGGAGAAGCTGAGTGGCAGACTCACTGCAGGACCAACTGCGCAAGGCCGGTCTCGTCAACGAGAAGAAGCTGAAGAAGGCGCAGCGCGTAAACCATGCAGCCGAGATGGAGCGCAAAGCGCACGGCGCGGCGGACGACGACCCCGCGCTCGCGGCTCAACGCGCCCGCGCCGAAAAAGCCAAGCGTGACAAGGAACTGAACGAGCAGCGCGACCAGCAGGCACAACGTAAGGCGCTAGCGGCGCAGGTCAGGCAATTGATCGAACTGAACCGACAGCCGCGGGAGAAAGGAGATATTCCGTTCAACTTCGTTGACGGCCGCGCGGTAAAAAAACTCTTCGTGACCAAGCGCCACCAGGATCATCTCGGCAGCGGACTGCTCGCGATCGTCAAACTCGACGACAAGTACGAACTGGTGCCGACGCCGATTGCACAGAAGATCCGGCTGCGCGATCCGGGCACCGTGATCGTTTGTAATGATGCGGTTACGACGTCAGCCGCCGACGCCGACGACCCCTATGCGAACTACAAGATTCCCGACGATCTGACGTGGTAGCGAATATTGCGCCGAGCGTTTTTCGCTACGAGGACGTCATCCTACGCGGAACCGGCTGCTCGAGTCCCTGGCTGCGCAGGTACTCGTCGTAGCTGCCTTTAAAATCGACGATACCATCCGGCGTCATCTCGATGATGCGTGTAGCCAGGGATGACACGAACTCGCGGTCGTGGCTGACGAAAATCAATGTGCCCGGATAGTTCTCGAGCGCTAGGTTCAGCGCTTCGATCGACTCCATGTCGAGGTGGTTCGTCGGTTCGTCCATCAGCAGCACGTTCGGCTTGCGCAGCATCAGTTTGCCGAACAGCATCCGGCCTTCTTCGCCGCCCGAGATGACCTTGACCGATTTGTTGCTGTCTTCCTTGGAGAACAGCAGCCGGCCGAGCGTCGCGCGCAGCGTCTGTTCATCGTCGTTCTTCTGTTTCCACTGGCGCATCCACTCGAACAGCGTCGTGTCGGTCGCGAAGTCGTCGCCGCGGTCCTGCGCTACATAACCGATTTCGGCGTTCACTGACCATTTCACGATGCCGCGATCCGGTTCGAGCTGACCAACCAGGCATTTCAACAGCGTTGTTTTGCCGATGCCGTTCGGGCCGATGATCGCAATGCGTTCGCCGACCTCGACCATCAGATCGAAATTCTCGAGAAGCGCAACGTCATAACCCTTCGCCAGACCTTCGAGTTCGAGCGCCAGACGATAGAGTTTTTTGTCCTGGTCAAAACGGATGAACGGACTGACTCGACTGCTGGGCTTGACTTCTTCCAGCTCGATCTTGTCGATCTGACGGGCGCGCGATGTCGCCTGGCGTGCCTTCGATGCGTTCGCCGAGAAGCGGCTGACAAACGCCTGCAGATCGGCGATCTGGGCTTTCTTCTTCGCGTTGTTCAGCAGCATCCGTTCGCGGACCTGGGTCGACGCGGTCATGTACTGGTCGTAGTTGCCCGGGTACACGCGCAACTCGCGGTAGTCGAGGTCGGCCATGTGCGTGCAGACGCTATTCAGAAAATGCCGATCGTGCGAAATGATCACCATCGTGCAGTCGCGGTCGTTCAGCGCGCCTTCGAGCCAGCGGATTGCATTGATGTCGAGGTTGTTCGTCGGTTCGTCGAGCAGCAGCACGTCCGGGTCGCCGAACAGCGCCTGCGCAAGCAGCACACGCAACTTCCAACCCGGCGCGACGCCGCTCATCAATCCCTCGTGCTGCTCGAGCGCAATTCCGACGCCGAGCAACAACTCACCGGCGCGTGATTCAGCGGTGTAGCCATCGAGTTCCGCGAATTCGACTTCGAGATCGGCGACCCGCATACCATCGGCTTCGCTCATCTCCGGGAGCGCATAGATCCTGTCGCGCTCCTGCTTGACGAGCCAGAGTCGCGTGTGACCCATGATCACCGTGTCGAGAACGCGATGCTCCTCGAACGCGAACTGATCCTGGCGCAACTTACCTAAACGAACGTTTGCCTCAATCGACACGTTGCCGGAAGTCGGCGCGAGGTCGCCGCCGAGAATTTTCATGAACGTCGATTTGCCCGACCCGTTCGCGCCGATCAGACCATAACGGTTGCCGTCTGCGAACTTGACCGAGACGTTTTCGAACAACGGCTTAGCGCCGAACTGCATCGTGATGTTTGCTGTCGAGATCAAGTGTAACGTTCCATGGAAGGGTGGAGATTTCGCGCCCCGGTGATCCAGATCGATTACTCGGGTGCGTGAGCGGGCGCCCTTTTATCACTTTCGCCTGATGAACGCCAACAAATCCGCTGTTGTTGCGGTCAGGCCGTCGGGATCAGACGCGTCGCGTAGGCAATCGTGCCGTGGGTCAGCGCGTGGCGCCGGAATCCGTAAACCTCGGCAGCGTAGCCGAGCGTAGGTGGGCGAACAGCGGTTGCCAGTTGCGTTCGCCTGCCTTCAGACGCGTGTAGCAGTACGTTGCAGCAGCGCTCATTACAGTGACTCCCACACCACGGGTTGCGCCGACCAGGCCGTATGGCTTTTCAGTTGTAGCCGCAGCATTGTCGGCGCACCGCTGAGTACCTCGACCGATTGGTATTGCGGATACTTATTCCGCAGCGCATTCACGATTCGCGCCAGCGCCGGCGTCGCGACGGCGTCACCGGAAACGACTTCCGCGGTGGCGTCGAGTCTCAGCCACCACAACATCCGCCAATCCACATCGTAGTGATCGAGCAGCAGACTGACGGATGGATGTCGAGCGACGTTGCGAAGACGTTGAAGCGGGTCACCCCGCTTCGGTTTGCCGTCCACCGGAGAATAGATGAAGCCATCGACGCAGACGAACACGATCGGTACCAGATGCGGCTGATCGTGCGCACCGATGGTCGCGAGTCGACCCACGCTCCAGACGTCGAGCACGTGTGAAAGCTGTTGTGGATTGAGTTGCACAAACGACCCCTTCGATGGCAGCGTAGTATACGTTCGCGACTCGAGGAGAGACCCGATGGCTTTTGCAAACGAACGTGCGCGCTTCGGCGTCACGATGTTCCCAACCGACTATTCGATTCAACCGGTCGAACTGGCGCGCGCGGTCGAAGACCGCGGCTTCGATGGGTTGTTCTTTCCCGAGCACACCCATATTCCGCTCAGCCGCAAAACGCCCTTCCCCGGCGGCGGTGAACTGCCGAAGCAGTATTCGCATACCCACGATCCGTTCGTGGCGCTCGGCGCGTGCGCCGCGGTGACAAAGACAATCCGCCTCGGCACGGCCATCTGCCTGGTGGTTCAGCGCGACCCGATCACGCTCGCCAAAGAGATCGCGACGCTAGACCGTTTGTCGAACGGACGCTTCGTGCTGGGCATCGGCGCCGGCTGGAACCGCGACGAGATGGAGAATCATGGCGCCGACTATGCCAATCGTTGGGCTCAACTTCGCGAAAAAATCCTTGCGATGAAGACGATCTGGACCGAAGAAGCGGCCGAATTCCATGGGGAGCACGTCGATTTCGAGCCGCTGTGGTCGTATCCAAAACCGGTTCAACGCGGCGGACCGCCAATCTGGATCGGCGCCAACTCGAAATGGGTGTTCGACCGAATCGCGGAGTATGCCGATGGCTGGATGCCGATCGGCGGCTTCGGATCCGGAAATCTGGAACGCTTGAAGGCGGCGTGTGATGCACGCGGACGGTCGCTGAACGACATCACACTGGCGCTGTTCGGCGCACCGACTACGCTGGAACCCCTGCGGGGTCGAATCGGTCAGGGCTTCGACGAGTTGATCTTCAACCTGCCGTCGGAACCGGCCGAACTGTTGCTGCCGAAACTCGATCAACTCGCGCAGCTCGTTGCAACCGTGAAGAAGGCGTAGGCGCGCCCCCGCGGCACTGTTGGCCAGCTGGCGGGGCAGCGACGCCATTCATGCACTGGAACGAAACAAAAAGCGGTAGGTTTGTGAGCTGACCGCGATGCCGCTCAAACCGAGCCACTACTTTTGGCACAACGCCAAGCGGCTGTGCTCGGCGAGAATGCGCGACGTCTGTTCGGCTTATGTGCCGACGACGCCCACGCAGTCTCAGTCTAGGTCGGACTCCTCTTCGGGATCGATCCACAGTGGTGCCCATGGCTGGCAGAACGCGATATATGCGTTGCCGTGCACCTCGATCGGATTGCGTGGCCCTGTGTCGTCAGACTCAGACCTGGACCAGGAACCCAACGGCGCCATGTCATTTCTGTTATCGCGATTCTTCGACCATCCATTGTCATGAAGCTCAGCCATGTCACATCCCTTTACATAGTTGGCGGAGTGAATGTAGGGGACCGCCGCGAGGAAGAACGTTAACCTCGTCGCAGATTCCGGATCAACGAACGAAGCCGAGTAGCTGGTTCATTTTAGCGTCTTGCGCCCAATCGGCAAACCGAGCGATCCCGACACACTGCCCGAAAGTCGCCTGACTCCGCGCAGGGTATCGTCAGACGCACATGTCATCGACGTCTTTCATTTTCCCGTCGTCGCAGCCGGATCAGCGGGTGCGGCTTCGACCGCGAGCCCAGGCAGCGGCCCCGGTAGCACAGTGGTGACCACACGTCGATTCCGCTCGCGCCCCTCATGGGTGGCGTTGGTCGCAATTGGTTTCGATTCGCCGAAGCCTTCCGTTTTGACGCGGTCGGCATCAATGCCGAGATCATTGACCAACACTTTTGCCACTGCATCGGCTCGCAGTCGGGACATCTTTAAGTTATAGGCTGAAGGCCCGCGATCGTCGGTGTGCCCCTCGACCACCACGGTCGTCTCCGGATATTGCGTGATCAGCGCCGCAACTTCGGCCAATGCAGCGCGCGGGTCACCGATGATCTTCGCCGAGCCGTTCTCGAACGTGAGCTGCAGCGTGTATTGCTGAGGGACTGCGAGCCGCGGTTTGCACCCGCTGGAATCTACCGGCTCGCCGTAGGGGCTGTTTGGACACAGATCCGCCGCGCCGGACACGCCGTCGGCATCGCCATCCGGCGGCGGCGCCGGGGTTTGCGGTGGCACAGTTTCAGCGGGAGCGGCCGATGCCGAAGCCGCCCCGTTCGCGACGGACGTCGGCGCCACCGCTGCAGGCGCAGACGCGGAGTCCACCGGCGATGGCACCGAGCCATGATCGGCGGGAGGTCCACCACACGCGACCAGGCAACAGATCATCAGGCCGAGACTCAGTGCGCGCACGCACACCCCCCCTCGGCGTCACAAGTCGTCGATTCGAGTGAGCTGCGGGTCAACAAGATCGCTTCATGCGGCAGTATCTTGAAATTGTAATTCATACAACGTCCGATAAACCCCGGGACGCGACAGCAGTTGTTCGTGAGTACCGATCTCCTTCACCTCGCCATGCTGCAGCACCAGCACCCGATCCGCTTCTTGTATGGTCTGCAGCCGATGGGCAATGACAATCGACGTGCGTCCCTTCGTCAAGACGCGCAGCGCATCCTGAATCAACAGCTCAGTCTCCGTGTCGATGCTGGCAGTGGCCTCGTCCAGCACCAGAATTTCCGGATCCGCCGCCAACACCCGCGCGAAGGCCAGCAGTTGGCGTTGTCCCTGTGAGAGATTCTGACCGCGCTCGATCAGCGGCTCGTCGTAACCACGCGGCAACCGCATGATGAATTCATGCGCATGGACAAGATTCGCCGCGCGTTCGACCTGCTCCCGGGCGATCCCGGGATTGCCGAGGCTGATGTTGTCGGCCACGCTGCCGGAGAAGACATGGAAATCCTGCAGCACGATGCCGATGCGGCGACGCACTTCCGCCGATGGAATGTCCATCAGATCGACACCGTCGAGAAACATCTGCCCCGGCGCAAAATCATAAAACCGCGCCAACAACCGGATAATGGTGCTCTTGCCGGATCCTGTCGCGCCGACGATCGCCAGCTTCTCGCCCGGTGCGATGTGGAACGATACGTCCTTGAGAACCGGCGGCCCATTCGTATACGCAAAGCTCAAGTGGCGTACATCCACCGCGCCGGCCAACCGAACCGGCAGAGCGGCCGGTGTCATGGGTTCGTGGATCCGCTCGCTCCAGTCGAGCGCCTGAAAAATCCGTTCCGCGCTCGCCATCGCACGAAATAGCACGTTGTACTGTTCGCCCACCGCCACAATCGGCCGGAACAACATGTCGACAAATTGCGTGAACAGTACGACGCTCCCCAGTGAGATCGTCTGCTGGAGCACGTGACCGCCACCGAACCAGATGATGGCGCCCACCGCTGCGGATCCGAGGCTGTCGATGAACGCACCGTAGAAGGTCTCCAGTTCCACCGCCCGGTTCTCTTCGCGCCGATTCTCCTGATTGATTTCGGTGTAACGCGCGAGATTGCGGTCTTCGCGACGGTTCAGCTGCACGACCTGGATCCCCGACAGGTTCTCCTGCAGATTCTGATTGAGCGCTGAAATGCTCTGGCGGATCGCGCGGTAGACGGTTCGCGTCCCGCGACGAAAGAGATAGGTCGCAACCGCAACGACGGGGACCGCCAGCATCAGCAGCCCCGTCAAGACCGGATCGATCGCAACCATCAGCGAGAACGCGACCAGAAACGGTACAAACTCTCCGATCAACACACCGAATCCGGACAACAGCTGGAATAACACTTCGACATCGTTAGTGACGCGCGTCATCACGCGACCGACTGCGACATGATCGTAGAACTTCGCCGGGCGCGTCTCGAGATGCGAGAAAAGATCGTAGCGAAGGTCCCGCAAAGCACACAGGACCGCCTTCGCCAGTGATACGCGATGGTAATGCGCAGCGATCGCCCAGGCGGTGGCAATGACGAGATAAAGAATACACGCGGCAAGCAGGTGCGACGCTCCGGTGTACCCGGCAACCCAATCCGTCAGTGCATTCATCCCGAAGTCGGGTAACACGACCGGGGTTTGGGTGTGTAGCAGGCCATCAATCACAACCCGCGAAACAATCACCGGCATCATGATCGCCAGCACCGAGGTAACCAGTACCAGCGCGCCGCTTAGCGCCGCCTGACGCCAATGCGGACGCACCCATTTGAACAGCCGTGCGATCAGCTTCGCATTGAACGATTTGCCTGCAAGTTCGGCGTCGAAAACGGCATAGTCGCGCGGCTCATTGGTGTTCATCCCACCTCCGCATCATGCAATTCCGACAACAATCGGCCGCGCCGCCGCTGGGTTCGTTCGAGCTCCGCGTACCAACCGTCATGTTCGATCAGTTCTTCGTGGCTGCCCATTTCGACAATCGCGCCGTCTGCCAGCACGATGATCCGATCGGCGTGCCGCGCGGTCGATACTCGATTCGAGACGAGGATCGTCGTCATGGCGCGCCGCGCTGCGCGCAGCCGCCGCAGGATGTGTTCTTCGGTTTCGGTGTCGACGCTCGAAAAGCAGTCATCCAGGATCAATACCGGGGGCGTCCTGATCAAACCGCGTGTCAACGTCGAGCGTTGTTTCTGGCCACCCGACAACGTGACACCACGTTCGCCAACGGTTGTATCGAGGGCATCCGCAAATGCGACGATGGTGTCACGCAGGTCGGCGTCGCTGGCCGCGGACCAGATCAGCGCGTCATCGCGTTCCGGATTGTCGTAACTCAAGTTATGGCGCAACAGATCCGCGAACAGAAACGGATCCTGTGGAACCAACACGACCTGATGGCGCAGCTGCGCAAGCGGATAATCCCGCACGTCGCAACCATCGATCAAAAGCGTGCCGGGCGGCGGGTCGAGCAACCGCACGAAGCATCGCAGCAGCGTCGTCTTGCCGCAGCCGACTCGACCCAGCACCGCAATCGTTTCGCCCTGCGCGATTTCGAGATCGATGCCGTTGAGTACCGGGTCGCGCGCACCAGGATAGCTGTAGCGCAGCTGTCGCAACTGGATGTGTCCGCGAATCATCGGCGGTACCACGGCCGTGCCTCGATCGGCGATCTCAGGTGTATGGTCGAGTACTTCGAACAGCCGCTGCGCGCCCGATGCGCCCTGTTGCCACAGCGTCACCATCTGTCCGGCTTGGCGCACCGGCCACAACACCATCGAAACGTAGCTGAAGAACGCAGTGAACGTACCGATCGACATTTCGCCGGATGCGACCAGGCTGCCGCCATAGCCGAGGATGATCACCGTGGACCACGCTCCGACCCATGGCATGACACCTTGCATGAACGAGTTGGTCCGGGTCAGCGTCATGAACCGTGTCGCGTACTGCAGATTCACGGCGTCGAAGCGCTCGATCTCATGGGCTTCCTGAACCAGCGCCTGCACCGTACGAATGCCGTTGAGATTTTCCTGCACCTGCTCGGACAGCGACGCGAAGCCCGCCTGCACGCTCAGCGATTGCACGTATACTTTGCGTGCAAGCCACCAGCCCAGCAACAACAGCACCGGTAACGGCAACAGCAGCAGCAACGTCAACTCGGGCGCCAGGGCGAGCATGCATGCGAACCCGACCAGCGCCGAAAAGATGATGACGAGAATGGTACGCAAGCCCATGGCGACGAGTTGGCGCACCAGATTGATGTCGTTGATCGCACGCGCCATCAGATCGCCGGTCGGATGGCGAGAAAAGAACCCTGGACCCTGGTGTTGCAGATGATCATAGACCCGCTTGCGCAGGTCGTAGGCGACGGACACTCCAATACGACGGATAACGCGTCGACTGACGATGATGCAGGCGAACTCACCCATCACACACAACACAATCGCGAGCGCCGGCCACATCAGCGCCGCGCGGGCGGTATCGAGGTCCAGTGTGCCGGCGGCGACGAGGCTGCCACCCGATAACATGCGGTCGATGCCGTCCCGCAGGAACAATGGAATCGTTGCCTCGAATAGCCGTGCCGAAAGCAAGCCGAACATCCCGCCCCAGAACGGCACCTTGTAGCGATCGTGGTACGGCAACAATCGCCGCAGCGGTGTCGCCATTACGACCCCTCGTTGTCATCCGGGAGACAAAACGCCAACGCGCGGAGAAAGCCGCGCGCGTAATCCATCATAGAGGTAAATCAGTCGGCTGCCAAAATCGGCAACGACTATTCGTTGGCGATCGTCTCGATTCAGACCTGCAACCCTGCTCCGCGGGACGCAGCTGACGTCAGCCCGCGCGTGCGAGCAGCGCTTCAATGGCGCGTACCGCCGCGTCGAGATCGAACGGTTGACTCGTGTCGATCGTAAGCGTCATGGCGTCGGAAGCAGACGGCGGCTGATAATTCGCCAACTGCATGTCGAGCACTGCAACGGTTGCTTCGGACGGATCAACATGCATCGCGCTACGTTGTTCGATGCGCGCCAGAAGAACCGATCGAGGCGCCACGCAGTGAACGATCACGCAAGGAACACGCTGGCGAATGGATTCGGCGCGAAAGGTTTCGCGGCGCGCTGCATCGAGGAACGTCGCATCGACGATGACACGTTCGCCGCCGCTGACCAGCGCACCGGCCGATCGAGCCAATTGCGCATACAACGCGTCACTACGTTGTGGCGCATACAGTCCCGCATCGAGCGGCGACTCGCTACCTGCCATTGGCGCGAGTCCGGCCATTCGTTTGCGCTCGACGTCCGTGCGGATCCGCACCGCGGGCAGCTGTGGAATCAGCCGTTGCGCGACCCACGACTTTCCAGAACCGGACAGCCCACACATCAGAATCATCGCGGGACGCGCCCGCAACGCCCGTTGCTGCCCGTAATCGAGGTGCGCATCGAAGCGGCGACGCGACTCCACGTCGTCGGATCGCTGTGCATGCAATGCTGCCACCTTGGCCCGCACCATCGAGCGATACACCAAGTAGAAGCCGAGCAACGCACCGCCCGCATAGTCGCCGGTACGCTCGAGATAACGATCGAGGAACATGTAGGCCAGATCGGCGCGCCCCCGCACGAGACAGTCCATCACCAGGAATGCTATGTCGCTGATCAGATCGATCCAGCGCAACCCTTCGCTGAACTCGATGCAATCGAACGCGTGGATGCCATCGCGCAGCCGCACCAGGTTCGACAGATGCAGATCGCCATGGCATTCGCGCACAAAACCCGACGCCCGGCGTTGGTCGATCAGCGGCGCCACGCGCTGATATTGCGCCTCGCTCCAGTTCTCGAGTGCAGCCACCAGCTCGGTGCGCACCTCGCCGAAACTCGACTGCCTGATCTGTGCAAAGTTCTCGCGGATGGGGCCGATCGCCGCCGCCGCCGTGCCAAACGGTAAACCGGCAGGGCATGCCGGCAAGCTTGCGTGCACCTCTGCCAACGCCCCGGCAAACTCGGCGAGCTCGGTCGGCGTGATCCGATCTGCCTCGAGCAGGCGATCGAGTTGTTGTTCGCTCGGGAACTGGTGCATGCGTACTGCGTATTCGATGACATCGCCGCCACCGTTGATCCGGGCGATTTCTCCGGATTGAGTCACCGATACAACATCGAGGTACAACGACGCGGCAAAGCGGCGATTCAGCCGCACTTCTTCGGTACAGAAAAAATGCCGTCGCGCGAGCGTGGAAAAATCAAGGAAGCCGAAATCGACCGGCTTCTTGATCTTGTAGGCGTACTCGCCCGTCAACAGAACCCAGGATATATGCGTTTCGATCAAGGCAATCGAACTGCACGCGTGCGGATACGCGGCGGGATCCAGCAGATCCCGGAGGAATGTCGGTGTCGTCGGCGTCAGGCTGATTCGCGCCGGTCCGGTTCGACCGCGTTCACGAGCGCATCGACTACTTCAAATACATGGATACGCGCGAACCGCGGGTGGTCGCGAACCACGGCATCGTAGAACTCGAGGTAGACCTGGTCATCGATCGCGCGATCAGTTCGCCAGGCAATCCACGCGCGGACGAGCGCGGTTTCATCCCGCCTGATCATGCTTCCTTCCCTCTTCTGTATCTACGGGTCTTGCGGCGAGCTTCCCCAATCGCCGCGTTCCACCGGAACCACCCCCACCTCAGTCGACGCGAAGCATAGCAGTTCTCATTTTGGGGACCCAGCCTTCTCCGCAGTCCGCAGTCGATTGCGTGCACGGCCTACACTCATAAATGAAGCCTTTCGCAATACGCAAATGTCCCGGTGGCGCAGCGCTG
>Ga0209254_10002811_pt1 | contig 15890 bp, 16 predicted proteins | sample FrelakmetDIP11DI_FD_187148 | JGI IMG/M metagenome (GOLD analysis project Ga0209254, IMG submission 187148) | Freshwater lake sediment microbial communities from the University of Notre Dame, USA, for methane emissions studies - DIP11 DI (SPAdes)... | ecosystem: Environmental > Aquatic >... | reverse complement strand
GTCCACTTTCGCACTTCGATACCTCAGTGCGAACGGACGGACTATCTATAAGTGGCTGAGATTCTGTAACTGGCTGGTTTTCCGTTCGTGGCTGGTTTTCCGTTCGTGGCTGGTTTTCCGTTCGTGGCTGGTTTTCCGTTCGTGGCTGGTTTGCTGTACGTAGCTGGTTTTCCGTTCGTGGTGAGGTATCGAACCATGAACGGAAGTGCTTCTGCAAGAGGCTCACGGATTCTGAATTTCCAGGTGCCCGCTGCCGCGGGGTCCCTTCCGGATCAGACCGGTCCTGGATTTCTCGCGCAATCTTGGGATCGAACAGCAGCGGCACGTAAACGAATCCTGATTGCACCACCAGTTCGAGTTCAGAGTGCCACAAGTGCATCACGTCCAATATTCCTTCTCTACCAGGTGAAGTTGGAAGTCTCTGTTTTCACCCGTGCCGCTATGGTCGGGTTGCGCTGCGCTCCACCCAACCTACGGTGTGCAGTGATTGGCGGGTTGCGCTACGCTCCACCCAACCTACGGTCTGTGCAGTTATTGGTGGGTTGCGCTACGCTCCAATCAACCTACGCGCATGCGTGCTCCTTCACAAACGCAGCCGTAGCTGTAGGATGGGTGCAGCGGAGCGGAACCCATCACCAACTTCGCGTGCGACAACGGGAGCTTCCGACCCTTAACCGGCATAACACCAGCGAAATCCGCCCTCCTGGGGTTTAATGGCGCGAATCGGCACATAGAGGTATTTCTCGCCCGCCTCTGTTTGTTCGGACACCGCGTACTCCAAGGCAGCACCTTCTATTTCCTGCCCTCTGCAGAGCAGCTTCCCACCGTCAAGTTGCCTGTTGATATCCTCTATGATGAGCTGTTCCTCTATGGTCCATTTCTTTTTGCTCATGGTTCTGTCGCAAAGCTTACGCAGTGTCTTCCCCTCGTAGCTCCCGGGCTCATAGATGTCAATTAACCCTTCGGCCGCCTGTCCCGGCAGGATTTCAACAACGAGGGGCAATAGCTGTGGCGACTCTTCTGTTTCCAAGGCTTTCCTCAGCTCAGCGTCGGTCATCTGTCATTTCCTCCTCGGTAATGCTTTTCCAGGTTCAATGGGCTCGCCAATCAAGCTTTTTGGGCTCATCGCGGATCAGCGTGAATAACTCCCAACCCAGCAAAAGCGGAAAGTTGGGAGTGGACAAATCAAAACAGCGTCGAATCCTTGAATAGCCGTCCTTCCGGCGAACCGTCATGACCCGGGGGGTCACTTTGACCTAGTACACCGCGGCAAAAGTGAGCCGCCTGTGCCATGAGATGCTGGATGCTAGATCCTGGATACTGGGTATGGCCCTGGCGGGCCAAGTGCGCCTTTCATCCAGTATCCAGTATCCAGTATCCAGTATCCCGCATCTAGAATCGTCCACAAAGGACGCACAACTTATGCCGCAGTGTACTAGATCCTCTCGCTGCTGGTCGAGTCATAGAAAATGTTTCTCGCCTCCTGACCCTCCAGCAGCATCCGGAATGAATCCACCATAAAGCCGGCGGTAATCTGATTGGTCATGATCACGGAGGGATCCGGCTGGTACGTGCAGGAGGCCCTTTCTCGGAGAGGAGTTGCAACGCTTCGGGTGCCGACGATCTCGTACAATCCCAACAATTCCGCAGGAGTGGCCCCACTCTTCAGGGGATGGTAAACCACCACCTGGCCTGCATCGGCGCTGGTCCCCCCGCTGATCAGCATCTTGCCCTGATCTTTGCATTTCTCACTCAGCACGATCCTGGTTTCAAAGTTGTCAACGCAGTCGAAAACCACGTCGTAGGGTGAAAGGTCCGTGTCCCCACAAAAATATGCAACATCGGCTCTACTGTTCATTCCGAAGAGATCATTCAGTCTTCCGGACAATGTTTCCGCCTTGCTCTGGCCCAAGGCGTCATAGAGCAGGATTTGCCGGTTCAGGTTGGTCACTTCAACCACGTCGGGATCCATCAACGTGCAGTGCCGAAATCCCGAATAGGCCAGTCCCAGTCCAACGAAGGTGCCCAGCGCTCCGGAGCCGACCACCAAAATCTTGGATCGATGACTGGATGCTCCCGTTTTCCTTTCATAGGATATGAGAGCATCTGAAACCTTCCGCAGCATCAGGATGTTTTTCACTTCTTCCAATACGATACCGGCAATGATCGTATCCAGCACGCCGTCGTCAAAATGAGCCGCGGGCAGGTTGTTGGAACAGACAATCTGTTCGAGTTCTTGCCATTCGCGCCCTCGAATGTAGGTAAATACCCTTAACCCCTGGACACCGTTCTGCTGAGAACAGAAGCCCCTGATAACGGGCAGCCTGTCGCTGAAGCCTTTTTCCAGCAGCAATTTGTTGGCCAGTCCATAATGGCTCAAATCCACCATCAGGTTGCAGCCTTTGAAAAAGTCATCCAAAACCGGATGGGTGTAAAATCCCTCTATGTGGGTCAGGGTGAAGAGCGGGTTCACTTTCTCCGCTATCTCCACAAGGCGCCGGTCCAAAACCGGAGCGACCGCCACCAGATCCTTGATTCCCAGGGCTGATGCCGACAGGATGAAAAGAGACGCCAACAGATCATGATCACCCACGACTCCGATCTTCGCCTGGTCCAGTGCGGGCTGATTCCAACCCTCTATGCGCAGTTGCCGGTCAAGCCTGCTGTTGTGAATCACTTCCCGTTCCTCGCCTCGTGATACCTCCAAGAAGCTCATCCGTGCGGCGGCGCCCAAAGGGAGATTTCCAGTGGGTGGTCGGCGGCAAGCCGGGGTCCCTGGCTTTCCAAATCCGCCTGCCTTTTCTTGAGATACTTCACCTTTGCCACCAGATACTCGCTCTCAGGATCAGCCCTGAAATCCTCCTCGGCATCGCGAAGGAGGACTCGGATTTCAAGGTATTCCCTCTCAAACCGTCGGACTTCCCTCTGGTAGATCTGGAAATCTTCCATTTCCCTGGCATCATCATAAAGCCACATTCCCATGGCGCACCTCGATTCCCGCAAGTATTGCCGTCAACGCCAATGACCAAGTGTTACCCCTCTACAATTGCTGTTCCCAAGAAATACCATAACATTAGCGGACGACGATGAGTAACACTAACCAAAGATATTTGAAATTTCGAATCACGGCAGTGACGGGAAAACTTCGAAATTCGACATTCCTTGTTCAGTATTCTGCTGTTAAAAAACCATATATGATTTGAATATGTTACAAATGTGGGAGATGAACTCTAAGCGTGAAGTGGTAAAAATCTAACACCCGGTGTCCGTTACCCCTGCTTCGGCAAAGGTCTTGATCTCGCTCAGCACTTTTGCCGCAGCCTCCACGATGTTCATCGCGAGAGCCGATCCGGTGCCCTCTCCGAGACGCATCTCCAGGTCCAGGATGGGTGCCAATTCGAGCAACTCGATCATGGTTGCGTGTCCAATCTCCTGGCTGCGATGGGAGATAAAGAGATAGTCGCGAGCGGCCGGAACCAGCCGGCAGGCAATCAGCGCGCCGGCCGTGGCAATAAAGCCGTCACACACCACCGGGGCTTTAGCGGCAGCCGCTCCCAGGACCGCTCCCGCCAGGGCCGCAATTTCGTATCCACCGACCTTGGAGAGCACTTCCAGCGGGTCTTCGGGATCAGGACGATTGGTGGTCAGGGCTTTTTCAATGACGGCGATTTTTCGTTTCAGCGCCTCATCATCGATGCCGGTCCCTCTTCCAGTCAGCGCAGCGATGGACTTACCGCTGAATGCCGCCACGATGGCCGTCGAAGGAGTGGTATTGGCAATGCCCATGTCACCTGTTCCGAATAACTGAACCCCTTCCTGGTCCGCCGCATCGACAACCAGTTGCGCACCCATGACGATCCCGGCAATGGCTTCGCGTCGGCTCATCGCCGGTCCCTCGGCAATATTGGCAGTGCCTTTCGCCAACTTGCGGTGCACGACCGGCCAATCCCCGGGGAGATCTTCCGCCACCCCGCAATCCACCACGCGAACATCCGCACCCACATGTCGGGCCAACACATTGATGGATGCCCAGCCCTGCGTGAAGCTGTACACCATCTGCTTGGTCACTTCCTGAGGATAGGCGCTCACGCCTTCTGCCGCCACACCATGATCTCCAGCCATGGTGAAGATCAACTTTTTTCCCACGGCCGGGGTCAAACTGCGTTGGATTGCAGCCAACCGGGCGGCCATGGCTTCCAGACGGCCCAGTGAACCCCGCGGGCGAATCTGCGATCGCAAGCGCTCCCATGCTTTTTCTTCCCAATCTTGCGCTGCCGGTTGGATCCGCTGGACCAGCCCTGCCAATTCACTCATTCTCACTCCCTGTTTGTTCCTGGACCAAAAAACCTTCAAGGCCGCAACAGCCTTGAAGGCTTGTCCGATGACTCGGTTCATCTCACGCCGATAGACGCCGGGAAACCGCCGCTCCGCGCGGGCTCACCGGATAGTTTGACCCGGATTTCCGTCCTGGCGTCAGCTGGGACTTTCAGGTTGACTTCTTGCCGACTTTTTGGAGCATCTTGAGTGCCTTTTGCGTTTCCATGATGGGGAATATTTCCGCCACGCCAAGGTCTGTCCATGTGTATATGGAAGCGGCCAGATGGGCTTCGTCGTCCGACTCGAACAGGCGGAAAACTCTGTGCCCGGAGACATCGAACCATTCTCCCTTGATGCTCACCCCAACGTCCTTGCCCAGCGTATCCAGGCGCCTCCGGACCACCTGATCGCGATCCTCCGGTGAATAGGTGAAAATAGCCATAAATAACATTGCCACCCTCCTTCTGCTAGATGTTCAGTGAACAATCGACTCCCAGGTTTCTACTCATGAGAGGTTTGTCTGATCGCCAGCGCCATATCACCAAAAAAATATACCCCGATCCTTAAAAAATAGCATGCATTTTGTTTCCATTCTTGTGAAGTCTGCGAAGACCCCATCCTGTTCGTCTTCTGGACCACTCACCGGTACGCGATGGCCATTGAAAGCTAGGATCAGGTATCCGGGCCCGATCTGCAAATCCGCATCCGGGTGAGCCCGTAGCTCGGATGGGTGGAGGGACGCGCTCCGTCGCGTCCAGCGCAACCCATGGACCCGCATGCGCCGCAGCGAAATGGGCGGCCAAGTCTTCCTCCCGGCAGCGACTAAGAAACTATCTCAAAACGGCTCCAACATCGTTGATCGTCGTTCCGGCGAAAGCCGGAATCCAGGCTTTTCGCAGGGTTCTGGACCCCGGCTTTCGCCGGGGTGACAGTGTAAGCGAGTTTTGAGATAGTTTCTAAATCCTGAGCAGTATTCCTGACGAATGTTTCTTGACAGCAACGGAAAAAATTCACTAATATGGGGTCGCATTGGAGTATCTGCAGGGGTGATAGAGTATTACAGGAAGCAAAACATCATGGTGCAAGGAGGTGAAAAGGGAGCATGAAGGGAAAATGGCTACTGTATTTCGCGGTTTTTTGCATGGCTCTTGGCACGGCTGCTTTAATTGCCATCGCAGCAGAACAGAAGGTGCCCGACACCATCACCATCCAGTCCACGCTATGGCCGCAGCTCACCAAGGGTCCGGTGAATTTTGATCACAAGAAGCATGCGACGGAGTACAAGGCGGCCTGCACGGATTGCCACCACAAGATGGAAGGCGGCAAGAACGTGTGGAAGGAGGGCGACCATGTGGACAAGTGCCAGAAATGCCACACCGAACCCACCGTGCAGCCGGCTGAGCTGAAGAAACTCACCGACGAGCAGAAGAAGCTCAATCTGCAGCTGGCATTCCACAATAACTGCCAGGGTTGCCACAAAGAGTTCAAGAAGACCCATCCGGAGTCAAAAGTACCCACCACGGCCTGTGCCGGCTGCCATCCCAAGGTGGAAAAAGCACAATAGGGCCAGATCAATTCCGTTGGCAAAACAAAACCCACTAACATTTCTGTTAGTGGGTTTTTTTGATCACGCGCCATATGCGAAACGTCATTCCGACGAAAGCCCATTGGCGTCAACGTAGGCACTTTGTGAGTCTTCATTCCCCCCTTGAGGGGGGTAGGGGGGTGTGAGACGCCCACAGCATCCCCCTCAATCCCCCTTCAAAGGGGGACTTTTAAGAGTACATCCCGTTAATAAGCAGGGCCTAAACTGCGATGGTTGCTTTTGGGCAGTTCCTTGTTTCCAGACCTCTCTTACACCTCTTCCACAGTGATGGCATTGGTCTCGCAAACCTCAACACAGCTCTCGCACCCGAGGCACTCGTCTTCATTGACCGGCTCCGCTTTAGCTTCCACCAGTTCAAAAACATCAACCGGACATACATCGATACATTCGGCATCGCCTGTACATTTGTCTTTATCCACCGTAACCTTGAACATTCCTTGTCTCCTTCCTGATCCTGATCACTTGCCATTAACTGCTGATTACCCGTGCAATAATAACTTGCACCAATCGCATTCCGGTAGGGTGGGCTGTGCCCACCGTCAGCTTTTTGGTGGGCATAGCCCACCCTACGAAAATGTTCAACCTATTTATGCTGGGTTCTAAGTACAACCCCACATAAAAAAAGGGTGTCCAAAACACCACGCAGGGTGGGGGTTAGGCGCGTCTTTTCGCGCCGTAACCCAGCGAAAGCCGGTGTTGGCTCACGCTGTCGCTAACCCAACCTACCCCAACCCAAATTGTTTCGGTCACTTTATTGTGTGAAACCGTACTAACGGCCATGAACGTGGGAGATGGATTCACCCCCTATGATGAAAATACATTCTGGCAGACGGCAGTCTCTTTTCAAGGCCAACGTCATGGAAAAGCCAATCGGTTATTGGGCTGGGCTCCAAGATCACTTCATTCCTGGAGCCACAAGGCGACCTTGCGTTACACGCAACCAGTGGGTTTGGGCAGGCCTGCCATTTTACAGGCGCCTTTGCCCGGTCCGGACGGGAACAGCTCATAAATATATTTCAGCTTGTAGCCGGTCACCTTGGTGAGAATTCTGACCATGGGAGCGATTCCATGTTTCTTGTAGTAGTCCTGCAGCACATGGATCACTTTCCAGTGTTCCTCGGTGAGATCGGTGATCCCCTCGGAGGCCTTGACATAGTCAACCCACTCCGGGGCCCACATGTCAAAACTGGCGATGAAGCCGTCTTCATCAATTTCAAACGATTTTCCCTTGAATTCAACCTGTGCCATTAGCATTACCTCCTTACGATATAGTTAATTGTTGATTGGCTTGCACAACTCTTTGCTCCGGAAACCTCCGAAGAGCAAAGGATTCGCACAACTTTTCCCGCTCTCCCCGAAACCGGAGAGCATTGGCTACCATGGACTCCGCCCAATACTCATTACCCACTGCATGAATATGAAAGTAACTCGCCAGAGTGTTTTTGTAACACAGTCCATCCCAGCCCGCCACTATTCCGTGCCCTTTATCCAGGCGAAAAACAAATGCCCCCGTCTGTCCATGGGCAACCAGCCGCGAATAATGAAATTCATGGCCTTTCAGGCGCATCCCCACGGGAAAGAAGGGGTTACTTGCCAGGCACTCCATGACGGTATAGCCATGCCCCTGGGGTTTGCTCTCCATCACCACGTCAAATGGGAAGACCCCGACCATTGGAAAAAACTTATCCTTCTGGTGAATACCACGACACAGAAGCATCAGGCCGCCGCATTCGGCATACACCGGCAATCCCTTTTCGATGGCCTGCCGTAATGCGTTTCGGAACGGTTCGTTATGGGTTAATATTTCAAGATGCGTTTCCGGAAAACCTCCACCGATATAGAGAGCATCCATGGACGGCAACGGACCTTCCCTGAGGCTGGAAATTTCCACCAGGGCGGCTCCGTGACTGACCAGGGCCTCCAGGTTTTCCGGATAATAGAACTGAAAAGCCGCATCTCGCACAATGCCGATGACGGCTTTCTGCTTTAAATCCAAAGCCGCGCGCTCTACTGGAGGCGCCGGCAAACCCAGCGAGTCGGCCTGCTCAGCCACGCGCCAGAGCCCCTCCAGATCCAGGCAACTCGCCGCCATTTTGGCTGCAAAGCGAAGAGCCTCGGCAATGCGGTCATGCTCCTGGGGAGGGACCAGACCCATATGGCGTTCAGGGAAGAAATCACCCTGTCCCTTGGCAATCACACCCAGGACCGGCACCTTGCAGTAGCGATCTATGGCCCCTCTGAGGACCTTTTCGTGACGCCTCCCCGCGACTTGATTCAATATCACACCGGCTATTTTGATTTCCGGGTCCATCTGCTGACAGCCCAAAACCAGAGCCGCCGCAGTGCGTGTTACCTTGGTCGCATCCAGAACCAGGATGACCGGGGCGCGGAGCAGTTTTGCCAGTTCCGCCGTGGAACAGGAACCCTCAATATCCACGCCGTCATAAAGTCCGCGGTTGCCTTCGACGATACTCACATCTGCCGATAACGAGCGCTTGACAAAAGAACTCCAGATGTCACCGCCGGCCATAAGAAATGGGTCGAGGTTGTAACAGGGGTGCTGCGCAGCCATTGCCAGCCAGCCTGCGTCGATATAGTCCGGCCCCTTCTTGAAGGGCACGACCCGCAATCCCTGTTGCGCCCTCCAGGCCGCAATCAGGCCGAGCGTGACCAGCGTCTTGCCGGAGCCTCCCCGCAGTGCAGCGATCACCAACCGCGGCTTTCGAAACACCATAAAAATGAACGTCTTCCCGTTGATTTTACCGGGCGCCGCAGCCTTTGCCACGGCGCCCGGCCAACCCGCGGTTCAGGTTAGAACTTAAACTGTGTTGTCGTTCTCCAGGTGGTCATCGCCAATCGATAGTCATCAATGTGCTCATGGCCGAATTCCAGACCGGTCCTCTCGAAGAACCGCTCCCAGCCGATGCGGTTGATCCACTCGCCGATTCTCTCATAGCGCTTTCCACCGGCGGCATAGGCCTCCACGATCTTCTTGATGGTGGCCACAGTGGTCGGCCAGCGCGGCGGTTCGTTGGGGATAAAGGGCACGGCCAGCTTGGAGAAGGCCGGGGGGGTACGGCTGTTGGACACCTTGCCGCCAACCCAGAGAGCGATCCCGTCCCCTTCATTGTTTGCCAGGGGCAGGGCCGGACACATCGTGTAGCAGTTGCCACAGAACATGCAGCGGCTGTTGTTGATTTCAATGCTCTTTTTTTCGTCGACCTTTTTCGGTTTGATGGCCGCGGTGGGACATGCCGCAATGACCAGAGGAATTTCACAGACATTGCCCAGGCGATCATGCTCGATGAGCGGCGGTTTGCGGTGCACGCCCAAAATGGCGATATCGGAACAGTGTACGGCGCCGCACATGTTCAAACAGCAGGCCAGGGCAATGCGGACCTGGGCCGGCAGCTTGTGGGAACCGAAGTATTCAAACAGCTCATCCATCACCGCTTTGACGGGACCCGAAGCGTCGATGGCCGGGGTATGGCAATGGAGCCAACCCTGGGTATGGACCACGTTGGTGATGCTGGCGCCGGTCCCGCCGATGGGGAACCAGTTTCCACGGCTTTTCAGTTCATCCAGCAGCGGCTGCAGTTTGGCCTTGTTGTCCACCATGAATTCAACGTTATTGCGTGTCGTCCAGCGCACATAGCCACCGCAGTGCTTGTCGGCAATGTCGCAGATATCGCGGATCAGATCGACGCTCATCAGCCGCGCCCCACCGACGCGCACCGTGTAAAGTTCGGCGCCGGTTTCCGACACGTGCACCAGCACGCCCGGCTGCAAAATCTCGTGATATTTCCACTTCCCGTAGTTGTCTTTGACAACCGGCGGGAAAAACCTGTCGTACTTCGGTGGACCAATATCAGTTATACGGTCTTTACTCAAATTATTCGGATCAAAAGGCATTGTCTAACCTCCTAAGCTTGATGCCGTTCACGGTAACCTTTGATATCATGCTCCCAACCACCGGGCACCGTCGCTGGATCGTAGAAAATGTAAGGATTGTAGCGCGGAGTATTGACCATACGCGGATCGGGCTGGAGATCGCAGACCCTGAGGAATTCGCTCAGACCCTTGCGCTGAATCAGTTCGCCCAACCGTTCCCGGTTCTTGCCCTCTTCCATCCAGTAATCCCACATTTTGCCGACGAAGTCCTTGAACTCATCATAGGGCGCTTCCATTTTGATGAATGGAATGACCACGCTGGAGAGCTGGGCGCCTTCGAGAATCGGGGCCTTGGCGCCACACAGGATGGTGGCACCGGTATCGAGGCCCTGTCGCAGGGCACGCGGCATCACATTGATGCAGTGCATACAGCGGGTGCAGTCTTCATCCCAGATCTTCAGGTTCTTTCCATCCCATTCCATACAACCGGTGGGACACTTGGAAATCACTTCCGCCACGATGTCCAGTTTGCGTTTCTCGGTTCCATGGGCCCCGCCGTTGGTGGTCAGCTCCCCGCCCACATAGGCGCGCACCGCTTCCTGATCGATGCGGATATTGTCGCGCCAGGTGCCGATGATCGAACAGTCGGCGCGGGCAATGGCAGCCACACAGTCATTGGGGCAGCCGGAGCATTTGAATTTAAATTTGTAAGGGAATGCGGGACGATGCAGCTCGTCTTGGAAGGTTTGGGTGATGTCATAAATGATATCCTGGGTATCCAGGCAGGACCACTCGCAGCGGGCCTTGCCCACGCAGCCTTCCGGAGTCCTCAGGTTGGAACCCGAGCCGCCCAGGTCCATTCCCAGATCATGGGTCAATTCGTAAAAAATGGGTTCGAGCTGATCCGTGGTGGTCCCCAGCAGGATAATATCTCCAGTGGAACCATGCATGTTGGTGAGACCGCTGCCTTTCGCCTCCCACAAGTCGCAAAGCTTGCGCAGCACTTCCGTGGTATAAAACTTGCTCGCGGGTTGATTGACTCGCATGGTGTGGAAATGGGCCACATTCGGGAACAGGTCGGGACGGTCACAATAGCGGCCGATGACGCCTCCGCCATAACCCAGAACGCCCACGATGCCGCCGTGTTTCCAGTGCCCTTCCTTATCGCGGTAAGACATTTCCATGAGACCCAATAAATCGTCGCACATGGGCTTCTTGGCAGCCATCCTCTTGATATCGGTTACAAAGCTTGGCCACGGCCCCTTTTCCAGTTCATCAAGCATAGGGGTTGCATGTTTTAACGCCATTCTGTCTACCTCCTTAGCCATTGTCTACGAAACGTTACCAACTAAACCAAACCGGATTGTGAAACGCAGTTTCTGAGCGAACCGCCACCCCCTTTCACCATTTGACTTTGCTTGTCTGTCCCCGTTTCGGGCCATGCCGCGCGCCAGGGATCAACCTGCCCCCCGGGAGGGACTATTTCGAGTCCCGCCAGAAAATGGGGTGATCAGCATGTTTATTCGTTCATTCCCTTTTCTTCTTTTGCCACATCATCCGCGCTGGGTAGCATATACATGGTGGTGCTGCCGCTGGACCAGTATTTCAGCTTCCCTTCACCCACCAGCTCATTGATCAGCTTTTTGGCATCCCGCATCTTCATTTCCGGGACCGCCTTGCACAGCTCGTTGAAATACTGTTTGGATTTCTTTTGCGCCTGCATCCATTCCATGATGCGGTTTTTGGTGTCCTCACTCATGCTGGCCTCCTCAAAAATCGAACTGCAAAGGGATAGAAGAAAACCGGGTCACTTTCCCCAGACACGATAAAGTGAATAGATTCACTCAGTCACCGAACCTCTATAAACTCGCCAAATAGGCTTTGTCAATAGAAAAATCCCCCGCAACTTGCGGGCGTAATGCCCCCCCTTACAAACCTGGCAAGTCTACACACTGGATCCCCGGCCGGGACGCGCAATACTGCTGAATTAAGGAGACGCGGACAAGGGATGACGCGGAGAGGGGGAGAAAGGGTGACACGGAGAAAGGGTGACGCGGGGACTCCCCTTGACACTCATGGAATCGTCCATTAGATTCGCCTTACTTGGAGCGTGTCCAAAAGAAAGGCCCGCCTTGTCAACCTCGCGCGACCGGGAGACCGGGAAAGCCTGGGCTCGCGCGCAGGCGGCCATGACGTTTTGAGTGCGGCAGCCATCCTGCCGTATGCCCTGGATTCGCGCGCAGGCGGCAATGACGTTTTGGAGTGCGGCAGCCATGCTGCCGTATGCCCTGGATTCGCGCGCAGGCGGCCATGACGTTTTGGAGTGCGGCAGCCATGCTGCCGGCTACCCTGGATACACACGTAGGCGGCAATGACCATTGAGCGGATTCTCCCGAGCGGGAAGGATAGTTATGACTGGAACAGCGGAAGCCAACACAGAACTCAATGAATATATTAAGTATCTAAAAGAACGGATCTTTTTTGAACCCCTGGCGGCGCCTCACCATTATAATTTAGGGCTCGCCTATGCGCGCAAAGGACTTCCGGATGAGGCCATTTCTGAATTCAAACAGGCTTTGGCATGCGATCCCCAAATGGCTCAAGCCTATGTGAACCTGGGCGGCATTTACTTCCAGAAGGGCGATCTGGAGCAGTGCATTGAGGCCAACCAGAAAGCCCTGAACCTGGATCCCGGACTGCCGATGGCGCACAGCAACCTGGGATTTGCCTATCTGCAGCAGGGAGAATTCACCCAAGCCATTGCCGCCTGCCGGCGCGCCGTTGAACTGGCTCCTGATCTGCTGCAGGCCCACAACAACCTGGCTGCGGCTTATCTGCAGACTAACGATCAGGAGGCGAGCATTGCGGCATCGCTGCGGGCGTTGGAGATCAACGAGCATTTTGTCCCCGCACACTTCAACCTGGCTGTCGCCTACCACAGCCAGGGCGACCTGGAAAAGGCACGGGAACACTATAAACGGGCCAGGGACCTGGGTTGCCCTGCCGATGAGCAGATGGAGAACATTTGAGCGGAGTCACCTCCTCGCCGCTCTCCCTGGTTTTGGAAATATTTCATGGAAATCACTAAAGATACTTTCGTTGTCATCGAATACACCTTGAAGCTGGCGGATGGTTCCTGCGTCAAGGGAAGTGATGAGGAAGGCCCTGCCTCGCTGAATTTCATCACCGGCTACGAACAGATCCTGCCGGCTCTGGAACATCGATTGCTCGGGCTTGAAGCGGGCGCCAATGCTGAATTCGTGGTCCCGCCCGAAGAGGCATTTGGAGAGCATCATCCCCATCTTGTGGAAACCAGATCTTACGAGCAGTTCCCTCAAGGGCGGACATTCACCGCCGGGAAATGGATTATCGCGACCAACGAGCGCACCCAGGCGCAGTTCAGTTACCATGTCACAGACAAGACGGACCAAGCGGTGGTCCTTGATTTCAATCATCCCCTGGCCGGAAAATCGCTCCATTACCGCGTCAAGGTCATGCACGTACGTGCCGCACTGCCGGAAGAGCTTGCCTATGTGCGCCCCTGTGAATTCGAAACGGACCCACCCGGCGGGTCGTGAGCCGCCGCTCCTTGCCCCACACCGCGCACCGCGCAACCCTTCACGGCAAAGTGGACCGGTACCAGAGGCAAAACTGATAGATCTTCTGAGCGCGAAGTTCCCCCTGCAGCAGACCTCTGCATAGCTCAATCAGTTCCCTGTGAAATGCCTTTGCTTCCTCATTGGATGGAGTTGCCCCGTAAAACTGGTTCACCAGCGCATCCACCTTCACGGCCAGCGAGCCACGGATTAGTTCACGTGGGTCCTTAGGCTCCTGAAACGGGTCCCAGTTATCGTAGCCCATACGCAACACCTGTTGCTGGCCGCGTTTGCCCATGCCGTCAAAAATGGCGCGCTTCTTTCGTTCCGCCTCATCGTTTGGTGTCGTCATCGTTCATCCCTTTGTACTTTGTCGGGGGCTTCTTCCCAGAACAACTTCAACCGGATTTTCTTAAACTCCCGAGTGCTGAACAGAATCCGGTAGTCCGGAAGCCGTATTGCATCCCCTAATCTTCCGGCAATGGTCCGACAGTCCCGTTCCGTTCGGCCATGGATCATGGCATAGAGGTTATAGGGCCATTGCGGGTGAGACGGGCGGTGGTAACAATGGCTGACCTCGGGGTGGGTGGAAAGTATCTTGCCGCGCTCGTCAATGGCCTTTTCCGGACAAGCCCAAACCAGCATTCCATTGGCGCTGAACCCTACCTGCCGATGGTTGAGCACGGCCGCAAAACGCCGCATAAGCCCCTGATCGAGCCAGGCCAAGATGTAGTCGAGCAGGCGCTGCTCGGTCATCCCCAGCGACTCTCCCCAGACCGCAAAGGGTTTTTCCGCCAGTGACAGGTCCTCCTGAATACATCTCACGATGCGGACATTTTCCGACGTGGGAAAAAAAGCCGTGGAAGCCTCCGTCATCGGAACTCCCGAGTATTCCACCGGAACCTCACCTTCTCCTTCTTCCAATACATCCAGCACCACCGCCAGCTTATATTTCCTCAAAGCGGGGAGGATCAGTGTCGGGCAGTTTCCGGCAGCCTGCGACAGGGTAGCCACCACGTTTTCCAAAGATCGGCCGGGCGGCACGGCGATGGTATACCACATATTATAGTGCGCGGGCCGCAGATAATTGTGGCTCACGCCCGGGTAAGCATTGATCGCCCGTGACGCTTTCTCCAGCCGCTCTTCTGCGACGGCCATGGCCACCAGACTGCTGCGATAACCCAGAGCACCGGTGTTGAAGATGGCGCTGATCTGGCGAACCTGCTTGCTTTCTTTCAGGTAACGGATACGTTCCCTGACCTCCTCTTCACCGATGCCCAAGCCCTTGGCCAAAGCGTCGTAAGGTGTTGAAACCAGCGGGAAGGAACGTTGAATCCGGTCCAGTAAGAGTCGGTTGATGGCATCCGTTTTGTCCACGCCGGAACTTAATCCTCGTCCAGGGGTTTATTCAGCTATTTTGTGACCCGGTTTTAGTACTGGACTCTTGTATCTTTTTGTAACAATTTGATTTTATTCGAACCACGAAGAACACGAAGCTCACGAAGGCGAATCAGCTCCTTCTGGCAAGCGATCCTTTTGCTTGGTGCTTTTCGTGGTTTCGCAACAAGAACTGCGAAAGCATAGTTACTATAAACCCTGACGCAAATCAAAGACAACCGAAGGACCATCCGCACTTTCCCGGGTAAATCTATTCTCCAACTGCCGCTACCGCCATGGCGCTGCATCGTCCGGATTCCGGCTCTTGCCGCAATGAAGATCGGTCCCTGGCTGCAATGGAATCGCTCGATTCGGGTCACTTTTCAAAAGGGTTCCGTTATTGATTTTGGGATGTGCCTGGGTTATTAGGTTCTTCCGTGGGGCAGGCTTTCCAGCCTGTCTTCCAGATTCCATGTATCTTCAATCAATTGGGAAGAAGATCTCTCCCACATTAAAGGCGTGGTCGAGATGACATGGCACTCATGGGATGAGAGACTTTGGGTTATGAACATTCCTGACAGGAGTTGGTGAAAGACCCGCCGTGGAATCGAGAATTGCTGAATCCGCAAAGCGCCGCGAACCTCGACGCCGACCGAGAACCTATATTTGTTCCGCATGTCAGCGCGAACAGCCGTTTTGCTGGACCTGCCCCTGCGGATTCATGATGTGTTCCGATTGCATGGAAGAGAACCTCTGGGGCATGACCTGTAACGCTGTCACCTGGACCTGTCCGGATTGCGGCGCCGCAAGGGGGTTTTAGCCGGGTCATGTTTTTTCAGACCTGAGTACAGCTCCACACAAATGGGTGTCCGATAATCAGCCGTCATTCCCGCGAAGGCGCATTGGCGTCAACTTAACGGTCATGAACGTAATCGTCCACCCCCAGCGATTCAAATCCCCCCCAACCCCCCTTTGCGAAAGGGGGGCAGGGGGGATTTCCATGGTAAGCCGTTTATGCTGTGTTTGGACTGAAGTCCCCCTTTTCAAAAGGGGGATTTAGGGGGATTTCCAATGGGTTGCCTTAAATCCCCCCAGCCCCCTTT
>Ga0209254_10002810_pt1 | contig 15892 bp, 20 predicted proteins | sample FrelakmetDIP11DI_FD_187148 | JGI IMG/M metagenome (GOLD analysis project Ga0209254, IMG submission 187148) | Freshwater lake sediment microbial communities from the University of Notre Dame, USA, for methane emissions studies - DIP11 DI (SPAdes)... | ecosystem: Environmental > Aquatic >... | reverse complement strand
AGAGCGCCCCAAAGAGGTCTCAGGGATAAAGGATCCGCCGGCAAAAGTATAACCGCATTTGCTGCAGCTCCATATGGCCGTGCTCGTCCTTGTTATTCTATTCCTTCCGCACGAAGGGCAATCGTAAGAAGCCTTGGTCTTCTCCTCCATATCGGCCACTTGCTTTCGCGACTTGCGACCGTATCTTGGACCAAAACGGGCTGCTGATCTGCTCTTCCTTCCTTTAGTAGTCTGCTTGACCATGATTCATACTTCCAGAAACTTTTCCCGGATCTCCTTAGCCTTCTCACATGCTATATCAACAATGCGGTAGATCTGCTCTGGCTTCAGTGTTCCGGTGCCGCTCTTTTGCATCCCGCAGATGCTTCCATCTGTCGAGCTGATAACGGTTAGCTTGGTGTTAGCTATCGATTCCTCGTCTGTGCCCGGGTCTAACATCAGGACATCGTTGAACTCTATAGCCGTTGTGGCGATGGGAATGTCCCTCACTGGGAGCATGTAATCCTCCCCTAACCCGAATTTGTTGGCTGGGACTTTAGTGGTGAGAAGCGCTGCTATCGCTCCTAAGCTGGCGGCGTCGAGGATATTGCCGCAATCATCCAGGATATGCACATCTATGAAAATGATCCAGACCTGCTTTCCCGGAATGACGCAAAGCGCCTCCAGATTCACAGCTTTGGATTCGCGCACACCTCTGTCCACCAGGCGCGCCAGTTCAATTCCCACCTCATTGGGCGGTCCCGGCTCAAACATGGGCGATGCCAGAGGTACGAGCTCAGCATTGGTGATTATGACTCCTCGATTGGGCGAATCAGGGAATGGCTCTCCCGGCTGCATCTTTATGCCGACTAAAACTTGGCTTAAACCGAGTTTCACAAGTGCACTGCCCTCGGCCTTCCTGATCACGTCCCTTTCGATGGAGATTTCACGATACTGATCGAAGCTTCTGCCATCGGCCCTCTCTCCCTTGAGGACAAGATTGTAGATAAAATCCTTCTTTATCTCGGAGATGACGTTAGTCACAGGCCTGCACCTCCTCTCTATGGGGCTCACCTTCAAGCTGGCTGTACTTATCAACCAGTGCTTTGCGCTGCATTTGATAGATATCCTGCGCGCCCTTCATGGCCATCTCCACGGCCTTATGAAATTCATCAATGCTCAGTCGACCGTCCATTTGCATCAGAGTGATGTCTCCGTTTGGAGTCATGGCGATGGGCAGGTCTGCCTGACCGAAGTTGTCCTCTTCCTTCATGGGGTCCAGAACAATTGTGTCCGCCACCTTTCCTGCGGCGCAGGAGGAGATCATGCTTTTCATGGGGATTCCCGCATCTGCCAGCGCCACTGCTGCTGCATTTATCCCTGCTGTCCTGGTCCCGGCGTCTGCTTGAAGAACCTCCACGAAGACGTCTATGACCGATCGCGGAAAGTAGTTGGTCAGTATCACCGGCTCCAGCGCCTCGCGGCTAACTTTGGAGAGCTCATAAGATCTTCGATCCGGCCCCGGTCGCTTCCTTTCCTCAACAGAGAAGGAAGCCATATTGTATCTGTAGCGCACTATGGCCCTTGTTACATCTTGCAGGTGCCTGGGGTGTACTTCTCTTGGTCCATACACTGCCGCTATAACCTTGTTTCCGCCCATTTCGATGTAGCATGATCCATCCGCTCTGGCCAGGACTCCTACCTCCATCTTGATGGGCCGAAGCTGATCTTCCCTTCGACCATCCAGGCGCAGTCCGTCCTTGAAAAATGATATATCAGTTTCATCCATAGCGATCAACTTCTGGCCACTTTCTCCTTCTTTAGGAACTCCACAATTCTATCGGTCAATCCATTTGTGTGGGCTTCCCTTTCGATGAGAAGGACGGTCTTGAGGGCCAGATCCATATCTCCTGCTGCTCCGTTGATCCAGATTCTGCCATTCTGACCAACGAAGATATTGCAGTTCACCTCTTTTTTCAGCATGCTGATCATGGAGCCGCCTTTGCCTATCAGCCTTGGAACTCGTGTATGGCTGATCTCAACGACTTGGCCGGTCTTGATTGGGCCGAGCTTTTGGTCGTTTAAGGTTAGCTCCACCTTCATAGTTGGATCTACATCCTTCACCTTGGTCATGATGGAGCTGCCGATGCGCAAATATTTGGACATCTCTTCCGATTCTATTCTCTTCGGGAACTCGGAGATGTGCAGCAGCCCATCGTAGGGTGAGCTTATATCTACAATCCAATTGGAGAACGTTATATCCTTCACTATGCCTATGACATTATCCCCAGATGCGGGGATATACTTCCCCGACAGGGGTATGACATTTATCTTATCTCTGTAGTTCGCAAGACCGTAGAGCAGGGAGTAAACCTTTCCATCCTTTATAAACGTCCCATCGCCCGACTTCTTGGCATCCTCAGAGAGAAGATCCCCTGGCACAACCACCTTGCGATCCATGCGATCCATTCCCAGGTATTTCAATGCTTAAGAAGCTTCGTCTCGGCTTCCCCTTTGGTCAGACGGTTGATTAGGGCGTAAAAGTCAGTCTGCATTCCCGCCGGTATTTGAACCACGCCGATCCAAGAGCCGTTGTTCTGCCAGGACTCTCGACTCAGCTTTCCAAAGGCAGCGATCTCTCCGTAGGCCTTGGGGGCATATTCGGCCGGGACTTTGACGGCCACTTCGACCTCTTCAAATCGTATGGGTATGAGGGGTCGAATGGCCTTCATAGCTATCTTTACCAGCTCATCCGTCGATTTGCTTGGGTCGATGTTGACGCGTGCCTCAGTCATGGCCTGTTCAATTCTTGCTGGAGGATGGGGTGTTTTGGTCTGAGGGTTAATGGCGTTTCGCGCGATGACCTCTATCACTTGGCGGCGCTTGTTCTCGATGAACTGCTTGCGCTGCTCAGCGGTCAGGCTGATCTCGCCCTTCTTGATTATGGCTCCCGCTATGGTGATGACATCCGTGGTCCCAAAGGCCTTCTGCAGGTCTTCCTCAGCACTACGGTCGCCTCTGGAGGCGTTTTCAAAGATATCCTCCACTGCCAGAATCTCCTCAAGGTTGACAGCTTCCCCTCTCTTTAGAGCCAATGCTCCATCAGGGTCCACTAGAACCTCGAAGGTGGTTCCGTGGGTTTTAAGCCTGGCTGGAACAGCTTCCTCCAGTCTGACCATTTTTTATGCCTCTCCCTTCTCTCCTTTGCTGCTTTCTACAATGGCTTTCATCCTGTCAACATATTCAGCCACTTCTCTTTCGGTCAGCTTGTAGAATTTCTTATCAGCCAGCTTGATAATGCCGATCTCCGTGGTGGCGGCATCTACCTTTCCCTCTGACGCCTTGTAGAGTGCCTCCAGGCCCAGGAGCACGGCATCCTCCATCTTCAGATCCTCTTTATATTTTTCTTCGAAGGTCTCCATAACCGCGGCTCGACCGGCCCCTATGCCCGTTGCCTTGTACTCCAGGAGGGCACCACTTGGATCTGTCTCAAATAGGCGCGTCTTATCCTCTTCGGCCCCAACTATTAGTAGAGCCGTCCCGAATGGCCGGACGCCGCCGTATTGAGTATATTGTTGTTTGAAATCGCAAATCTTTTTAGCCAGGGCCTCTACCCCGATGGGCTCGTCGTAGACTAAGCGATTGATCTGGCTCTCGACTCTGGCGCGGTCGATAAGCACTCTTGCATCAGCCACCAAACCGGATGTGGCTGCTCCAATGTGGCTATCGATTTGAAATATCTTTTCAATGGACTTGGGCTCCATGAGCCTGCTGGTAATCCTCTTGTCCACCAGCACAACTACGCCGTCTACGGCCTTTATGCCCACAGCCGTTGTTCCTCTCCGAACGGCCTCGCGGGCATATTCAACTTGAAATAACCTGCCGTCAGGGCTGAATACGGTAATTGCCCTATCATAACCCATCTGTGGTGCCATCTGCATCTTCATGTCCTCCACATAAATCAAAAGAGGTCAGTCCCATATACATGGTATCTGATCCTTTGGTCCAACTTCGGTCGTCCGGACAGAGATCGACTTCAAGACCTCGGGTACGAATAATACACCCGGATACTTCTTCCAGCTCGATTCTTCTTCCGTCGTTTTCGAAACTTAATTTGCTCAGTTGCGGTATATACTTTTCTGTAGCAGATTTGATCGTTCCAGAGAGCCCTTTTGTGCGTATCGCAGCCCTAATTCCTTTTATCGAACCTACTGCTGCCAGGACGGCTCTTGTTTCCTGGATATGGTGGTGATGGCAACGCAAAAGCCCCCGGCCGTTTTGAAAAGAGATCAATTTGAGCCTATTTCTGGCTACGCCTGCATCACCAAAAAGCGATAATTGCGAGGACTGTATCTCTTCTATCAGATCTTTCGAACAAATTTCGCCCTCTGCTTCAACCAAAAAGGCCAGGTATCGTCTCCTGGTTCGAAGAACTGGAAGTTTGCTTCTCAAAGAAGCTCAACTCCCGGACCCAGCCAATTCCTTTGATTCAGCTTTACCAGCTTTCCCGGCAGCTCCAGGGCTGCATCTGCTTCATTCGGCTCAAATCCCGCAACCTCCGCAAGGGCGGCAAGATCTCTGGGAGATCTCAAATCGAGGTGAGATCTTGCACCTATGGTTATAGCCATTGCAAGGTCGAATTTACGCGAGAGCTCCAGACTGCGACTTACGGTCTCGAGCCATCGGGAGCGTGCACTGCCGCGCCAGCGTACCAGCGGGCTGATATCAAAGCCGATAGCCACCTGGTTTTGTTTGGCTGCCTTGGCCGAGACGATGCCCAGTGGTCGCCGAAGTTCGGGACGCAGAAGCATCAAATCCATGTTCGGATCTTCGCAGGCCGCTCGAGCCATCTCCTCTGAATATCCGGAAAAAGCGAGAAAGGGGAACCTTGGCCGCAAGGAGGAGACGCGGCTCCTCAAAGCGCGCGGGTTTGATGCACAAACCTCTGCCCCGAATATCACATTGATTCCCTTTACATGCCCGATGGCCTTGGGACGAAAGATTCTATCGGGCGCCTCATTACATATCATTATGCCCTGGTAACCCATCCGTTTTGCGGCTAACGCTAGCCTGCTTGCAGAATCGGACCCCTCAGGAAAAGCTTTCAGAATTTCGCAAAAGCTCATAAGAGCTCACTCAGGATGCGCAAAGCCTCCTCACGCCTGGCGGGATAGGTCTTGATTAGGGTGGAAACATCCAAGGCATCAGATGATTCCGTTAAGCGGAGCATGCCTTTGTAGGCGGCCTGTTTATCGAGGCGGAGGTGAAAGTGGCTTTCGCCCTCCAATCTCTCAGGGATCTCTTTGCGCAGACGCGCACGCTCTCCCGCAGGAAGCTGCTCTTTCAAGATCTGAAAGAAGGCTTGACTCTCTTTCTTGCGCAGGTTGGCTTCAAGAATAAGGATCTCATTTCCAAAGTGACCGCTGGCCGATGTGGCGGAGATTCTATTCAAGGGGACGAAGATGCCCAGCGCTTCGCGCACTCTGCCCTCGTCCTCTGTTGCCGCTACAAAGGCCCGGAAAGAGACCCGATCAATCACTTACTTTCCTTTGCCGTCATGGGCCCGGATGCCAGGCCTGTTTTTCTCAGTTCCAAAGCCCTTTTTGTCAAGGCCACGGCCTTTTCGGCCTGCACTGGTCTTGCCGCGCACAGCCCTGCCGCGGTGAACATCATTTGTAATCCAGTTGAGATCTTTGTCGCTTTGGATTGACGGGCTGCAGGGGTCAACCATTATGACCTCATACCACTTATGTTTGCCGTCTTCTCCTACCCAATAGGAGTTGAGAACTTCCATGTTGCGAAACCGTCTTCCAGCCCGCTCTTCCGCTATTCGCTGGATGGATTTGCCCATGGTGATCTTATTGACGCCCATCTTGCTGGTCTTTCTGTTTCTCTCGTAACGGGACTTGCGACGGCCGCCACGTCTTACCTTGACGCGAGCCATTACGATGCCCTGCTTGGCTTTGTAACCCAGCTTTCGGGCCCTATCCAAGCGCGTAGGCCTCTCGATCTTTTGCACCGTCATTTCTCTGCGCCAGGCGGTTAGCCTGCCCTGCCTGAGCGCGCCCACAAAGCCCTCTCTTGGAGAGGACCAGGCATCGCCTATGTAGCTGTAAAAAGACTTCATCTTTTTCACCTATGCCGGTTCGACCAAAGGGTCACATTCCGGAACTAAAGCTCAAATTGGCTCCTGGAAGATAAAGGTTTGGGAGAACGAGCATCAGATGTCTCTCCTTGTAGTTGGGCTCTCGGGCATTATGGGGGGTAGATGCTTTCATAGGTTAGTTCAATTGAGAAATGAGAAATGCGACTTATGCTGCGACGAAGCGGTTCCCCGCGGTCGATGAAAAGAATGATATTGATCCAGGTTGTCTTTTTCTCGATAATAAATGAGAGGCCAAAAATGCTCACAGTGACCTTCCTTGGAACCGCCGGATCGCTTCCCACGCCGGACAGAAATCCTTCGGCGATATTGATCAACCGAGAGGGCGAGATGATTCTTTTTGATTGCGGTGAAGGGACTCAAAGACAGATGATGTGCGCTAAGACGGGAATGATGCGCCTCAACTACATTTTTCTCACACATCTGCATGCCGATCACATGCTCGGCATCCCCGGGCTTCTTGAGACCATGGCATTTCAAGGCCGAGAGGAGCCCATAACTATCGCCGGCCCTGCCCGCACTTCTCGTTTAGTAGAAAACCTAAAAGAGATCTGCTACTTCTCACGCGACTTCGAGGTCAGGTCTGTCGAACTGGAGCCCGGAGACACTATGCGCATGGATGGGTACCAGGTGGACTCTGTTGAGACCCAGCATAGTGTTCCAAGCCTCGGCTATAGCTTGATAGAGGACGAGAGGCTGGGCAGATTCAATCGGGATTCAGCCGTTGCCTTGAATATTCCGGCCGGACCGCTTTTCGGGAAGCTCCAGCATGGAGAGAGCATAGAGCTGGAAGGGAGGATAATTCATTCGCATCAAGTGATGGGACCGCGAAGGCCGGGAAGGAAAATCGTCTATACTGGCGACACACGGCCGTGTCGATCCATAGAGCTTGCCAGCTACGACGCGGATCTTCTCATTCATGATGGAGCCCTGGCGGATGAGATGGCACAGTGGGCCAAGGAGACGAAACACAGCACCGCCCGTGAGGCTGCTATTGTTGCAAAAAGCGCAAACGTCCGACAACTGGTGCTGACGCACATAAGCTCTCGCTATTCCGAGGATACGTCTCCTCTTTTAAAGGATGCTCAAGCCGTCTTCGAAAGGACCCTGATTGCAGAGGATCTGATGAAACTAGAACTCAAGCTGAGGGATGAGTAGATGAGCGGCCACCAAAGGGAAAAATGGAAACAATGAACGAGGAATGAGGAATAAGAAAGCGCTTTTCCTATGTAAGCCAACCTTCGAAAAGAAGGACGAATTGGATAATTTTCCGGCCGGAGTATGAGATAAAATGGCCGATCCAGGATTTCAGTAATGGCTTTGCATTGCATTCATTCACAAAATCGATGAGCAAGTCAAAATTGAGAGGGAAGCCGAAATAGATGGATGAGCCAGCATGAAACTGGCTCACGGGATTGTAGAATCAAGCTGATATCCTTGTCTTAGCGATGTACTTGATCAGATCCTGGCCGAGCCTTGCCCTTTTCTGAACCTGATTGGCAACATCATCAATGGATGCGCCGCTGGCAGCAAGACCATAAATCTCTTCGAGTGTGGTGTCATCCACTGTGAAGTACTCGTCCAAGTCCTTTCTGTGGCCCCACACATCGCCTTCCAAAAGCTCAATGCCCTGCATGTCCAGAAACACCTGGATAGCATTGGACATGGTCTTGCGGTATGAGGGAGGCACCTGAATCATTCGAAGCCTTGGACATCTTTGCATCAGGTTCAGGAAGTCAACATTGCTGGCCCGAAAGGCAAGATGAACCAACTTCTCATTGGGATTGAGATTCGGAATCTCATTTTTTGAGCTAACTACTCTAAGTCTCATGGATTCTCCAATTCCCTAAAGAATATTTTCTCATATTAATAGACACTTTAGGTGTACACATTCGTGCAGAACGATATCCACCAACCATATACAAGACGGAAAAGATATTTCAGTAGGCCATCATGATACTAAATTTGATGGAAATCTAAAAATTAATGGAAATCTAAAATTATAAAAAATAATGGATGCAAATAAATAATTATCATTTTGATATATTATCGCATGGCTTCAAACCTGTTTCCATCATCCTCCCTCTCGAAGATTTCGGAACAACACCTCTCTTGAGATGCCTGATCAGAATGTGCGAACTCATGAGGATTTGATCGGAAGGCATCGGAATCAAAATGGATGAGTTGAAGCTGAAAAATAGTTTCAAATTTTCGCCAATCTGTCAGACGCCGCCTGCGACTCAATTGGGAATCACAGGTGAGTCTCATATAACCCACATCCCGCAGGTGCAACCTTCAAACTTAGCCATTTTTCTTGATAACGATTCTCTGCAAAATCGAGTAGTTGCGATTACTTTGTTTTTGGCCAGAGTTATATTTTCTCATAATTATAGCTCTATTATCTCTAAAGATATGTTTGCATGCTTGGACCAAATTTTATTTATTAGTATTAATATTTACTAATAATGCGTGTATAATTAAGCATAAAATCTCATTTTGTCAAATCAAAAAATCCTAAATTCTTAATGACCTACCTGCGGGATGTGGGATATAACCATGCAGTGCGAAACAGTATTCCAGACAGGGGCATCTCAAGAGATCAGGAAATAGAATGGATTGATAAAAGAATCAAGAGCCAGAATCGTTCTGGCTCACAAATTCCGGTTCTAGGCAACAATCTTCGTTCTGGCGATGTACTTGATCAGATCCGGACCGAGCCTGGCCCTTTTTTGGACCTGATTGGCAACTTCATCCATGGAGGCTCCGCTGGCTGCAAGAGCACGGATCTCCTCCAGAGTGGTATCATCCACGGTGAAGTACTCGTCCAAGTCCTTTCTGTGGCCCCAAACATCGCCTTCCAGGAGCTCAATGCCCTGCATGTCCAGGAATACCTGGATGGCATTAGACATGGTCTTGCGGTATGATGGAGGTACCTGGATCATTCGAAGCCTGGGACATCTTTGCATCAGATTAAGGAAATCTACATTGCTGGCCCTAAAAGCCAGATGAATAAGCTTCTCATTAGGATTAAGATTGGGAATCTCATTTCTTGCGCTTACTACTCTAAGTCTCATTATTTCACCAAGCGATAAAAGGCATTCATATTATTAATAGACACTTCCGCTGTACACATCTGTATAAATCGCTTTCAAGAGACATTGGAGCCGGTAAAAAATTAATTATATTAGTATTAATCATAAGGAACAAGAATTTTTTGCATCCTCTGAGGCTTAGCGGATCAGTTTTCATTATCTTCCAGCACCATGAATTGCACATAATAAAAATCAATTCCAGAAATATTGATCTGGAATTTCTATGTTGTTTGCAGAACTCTATTACCACATTCAATCATTTCTTAGTCTAAATATTTCTTATTAAAATATTGTAGGAAATGTCGTGCACAAATGGATCCCTCCACCAGAAAAGGATCTTGCATCTGATCAAATAGCATTTTGATGCCTCCAAAAACAATTTCGGGAAATCCTCTAAAACGGTCTTCCAAAACGGATATCCTGGGGCAGATCTGCGAAAATCATTGAATAAAAAAAAATTCCCGAATTTTTTGCGATATAGGCGCTAAGCGAAATTGCAGTATTCACGTCCCGTGCCGCATATGCCGCATATGAATGCGCGCAGGGCATGAAAATGGACATAGAGCCTTTTGGATTCATAGGTCGTCTGTAAGTACCGCTGAAGCAATCTCGGTTCAATTCTGTGGCTATCTTGGTCTATTGTTTTGAGTATGAAGCCTTGCATAATGGTCTCAATGGCAAAAAGCTGCCAAGTTTATATGCTAGAACGTCACAATATTTATGAGGTACTTGGATGAGACTCAAGTTAGCATTAATATTTTTTGCTTTATTTATTTTTATGTCTTTTGTAGCGGCAGAGGATGTCAGATTAGAAGGAAATGCAATCGAGAAGTTCGAAAGAATAGGAGCCTGGGGCTGGACCATCTCCATAGATAAAGTCATAAGCGGGCCTTCGGAAATTGAGGGGGGGACGGCCACGGTCTATTTGACTTCCGCGAATCCCGATGAATACCCACCGGGATTTATCGATCCAAATATTGCCGAAGGGGATCGCGTGGCCGTATATGGGCAATTGGAGACAATTGAGCCGGAAGAATACGATATCTTGCTGGTCGGATCCAAAGAATACTACATCAAGCCCATATACTGAGACGATATTCTAAAAATGCATCCTGTGGCATAACCCAAATCTGTCCTGGATCATGCCCTAGAAAGATCCATCTTTTTAGCCTCCGCTCGGATTCTTGATGCCATTGGCAATTCCTGTCCATGCATCCCCAGCGGAAGCGAAAGCTCGATAGTCGCCGGACATGGATTCGCCATTGATGATAAGAGCGAGCCTGTAGAGGTTAATTGTTTCTTGAGATACAACATCCAAGTTCAATGTGTCCCCTTCGACAAAGCCTGAAGCCGAAACCGCCAGAGTTGAAGTCCCATCATTCATTGTGCCCGATCCGAAAATCGCATCTTCTGACTGGAATAGATCCAAAGCCAATACTCTTGTCTTGCTGTCTCTAAGCTCAAAAGACCATTCGTCGGAAGCATTGGACATGGAAGCACTGGACATGGAAGCACTGGACAGCGCGGACGCGGAAGCAATTTGCTGGGTTGGATTTTGGGCAGTGCTTGCTTTTTTTTGATCGATATTTGCAGCTACCTCCGCCGAAAGCCTGGACTCCTCAGGGTTTGTATCTTTGCCGGATAGCTTGCTTGGCATAGTGAAGTTGATCCCGCTCTTTTTGCTCCAGAGATCCCTGGATTCCTGAGGCGTACTAGGGATATCGCTATTGCGACTGTAGATGCCATTGCTCTCATCGATAAGTTGGTCAACCGACTTACCTATTGAATCGCCAATGGATTGGGCATTGATGATGAGGAGCGCAATAGCAGCTAATGATATTAGAATGATTTTATCAGGTCTCAAGCCGCTGGAACCTCGCTCTTGCTTAATGGATTTCTGGCCTCTTAAGACTTGTGTCGGCCGAATGACACACTGCCGTCAAATGGCCAATGGCTTTCCGACCTGGAGGATATAAACTTTATAGCAACAAAAAGCAAGGAAGGGTTTCCACATTGATATCAATCGCTTTGCCCTTTATGAATCTCACAGGTTTCGCTGGTAATCTCGCAAACCCGGCAAATGTCTCGTTCCTCGTCCAGGTGACGGGTTGCCGTGGCGAGCACTGAGGCATTGACCAGATTGCCCGCTAGAAATACAGCTGCAGCAATCTCATCATCGGTGATGCCCATATTTGCAGCCACCCGGATATGCAGCTTCAGGCAATGGCTGCAACGCATGGCCGCAGATACCGCGATGGAGATAAGCTCAATGGTCTTCATGTCCAGGGTTGAACTTCGCAAAATTGCATTGTTGTGAAGAATCTTGGTTATGAGGATCTCAGGATTGTCCTTCATGAACGAAAAGACATAAGGGATCTCTCCATATGTATTTTCCACGCCCTTTAAAATCTCCTCTGCCGCCCTTTCCTTTCCCTTCACCAAAATTGCGTCCAGCTCATCCTCGAAGCTCATGTTCTCACCGACGCAGGCTCGTGTGGCCTGCCTTTCGCCCGCCCCGGGCTTTAGAAGACGAACCCGGTCTCAGAGGCAGGCAATATCCTCACAAGTATATAGTCTTTCATCCGGGAGGGCAAGATGGCTGCAATCTCCCCCAGCTTCACTCCTTCATCGAAGGTTACGGCTTTGACGGCTTCCTTATAATCATCGAAAGGAAGCTTCACCCGCACGCCGCTCAAGTTCAATGCAATAGGAAGCGGGGAATAAGAATACAGCACTTCGGGCACCTGCTCACGAACTGCATCCATAACCCTGGGCGGCGAGGTAGTGAGCGGGTCCTTGGAGATCTCCGTCCTGGTCTTGTCCAGAGCCCTTCCCGTGGCGGAGATGATCCTGTCCAGAGATCCGATTTCTGTGGCCTTTCGCGCTCTATGAGCCACCCGACCGATGGATGAGACGTACTCGAAAGAATAAGGCATTTCAGCCTTGGGAATCTCCGGGCCGCCGGTGACGACAACGGGCACAGCGATGTTTCTGTAGAGACTTTCCTTTTTACGGATGCATTCCGCGAAGTTGCCATAGATGAAAACGGCAGCATCGTGCTCGTTTATTAGCGCGGCCTCATACTCATTTATTTGGGCGATTTCCCGGCCGACTCCGCGAGCCAATCCGAGCATATTCGACTTTGCTCCATGCCTGCGCAGGTACTCGGCCACATCGCAGGCTGAGTGAGGGAGATGATGAATGGCCAGAGTCGGCGTAACCACCACCACCTCCGTACCTGCAAGGGGAGCCCTTACAAGTTCACCTCGCAGCTCCTTGATCAGGGCTTCCAAAATGGCCATGTCCTCTGAGGGGATTAAAATCAGCAGAATAACCTCACTTTGGGTCACGTTTTTTTGCAGGATGTAGCCGCCCAGGTCTTCGACCAGCTCCATGACCAGATCATGCTTATACACCCCGCCGGTGAACATCACAGGCTCAAGCATTCTCCATCTCCCCGATCTTCTCTTTGATCTGTGTGATCAGCTTAGGAGTCAAGCTCTCCTCAGCGGCTATGAAGAAGAAGCTCTTCCCAGTCATCTCGTTTCGACGATTGCGAAATCCTTCCGGCGCAACTCTGACCAGAGCATCGGTGAGGTCCTGCAGAAACTCTGCCTCCAGGTCGGTCACCATCAGCTCGCCAGGCGGCGTGTCGGAGGCTATGATCACGACGTCTCTTGACGGTTGCTCAACCCTCTCCCGCCCGTAGTTTGCCCATAAGACCTTGAGGAGATCGGCCATGTGTTCTTCGTCGTTGATCTTGACCTGGTAGCCGCACTCTACCTTCATTACATCGCCCACATCCTTGACGGTCAGCGGCGGGATCCCACTTCGTAGTAGCCCGTAAAGAGCGAAAACAGGCTGTTTGATATCAATATAAACATAAAGCCTGCCTATAGACCTAATCAAGCCCAGATCCTGGAGAATATCCATGATCAGCTCCCGGTACTTCTTGGCTCCGAACTCCTCTTGGCCCGTGACCTCGATCTTGAAGACCTCCATCGGGTCCATTTCTAGACCTCCAGCAACCCCGATACCAGGAGTGCAGCGCCCACGGCACCAATGTACTGAGCATATTTGGGCACGATCACCTTTGTCTGAAGAAGCTGCTCCATGGCCTTGGGAAGGCCTTCAACAAGGGAGGTACCGCCTACCATTATCACGGGCTCTTTCACCTCAACCTCCTGGAGTTGCTGCTCATAGACCTGCTCCGCAACGGAATGACACGCCGCCATAGCCACATCTTCAGGTTTGCAGCCCATTGATAAACTATTGACCAGGCTTTGCGTCCCAAACACGATGCAATAGCTGTTCATGGCAACATTTTGATAATTGCCCTTCAGGGCCAGCTTGCCTAGCTCAGTGATGTCCACGCCCAGCCTTCTCGCGGCCAGCTCTAGGAACCTGCCCGAGGCGCCTGCACAGATACCCCCCATGGTGAAACCTCCAGGTATGCCGTCCTGAACGGAGATGGCCTTGTTGTCCATGCCACCGATGTCTATGACCGTAGCCGGACCGTGCTGAGCGTCCGCTAAAAAGACCGCCCCTTTGGAGTTTACGGTTATTTCCTCTTGAATCAACTTGGCGTCAAAATGCTTCCCGATCAGGAATCGCCCGTAGCCGGTCACTCCCAATGCCTGTATGTCCTTTTTGTCGACTCCGGCCATCTTCAGAGCCGACTCGTAAGCATCCTCGGCGCTCTTGATAACCTCGGTGGTGGGAACCCAGCCTGTGCCTATTACTTGGTTGTCCTTCATCACAACGGACTTGGTGGTTGTAGACCCTGAGTCGATTCCGGCGGTGAGACCCTTCTGGGCCTCCCTCGCCAGCAGCCCTCTGTACTTAACGGTGGTGACCAACGCCTCCATTCTGGTCAGGAGTGTCTCGGCGGTGGTCCTTTCTGTAAATGAATAGCTTAAGACGGGGATCTTTGAGTGCGTATGGATGAACTTTCTGATCTCCGATCTGATTATGGCCGCCTCTGCACAGCGGAAGCAGGTCATGACCACCACGGCATCAGCTAGATCGGGATTCTCCACGATCCTCACCGCTCTGGCTATGGCCAGGTTGAGATCCCCGGAGGCAACGCTTACTCCAAACTTATTCTCCACATTCAAAATATCCTCTAGCGAGACCTCAGGATAGACTATTTTTGCACCTACGGTTTCCGCGGCGCGCTCTATCTCTTTTTGGATGCCGCTGTACTCTGCTCCGCAGGAGAGCTGAGCAATTCGGATCACTTCAAACCCCCCAGAAAGGCCTTAATCTTTTTCACAAACTCTCTGGCCTCAGCATCATCATCGGGGTATCTCAAGTCCAGGACAGGAACTCCTTTGGTTCTGATCAGGAGCCTCACCAGCTCATTGGTTCTGGAGCAGCCTGCGCAGCCTGTGAGCCATCCGGGGTCTTCAACGATGATGGCTGCCTCTGCCTCCTCAACAAGCGGCCCGATGAGAGCCATTCTGCCACGCACGCCGGAAGGCACATCGACTGCTGCATAGCGAAGTCCCTTCTTCGGCTCTTCAGGAGTAACATTCAAAGGCGGGGATTCGATCTCGCTGGACGTTGCTAGCTTTCTCACAGCTTCTGGAACCACCAGCGCTTTATGTCCCATCCTCTCCACTAGGTCCGATAGTATCATGCTGGTTGGAGGATAAACGATGACTTTTGCCATTTGATTAACCTCAGGATAAATCCTCTTTCAAAATCGCTTCCAGCCTCTTGAAGTCCAAAGGTCTCTTCTTTTGCAGAGTTGCGGGAGCAGTCTCGCCTTCAGATGCCAGCGCCCTGGAAATCATGGGAAGCATCTTGGATTCGGACTCAATCATGTAGAAGCCTGGCCGAGCTCCACCGCCTCTTCGGCCCCGACAGCGCCGCGGGTCTCCAGGAGGAAAACCTCTATCTTTGATGAAGATGCCAGCAGGATCTAGAGATCGAATCTCCTTTACCAGCGCATCAATCACCTCCTCTTCGCCGTTAATCATAACGCCGAAACAGGTCTCCTTAACATTGACTTCATGTTTTGAGCCATAAATCTTCATGGCTATGTCCGAGGGAAGAATATCCGACTCGGAGGACGTTATTACATACTTTGTGACCTTCATTTGCGCACCTCCAAAACGTATACGGTCTCCCCTTCCGACACTCCCTGCAGCTTCTCCGGTTCAAGGACCCGACCAATGATGTTCGTTGCCTCAAACTTCTCGCCCGAAGGACCGTAGCGCCGGTCTTCCACGAGCTTTACCCCCACAAGTCCTATCTTTTTGGCCACCTGGTTGGATATGCCGATAGAGCCTGCGGGCACGGGGCCGAGGGGCTTATTCTCAGGCAGCAGCTCCTTGTAGTTTATTGCATCGATCTCCGGCTTAAATAAAAGAGTATTCTCATAGACAAAATAGACCGGCAGCGGGCCGACCGGTCGCTCTTTTAGGCCGGTTACGTGCCTGAAGTAATCGAGGGATTTGGGTGCCTGATCGTAATAAAGCTGAATTGCCACCAAGCGGGCCGCTGGAAAAGCGGTCAATTTGATCTTCTTCTGCTTGAGAATATCCATAGTCGCTCCCGGCTCCTGCTTCACAACTACGGCATCCTCTCCCGTGTGTCCTTGCACCTCGGTTTCAATTCCTCGTTCCTTCAGGAACAACAATGCCTGCTCCAG
>Ga0209254_10002809_pt1 | contig 15893 bp, 19 predicted proteins | sample FrelakmetDIP11DI_FD_187148 | JGI IMG/M metagenome (GOLD analysis project Ga0209254, IMG submission 187148) | Freshwater lake sediment microbial communities from the University of Notre Dame, USA, for methane emissions studies - DIP11 DI (SPAdes)... | ecosystem: Environmental > Aquatic >... | reverse complement strand
CCTCGACAAGGAATATCAAACGGCGCTGCCCGGCGTGTATGCCGTGGGCGACGTGTTGTGCAATCACGTGAAGCAGGCCGTCATCGCTGTCGCCGAGGGCGCGGTGGCCGCGATCTCGATCGAAAAGAAACTGCATCACCGCAAGCAGCTGGTGGCCGATTGGGCGAAGTAGATTCCTAAGCAGTCCTTCCTTTGAGCCGCGTTGATCGATCTTAGGCAAATCGATTGGCGCGGTTTTTTTGCGGATTGTTACCTTTCACCCCGCGCCGCATCTAAAGAGGGATACCAACGAAAGGACGAATGATGAGTTTTCTGAGCAACCTTTTCGGCCCGCCGGTGCCGAGCATCGAGGCGACCTCCGTGCAGGCCAAATTGAATGAGAAACCGAGGCCGCTGGTGCTGGATGTGCGCGAATCGTCGGAATACGCCGCCGGGCACATCGCGGGCAGCACACTGATTCCGCTGCACCAACTCCCGGGCTGCTTGAGTGAACTGCCCAAGGATCGCGAGATCATCTGCGTGTGCGCCTCGGGCAGCCGCAGCGGCTCGGCTGCGCGCCGCTTGATGAGTAATGGTTACACCGTGCTCAACATGAGCGGCGGCATGTCGCGCTGGCAGCGCGCTGGCCTGCCGATTAAAAAGGGCATGGGCAAGTAGCAGAAGAAGAAACCGGGTTTCTCCCGTCCGAATGGAATCGGACGTGTAGCCTGGAGAAACCCGGTTTCTAAATCCTGGGTCCGCGCTCTATTCAAGCAGCAGGATTAATGTCCGCCGCTTCCACCACTTCCGCCGTTGTTCCCCGTGTTACCACCACCGTTGTCACTTCCGCCGTTGTTGGCACCACCATTATCACTACCGCCACCATTGTCGCTGCCACTGGGTTCTGGTGAGCCATTCGTTCCAGGGCCGTTGCCGCCCAGCCCATCCTGCGAACCTTGTGGCGTGCCGCCAGGGATGCTGGTCGCTTGCGGGCCGGGGCCATATTCATGACCCTCGCCCTGACCGATCGGTGTCGCGGCAGGCTGCTGTGTACCCAGCGGGCCGGGGCCATAGCTGTGATTCTGCGGCGTGCCCGTGGCCTGCGGCGTATGCTCCGGCTGCGGCGTGCGCGACGGATCGGCACGCGGCGTCATCCCCGGCTGCGGCGGCGCATCGTTAGAGCGGCCGTGACCGAAGCGTGCGCGGAAGGCTTGCGGATCGCTCTGGCCCAACTGCGCCATCTCGCGGGCCTGTGTCAAGGCTTGCACCGGCTCATGCAGTTGCAGTCGCTCCATCTCGCGCAATTGGTCTTGCGTGCGGAGTTGAATGCGATCGAGCGCGGCCTGCATCGACTGATCGTCCAACTGCGCGGCAATCTGCAGTGCGGCTTGTAGCCGCGTCTGCAAGCGCAGCGGCACCTCGGCGGGAATCGCGGCGCCCCGATCGGCCAGCTGCACCATCTCGCGTACCCGCTGCTGCGCCTGGTTAAGTTGCACGTCGATCTGCGCAGCGGGACCAGACACCAGCGACACCTCTACATCTTCGATGAGCAACTTGACGGGATACAATGCTTCATTCGGCAAGCTGCTCTTTGCCGCGGCGGCGGTGATACCTGCGCCGCCGAACATCACGGCTAACACCAACACTAATTTGATCGCTAAAGCAAACATGGGTGAACGCTCCTGTTGTGATTTGAACCTCAACCGCAGTTGAGACATCCACCCAGTGAGACGCCGTTGGGGCCGCGCGGATACGGTCGGGCGCAGGCCAGCCGCTTCCGTCAGAAAATCCTGCAGGCCCGATCGAGCCGCGGCATACGATCGATCCGGTGTGAAGTGCAGCGGTTCCAGCTGAGTCAGGACTTCGTCGAATTCGTCTGTCATACCAGTTCCCCGATCTGTTCCGATTTCAAGATGCGGCGCAAAGATTCCAAAGCGCGATGCTGTAGGGACTTCACAGCCCCGATCGGTTTGCCGAGCGCCACGGCGACTTCTTCATTACTCAAGCCCTCGTAATACTTCAACGTGATCACCAATCGCTGATCCGGCGTGAGTTTCCACAGAGCCGCGCGTGCCCGCTCCTGCGCGATGCGAATCGGCGCAGATACTTCCGGGCTGTCAGCGTCGCTGGCTTCCAGTGCTTCGTCGAATGGCATATCCGGCAGCGGTTGGCGGCGATAGCGATCGGTGATCAGGTTGTGCGCGATGCGATACAGGTAAGCCGACAAATGCTGGCGCGGCCCGTTGCCGTGGCGCAGCGCCAGCAGCAAGCGGTGAAACGTTTCGGCCACAATGTCCTCGGCATCGGCGGCATTGCCCAACAGGCGATAAGCGTAGCGATACAACGCTGGGCTGAGCGCCTGATAAATCTCGCTCAGCGCGAGCTCTTCCAGTTGATATGCTGCGGGCAGCCATGCATCGATCGTTGCCATATTTCGTCCAGTAAGACGCGCTCAGGTCGCCGGAGATACGGCCGGCGAGTGTATTCTGTCAGAGCCGTGTGGAGGCCTGATGCGAGACTTGTGTGAAAGTTGTGGAGATCGCCAGTTGTTTTCAACTATACAGTCGTATCTGGCGGCAGAAAGTCACGTCTTACTTGATGGTGAGCACAGGCTCGCTGCGTTGTGTCGTCTAAACTCGCAAAAAGGAGATAACCATGAACAGATTGGCACGAACCGGAATGCTGCTGTGGGCCATCGGTCTGGGTGTGTTCGCCGTGGCCCTGTCGGTGGCGAGTGTCAGCGCTGCCGTGACGCTTGACGATCAAGTCGATCTGGCGATTGCGATCCATGCGCCGGATCACGTAGCGGTCGATACGAATTTCGTAGCAAATATCGCCTATGAAAATGTGGGGACGGCGATCGCGCCTGAGGCGCGCGTGACCGCGACGCTGCCGAGCGGCACGCAGTTCGTCACGGCAACCGATCGGTGGGGTGCGGCCCTACCGCCCGATCAGATCGACGGAAATATGATCGTATGGGAGGTCGGATCGCTGCCCACCGCGTCATGCTGCGATCACATCCTGCTGACTATGAAGACGGCGGCTGATCTGCCAGAAGGCACTCCGCTGACAACGACGGCCGAGATCGCCACGACGGCTATCGAGTCGGATACGACGAACAATCTGGCGAAAACCGTGAGCGTGGTGTGTGATATGGCCGGCTCGACCAAGCAAGTCCACGCGGGCTGGGCCCAGCCGGGCGATGTGTTGACTTACACGCTGCGCCTGCAATATCAACATCGCGCGGGTGAACCGAATCAACGCTGGGTGAAGTTGACGGACACACTGCCGTTCAGTCATCAGGTGCGCTTCCTCGGCTTGGTGGGATCGATCACTGGCACGCAGCACACCAGTCAAGCGTTACAGTGGGCGGGACAGGTGCGCGCTGGCGAGCCGCTGTCATTGCAGTATCGCCTCGGTGTGGAGATGACAGTTACGCCCGGTACGATCATTACGAACGGCGCGGTGCTGCGCTGGAGCAACGGCGAGATGCAGCTGGGGCCGGTGACGACGGTCGTGACCATGTCACACAATGCGTACATGTTCGGCCCCAACGGCGGCGAGTGGGCACATCAGTATGGCGTGACGTTGACCGTGCCGCCGCACGCGGTGACAGAGACCACACGCTTCCAGTTCCGCGAAATGAGCCCGACCGAGATCATCAGCGGGCCGCCGGGGCTGATGTGGGCCCATCGGGCGTTTGAGTTGACGGCCTTCCGCTTCGGCGAAGTGCATCAGTTCGGGCAGCCGATCACGATCACCGTGCAGTACAGCGACACGGATGTAATCGGCTTGAAGCGCGAGACGCTGCGCCTGTGGTATCGCAACGGAAGCGGCGAACCGTGGGCTATGCTGGGTGAACCCGTGCGCGTGATGAGCGGCACTCTGAGCTTCACGACGACGCACTTCACGCATTTCGCTCTGTTTGCGGAGGGAGCGTATAAAGTCTATCTGCCGTTGACAAGCCGTTAAATGTTGTCCGAGTCTACAGCAAGGCGGGAGAGTGAGCGTCACTCTCCCGCCTTTGATTTCAGGCCATGTCGATCGGTCTTACCAGCGGCGACCGCCCCGGGTGCTGCCGCCACCGATCGCGCTGCTGCTCCCGCCGCTCCCACCGCGCCGACCGTTCGTGCCGGCGATGATGGTCTGATACGTGGCTGCGTCTAGATACTGCGGCTGGTACACTTCGCCGGTCTGCACCTTCAGCGTATTGGCAAACGAGCGCAGATGGTTGTACGAGCCGTCGAGCAGGCGGGTGTACACCTGCCGAATGTCGGCCTGCGTGGTCGTGGCGAGCCGCTCTTTGAGATCGAGAATGTCGATCTCCTCGATGGCGCCGCCGGCTTTCAACGCCGCGCTCAACGACTGGCGGCCCTGCGCGATCAGCTGGCTATACAGCGCTTGCAGCTCGACGTTCTCGAAGACACCCACGCCGTTACCGGCAGCCGGATCGGCCAGCCCGTACCGATCGAGCAGCGTCTTGACCGCGGCCATGTGCGCGGCTTCGCTGGTGGCGATGTTGTTGAAGATCGCCAGCCCGTACTGCTGATAGAACGTCGCGTACACGTCGTGCGCCAGCTTTTCCTCCTCGTGCATGAATTGCAGCCCGGCGATCTCGTCGGCGTTCAGCGGGCTGGTAGCGGCCGCAGCGTGAGGCACGGCCAACAGCGACAGAGCCAGTGCCACCAACACACTCAGGTTGATCAACATCGTCCGGAACTTCTTGCTTGCGTTCATGAGAAACCTCCTCTGGTGAATGGATTTGATTCTATTGTGCCAGAGTTGTGTGGACGCTTGACGTGGAAGTTGTGTGTTTTCTATGAAGAGGATTAACATTACAACGACGTTTCGCATTACTACGACGTTTCGGCCATTACTACGACGTTTTGAATTTTCGGCGATGTTGGTGAAATCACGGCGACCGAACAGGCGTTACACTTATAGGCATCCTCTGAACAAAGGAGTGTGCCATGAGTGCCTCATCATCGCCGACCCACCGCCGACATTCGGTTCGCCCTCCTGCCAGTGGGCAGCCACCGTCGGCGGCTTTCACGCCGGCCGACATTGACGCGAGTGCCGAAGAATTGATCGCCTTTCACCAGTTGTTCCAAGACTGCTTCCCCCGTCGCGAACAGCGCCAATGGTCGCTGTTTTATCTGTGCGGGCAATTGTCGAATTTGGAGCGCAAGACGATTGAGCCGCTGGTCCTGGGCTTGTATGGTGCTGATCCGAATGCCGTCCGCGCCGCCCAACGGTTTATCGCCGATAGTCCGTGGGATCTCGCGCGCTTGTCCGAGATGCAACAGGCCGTGATCGCGGCGGAGTTGGGAGAAACGGATGCGGTGGTTATCGCGGATGGCAGCGGTTTTCCCAAACAAGGCGAGGATTCGGTGGGGGTCGCCCCCCAATACTGTAATCACCTGGGCAAAGTAGCGAATTGTCAGGAGGGCGTCTTTCTGGTGTATGTGAGTTCGCGGGGCTATGCCTTCTTGGATGAACGCTTGTACTTGCCGGCCTGCTGGTTCACCGAAGCCTATCGCGAACGCTGGAAGGCTTGTCGCATCCCCGAGGAGGTCCACTTTCAAACGGAACCGCAACTGGCCTTGGAGATGATCACCGCTCTGGTCCAACAGGCCGTAGTTCCCTTCCACTGGGTGACGGCCGACGCGAGTTACGGCAAAAACCTCGATTTCCTCGAGGAAATCGACCGTCTCGGCAAATGGGCCTTCATTGAAATTCCGTCCGACACGCGGGTTTGGTTGCACACCCCGCCCATTGAACTGCCGGGCCGTGGCCTTTTGGGCGCACCGCGCTTGCATCCCCGCGTGGCACGGACGGCCCCGCCGCCTCAAGCGGTCCGTGACTTGCTCGCGCATGGTCCACGCTTGACCTGGCTCCGGCGAACCATCAAAGAAGGCAGCCAAGGACCGTTGGTGGCCGAGTTCGCGTTCTTGCGCGTCACCCCCGTGCGCGACACACTGCCTGGTCCCCGCGTCTGGCTCATCATTCAACGGACGCTGAGTCTGCAGCCCGAGATCAAATTCTACTTGAGCAATGCCCCCACCACATGTCCGCCCGGTGAATTCATCCGGGTTAGTGGCTTGCGCTGGCCCGTGGAGACGACGCTGAAAGAAGGCAAAGGGCAAGTCGGGATGGATCACAACGAAACACGCACGTGGTTGGCGTGGCATCATCATCTGAGTCATGTCTTCTTGGCGCAATTGTTTCTGATCCATTTGCGGCTCCGCTGGCGCGACCGGCCGGCGCTGACGACTGCGCAGGCGCGCCTGCTCATTGCTCAGGCGGTTGCGGAAGAAGCTTGGCCGTTGCGCAACGTGTTAGCCATCCTGCACTATCGCCAACGCCGCAATTACGCGGCCTATCGGTCCCATCGGAAGCGGACAGTGAAACGACAGCATCAGTTATCCCAGTCCCAGAAACGCAAACAGCGCTCAGCCGTGTTCAAAAAATCGCCGTAATTTCAAAACGTCGTAGTAATTTTCAAAACGTCGCAGTAATAGCCGAAACGTCGTTGTAATGCGAAACGTCGTTGTAATGTTAAGCACTCACTAGAAATGGTCGTCTTCCGGCGTCAAAGGTGACGGCCAATACCAATCTGGGAGGTAAACTAAAATTTTAGTTGAAAATGTTGACAAACCACCATATATGACCTATAATTTTAGTTGAACCGCCTGAATGTGAAAGTGACTTACCATGCCCCCATCGATTGTTGCTGTTCCCACCCGACCTCGCCACGGCTCAGGGCGCCAGACTCGCTCTACCGGCAAAACTCGTGCCCCTGTTGCGCCTGAGGTGAATGTCGGCCAGCGTCTGCGCGAACTGCGGCTGGAGCGCAATTTATCGATCCGCGCGCTGGCCGAACGTAGCGGGCTGAATGTCAACACCTTTAGCTTGATCGAGAACAACAAGACTTCGCCCAGCGTCAGCACCTTGCAGCAAATCGCTCAGGCACTGCAAGTGCCGATCAGCGCCTTTTTTGAAACCAAAGATGGCCATAGCCAAGTGGCCTACCAGAAGGCCGGGCAGCGTCCCCATGCCTCATTCGCGCACGGCGAGGTATGGGATTTGGGAGCCGGCATGCCGCGCCAGGGTGCCGAGCCGCTGGTCATTACGCTCAACGCCCGGGCTGGCAGCGGCAAGACGCCAATCGTCCATACCGGGCGCGAGTTTGTCTATTGCCTGGAAGGAAGTGTGGCTTATGTGGTTGGCGAGGAAACCTATCAACTCGATCCCGGTGACAGTTTGATGTTTGAAGCCTATCTGCCGCACCACTGGCAGAACCTGAAAGAAGCACCGTCGCGCTTGCTGCTGGTGTTGTGTCCGATGGACGAACGCGACCAGCCCACCGCACGCCATTTGGGGAGGTAAAGACTAGCGCTTGCCTTGAAAGGAGGCCGCCATGTCGCACAATCTCTTTTCCCGATCGTGGTTTGTTGTCACTGCCTTGCTGGGTTGCGTGTTGCTGCTGACCGCGCCGCAACCGGCAAGTCCCGTGCAAGCTCAGATCGGCAACAACAATGACGGGCCAGCCTGCATCCGCTGCCACGAGAACCTGTACTATCTGCACGATACCGGCAAGTGGTTTTGCCTCGCTAAGTCGCCCATGCAGTGCATCGGTTGCCATGGCGGCGATCCCACGGCGACCACCAAAGAGGTAGCTCACCAGAACCGCACCGCGCACCCCGTGATCAATGGCGATCCGACGACCTGCAAGCAGTGCCACATCGAGGATTGCGCTGAGCGGGTGGCGGCCTTCGACGCCATCGCCGGCATCAGCCCGGTCGTCTTGGTCTCCACGCTGATCGGACCAGCACCTGCTCCGACAAAGGTTGCGACACCCGTGCCCCAGATTGTGGAACAAACAACTCCGGCGTGGGACTGGCCAGTGATACTTGCCATTGCCCTCCTGGCGATCGGTGGCGGAGTGTTCTGGTGGAAGCGAGCACATTCAAATTGATATCTCACTGGTCAAGGACTGGATGATGAAACTCGCTTTTGTGACTGACGACGAACAAACCATCAGCCGGCATTTTGGCCGCGCACCGTACTATCTGGTGGTCACCCTCGAAGAAGGAAAGGTCGTCGCGCGCGAGCGGCGCGACAAAGCCAATCATGGGCAGTTTGCGCACGGAGCGCGCGATCAGGAGCATGGCCCGCACGACGGACACGGCCATGGCCCTGAGGCACAAGGACGCCATGCGCAGATGGCCGCCGCCATTGGCGACTGCCAGACCGTGATCTGCGGTGGCATGGGCCACGGCGCCTATTTATCCTTGCAGGAGCGCGGCTTGCAGCCCATCGTCACCGACATTACCTCCGTCGACGAGGCTATTGAGATCTACCTGAAAGGCGGCCTGGTCAACCGGACTGATCGATTGCACTGAAAGCGCGCCCGGCGCAGGCAGCAGCCAAGCCGCCAGAAGGCAGGCACATGAGCTGTGTCTTTGGTCCTGTACCCTCACGGCGATTGGGACAATCGCTGGGCATCGATACAATTCCGCTCAAAACGTGCAACTGGAATTGTGTCTATTGCCAGCTGGGGCGCAGTGCGCCGCTGGTGAATCAACGCCGGAATTACTTTTTGCCAGAGATTATTCTGGCCGAGTTTCAAGCTGCTCTCTGTGAACATCGCCCCGGCACGATCGATTGGATCACCTTTGTCGGATCAGGTGAGCCGACGCTGCACGCCGGTCTTGGCTTGCTGATCCGTCAGGTGAAGACGCTAACCGATCGGCCAGTGGCCGTTATCACCAATGGCTCGTTGTTGTATCGCCCACAAGTCCGCCACGAACTTACCGCTGCCGATGCGGTACTGCCTACTTTAGACGCCGGCACGCCCGCTCTCTATCGCCGGATCAACCGACCGCATCCCGACATCACCTTCGAGCGTTTGGCAGAAGGGCTGATCATTTTCCGGCACATGTATCACGGCCAGTTGTGGCTCGAGGTGATGCTGGTGCGCGGCCTGAATGATGGCGAGCAGGCATTGCGCGACATCGCGGCACTGGTGAGCCAGATTGGACCGGATCAAGTGCACATCAATCTACCCACTCGCCCCCCAGCCGAGCCATGGGTGCAGCCGCCGGACGATGAGGGCTTGATGCGTGCGACTGCGATTCTGGGCGAGACTGCGCACGTCGTCCAACCGATCGAAGGCACGTTCGATCTCGGTAGCGGCGATCACCTGACCGAAGCCATCGTCGGCATCATTACCCGGCACCCGCTGCGCGAAGAAGAACTGCGGCGCGCCCTGGCGGAGTGGTCGCCGGGACAAGTGGAAGAGGCGCTGGCTGAATTGGAAGCCAGTGGACGGGCGCAGGTGATCGAGCGCTATGGCGTGCGCTTTTGGAGTGCGGCGGGATCGCGTTACCCCGACGGCGCATTGAAAGGCGGGATAATACGATGAGTGCCGGCGAGGTTTTCGAAATGCAAGTCAGGCTGTGCCAGGCCATGAGTCATGCCACGCGTCTGAGAATCGTTCACCGGTTGCGCGCTGGCCCACAGCGGGTCACTGATCTCGCCCAGACCAATCGCCCAGCGATCTGACATGACCAAAATCCTGCCGGAGCGAGAATGATCAACGCTGCCGCGCCAAGCTTGAACAAGCTCGAGACAGAGCAAGGCATGAGGAGGCTGCCATGAAGATTCTCGTTTATGGCGCCGGGCCGTTGGGCAGCTTATTCGCCGCGCGCTTGCAGCAAGGCGGACACGTTGTGTCGATCCTAGCACGCGGGCAGCAGTTGAACGATCTGCGCGAGCACGGCATCGTGCTGGTGGATGTGCAGACGCAGGAACAATCCGTCACCCATGTCAATGTCGTCGAAGAGCTCAAGCCCGACGACGCTTACGATCTGGTGCTGGTCATCATGCGCAAGAATCACGCGCTGCAAATCCTGCCTGTCCTGGCGGCGAACCGGCACACGCCCAACGTGTTATTCCTGTGCAACAACGCCGCCGGTCCAGATGCTTTCGTCGAGGCGCTGGGGAAAGAGCGAGTGCTGATCGGCTTTCCCAATTCAGCCGGTTATCGCGAGGGGTACGTCATCCACTGTCTGACAGGCACACCCAACGATAAAGCCAACGTGCCCTTCGGCGAAGTGGATGGCCGCATCAGCGATCGCGCACGCGCAGTGGCCCGCATCCTCGAAAGTGCGCCGGGCTTCGGGGCTGAGATGCGCACCGACATGGACGCGTGGCTCAAATACCATGTCGCGCTGTTGTTTCCCTCGCTGGCGCCGGCGCTCCACGCCGCTGGTGTCGATAATTACCGGCTGGCACGCACGCGTGATCTGGTCGTGCTGGGCATTCGCGCCATCCGCGAGGGGTTTCGCGTGCTGCAATCATTAGGGCTGCCCGTCACGCCGTCGAAACTGAAGATGTTCGCGTGGCTGCCCGAACCGATCCTGGTGCCGTTTGCGCAGCGCCTACTCGTGAATCCGCTCATGGAAACGGCGCTGGTGAAACATGCGGCGGCGGCCCATGACGAAGTGCAGCACCTGATTGGTGAATTCATGGCGTTGGCGCGGACCACGTCGGTACCCACGCCGACGATCGATCGGTTGCTCCACTACTACGAGCCGGATGCACCGCAAGTGCCGGACGGCAGCGCCGAGATACCGCTGGACTGGCACGCAGTAAAAGTCGCGGTGGGCATGCTGGCCGGTGTTGTGGCGGCAGTGGGTGCACTCATCTGGCTCAGTCGCAGAAAAACGGGGGAATGACTCCTATTCGCTGCCAGTTGGCATGCCACCTCGGGATCACGCTCAGCCTGGCAGTGTTAATCATCGCTTGCCAGTCAGCCGTTACGCGCGTTGCGCCGACAGTGACAGCACAAGCCACGGCTGCACGCGTGATCAATACACCGGAACCGACCGCCACCCGGTATCCATCACCCGTGCCGATGATCACACTCACGCCAATGGCAACCATCAAACCGATCACCTTAACTGTTGTCTACGACAATCGCTCAGCCGATTCGCGCCTGGGAACGGCGTGGGGCTTCGCCTGCCTCATCGACACGGAGTCCGCGACGATCTTGTTCGATACCGGCGGCGATGGGCAACTGTTGATGGATAACTTGGCGACATTGGCGATCGATCCCCAGACCATTGATGCCGTGGTGCTGTCGCACATCCATAGCGATCACACTGGCGGATTGGATCGCTTGCTGGCGATCCATGATCGCTTGACGGTCTACTTGCCCCGATCGTTTCCCGCCAGCTTCAAAGCACGAATTCACAACCCCGTCGTCGAAGTGAGCGAGCCGATGACCATCGCGGATCACATCCGCACGACCGGGGAACTTGGTGCAGCCATCGTCGAGCAAGCACTGATCATCGAGACCCAGCGCGGATTGATCGTGTTGACGGGCTGCGCGCATCCCGGCATCGTGGAGATTGTACGCTGGGCCGAAGCGTTTGGCACTGTCGATCTGGTCATGGGCGGCTTTCATCTGGCCGATCGCAGCGCCGCCGAAGTTGAAACCGCGATCGCCGAGATCAAACGATCGGGTGTGCGGCAGGCCGCGCCGAGTCATTGCACGGGCGATCGGGCGATTGAGCAATTTCGCGCGGCGTTTGGCCCGGACTTCATCCCGATCGGCGTGGGCGCTGTGGTGCACGTGGAGCAGTAGGAGGCCGAAAATGTCTCCTGAAATGCGGCGCGAGATTATCAAGTGGATCGTACAGGCAGCCGTTGGTTGGGTGTGCTATGGCCTGATCCTGTTTCTGTCAGCCGGTACGATCGAGTGGGCGTGGGGCTGGATGCTGTTGATCGTCCTGGCCATCTTTCTGGCAGCCCATCCGATCATTCTGATCCCGATCAACCCCGCGTTGCTGGTCGAGCGTGAGAAAGGGCTGCGTGATAAAGGCGTAAAAACCTGGGATCGCTGGATTGCGGCACTAGCGGGCGGAGTGTTCCCCATGGTATCGTGGATCGTGGCGGGATTGGACTTCCGTTTTGGTTGGACGGAGTCGCTGCCGCTGGCGATACATCTCGGCGGCCTGCTGGCGATGGCGCTGGGATTCGCCCTGTTCTTGTGGGCAATGGCCTCCAATGCTTTCTTTGCCGAAGGAGTCCGCATCCAGACAGAGCGCGGTCACACCGTCGCTTCCGGCGGGCCATATCGGTACGTGCGGCATCCCGGTTATTCAGGGGCTATTCTAGCGATGGCGGCCTCGCCGATCCTGTTAGGTTCACCCTGGGCGTTGATCCCTGCCTTCATATCTGCCGCGCTGTACGTGGTGCGTACCTCCTTGGAAGACAAACTGTTGAAGGCAGAATTGCCCGGTTACGAAGGCTATGCACAGCAGACGCAATATCGGCTTGTGCCAGGTATCTGGTAGTACCTGACTGCTATGTCAAAGAGAAGGAAGGCCATGCCAATCAAAAAGATTTTGCCGCCAACCTACGTGCTGATCGCCATCGTGATCATGGCCGTGCTGCACTTGCTGTTTCCAGTGACGGTTATTATCTCTTTGCCCTGGAATGTCATTGGCCTACTTCCACTGCTGCTTGGGATCGGCATCAATCTCATGGCGGATAATGCCCTGCGTAAGGTCAAGACGACCGTCAAACCTTTTGAAGAGTCTTCGGCCCTGGTCACGAGTGGGGTGTATCGAATCAGCCGGCATCCCATGTATTTTGGATTCGTACTCATCCTTATAGGCGTTGCCGTCATCATGGGATCACTAACACCATTTCTGATCGTTCCCGCTTTTGCTATCCTGATCGACGTGGTATTCATCCGAGTCGAGGAGCGAATGCTTGAGGATGAGTTCGGTCGAACGTGGTTAAACTACAAGAGGCAGGTCAGGCGCTGGATATAGGTGAGCCGGTTTTTTTGTATGAGCAGGATGGCTGATCATTCGACGAGCCCCAACAATGACGCTCGAGCAGTTAAATCATGGGACGCGTTGAGCGATCTGCCACCCGGCGCGCAAGGAGTGGTGCGCGAAGTGCGCGGCGACGCCTATTTCACCACGATGCTCGCCGCCAAGGGCTTGACCGCAGAGGCACAGCTCAGCGTGCTGCGTAACTCGGGTCACGGTCCGCTCCTGATCATGGTCCATGACACATGCCTGGCGCTGGGCGGTAGCGAAGCCGCCTGGATCGAGGTTGAACTCATCACGACGGGAGCGGAACTCCTTGAGCCATAAAATAGACCAAGTGGAGATGAACAGATGCCTCAGTTAGCAAAAGGCGGCAAATGGGCCTTTGGCTGGGTCGTCGTCGGGAAGCGGCGGAACATCACCATTCCGCCAGAGGCTTATCATGAGTACGGTTTTCAAACCGGAGATGAAGTGATTTTCTTGCGCGGCAGTAAACGATCTGGCGGATTCAGCATTGGAGGAGTTGCAAAGATTCCGCCCCTGTTCGAAAAGCGCATCCTCGCGCGGGGCCGAGTAGCCCGACAAGGCCGCGTGATATTACCGCCGGAAACGGGCGTGCAGCCTGGCGACCGGCTGTTGGCCGTGCGCGGCAGCGGCCTGGCGCTGGGCTTGTCGGCGCAAGGCCCGATCTATGAATTAGCCCTGAAACATCCTGAACTGGAGGTCTTCTAATTGTGACGATTATCGATGAATTGCTTGCCAACCTGCCCGCTGATACGGCTGTGAAGTCGGTGCAGGTGGGCGTGCATTGGACGGCAGTCTGCAGCCGGCACTGCGGCCTCGCTTCGACGTTGGTCGGCAACCAACCGCACGGTCATGCCAAAGTGCGCGACGTTGGCCGGCTGCACTTCAAGAGCGCCCATGAACTGGCCGAGTATGCGCGCTCCGCTAATCTGCTGGAAGCGAGCATCGGCGTGGCGGCGATCAATTCACTCATCGATGTAAACGAGTTACAAGTCATCGAGGTGAATGCCGGTGATGTCCTGATGCAGCAGGGACGCGACAAGCAGGTGGCACTGGTTGGTCACTTCCCATTCATTCCGCAGCTGCGCGCCAGCGCCGGTGAATTGTGGGTCATCGAGCAACAGCCAACCGGCGATGAGTATCCCTCTGAAGCAGCGGCGGATCTCATCCCCAAAGCCGAGGTGGTTGCGATCACGGGCACCGCACTGATCAATCACACCCTCGACCACCTGCTCACGCTGTGCGATCCTCGGGCGCTGGTGATGGTCTTGGGGCCTAGCACGCCGCTCTCGCCGGTGCTCTTTGATCGCGGTGTATCTATTCTCTCAGGTACGCAAGTCGTCGACGAAGCCGCCGCGCTGGGCACGCTGAGCCAGGGGGCCACCTTTCAGCAGATGGAAGGCGTGCGCTTGGTGACGTTGGCTTGCAACAAGAGGGCCTGATCATGGAATTCGTCATGCGCCCCATCGGCGAGATCCATACGCCCTTCGTCGACAAACGTGCTACGCCCATTCAACCCTCGCACTCAACCGCGCGAGGGCAAGTTGAAGTGTATCCCGCTTACGTCGCCGGACTGCGCGATCTGGATGGTTTCTCGCACATCATCTTGCTCTACGCTTTTCATCGATCCGATAATTACACCCTGGTCGTGAAACCGTTTCTCGATGATCGGGAACGCGGCCTGTTCGCGACACGCTATCCGGCTCGCCCCAACCCGATCGGCTTGTCGATCGTGCGACTGCTTGCGATCCATGATCATGTGCTTGAGATCAACGGCGTCGACGTGCTGGATGGCACACCCCTGCTCGACATTAAACCTTACGTGCCGGACTTCGACGCACAGACAGATGTGCGCACGGGTTGGTATGCAACACGAAATATTCAGGAGAAATGAAGATGGTGCGTTGGGTACGCTGGTTGTTGATCGCGAGTTTGATTCCAGTTTTACTCAGCGCATCGCCGGTACAGGCCGATTCAGCCGTGGTGAGCGCCGTGCTGTTTTATTCGCCCAGCTGCGGGCATTGCCACCAGGTTATCACGACAGACCTGCCGCCGCTATTTGAGAAGTATGGTGATCAATTGCAAATCGCCGGCATTGACACGACAACGCCGGGCGGGCAAGCATTGTATGAAGCGGCCATCCAGCGCTTCAACATTCCTCCTGATCGGCTTGGTGTGCCAACGCTCATCGTCGGCGACGTGGTGCTGGTTGGATCACTGGAAATCCCACAGCAGTTTCCCGGCCTGATCGAAAAATACCTGGCGCAGGGCGGAGTGGAGTGGCCCGACATTCCCGGTCTGGTTGAGGCGCTGGCCGCCGCTCAGCCGACGCCGGCCGCCACGCCGGCGCCAACTCAGAACATCTCACCCGTGCTAACCACGACCGCGGTTGCACCGAGCGCAACGCCGTCGCCGGCGCCAACATCAATGGCGATCGCACCCGGCCTGATCCTCAATATCGATCCGCCTGCCGACCTGAGTGCGAGACTGGCCCGCGATCCGGCGGGCAACGCGCTGGCAATCGTCGTCCTGATCGGCATGGTGTTCAGCGTCGCGCTGGCTGCCGTACATCTGCGCCGGCCAATCGATCTACCCATGACTGCTCGGCGCGAATGGGCGATTCCGGTGCTTTGCCTGATCGGTTTCGTCGTAGCAGGGTATCTGGCCTATGTGGAGACAGCGCGGGTCGAGGCGGTGTGCGGACCGATCGGTGATTGCAACACCGTCCAGCAGAGCGAATACGCCCGTCTGTTTGGGCTGATTCCGATCGGTGTGCTGGGAATGGTCGGTTATGTGGCGATCAGCATCACGTGGGTCGTGAGCCGTTATAGTCGCGGGCGGTTCGCCGGGTTCGCGGCGCGGGCGTTGTTCGGGATGACCGTCTTCGGAACGCTGTTCTCGATCTACCTCACGTTCGTAGAGCCGTTCGTCATCGGCGCGACGTGTGCCTGGTGCCTGACCTCAGCGGTGATCATGACGATGTTGATGTGGGCGACAGCTGTTGCGGGCAGACCATCATTGCAGGAAATCGCGGACGAT
>Ga0209254_10002808_pt1 | contig 15896 bp, 12 predicted proteins | sample FrelakmetDIP11DI_FD_187148 | JGI IMG/M metagenome (GOLD analysis project Ga0209254, IMG submission 187148) | Freshwater lake sediment microbial communities from the University of Notre Dame, USA, for methane emissions studies - DIP11 DI (SPAdes)... | ecosystem: Environmental > Aquatic >... | reverse complement strand
CGTCACCACGAAGTGCTGGATGCAGAGCTGCAGCCGGCGCAGCTCCAGCGCCTCGTCGATCAGCGGGTCGTGCTGCTTGAGCACCTTGATCGCCGCGGCCGGGTCCGCGATCACCTCCTTGATCGACTTGTTGAGCGCGCGCAGGAACGCGGCGACGGCCTGCGGGCGCTCGGCGATCAGCCTGGGCGTGGCGATGACCGCGCTGCCGTAGAGCTCGACGCCGAAGTCCGGATAGCGCATCACCACCAGCTCGTCGTCCTTGACGCCGCGCGCATTCAGCCCGGGCAGGCCGGTGAAGTAGAAGGAGGTGATGGCGTCGACCTCGCCGCGCGCGAGCATGACCTCGCGCAGTGCGGGATCCATGGACTTCCACTGCACCGTCTTGACGTCGATGCCGTTGGCGCGCGCGAAGATCGGGAAGGCCTTGCGCCCCGCGTCGAACACCGGCGCGCCCAGCGTCCGGCCGGCGAGATCCGCAGGCTTCGCGATACCGGACTTCCGCAAGGCGAAGACCGCGCCCGGCATGGTGTCGTACACCATGTACACCGCCACCGGGCGGCTCGCCTGCGGCGTGTTCGGGTTGTTGCCGAGGAACTCGATCAGTGCGTTGATGTCAGCGAAGCCCATGTCGTAGGCGCCGCTCGCGACGCGGTTGACCGTCGCGGCGCTGCCGGTGCCGGCGTCGATCTGCACGTCCAGGCCTTCCTGGGTGAAGTAGCCCTTGCGCAGCGCGTTCACGAACAGCGCCGACGGCCCCTCGAAGCGCCAGTCGAGCGCAAAGCGGATGCGGACTGGCTCCTGCGCCGCGGCCGGAAGGGCGGCGGCGAGCAAGAGCAGGGCGACGAGGCTGCGGACGAGTTTCAGCACAGCGGACTCCCAGTGGATGGACCCCGAGGCTGAACGCAACGCGCGTGCCAAGCCGACGCTGGTGCGCAAGTGACTGATGCCCATCGCGAGCCTGGTGGCGCGACGGTTCGCGCCGGCGGATCCGCGCACCGGCGCGGGGCATGGCGTCCCTGCTGGTGCGCGCCCGGTCAGCCGGCGCGCCGCCGGAAGTCCGCGAGATAGTCCAGCCCCGCGATGGCGCGGCTGCCGTACCAGGAGGTCATTTCGCCGTCGATGAGCGCCGCGGGCCGGCGCGCGGCCGCGGCCACTTGCGTCACGTGGGCCGCGCGAAAGCGATAGGGCTCCGACGAGAGCAGCACCAGCGAGGCGCCCGCCACGGCCGGATCGTCCAGCGCGACCTCGGGATAGCGGGCCGCAGCCTGGTGCGGGACGCTGTGCCAGCCCACCAGCGCCAGCGTGCGCGAGACGTACGTGTCAGGCGACACCGTCATCCACGGATCCTTCCAGATGAGGTAGAGCACGTCTGCCGGCGGCGCGTCGTGTCCCGCTGCGGCTGCGCGCCCGAACGCGGCCTCGAAGCGGTCGCACAGGCGCTCCGCCTCCGCCTCGCGCCCGAACAGCGCGCCGCACAGGCGGTAGAGCGCGAGGTTGTCGCGCGGCCCGAGCGGATGGGTGACGACCACGTGCGGCACGAAGGCGCGCAGCGCCTCGGCGGTCTCGCGGCGGTTCTCGTCGACGTTCACGATGGCGTGGGTCGGCGCCAGCGCGCGGATGCGATCGAGCTTCACGTCCTTGGTGCCGCCCACCTTCGGAATGCGCCGCACGGTCTTGCGCGGATGGATGCAGAAGCCGGTGCGCCCCACCAGCCGGTCGGCCAGGCCGAGGTCGCACAGGAGCTCGGTGATGGAGGGCACCAGCGAGACGATACGCGCGTCGCGCGCGGCGCGCGGGTGCACGGTGCCGGCGAAGTCGACGGCGTTCACAACGGCAGCTTGCGCGGCTTGCGTGGCGCGCGCGCGAACGCGCGCTCGTATAGCGGCCGCGGCAGCGCGCGCAGCGCGAGCGATGCGAGCCACATCTGCCAGGGCACGACGGCGAACCGCTGCCCGCGGTCGATCACGCGCGCGAAGCGCCGCGCCGCCTCGTCGGCGGGCAGCAGGAACGGCATGCGATAGCGGTTCACGCGCGTCATCGGCGTGTCGATGTAGCCGGGGCACAGCGTCACGACCCGCACGCCGCTGCCGTGCAGTTCGGTGCGCAGGCTTTCCAGCCAGGTGATCGCGCCCGACTTGGAGGACGAGTACGCGGCGGCGCCGGGCAGGCCGCGGAAGCCTGCGACGCTGGCGACACCCACGAGCGTGCCGCGGCGCGCGGTGCGCATCGGCGCGACGAACGGCTGGAAGGTCGCGGCAAGGCCGACCACGTTGACGGCGAGCACGCGCGCGAGCACCGCGATGTCGTCGCCGTCCTCGGGCAGGGTGCCGACCGAGATGCCGGCATTGGCGATCACGATGTCGGGCAGGCCGTGGCGCGCGGTGAAGTCCTGCGCGGCGGCATTCATGGCCGCGGCGTCGGTCACGTCGGCGGCGTAGGAGGCCGAGGGCCGCGCAAGCGACGCGGCGACCTCGGCCAGCGCGTCCGCGCGGCGCGCGACCAGCCCGAGGGTCGCGCCGCGCGCGGCGTAGTGGCGGGCGAGGGCGGCGCCGATGCCGCTGGAGGCCCCGGTGATGAAGACGCGCGCCGCCGTCTGCTTCACGGCGCGCGCGCGGCCGCGGGAGATCCCGGGATGGGGGCTACTTCTTGCCGGCGCTCGACTTCGCCAGCTCGGCGCGCTCGATCGCGATGACGCGGTTGGCGTTGTTCAGCATGTTCTGGCCGGCCGGCACGATGTACTTGCCGTTGATCATCAGCGCGGGCACGCCGTCGATGCGCGACTGTTCCAGCATCGCGCGGGAGCGCTTCATCTTGCTTTCCACCGCGAAGGAGCGCTCGGCGTCGGAGAACTTCTTGACGTCGACGCCATTCTTCTCCAGCCACTGGGCGAGGGCCTGCGGATTGGTGATGCGCAGGCCGTCACGGTGGATGGCGTCGAACAGCGGCTTGTGCAGCCGCTCCACCAGGCCGAGCGACTCGAGCGCGAAGTAGACGCGGCCCGCGATGGCCCACTGCTCGTTGAAGGCCGCCGGCACGCGGCGGAACTCCACGTCCTTGGGCTGCTCCTTGACCCACTTCTCCAGCATCGGCTCCATGGTGTAGCAGTGCGGGCAGCCGTACCAGAAGAACTCGATCACCTCGATCTTGCCCTTGGCGTCGGTGGCCACCGGCGTCGGCAGCTCCTGCACGTCCGGGGGCAGGTTGGGGTTCTGGGCCGCCAGCGGCAGCGAAATGGCGAGGAGCAGGGCAGCGAGCAGTTTGCGCATGGGATGTCCTATTGTTCCTTGAGCTTCACGAGCGAGGCCTCGACGCCGTTCTGCGCGAGCTGCCCGCGGACGCGGTTGATGTCTTCGAGCTGCGCATACGGTCCCAGGCGGACGCGGTACCAGGTGCCCTTGTCGGGCAGGATGGCCGGCTCCACGCTCGCCTGCAGCCCGATCAACGCAAGACGCGCCTTCAGGTTGTCCGCGTCGGCGGGATTCTGGAATGCGCCGGCCTGGATGACATAGGTTTCGCGCGGTCCGGCCGTGCCTTTCTTGGCAGCCGCCTGCCGCAGCTCCTTGTCCGACACCGGCTCCTCCTGCCCGGGCAGGATGCGGTAGAAGTCGAAGCGCTGTTTGTCGGCCTTGGACGGCTCCGCCGTGGGGACCGGCGCCCTGGGCGCCTCCGCCGGCCGCGCGGCTTCGGCGAGCGAGCGGTCCTGCGCGGGCGCGGCGGCGCGGGGCGGCGGGGCCTTGTTGACGAACGGAACCGGCGCCTTGGTCATGTACACGGCGATGACAGTGGCGATCGCCAGGCCGAGCACGAGCCCGATGAAGATGCCGAGCAGCGTGCCGCCGCGCGCGGGGCGGTTCGCGCTGCTGCGGGACCGCGGTTTGTAGTCTTTCATGTCGTCCTTGGATCACCCGGGGCGGGGGCGTGTTCCCCGGCCGTCCGGGCCGGTGCTGCCGTCACATCGATTCGGGCGCGCCGACCCCGAGCAGCGCGAGCCCGTTCGCCAGCACCTGCCGCACCGCCGCCGCGAGCGCGAGGCGCGCGAGCCGCGTGTCGCGGTCCTCGACGAGAAACCGCTCGGCATTGTAGTAGCTGTGGAACGCGCCCGCCAGTTCGCGCAGGTAGAACGCCGCCTGGTGCGGGGCGAATTCCGCCGCCGCCTGCTCGATCACGTCGGCGTAGTCGCCGAGGCGCTGCATCAGGTCGAGCTCGCGGGCGCCGGTGAGCGGCGCGAGCGGCACGGCCGCGAGCTCCGCCGCGCGCGCCTCATCCGCGTGCCGGTCGCGCCACTGCGCGAGCACCGAGCACACCCGCGCATGGGCGTACTGCACGTAGTACACCGGGTTGTCCTCGGACTGGCTCTTCGCGAGGTCGAGGTCGAAGGTGAACTCGGTGTCGGCCTTGCGCGAGGCGAGGAAGAAGCGCACCGCGTCGCGGCCGACGTCGTCGATCAGGTCGCGCACCGTCACGTAGCTGCCGGCGCGCTTGGAGATCTTCACCTCCTCGCCGCCGCGCATCACGCGCACCATCTTGTGCAGCACGTAGTCCGGGTAGCCCCTGGGGATGCCCAGGCCCAGCGCCTGCAGGCCGGCGCGCACCCGCACCACCGTGCTGTGGTGGTCCGAGCCCTGGATGTTGATGGCCCGGGTAAAGCCGCGCTCCCACTTGGTGACGTGGTAGGCGACGTCGGGCACGAAGTACGTGTAGGTGCCGTCGGACTTGCGCATCACGCGGTCCTTGTCGTCGCCGAAGGCGGTGGTGGAGAGCCACAGCGCGCCCTCCGACTCGTAGGTGTGGCCGGAGGCGACCAGCGCGTCGACGGTGCGTGCCACGCGCCCGTCGGTGTACAGCGAGCTTTCGAGATAGTAGTTGTCGAAGCGCACGCCGAGTGCCTGCAGGTCGGTGTCCTGCTCGGCGCGCAGCGCCTGCACCGCGAAGCGCGTGGCCGCGTCCAGGTCCGCCGGGTCGCCGCCGGAGGCGAGGAAGTCCGCCGCGATCTCGCGGATGTAGTCGCCGTGATAGCCGTCCTCGGGAAACGCGGCGCCCTCGCCGCGGTGCTGGCGCGCGCGTGCCTGCACCGAGCGCCCGAGGTTGGCGATCTGCACGCCGGCGTCGTTGTAGTAGAACTCGCGCGTGACCGGCCAGCCCTGCGCCGCGAGCAGGTTGCAGATCGCGTCGCCGAGCGCGGCCTGGCGGCCATGGCCCACGTGCAGCGGCCCGGTGGGATTGGCCGAGACGAACTCCACCATCACCGCGCCCGGGCGGGGCCGCTCGACCCGGCCGAAGGCGGCGCCGCCGGTGAGCGCCGCGTGCACGATCGCCTGCTTGGCGGCCGGCTTCAGGCGCAGGTTGATGAATCCCGGGCCCGCGATCTCGGCGCCCTCCAGCCAGTCGGATGACGGCAGCGCGGCGACCAGCCGCTCGGCCACCTGGCGGGGCGGCTGCTTCAGGCCCTTCGCGATCTGCAGCGCGGCGTTGCAGGCGTAGTCGCCGTGCGCGGCCTGCTTGGGGCGCTCCAGCGCAATGACCCGCGGCGCCTCGTGCGGGGCGACCTGCGCGAGGGCCTGGGTGAGGAGCTGGAGGAGGTGGTCGCGTACGGCCGCGGACATGGCGGGAAGTCGTTGAAAAACCATGCATTATAGCCGCTTCCGCGACGGTCGGGCGCGGCTCCGCGACCGCGCGCATGGTTTTTCCGAGATCAGATCGCGGCCCCGCGCGAGTGCGCCGACTGCACCAGGGAGACCTTCTGCCGGGACTTGCCGGACGGCGCGAGGCCGCTCCGTCCGGCGGTGTTGCGCGCGCTACGACGCCGCCGCGACCGGCGGCTTCAGCAACGACGGCTGCGCCGCCGCAGCGGGCGTCTTGAGCGTGCCGATGTCGCCGGTGAGCTCCCCGCCCTGCTCGACGACGATGCTCCCGTAGCGGATCTTTCCCGACACGCGGCCGGTCGCGTGGATCACGAGCTGCTTCCGCGCGGTGAGCTCGCCGTCGAAGCGGCCGCGGATTTCGGCGACATCGATGCCCACGGTGCCGTGGAAGGAGCCGTTCTCCGCGATCTGGATCACGCGGCTGTCCATCGACGCCTCCACGCGGCCTTCCACCACCAGCGTGTCGCAGTCGGTGATCTCGGCGCCCTTCAGCTTGATGTCCGGCCCCACGATCAGCTTGCTGCCCCTGGGTTCGGCCGCCGCCGCGGGCGCCGCCACGTCCGGCGCAGCGGCCTGGGGGGCTTCGGCTGCCGGCTCGGGTGCGGGCATGCCCGGCGCGTTGAAACCGGCGCGCAGCTGCTCGCGGCGCAGGCGATCGTTCTGTCCGAACAGATTTTGCTTGGTCAGCATCGGGACTCCTTCATTTGGGTGCGACGGCGATGGGCGGTGATTCAAAAGACCACCACTGCAAGGCGCGTGCCCGTGCACGCGTACACCAAGCGAGTCAACGCGCTAGCGCGACAGGCGTGAAGCCTGCTTGTCTGCGCGACCCGACGCACGCACGACGCGGCGTTGCCAACCCGCTGTTTCGGCGGCACACTCACTGTCGGTTGCGAACGACATGCGCATGATCCCGAATAACGTCACCCTGCGCCTCGCCACACTCGGCGATGCGCTCGACATCGCGCAGATGTCGCGCGACTACATCGAGACGGGCCTCGGCTGGAGCTGGACGCGCACGCGCGTAGCGCGCAACATCGCCAGCCCCAACACCGTGACGCTGGTGGCGAGCGACCACGAGCGCATGATCGCCTTCGCCATCATGTACTGCGGCGACGAGCACGCGCACATTAACCTGCTCGCGGTGCGTCCGCCGAACCGGCGGGCGGGCATCGGCGCGCACCTGGCGGAGTGGCTGGAGGCGACCGCACTGACCGCCGGCATCGCCACCATCCGCCTGGAGTTGCGCGCCGGCAACGAGGGCGCGCGCAGCTTCTATCGGCGGCTCGGCTTTTCCGAAATCGCCCGCGTGCCGCACTACTACGCCGGGACGGAGACGGCGGTGCGCATGGCGAAGGACGTGCGCCGTGCGCCGGGGGGCGCGGCGGTCGACTGGAAGCGTTTCCTGCGCTGAACGCCCCTGCGGACCTCGCCATCGCCGACGCGCTCGCCGCGCGTGGTTGGTGCGTAGTGCCAAACTTCATCGACGCCGCTCTGGCGGATGCGCTGCGGGCCGTGGCGCTGGCGCGGCACGCCGCGGGGGAGTTCCGCGGCGCCCGTGTCGGGCGGGGCGCGCGCGCGGCGGATATCCCCGCCCTGCGCGGCGACGCCATCCGCTGGCTGGAGCCCGACGACCCGGATCCGGCGGTGCAGGCGGCCCTGGCGCGGCTGGACGCCCTGCGCCTCGCGCTGAACCGGACGCTCTACGTCGGCCTCGACGCGTTCGAAGCGCACCTCGCCTGCTATCCGCCCGGCGCCCGCTACGGCGTGCACGTGGATCGCTTTCGCGACGACGACGAGCGCCTGGTGTCGGTCGTGCTCTATCTCAACCGGGACTGGCGCGAGGAGGACCGCGGCACGCTGCGCCTGTACCTCGAGCGCGCCGGCGAGCCGCCGTTCGAGGACGTCGCGCCGGCCGGCGGCACGCTGGCGGTGTTCCTGGCCGACCGCTTTGCGCACGAGGTGCTGCCGGCCACGCGCGAGCGGTTCACGCTCACCGGCTGGTTCCGCCGGCGCGCGTGAACCGCGCCGGCCCGCGCGCTACTCGCGGATGCGGTGGAAAGTCTCAACCGGCGTGACCCACACCACGCCGTCGCCGGGCCGGCCGGTGTGGCAGGCCTCGCGGATGAGCCTGACGATCGCCTCGACGTGGTGGTCCGGGGACACGATCTCGATGCGCACCTTGGGCGAGTAGTCGGTGAGCTCGGTCTTGATTCCCGGCGGATTGGGCTTGTCCGGGTGGTAGCCGGATCCTTCCGCCTTGGACACGGTCATGCCGGGAAAGTCGGGCATGGCGCGCACCGCCTCGCGGATGCGCGCCAGCCGCGCCGGTTGAACGATCGCCTTGATTTCCTTCACGCCTCGATCCTCTTTTCCTCGAAGAAGCGGTACAGGGTTGGCACGACTACCAGCGTCAGGAGCGTGGACGTGATCAGGCCGCCGATCACCACGATGGCGAGCGGCCGCTGCACTTCCGAACCCGGCCCGGTCGCGAACAGGAACGGGATCAGGCCCAGCATGGCGACGGTCGCGGTCATCATCACCGGGCGGAAGCGCATCTTCGCACCTTCCACCACCGCCTCGCGGACCGCCATGCCCTCGTCGCGCAGCTTGCGGATGTAGGACACCAGCACCACCCCGTTCAGCGTCGCGATGCCCCACAGCGCGATGAACCCGACCGAGGCCGGCACTGAGAGGTACTCGCGCGAGATCGCGAGGGCGACGATTCCGCCGATCGACGCGAACGGCAGCACGGTGATGATGAGCGTCGCGAACCGCGCCGAGTTGAACAGCAGGAACAGCAGGAAGAAGATCGCGCCGATCGTGATCGGGATGATGATCGTCAGGTGGCCCAGGGCGCGCTCCATGTTCTGGAACTGCCCGCCCCACTCGAGGTAGTAGCCCTCGGGCAGCTTCACGTCGCGCTCGACCGCCTGCTGCAGCTCGGCCACGAACCCGCCCAGGTCGCGGTCGCGCACGTTGATGCCCACCACGATGCGGCGCTTGCCGAGCTCGCGGCTGATCTGCGCGGGGCCGTCGAGCACCTCGATCTTCGCGAGGCTCCCGAGCGCCACCTGCGCGCCGTTCGGGGAGGTGATCAGGATGTTGCCGACGTCCTCGATGTTGTCGCGGAACCGTTCGGGCAGGCGCACCACCGCAGCGAAGCGGCGCTCGCCCTCGAAGATCTCGGTCGCCTTCCGTCCCGCGATCGCGGTCTCGATCACGTCCTGCACGTCGCCCACGTTCAGGCCGACGCGCGCGATCGCCTGCCGGTCGATCTGGATCGAGAGGTACTGCTGCCCCGACACCCGCTCGACCCGGAAATCGCGCACGCCCTGGATGCCGGCGGCCACGCGCGCGATGCGGTCGGCGGTCGCCTTCAGCTTGTCCAGGTCGTCGCCGAAGATCTTGACCGCGACATCGGCGCGCACGCCCGTCACCATCTCGTCCACGCGGTCGGAGATCGGCTGCGCCATCACCAGTTGCACGCCGGGGATGACCTTCAGCTTCTCGGCGATCGCGTCGGCGATGTCGTCCTGCGTCCAGCCTTCCGGCCACTGGTCGCGCGGTAGCAGGCTCACGATGGGATCGGCCTCGTTCGGCCCGGCCGGGTCGGCGGGACTCTCGCCGCGTCCGAGCCGGGAGACCACGGACTTCACCCCCGGCACCTCGGTGACGAGCTTCATCGCCTCCATCTCGAGCTTGATGGACTCGTCGATGGAGATGTTCGGCACGCGGTCCATGGCCGGCGAGATCGAGCCCTCCTTCATCTCCGGGATGAACGCGGTGCCGAGGAACGGCAGCAGCGCGATCGCGGCAGCGAAACCGGCGACCGCGGCGCCGATGGTCTTCTTCTCGTTGGCGAGCGCCCAGTCGAGCATGCGCGAGTACGGCTTCTTGATGAGCCGGATCAGGAAGGTGTCGTGCTCCGCGCCGCCCTTGAGCAGGTAGGTGCACAGGGCCGGCGTGAGCGTGAGCGACAGGACGAGCGAGATGAACAGCGCGATCGCGATGGTGTAGGCGAGCGGCGCGAACATCTTCCCTTCCATGCCGGCGAGCGTCATCAGCGGCAGGAACACGAGGATGATGACGCCGATGCCGAAGATCACCGGCGTGGCGACCTCCACCACCGCGTCGAAGATGACGCGCACCCGGCTCTCGCCCTTGCGGTGGCCAAGCTGCGCGAACGCGTTTTCCACCACCACCACCGATCCGTCGACCATCAGGCCGATCGCGATCGCCATGCCGCCGAGCGACATCAGGTTGGCGGACAGCCCGTAGTGGTTCATGACGATGAAGGTCGCGAGCGGCGTGAGGATCAGCGTGGCGACCACGATCAGGCTGGAACGCAGGTCGCCGAGGAACAGGAACAGCACGATGCAGACGAACGCCACGCCCTCCAGCAGCACCTTGGTCACCGTCCACAGCGCGGCGTCCACCAGCTCCGAGCGGTCGTAGTAGGGCACGATCTGCAGGCCGCCGGGCAGCATGCCGCGCTTGTTGATCTCGTCCACCCGGTTCTTGACGCGGCTGACCACCTCCTTGGCATTGCCGGCGCGGATCATCATCACGATGCCGCCGACCGACTCGGTGTAGCCGTCCTTGATCATCGCGCCGAAGCGCACGTCCTCGCCGAAAGTGACCTCGGCGACGTCGCGGATGTACACCGGCGTCGCGCCGTATTCCTTCAGCACGATGCTGCGGATGTCGTCGAGGTCGCGGATCAGGCCGATGCCGCGCACCAGGTACTGCTCGGCGCGCTGCGGCAGCACGCCGCCGCCCGAGTTGGCGTTGTTGCGGGCGAGCGCCTGCCAGACGTCCTGGATGCGCACGTCGTAGTAGCGCAGCCGGTCCGGGTCGACCAGGACCTGGTACTGCTTGACGTAGCCGCCAGTGGAGTTGATCTCGGCCACGCCGGGGATGGAGCGCAGCAGCGGGCGGACCACCCAGTCCTGCGCGATGCGCCGGTCGATCAGCTCCTGCTTGGTGAGCGCGCGCTTGCCGTCGTCGGGGTGTTCCAGGGTGTACTGGTAGACCTCGCCCAGCGCTGTGGAGACCGGCCCCAGCACCGGCACCACGCCCTCGGGCAGGTTCGCGCCCACCTCCAGCAGCCGCTCCATCACGAGCTGGCGCGCGAAGTAGACGTCGGTGGCATCGGTGAACACCATGGTGATCAGCGACAGCCCCGGCTTGTTGAGCGAGCGCATCTCCACCAGCCCGGGGAGACCGGTCATCGCGATCTCCAGCGGCACGGTGACGAAGCGCTCGACCTCCTCGGGGGAGCGGCCGGTCGCCTCGGTGGCGATCTGCACCTGCACGTTGGTGACGTCCGGGAACGCGTCGACCGAGAGCTTGCGCGCGGCGTTGATCCCGAACGCGAACACGATCGCGGCCAGGACGAGGACGATCAGGCGCTGCTTGAGCGCCGCCCTGACGAGCCCCTCGATCATCTAGCTGCCCTGCAGCGCGAGGCGGTTGCGCTCGTTGTTGAGATGGAACGCGCCGTCCACCACGATAGCGTCGCCCTCGCGCAGCCCGCCGATCACCACGCGATTGCCTTCCTGCTCCGCGCCCAGCGCCACCTGCCGGAGCTGGAACGTGTCCGGCGCGGTCTGCACGAACACGTAGTCACGGTTCTCCTCGCGCACCACCGCGCCGACCGGCACGACCGTCTGTTTCTGCGGCTTGCCGCGCACCAACACCGTGGCGAGCATCGCGGGCTTCAGCTCGCGGTCGGGGTTGGGGAGGTCCATCCGAACGCGGATGGTGCGGGTGTCCGGGTTGACCGTCGCCGCGACGAAGGAGAGCTGGCCCTTGATGCGGCGCCCGGGCAGCGCCGCCACCTCCGCCTCGACGCTTTCGCCGATGCGCATCATGCCGGCGTTCTGCTCGGGAATGTCGGCCACGATCCAGACGTGCGACAGGTCGGCCACCACGAACATCGCGTCGGCGGGCTGTACCACCTGCCCGGTGGTCACCTTGCGCTCGATCACCGTTCCGTCCAGGCTGGCGACGACGTGCGAGGTGGAATTCACCGTGCGAGACGACGCGAGCTTGAGCAGCCCGCTTTCGGACATGCCCAGGACCTTGAGCTGGTCGCGCGCCGCCGAGACCTCGGCGTCGGCCTGCACCAGCTCGGACTGGCGGCGCTGCAGCTCGGCGAGGCCGATCACGTCCGCCTCGAACAGCTGCTGTGCGCGCTGCGCTGCGCGCTCCGCCAGCAGCTTTTGCGAAAAGGCTTGCAGGTAGCCGAGCTGCGCGCTCGACAGCTCGGTGCTGGTGAGCGTGGCCAGACGCTGGCCACGGCGCACGTCCTGCCCCACGGTCGCCTCGAGCTCGGTGATGCGGCCGGTGACCGGGGAGCCGACGCGCGCTACGCGCGCCTCGTCCACCTCGACGCGGCCGGATACGCGGAAGGCCTCGCGCACGTCCACGGCCGCGGGAGCGCCGACCTTCACCCGCTCCATCAGCGCGGCGCTCGCCTTGATGACGGTCGGATCCACGGCGGCTTTGGGCGGCGCCGCAGGCGGCGCCGGTTCGCCACAGGCGGCCAGCAGGACCGCGGCGGCCGCGGCGATCGCGAGTTTCATTTTCCCATCTCCTCGAGCCCGGCGGCCCGCAACTGTTCGATCTCGATAAAGGCAGTGCGCTGCGCGGCACGCGTCGCCAGGAAGTCGAGCCGCACGGCTCGCAGCACCCGCTGCGCGTCCAGCACCTCGATGAAGCCGCGCTCGCCGAAGCGGTAGGCGGCCTCGGCGACGCGCAGCGCATCCTCGGCCTGGCGCAGCAATCCGGCCTCGAACGCCTGGATCTGCTGCGTGGCGACCTCGTGGCGGGCGTAGGCGCCGTTCAGCGCGGTGATCAATTCGATGCGCCGGCTTTCGGCCAGGGCGTTGGCCGCGTCGAGCTGCGCCTGCGCCTCGCCGATCTGGCCCTGGCGCTGGTTCCATACCGGGATCGGGATCGAGAGGCCGACCACGAACTGGTTCTGGTCCGGGTCCTGGGTCACGCCGGCGCGCAGGGTGGGCTGCGGGGTGCGCAGCGCGCGCTCCGTCTCGAGGCGGGCGCGCGCGCGCTCGATCTCCGCGCGCGACTGCGAAAGGGACGGATAGCGCGCCAGCACGTCGTCGCGCAGCGCGTCGAGCGGCGGCAGCGGCGGCGGCGGATCGAGCGTGCCGACGACCTCGCCCATCCCCGTCGCGGGCAGGCCGATCAGCGCCAGGAGCTGGGCGCGCGCCTCGGTCACGCGCAGCCGCGCGCTCGCCGTCGCGTTCGCCGCGCTGCGCGCCTCGGCGTCGGCGCGCGTGAGCTCCAGACGCGGCGCCTCTCCCACCTCCACACGCACCGCGATGCGCCGGCGGATGTCCTCCAGCAGGCGTTGCGTCTCCGCGGCGAGAGCGACCTCGGCCTGGCGGCGCACGACTTCGTAGTAAGCGAGCTTCACCGCCGCGCGCAGCGCGAGGCGCGACTCCTGCAGCGCGAAGCGGCTGCCTTCCAGGCCGGCCTCCGCGGCGCGGATACGCGGCTCGCGCACGCTCGGCAAGTCCAGCGGCTGCGCCAGGCCCAGGAGATAGATGTTACCGCTGCGCACGTCGTCCTGACGGGGGTTCCGGCGGCCGCCCTCCAACACCGTCTCGGGATTGGGATAGGCGCGCGCGGTGAGGATGCCGGCGCGTGCGGCCTCGGTCTGGGCGACCGCGACCGCGAGCCGCGGGTTGTTCTTTTCCGCGAGATCCAGCGCGCGCTCCAGCGTCAGCACCTCGGCGCCCAGGGCCCCAAGTGGAAGCAGCGCGCACAGCGCGGACACGATGAAACCGATTCTCAAACTACCTCCCTGCACAGCGCGGTTCTTGGGTAACGCCAAGGTCTTGCCCGCACCGGCAGGTGCCCGGCCGCCGGGGTGGGACCCGGGATGACGGCGGCTCGGCACGCGGGGTGATCCCCGCACGGCTACTCCCCTTGCGCGAGTGAGATTGCTGCGCCGCCAGAAAGTTTCAAGGTGGCGCATGGTATTGCAAATCTCAATGCATTGCCCCGACGCACGTGAATGAATCCACGCTCCGGTGGTCGACCGCGTGCGCGGCGCGATCAAAACTCGAGCGGATCGACGTCCAGGTGCCAGCGCACCGCGCCGGCCTTGAGATCGTAGAGCGCGGTGCTCCACGCCTTGAGGAACCCCTGCAGCGCGCGGCGCGAACCAGCCTGCAGCAGCACCTGGGCGCGCTCCCAGCCGTTGTGACGCGCGAGCATCATGGGCACCGGGTCGTACATCGTCAGGCCAGGGGGCGCCTCCGGCGCGGCATCGCGGGCCTGTTCCAGGAACGCGACCGCATCCGTCATGCGGCGTGCTTCCGCGCGGAGGCAGGCTTCGAAGACGAACGGCGGGAAGCCTGCCTGGTCGCGCTCTGCAAGCAGGCGCTCGGCGAAGCCGCGGAAATCGTGGCGCACCAGCGCCTGGTACAGCGGGTGCTCGGGATAGCGCGTCTGGATGAGCACCTCCCCAGGCGTTTCGGCACGGCCAGCGCGGCCCGCCACCTGCATGAGCTGGGCGAACAGCCGCTCCGGCGCGCGGTAGTCCGCCGCCACCAGCGCGGCGTCGGCGTTCAGCACGCCGACCAGGGTGAGGTTCGGGAAGTCGTGACCCTTGGCGAGGATCTGCGTGCCGACCAGGATGTCGGCATCGCCCGAGCGGATGCGCGCCGCCATCGCCTCCCAGGTGCCGCGGTTGCGCATGGAATCCGAGTCGATGCGCACCACGCGCGCCGCAGCGAACCGGCCGGCGATGGCGGCCTCCAGCCGCTGGGTGCCGCGTCCGAAGGGTGCCAGGTCGACATTGCCGCAGGTGGGGCAGGCCCGGGGCACGGGCTCCGCGTGCCCACAGTGGTGGCAGCGCAGCGTGCGCTCGGCGAGATGCACCACCAGGTGCGCGGAGCAGCGCGGGCAGCCGCTCGTCCAGCCGCATGCCCCGCACACCAGCACGGGTGCGTAACCGCGGCGATTGAGGAACAGGAGCGACTGCTCGCAGCGCTGCAGGCGGGCCGCAAGCGCGGCGGCGAGCGTCGCCGAGACGCCGTCCTCGTGCGGTTCGTTGCGCAGGTCGACGAGGCGCATCACCGGCAGTGCCGCGCCTTCGCGCGCACGCGAGGGCAGCTCGAGCAAGGCGTAGCGGCCCGATTTCGCGTGGTAGTAGCTCTCCAGCGACGGCGTCGCGGAGCCCAGCACCACCGGCACGCCCGCCGCGTGGGCGCGGAACACCGCGAGGTCGCGCGCCGAGTAGCGCACGCCGTCCTGCTGCTTGAAGGAGGCGTCGTGCTCCTCGTCCACCACCACGAGCCCTGGGGCGGGCAGCGGCGCGAACACCGCGAGCCGGGTGCCGAGCACGATGTCCACCTCGGCGCGCTGCACCGCGAGCCATGCCTTGGCGCGCTCGGTGTCGGCGAGCGCGCTGGTGAGCGTCGCCACGCGCGCGCCCGGGAACCGCGCGGCGAACGCCTCCGCGAGGCCTGGCGTGAGGTTGATCTCGGGCACCAGCACCAGCGCCTGGCGGCCCTGCGCGAGCACCGCGGCGATGGCGTGCAGGTAGACCTCGGTCTTGCCGCTGCCGGTGATTCCGAGGAGCAGGAAGGCGCGGAAGCCGCCGAGCGCGCCGCGGATCGCGGTGACCGCTTCGGCCTGCCCGGGCGTGAGCGCATGGGGCGCGACGAACTCGGGCGTGCGCAGCGGCGCGGCGCATGCTTCGATCCAGCCGCGCGCAAGCAGGTCGCGCGCGATCGCGCCGGTGATCGCGTCGGCGGGCACCGTGCCCGCGGCGGCGAGCTCCAGCGCCGCCCGGCGCGCGCGGCTGCGCGCGGGCAGCGTTGCGGTCGCGTCCCGCCCGGCGCGAGTGATGGCATATGCGGCCGGGCCGAGGCGCAGCGGCTCCGGCCGGCGCAGCCGTGGCGGCAGCGCCGCGTGGATCACCTCGCCGAGCGGGCGCTGGTAGTACTCGGCGGCGAAGCGCGCCAGCGCCAGCCAATCGGCCGCGAGAGGCGCGAGGTCGTCGAGCAGCGCATGCGCCTCGCGCAGCTTGTCCGCCGGAACGTCGCTCGTTTCGCGCACGTCGACCACGATGCCGGCGAGGCGGCGCGGCCCGAACGGCACGACGACGCGCCGGCCGATGTCGGCGCGTGTCGCCGCGTCCATGCGGTAGTCGAAGAGTCGCGGCAGCGGAACGTCGAGGGCGACCCGCAGGATGCGCATGTTCTGGCGGGCGGC
>Ga0209254_10002807_pt1 | contig 15899 bp, 14 predicted proteins | sample FrelakmetDIP11DI_FD_187148 | JGI IMG/M metagenome (GOLD analysis project Ga0209254, IMG submission 187148) | Freshwater lake sediment microbial communities from the University of Notre Dame, USA, for methane emissions studies - DIP11 DI (SPAdes)... | ecosystem: Environmental > Aquatic >... | reverse complement strand
CTGCATGTGGGCCATCGGATTTGCTCCTTTTGTTGAGAGGTTGATCAAGTCATCAGCACAACGGAATAATGTGGATTATCCCGAACCCAGCCGGAGAAGAAGAATTATAGCACTACTTTCTTGCCAAGTCGTTCAAGAAACTATGCCAGTGAAAAAGACTGCCCGGGCATTCGGTTTTAGATCCCTGAACATCGCGGTGGCGCAGGACATGAGAAGGGGGGATGTGGTAGTACTTGCATAGCGTTTGCACCAGATAGACCAGGGACTGGAGCTGGGCCACAGTGGGTTGTTCCAGGCTGAAGTTGCCAACCAGGGCAACGCCGATGCCTGCCGCATTCATGCCGTTGGCCTTGCAATGCGCTCCTTGCTGTTGCTTTATCCAGCGTGGTGAAGCCTCAATTTGCCCGTCACCTTTTCCCAGGGTGCCATTGTCGATCAGGAAGTGGTACCCGAGCCCATACCAAAACCCACGATCATGGTGAGAATTGTGAATCAGGGTTGCGTTGCCGATATCCGTTGCAGTGTGGTGAACAACCACATATTTCCATTCGGCATTGGGGTAGAGCGGAATCACATTGCGAAACCCCCTGGTGTTGGGAATGATCAATTTCTGGCCGATCTGGATGGGCTCGCCTGGCCGAAGCCGATTGGCTTCGAGGATGCTCTCCATGGGAACTTCGTACATTTTGGAGAGGCGCCAAATGCTTTCCATGGGAGCCACCTCATGCACGACAGTTCTGGGACCGGCAGGGGAGTGGAGTTCTTTTCCCACAACGCTCGCATCCTTCTTCGTCTGCCTGGTTTGCTGTGTTACGGGGGGCGAAGGCGCTGCAGACGAGGGTGTGCGTACAGGAGAACTGCTGCAGGCGCCCAGGGGGAAAAAGGCGACAGTCAGCAGCAAAGCCCAAAACTTGATTGCACGTGCCCTATAAACGCCACGCAACATGAAAACATTCCCTGAAAAAGATGCCTTCCCGTGATGTCTTGCCCAGTCGGCCTGTTTTGGGTTCATCGACCCGGGCTTCTCGATGGAGCAAGCTCCGGCTGCTATCGTCAATATGGTTCAGTATTTCTCTTGATCAATCTGAATCGAAAGCTCAAGTAAAAACCTCACTTTCAATTCTAGCAAGCATCTCTTGAATGGCAAGCCTCCTATCGGCGTCCCTGCTGCTCATCCCTGCCGCAGAATTGCATAATTCGTGAATGTGTGCCACACTCAAGCCTCATGAATTTGCATCAGTGGGTGGGATCTTTTGGGGGATGGCATTCAAAGGAGAATCTAGGGAGATCAACAATGGACTGGAAGAATTCTAGGGAGCTTTATGCAGAGGCCTGCAAATGGATACCTGGAGGTGTGAACAGCCCGGTACGCTCCGCCCGGGCAGTGGGGACAACCCCGATCTTTATTAGAAGCGCCAGTGGATGCCGAATCACAGACGAAGATGGCAACCAATATGTCGATTACGTGTGTTCCTGGGGACCCCTCATCGCCGGTCATGCCCATCCACGGGTCGTCGCAGCGCTTCAGGAGGCGGCCGTTAAGGGAACGTCCTACGGGATTCCCAGCCGCTTGGAAGTGGAAATGGCCCGGCGGGTTGTCACCATGGTTCCCTCTATGGAAATGGTGCGGATGGTGAATTCAGGGACAGAGGCGACCATGAGCGCCATTCGCCTGGCGCGCGGCTATACGGGAAGAAAGAATATCCTCAAATTCAATGGTTGCTATCATGGGCACAGCGACTGCCTGCTGGTGCAATCCGGCTCGGGGGTGGCGACTCTGGGAATACCGGGAAGTCCCGGCGTTCCCGAGGAAGTTGTCCGGCACACGATCTCCCTGGCCTATAATGACCTGAACCAGGTCAAGCAAACCATGGTACAGGTCGGCAAAGACGTGGCGGCTATCATTGTGGAGCCGGTTGCGGGAAACATGGGCGTCGTGGCGCCCCGGGCGGGATTTCTTCCCGGTTTGAGACAAATCTGCGACGAGTACGGGGCCCTGCTGATTTTTGATGAAGTGATCAGCGGGTTTCGCCTGGCTCCCGGAGGGGCCCAGGAGTTATTCGGCGTTTTTCCCGACCTGACCTGCCTGGGTAAAATCATCGGCGGAGGATTGCCGGTTGGGGCCTACGGCGGCAGGCGTGCAATCATGGAGCGCATGGCGCCGGCCGGTGACATTTATCAGGCCGGGACTCTATCGGGAAATCCCCTGGCAATGAGTGCCGGCCTGGCAACCCTTGAGCTATTAAGAGAGCCCAATGTTTACAGCATACTGGAGGAAAAGGCACGCTACCTGGCTACCGGTTTCCAGGAGGCCGCAAGCCTGGCGCAGGTCCCCAGTGTCTTGAACCGCGTGGGATCCATGGGGTGTGCTTTTTTCACGGGCGCTCCGGTATTTGATTTTGCCACGGCCCAACAGGCGGATACTCGATCCTATGCCATTTTCTTTCAGGAAATGTTGCAGCGAGGTGTGTACCTCGCGCCGTCTCAGTTTGAGGCATTTTTTGTCAGCCTGGCTCATAGCCAGTCCGACCTGGACTACACCATTGATGCAGCCGCCACCGCTTTCAAGAAGGTGTCGGAACAGTCGGGGCGGCCTTAGCGACCACCGCCACCATGGAAAACGCCAGGGAATGTCCGGAAAAAAGCACGGGAAAAAATGGTTGACTTGCCCAGGTGCCTGTGCTAGGTAGCACGTGATTAATTACACGAAGTCGGACTAGCGACATGAAAGAGGACACAAAAAAGCTCATACGCCAGGCTGGTTTGGCTAGTACCTTGGGGTTCTCCGTAGCACTGGCGATTTTTATTGGTTTTGGGCTGGGTTACTGGTTGGATTCGCGGTTTGGCACATCTCCATGGTTGACGCTGCTTTTCCTGGTTATGGGAGTGATAGCGGGTTTTCGCAACTATTATCGCTTCATGAAAAAGCAGCAAAAGGACGGTTAGGAGCCTCCGGAAGCGCATTGAGGGAACTTCTTGAAGATGAAAAGCTCCTGCAGCGTATCGAGTGGACAAACTGGATTTTGGTCGTCGTCACAACCTTGAGTGCAGGGTTGTTTTTTTCCTGGCGGATTGCCGGGGGAGTCTTGCTGGGCGCAGGGCTGATGACAACCAGCTTTCAGGTGCTCAAATGGCAATTGCGAAAGGCCTTTAAACAACCGGGCACAGTCCCGGGAAAAGGGGCCCTTTTTGCAAAATACTATGTCCGGTTCCTGGCCACGGTTTTTTTGGTTTTTACAGTTATCTATTACGATTGGGTCAACCCCATCGCTTTTCTGGTGGGTTTGTCGTTGGTGATGGTGAGTATCGTTTACGTTGGGATGGAACAGTTTGTGATCATGTTGTTGAAGGGGGACAGGTAGCTTATGGAGCATCCAATTCTTTTTTTGAACTTGTTGTTTAAGAAGCTGGGGTTGCCCATAGTGAGCAATTTTGAGGATGCCCACACCTTGGCCCAATACCTGCTGTTGCCTTATGTTACTTATACATGGGTGGTGATGCTGGTGTTGGTGTCGCTCGCTGCATTGGCCGCAAAGAGTTTGCAGATGGTTCCCAGCGGGGGCCAAAACTTCTTCGAGATGTTGATTACCGGGATTGAGGATTTCATGGTCAGCATTACCGGGGAGGAGGGCAAGTTTGCCTTTCCCTTGATTGCAACGCTTGGCCTGTTCATTCTGACCAGCAATTACATGGGCATGATTCCCGGATTCTTCTCTCCCACTGCCAACATCAATACCACTGCAGCCTGTGCACTGATCGTGGTGGTGTGCACCCATGCGATCGGCATAAAATTCCATGGAATTAAGTATGTCAAACATTTTATGGGCCCCATCTGGTGGCTAACGCCTCTGATCATGCCCATCGAGTTGATTGGTCACGCAGCACGTGTGCTCAGCTTGTCGATCCGTCTCTTTGGAAATATTTTTGGGGAAGAGTTGGTGCTCGCCATCCTTTTCTTCCTCGCCGGGCTTTACCTGGCCCCCTTGCCCATTATGTTCCTGGGGCTTTTCACGGGGTTTGTGCAGGCGTTCATTTTCTGCCTGTTGTCCATGATGTATTTCGCTGGAGCCATCGAGCACGCTCACTGATCCTGATTTGGCGGTAACGGTTGGAAGAAGGCCGCGCTGGATAAACTAACACATTTTTCAGAGGAGGTAGGTTCATGACGAAGAAAGTTGGGTTGTTGACCACGGTGATTCTGTTGGGATTGGCTGCTGTTGCTCTCGCCGCTGAGGCAGGTCCGAGCGGGGCGGAAAAGGTTGCGGGACTTAATTTCTTCATCTATTCCGCAGTTGCCGCCGGCTTTGGAATTGCCATTGCCGCTTTCGGTACCGGCCTGGGCCAGGGCATGGCGGTCAAGAGTTCGGTAGAGGGCGTTGCCCGTAATCCGGAAGCATCCGGTAAGATCACCGTTACCATGATGATCGGTCTGGCCATGATCGAGTCTCTGTGTATTTACGCTCTGGTCATTTGCTTGATCCTCATCTACGCCAACCCGGTTTCCAAACTGATCCAGACTTTTATTGGTTTGGCGAAGTAATGTAGTTTGCAGGCGAAAACGGGGCAAGCTCGATCTTGCCCCGTTACGCCCGTGAATCATGCTCTGCGTTTATCCATGGAGATGAACGGGAGAGTGGGCCTTATATTATGGTGTCAAACGCCCCTTTTAAATTAATGCAGCGACGCGCTCTGCGGTTTAGAGCAACCTCCCCGCATGCAACGGCCTGCAATATTGGGCTTATCGGATCTTCCTTCAGTCGCGACTGGTTTTGGGACATTTTTTTTGAACTGAAATGTGAATCATATCACACGGTGTTCTCACGTGGTTGTGCCGGAACAGGGCACATTTCCGGGTGACTTTGTTTGCGAGCTGGTACGCTGAGGGCGGATAATGAAGTTTGCCAAGATCCCCATGGCCACCATCCATCGTCTTTCCATTTACATGCGCACTCTGCAGGAAATGCTGGAGCAGGATCAGGAGGTCATTTCTTCAGAGCGGTTGGCCAAACAATGTGCGGTTAATCCGGCTCAGATCCGCAAGGACTTGGCTTATTTTGGCGAATTCGGCATGCGCGGGGTTGGCTACCGGGTCAGTGACCTGGTCAATGAAATCAAGGAGATTCTTGGCCTCAACCGGGATTGGAATTTGGCCATGATTGGCATTGGCAACCTGGGATCCGCTCTCATCCGCCATGGCAATTTCATCAAGCACGGCTATATTTTTGCCGGGGCTTTCGAGGTCGATTCGCAAAAGGTGGGGCGCAAGCTGCCCAATGGACTGGTCATCAACCATGTTGACGAACTTGAGGAAATCATCAAGCAGCGGCAAATCACCATTGGAGTCATTACCACTCCGGCCAGTGCCGCTCAAAGTGTTGCCAATCAGCTCATTTTGGCAGGAATTAATGGAATACTGAACTTTGCTCCGATCCAGATCCAGGTTCCCGACTGCTGCCATGTGGAAAATGTTGATTTTACAATTAAATTAGATTCTATTGCTTATCACCTGTCTTCCGGATCTTAAGCTTTTCCGCCCGCTCAGTTAAAGCGTCCTGATTGGTCATTTTTTGCTTCAAATACCAACCGGTAAGAGAATCCGGCGATTGCATCACCTGCTCAGGCGTTCCGCACGCAACCACGAATCCCCCGCCGGTCCCTCCCTCAGGTCCCAGATCAATCAGATAGTCGGCGCTTTTTAAGACTTCCAGGTTATGTTCGATGATCATAACCGTATTACCGTCGTCGGCAAGTCTGTGAAGCACGTGGAGCAGTCTCTGGATGTCCTCTAGATGCAAACCCATCGTGGGTTCATCGAGGATATAGACGGTCATGCCCGTGGCTTTCCGACTCAGTTCCCGAGCCAGCCGAACGCGCTGCGCCTCGCCTCCGGAGAGGGTCGTTGCCGCTTGCCCCAATGTCACATAGCCCAATCCCACCTCCTGTAACATGGCCAACTTGCGCCGCATTTGCGGGACATTTTCGAAGAAACCATGAGCCTGATGCACCGTCATGGTCAGAACGTCGGCAATCGACTTCCCTTTATAGGTGATGTCCAGAGTCTCGCTCCGGTAGCGGGTTCCCTGACATGCGCCGCAGGTGATGTGTACAGCGGGCAGAAAATGCATGTCGATGTGTTGCTGCCCCTCCCCCTTGCAGATCTCACAACGCCCACCCTTGATGTTGAAGGAAAAGCGTTCAGGCTGATAGCCACGGGCTTTTGCTTCGGGCACCTGTGCATACAGTCCGCGGATAAGAGCGAACAAGCCGGTATAGGTGGCCAGGTTGGAGCGTGGGGTGCGGTCAAGAGGATTTTGTCCGATGTGCATGACTTTGTTGATGAGTTCCATGCCTTCCAGGTGCTCGAAGGGAAACGGGGGCGATTTTGCCCGATGAAGGTGTTGTCTTAAGGCCCGGTATAATGTTTCGAGGAGCAGGCTGCTTTTACCCGATCCGGAGACTCCACTCACACAGGTAATACACCCGAGCGGGAATTCGACGGTGATGTTTTTCAGGTTGTGCCCATGTGCTCCAATCAGGCGCAAGGCCCCCCGGGTGAATGGCACTCTGCGGCTCAGAACCGGAATTTGTCTCTGTCCGGAAAGGTAAAGCCCGGTCAATGAGGTGGGATGGCGGAGTAATTCTTCTGGAGGTCCCGCAAAAATGACTTCACCGCCCAGGGCCCCTGACCCGGGTCCCATGTCCACAACGTAGTCAGCCTGCATGATGGTGAAAGGGTCATGCTCCACGACCACCACCGTATTGCCTGCGTCACGAAGCTTGAGAAACATCTGTAACAGGCGCTGATGATCACGCGCATGCAGTCCGACACTGGGTTCATCGATGACATAGAGCACACCCGACAGTTGGGTGCTGATCTGATGGATGAGACGAATGCGCTGAGCTTCTCCACCAGAAAGAGTATCCGATGAACGGTCCAAAGACAGATAGGACAGCCCCAGTTCCTGAAGAGCGCGCAATCTTCTTGCCGCTTCCTTGCATGGCCGGTCTGCAATCTCCTGTTCACCGGGGGAAAGGTTCAACGAGCCGAGCCATTCGCTCATTTCCTGGAGGGGCAATGCGGAAAGCTGGTGAATACCCAATCCGTTAATTTTCACAGCCCGCGCTTTTTCATTGAGACGAGTTCCCTGACAGGCTGGGCAAACCGGTTTCTCTGTGGTTTGCGCTTCAATCCGGGCGTCTGTTTGACCAATCCGGTGTCTGCCCGCAGCGTTCCGATCGTGATCTTCACCGACGTACCCCAGACCCTTGCAGGTGGAGCAAGATCCCGAAGGATGATTGAACGAAAAAAGACTTACCGTCGGTTTGGACAACTGGATGCCACAGTTGAGGCATTGGAATTTCTCGCTAAATGATGCCTCTACCGCCTGCTCCCGCATTACCGCAACCCTGCCCTGGCCAATTCTTGAGCCTAGTTCAAGTGCTTCGGACAATCGCCGGGTCTTGTCCATTTGCAGGATGAGTCGGTCCACCACCACTTCCACCTGGTAGGAAGAGCGGCGGGGTAACGGTGGTGGCGGGTCGAGCGCGGCAAGGACGCCGTCGATCCGAACGCGCAGAAAGCCGTCCCGCGCTATCTTGCCGAAGACACGAGGCAGCTGCGCATTAGGGATCGTTCCGAGGGGTGCGAGAATCCACAGGCGGCTTCCATCCGGCCAGCGTGTAAGTTCTTCAATCATTTGCGGGATGGTGTGAGCGCGTACCGGCTGATCGCACACGGGGCAATGGACGGTTCCCAGATGCGTGTAAAGAAGCCGCAAATAATCATGAATGTCGGTGAGTGTTCCCACAGTGGAGCGGGGATTCCCGGGCAGGGATTTGTGCTCGATGGCGAGGGCCGGACACAGTCCTTCGATGGCCTGCACCAGCGGACGGTCAAGCTGCTGGAAAAATTGCCTGGCGTAAGGGGCGAGTGACTCCAGGTAACGTCTTTGCCCCTCGGCAAACAAGGTATCGAAAGCCAGGGTGGATTTCCCGGATCCGCTGACTCCAGTGATAACGATCATCTGGTTGTGAGGTAAGCGAAGCGATATGTTTTTCAGATTATGCTGACGGGCGCCACTGATAGTAATGTGATCCATAGGGTCTTAACGGTCGCACTTTCGGTTGTCTGCTAATCGGGAGAGCCGATCATGCCTGGAGCGGTTGTGGGCCATCAGCCCGGCAAGCTGGATGGCCTGCTTCAGGCTACCGGGATTGGCGTTTCCGCTTCCAGCCAGATCATAGGCGGTACCGTGATCAACGGAAGTGCGGATGATGGGTAACCCCAGAGTCACGTTAACGGCTTCATGAAAGTGCACCAATTTGACAGGAATCAGTCCCTGGTCGTGGTACATAGCAATGACGGCATCAAATTCCCCACAAAAGGCACGATAAAATATGGTGTCGGGCGGGTAGGGACCGCTGATGTCGTACGGGACGCCTCTGAGACCTTCTAGCACAGGTTCGATCAGGTCCTGCTCTTCGCTTCCAAATCGACCCTCTTCACCGGCATGCGGGTTCAAAGCTGCGACGGCAATTTTCGGTGATTCCAGCCCAAAATCCCTCAACAGAGCCAAACCGGTAATCCGGATGGTTTTTTCAAGCTTTTCCCGGGTCAGCAGCAGCGGTACGCTGGCCAATGGATGATGGATCGTGACCAAGGCAACTCGCAGTCGAGGACCGGCAAGCATCATCACCATGTCCGTAACTTGACACAGATGGCAGAGGAATTCCGTGTGACCGGGGAACTGAAAGCCATGCTGATACAGGTTGGCCTTGTGAATGGGGCAGGTGACCAGGGCTTCAATCCCTCCGGTCAATGCAGAGCGGACCGCTATTTCAATGTAATGAATGATCGCTTGCGCGGTTCGTGCGGTCGGCTTGCCGTACGTAATGTCATGGGCAGTCAGCTCACTGGAAGGGAAAAGCTCTATGGCGCCGGTTTGGTAGCGGGCTTGCGAGGTATCTGTGCACTCATGGATTTTGAGCCTCACTCCCAGCGCATCAATAGCACGCTGCAGCGGCAGCCGGTCCCCGATCACAACCGGCCGACACTGTTCCTGGAAATCCACCGCAGCAAAGGCTTTGACAATGATTTCGGGTCCTATCCCACACGGATCACCCATGGTAATGGCAATGCGGGGTAATGAATTCGAGTTCCGGGAAGCTGCGAGCATCGGTTATTCAGCCTAGGGGATGGCCAACATGCGGTTCACCGCATTCAGTGCCCGCAGCCGGACGGGCTCGGGAACGGTGATGCGCGGCGTCAATGTCTCTAAAGAGCGGTAGACATCCTCCAGAGATATCTTCTTCATATTGGTGCAGAGCATCTTGCCGGAAGCAGGGTAAAATTGCTTATCAGGATTTTCCTTCCGCATCGGATAAAGAATTCCAATTTCCGTGCCAATGATGAATTCCCGGTGGGAACTCGCCTTGACATAGCGCAACATACCCGAGGTGCTGCTGACCAGATCAGCCAGTTCAAGCACTTCAGGGCGGCATTCCGGGTGGGCAATGAACATCGCGCCGGGATGTTTTCCTTTTACAGCTTGGATCTCATCGGGTTGCAGTTGATGATGGATTGGGCAATAACCCTTCCAATAATGGATCCTCTTTTGCGTATGGCGTGCGGTGTACTTGGCCAGATTCTGGTCGGGGACCATATAAACGGTGTCGGCCTGTTCAAGAGATTCGACCACTTTAACAGAGTTTGCCGAAGTGCAGCAGATGGTGCTTTCGGCTTTCACGGCGGCGCTGGAGTTGACATAGGTGACGATTGGAACCCCGGGATACTGGATGCGAACCCTGGTCAGATCCTGTGGTGTGATCATGTCCGCCATGGGACACCCCACATCGGTTCCGGGCAAGATGACGGTTCTATTCGGGTTCAGAATAGCAGCAGTTTCCGCCATGAAATGAACGCCGCAAAAAACAATGATTTCGGCATCTGTTGCTACAGCCTGGCGACTCAATTCCAGGGAATCTCCGGTGAGGTCCGCAATATCCTGGATTTCCGGTGGCTGATAGTTGTGCGCCAGCAGGAGCGCTCGCCGCGCCTGCTTCAAATTCTGAATTTGCCTCTGCAAATCAACCGTTCCTGGCATTCACAATCCTCGGATCATTGGGTCTGATGGATGAGCTTGTCGATTTCCGCCCCATTGAGCTGGCGCCCTTCTTGATCGACAACAGCGGTTGATTGCGGCACCACGAGCTGGAAAAGCTTTTGCTCCAGCTTAACTTGTTCCTTCTGAGACTCCAAGGTGATGCGGTTGCTGTTTCCGAGCGCATCCTTGGTCTCTATGGTCAGGATTCGGTAACTGGGAAGATCGATGTAAAGGCGCATGGACTGAATGTTAGGATCTTCCACTTTAGGGGTTAATGCCAGTGCCGCGGATGTCGTGCTGGATTGACTATGGTCCAGAGCGACGTGAAATTGCTTTTGGAGCTCAAAGACGCCCTCGAAGAAAGTTTGCGACAGAGGTGACGAAAAAAAGGTTTGCGCGTCGAACAGCGTGATTTGATTTTCGGCGGGGACATAAAGCCATGCCAGTTTATTATTCACGACAAAGGTTTGGACCTCGGGCGTCTGATATTCCCAGCGCATTTGTTTGGGTTTTTGGTAGTGCAGTCTTCCCGCGGCTTCTGTGGTCAACGCAGTGGCAGCCGAAGAGGTCACCTGCTTGAAAGAAGCTGTATAAGCCTTGACTTGCCGATAATGGGATTCCACTCCCTGCAAGATCTCCTGGAGTGAAATGGCTGTTTCGGCTCGGCTGACAGCGGGTAACAACAGAAAACAGAGGTTCATCCCGAGGACCAAGTAGTAAGAAAGTGTCCGAATCATTATCGATCCCATTACCGTCCTAGAGGACTGGTTCCAAGAGGTGTTTGCGGTTGTCTGCGATTCACGATGATCTGCCTGGCCCAAGCACTTCGCGCGGCTTAACGCCATCCGAGGGTCCCACCAGCCCCTGCTGTTCCATAATTTCAATCATGCGGGCGGCCCGGTTGTAACCCACCCTGAGTCGCCTTTGCAACATCGAAATGGAAGCCTGACGCGTTTCCGTCACGATCTGCACTGCCTCCTGATATCGCTCATCCAACTCATCGTCGTTGATATCCTCTGTTTTGGTTTCAGCGGCAAAATCCACCCGCTCCCGCAGCGGGTCGTCGGCAAGTTGCTGTTCACGCCAGAACTGGGTGAGCCGCTGAACCTCGGCTTCAGAAATGAAGGCGCCATGAATCCGCTGCAGCTTCGCCGTTCCCGGTGGCAGGAAGAGCATGTCTCCAGCTCCGAGTAGGGCTTCTGCTCCATTGGCGTCCAGGATGGTGCGAGAATCGGTTCGTGATGCAACCTGGAAAGAAATGCGCGTGGAAATATTGGCTTTGATGATTCCCGTGATGACGTCGACAGAGGGGCGCTGTGTGGCCAAAACCAGATGGATACCTGATGCTCGTGCCATTTGTGCCAGTCGTATAATGGATTCCTCAACATCGCGTGACGCGACCATCATCAAATCAGCTAATTCATCAATGATAAGAACAAGATATGGTAGATGATGATGGTCGAGCCCAGCTTGATCCCCAAGTGCTCTTGTCTTCCCGCTATCGGAATAGTTTCTTTCACGCTGCTCGCGCGCCAGGATCTTGTTGTAACTTTCAATGTTTCGGGCGTTCTTCTCGGCGAGCATTTTATAGCGCAGTTCCATTTCCTTGACTGCCCAGCGCAACGCCCGGGTAGCCATTTTGGCGTCTGTCACGACAGGGTGCAGCAGATGAGGAATACCTTCGTAGCCGCTCAGTTCGATCCGCTTGGGATCAATTAAGAGCAGTCGCATCTCTGTCGGTGTGTTGCGGTACAAGAGACTGCTTAGTAGAGAGTTAATGCAGACGCTCTTGCCTGTTCCCGTTGCGCCGGCGACCAGCAGATGGGGCATTCTTGCCAGGTTCGCGACCACCGGTTGTCCCACAATATCTTTGCCGAGCGCCACGGTAAGCGGTGCGGTAGAGGAGACAAAACTCGCTGCTTCCAAAACGGCCTTGATGGGCACCAATTGGCGCTGTTGGTTGGGCACTTCGATGCCAATCGCAGCCTTGCCCGGAATTGGCGCCACCACGCGAATGCTGATTGCTTTGAGGGCCATGGACAGGTCGTCTGCAAGACCAACGATGCGGCTGATTTTGATTCCCGGTGCGGGAACATACTCGAACATCGTGATGACCGGACCGGGAAATATCCCCACCACTTGACCCTGTACGCCGAAGTCCGCCAACTTCTCCTCCAGTATCCGAGCATTGGCTTCCAACATTTTCTGGTCTGGAGAGTCCTGTTCCATCTCATAGACATCGAGCAATTCCAGGGGAGGCAGGGCATATTGATCCGTCATTCTCGAAAGTTCAATGGCGAGTTGCCTTCTGGGAATGGGATGTGGATCGGCAGGAGTCGGTGCCGGAAGTAATCCCACTTGGGGCACGGTCTTGATCTGAGGGACTGGTTTTGCTGTTGCTGGAAGCGGTTTTACCAAGGACTCGGGTGCGACAATGGTGGGGCTCTGACGCCGGGCAAGCAGAGAGCCAATCGTTCGTTTGCAGGAGTTCAATGCGCTGCGCAAACAGGCGAATGCGCCTTGGAAAGAAAAGGGGGTAGCCAGGATGAGGCCGCTCAGAAAGAGCCCCGTGAGAAGAATGTAGGTCCCTGCAGCATTAAACCTGGCCCGCAAGAGACTGGCCAGGGCTTTCCCCAGTTCACCGCCGGCAAATATTTCCTGACGGAAAAGGGAAACGTTCCCAAATTTTAAGGCTGCGAAGGTGATGCTTCCGAGAAACAACAGGAAAATACCCAGAAGCTGCACCTTAGCGTTTGCAAATGGGGTTCTCCCACGCATGGTGAACCAGCTCAACAACAGTGCTGTGCCAGGCAGCCAGTATGCCCCGACTCCAAACAGGAAAATGAGAGGCCACGCGAGATGTGCACCAAAAGATCCAATCCAATTGCGGGGTGGACGATTGCTTAATGACGCGTTGAAAACGGTTAAGTCGGCTTTGTCAAACGAGAGCAAGCTCAACAGGATCAGCAAGGCCATCACCATCAGGCAAAGGGCTAATATCTCCTGTCTCTTTTTTTCCACCGCCGTTTTTCCTTCTGTCTCTCAACACTCCCTAACGGCAAGCGAAATGCCTGGGTGTGCGGGTGGAGACGGTCTCATTTGACTGCGGCCATCAGGGCTCAGACCTCGATAATGATCGGGTAAATGACCGGCCGTCGTTTAAGAATGCGTTGAAAAAACTTCTTCAGTTCTCTACGGACCTCCATCCTTAGATCGGCACAGTCGAGATCAAATCCGTCCGACAGCATGCGGTCGAATATTTCGAGGATGATGCACTTCGCTTCATCAAGAATTTCCGGATTGGTTTCCTCAAGAATGAAACCACGACTCAGGATATCCGGACCATTCAAGATCTCCTTCGTGTCTTTGCTAATGACAAGAGTGGCAATGACCAAACCATCTTCAGAAAGGTGGCGACGGTCCCGCAACACCAGACTGCCGACATCGCCCACACCTTTGCCGTCCACAAAAACTCGTCCGGTTTCCACAGTTCCTGTGATGTGCGCCTGTTCGGGCGCGAATTCAATAACATTACCATTTTGGGCGAGCAGGCACTGTTCTGGCGCCATCCCGGTGGTAATGGCCAACTGACGATGCTTGACGAGATGGCGAAATTCTCCGTGGATAGGAATGAAAAACCGCGGTCGAACAACGTTAATAAGCAATTTAAGCTCTTCTCTAAAGGCATGTCCGGAGACATGGATATCTCGCACCTGCTCGTGAATGACTTCCGCCCCCTGGCGATAGAGATGGTTAATGATATTCTGTATGGTTCGTTCATTGCCGGGGATGAATTTGGAAGAGAAAATAACGACATCACCTGGATTGATTTTCAGCTTCTTATGGTCCTTTAAGGCCATGCGGGTCAGGGCACTCATTGGTTCTCCCTGGCTGCCCGTGGTCAGAATGAGCACCTGGGAATCGGGGAATCGGGAGAAATCCTGCAGGGTGATCTCATCTTCAGGTTGAAAATCCAGATAACCCAGCTCCCGGGCGATACGGATATTGGTGAGCATGGACTTGCCGTTTAGAAGCACCTTCCGACCGAACTCTTTCGCCAGCTGCACCACTTGCTGAATGCGATGCAGATTGCTGGCGAACACCGCCACGATAATGCGCCCCATGGATTCCCGGAAGATCTGGCGGAGCGTCTGACCGATGTCTTTCTCAGAAAGGGTTGCCCCCTCTCGTTCGGCATTGGTTGAATCGGAGAAAAGCGCCAGTACCCCCTGTTCGCCCCAGGCTGCGAATCGGGCCAGGTCCAGACATCTGCCATCAACTGGGGTATTGTCGACCTTAAAGTCACCGGAATGGATAATTGTTCCGATGGGCGTGCTGATAGCTAAGCCCACACCGTCGGGAATACTGTGGCAGATCTGGATGAACTCGATCGAAAACGGCCCCACGGCGATTTCCTGGCGAGGGGCGACCCGGATCAAATGGGAACTCTCCAGCAGGCCGTGTTCTCTCAATTTTTCAGCTATCAGCGCGAGGGTCAAGGCAGTGCCATAAATCGGTAACTGGAATTCCCGCAAAAGAAATGGGATGGCGCCAATATGATCTTCATGCCCGTGAGTAACGATCAGCGCTTTGAGACGATCTCTATGTTCACGCAGGTAAGAGAAATCGGGGATAACAATGTCAATTCCCAGCATGTCGTCTTCAGGAAACATGAGTCCGGCATCGATGAGTATGATGGTGTCGGCGCATTCCAAAACCATCATGTTTAATCCAATTTCTCCAAGACCTCCCAGCGGAATGACCCTGACGCACGATGGCGGACTGATCTGATCGGTTTCTGGCATGGCTTACATTTTCCCTTCGCACGGGCAAGTCTTCATTGATGGGTCAGGCGCGTCGAAAATGAGGCCGCCTTCACTCTCCGGGAGGTTCTGTCGTATTGCCTCACGCACTTGCTGAATCAGTACGTCCCGGTTTCTTATGGTGATCCCTGCCGTGGGAATCGGCTGGCCTATGGTAATCCGAATGGTGCCAGGGCTAATCCGCCATTCGCCGCGCTTTGGCAGGATCCGATGGGAGCCGGTGATGCTGATCGGTACCATGGGATGCTGGGATTGAATGGCAAGAATGAATCCACCCTTCTTGAAGTCTTGCAGGATCCCGTCCAGACTGCGGGTACCTTCCGGGAAAATGAAAATGGAGTTTCCCTCCCGGACGCGTCTTGCCGCGAGATTAATGCTCTCGAAGGCTTTATGCCGATTATCTCGGTCGATGGGGATATAGCCACTGGCCTTCATGGCCTGACCCAGGATAGGAAATCTGAACAGTTCGGCTTTTGCCAGCCAGCGGAATTGAACGGGTAATTTCCCCAAGAGAGCAAGAATGTCGAACCCGCTTTGATGATTGGCGGCATAGATGCATGAACCATCGAACTGGATATTGTCGAGACCGTGAACGGATACGGTGGTTCCCGCTGCCCAAAGGTTAACTCTGGCCCATGCTCTGCCAATGAGGTGCGCCCAATCGCTTCGGCGTGTCAGCATAACCACAACAATTGCCGCGATACCCAGGATGACGGTCGAAATGGCCAGGGTGATGTAGAAAAAAATGGAGCGCCAAAACCGCATGAATTCCCTTTCTGCTTCAAGGTGTTGGATCGATTTTGCCCGGGAACTTAACCTATTTTTGCAGTTGAGTCAATTAGTTGAATAACATTGGCCGAATCGGGCTTGCAGAGAGCTTCCCGGAGGGCAACAGGCAGCAGCCCCGGCTATGGTCCAACTGACTGGTTCAAGGTGCTGATCAGGGGCTGGTGGTTGGGGTGCAGCAACTTGG
>Ga0209254_10002806_pt1 | contig 15903 bp, 16 predicted proteins | sample FrelakmetDIP11DI_FD_187148 | JGI IMG/M metagenome (GOLD analysis project Ga0209254, IMG submission 187148) | Freshwater lake sediment microbial communities from the University of Notre Dame, USA, for methane emissions studies - DIP11 DI (SPAdes)... | ecosystem: Environmental > Aquatic >... | reverse complement strand
TCCTTTTGCACTAAGCACCTGGCTGACGGCGCTGAGATGAATGAATGGCGTACACAGGATGACTTCCTTATCCTTAAGATGGTGATCCAGAAAATGATTGTTGATTGCCCTGGCAAGTGAAATGCCATCGTTTAACTCCATATTCATTTTCCAGTTGCCTGCTACTATTTTTTTTCTCATTATGGTTTTTTATTTAAATTCTGAATTTCTTCCTTTTCCCTGCCTGCCAGCCTGAGGGGCAGGGTTATTGCAACAATAAGAGATATTGCCAGTAATGTGCTGATTATAATAAGATTAATGCTTACTTGCTTATTGTTTCTTAGTGCCATGGCATTAAGATCACCGGTGAATTCTTCTTTATCAGGAAGTCCATGATATGACCATTCGGCAATAATTGTACCATTGTGAAGCAGAACAAACCCGGGATCAGATCTGATAACTGTCTTAAGGGTTACCTCATCGGCATGGAGAACGTTGAATCCTGTAGTCATGCTCATTGCTTCTTCTGCTGGAGTCGCGGTCACGATGTAGAACTTCCTGCCTTTGCTCTGAAGTTCTACCCCGAGATCATATCCTTTCATCAGGCCATCTCTGTCAGACTTATCGAGTTTACGCGCTATCATCAGCATTACATCGCCCACGCTTCCTGTTACCTGTTCAGTCATGTCGACACCCTGCCCGTCGATCAGGGTGAAATCATCTATCGGGGGAACGTAGCCCCTGGAGATGAGGACGGATTTCTGATCGACGAATTTCCAAGTTGTATCGTCAGCCGGGTAATCGTTCAGGGTAAATTCTTTCTGGAAGCCGTCTTTTTCATAGATGAATCTGATATCATACCTGTCAGCCTCTGCATCCGGTGGCACAGACATCGCCTCCGGAATATTTGTTCCGACTTTATATGGTCTGAAGTCGATAACCGGCAGAAATGCCAGGTTGTAGCGCATGAAGAGCAGAAAGAGGAAGCTGAATGCCAGGGTGGCATTCAGTCCTGCCCTTGCAGACAAAGTACCTGTCCGGTCATCTCTCCTGATAAAGACAAAAACGACCAGAAGAGTTATTACGATGTTCTTGAAGAAGGTCTGCCAGTTGGTAAGAACTATTGCATCGCCGAAACATCCGCAGTCAGAGACCGGGTTAAAGATGGCGAGGACCAGTGTCAGCGGCGTGAACAGAGCCATGAAGAGTGCTGCCATCCATGATGCCAGTCTGACAAGAGATCCTGTGAGAAGCATCATACCGGTCACAAACTCAATGAGACAGAGTATTATTGCAAGGGGCAGCGCCAGGTCATCAAGAAATCCTGCACTGAAGGCTGTGAAATAATCTTCCAGCTTGAATGCGGTTCCCATCGGGTCAATCCCCTTGACAAAACCGGAAAAAACAAAGAGAAGACCTGTCAGTATCCTGCTTATTTGAGTTAAAACCTTCATCTGAGAATATTTTTTTCCTTTAGTTTGTCAAGTATCAGATGAAAAATTTCATCGGGTGTAAGTATATTATTGTCTGCATTATAGCATTTTATTACCTGCAGGTAGCTGTCTTCAGCAGCCACTTCAATGTAAACGTCTCTTACCATCTTTTGAAATTCGAGGCTGCTTTCATGTATATCGAGGTTGCCAAGAAGATAGCCTCTGTCGTCTCCCTGTCGCTGGTTCTTCAGTTTTTGCTCCGTAAACCTGAACGGGACATCAAGAAAAATATTTATGTCGGGTTTCGGAATGGAAAAATGATCAAATTCAAGCTTCAGTATCCAGTCCCTGAGCTTATTTGCTTCTTCGGGTGAGCTCAGCTTTGCACACTGGTAAGCTATATTCGAATAAGTATAACGGTCAAGTATAACAAAGTATTTTTCTCCTAGCCAGGCTTCAATCATCGGGGCTGCATCTTTCCTGTCACCTGCGTATAGCATGGCGACAAGATAAGGATCCACATGACTGATATCGCCAAATTCTCCCCTCAGAAAACGGGCTATCAGCTCTCCGAAATAGGGCGTATCGGTACGGGGAAAATGAATATACCTGCAAGGTAGTTTCCTTTCCGCAAACCATTCCTTAAGCAATGAAATCTGGGTCGATTTCCCTGCTCCGTCGAGTCCTTCAATAACAATCAGTTTCATTCCGGAACTTCCTCACCGTTCAGTTAATTAACATCATAAGCTGCGGTTTTAAAGATAAATATTTATAGGAAGCAGGTTGCCAGGTCAGATATTGATTTTATCAACACTCATTGTATGGCAGGTGCAGATATTGGCAGCCACCGGCTACTTACGCACAAAATGATCCATGATGAAGGGTATCACCATTGATAGCTCAACCAGCCCGGACAACTTCCCGTTATCATACCATGGTGCCTGGTAAATGAGTTTTTTAATACCTTCTTTTTCAATAGTATAGCAGTTAACTTTCTGGCTGTTCATTATGTCGAGGATCTTTTCCCATGATACTGGCAGGTGGCAGTCAGCGAGGTTTTTACCAACGAGCTCCTTCCCGCCATTTTTATAGAATGTTGCGGCTGATTTGTCATTCAAGTACAGTATTTTTCCGGATGTGTCAGACACAGTAATTGCCACGCAAAGCTCTCCGGCCCAGTTGATATCATTCATAAAGCTGAATTTTAAAAAGAGACATTGTTCAGAGCCAAAGATAGCCATTTAGCAGGCATTGTCACTGAGGATATGATCATGATCCGCTGCAATGACTATCTTTATAAAAGTAAAAGGTTTCTTCATGTTCATAAATATTAAAGGCAGGCTTCTTGATCTGCACCGTTCCCGCATAATGGGCGTTATCAATGTGACCGAGGACTCATTTTATCGCGGAAGCCGTTACACCTCCGATGAAGAGATACTGGCTGCAGCGGGGAGGATGCTGGAGGATGGAGCTGACATGCTTGACATAGGAGGATGCTCAACGCGTCCCGGAGCTCTGGAAATTCCTGAGGAGACTGAAAAAAAACGTGTTTGCCGGGCAACGGAACTGATCCTTGGGAGGTACCCGGAGGCCATCGTTTCTGTTGACACTTACCGGGCAGCTGTGGCAGGGGAGGCTGTAATAAATTCAGGAGCAGATATCATCAATGACATTTCGGGAGGTGAGATGGATAGAGAGATGTTCCCCCTGGTTATAAGGCTGAATGTTCCATATATCATGATGCACATGCAGGGAACTCCTCAGACAATGCAATCAGAACCGCATTATGAAGATGTCGTTTCCGATATACTGTTCTGGTTCGGTCAGAGGATCACCCAGCTGCAGCAGGCAGGGGTGAAGGATATTATTTTAGACCCGGGCTTTGGATTTGGGAAAACGCCAGGGCATAATTTTGAGATTTTAGGGAGAATGAATGAGTTTCATATTGCAGGACTGCCGTTGCTTGCAGGACTATCGCGAAAGTCGATGATCTGGCGCACACTCAATATTACTCCTGATGATGCCCTTAACGGCACATCTGCGCTGAACATGACCGCCCTGATGAAAGGAGCATCAATACTCAGGGTTCATGATGTTAAGGAGGCGAAGGAGGTGGTAACACTGTTTGAAAAGATTTATCCTGACGGCATCCTTTTCGATCATTATTGTTAAATTTGCCCGTCACCGCACTGTGTTTTATGCTGAACTTCTCTATTCTCGATATTATCGATATTTTAATGGTAGCTTTTATCTTCTACCAGCTTTATCGTCTTATCAGAGGAACCGCTGCTTTCAGCATATTTCTGGGAATCTTTTTTGTCTATCTCTTCTGGCTTGTTGTCAAGGCCCTGAATATGGAACTGATCAGTGCCATCCTGGGGCAGGTGATCGGAGTAGGGGTAATCGCACTTATCATTGTGTTTCAGCAGGAGTTGCGACGCTTTCTCCTTGCAATTGGAAACAGGTATATCAGCCGCAACAGGTTCTCCTTTGACAAGTACTTTCCATCAGGAGCGGTAGATCAGACGACGAACCAGATAGTTGAGGAGATAGTACGGGCAACCGAATCAATGGCACAGTCGCGTACCGGAGCACTTATAGCAATTGGAAGAACCAGCCTACTGGATATATATTCAGAGGGAGGAGAGCTGCTTAATGCCCTGGTTACCGATGAATTGCTGAAGACCATATTTTATAAGGGGTCTCCTCTGCATGACGGGGCAGTGCTGATACAGAACGGCAAGATCTTTGCCGCCCGTTGTCCGCTCCCTTCAACCGATCAGACAGGACTGCCTGCAAGGTTCGGCATGAGGCACAGAGCCGGCATAGGCCTGACTGAAGCAACCGATGCAGTTGTGATAATTATATCGGAAGAAAGAGGCAGGATAGCTGTTGCCGATGCCGGCAAAGTACATGAAGATGTGACACCCAATGAACTCCGGCAGATCCTTCATACTCTAAGGATCTGATAATAATCCGAACCTTAATGGTACCTGAGTCTCAGGTCAATGACGTTATCATAGAGATAATAGCAGGGCTCGTCGCATGTTGATTCATCGTAGCGGACCTTTGGACAGGCGGCTCCGATCGCCACGTATTTAACACTGTTCAGAAAGAACTCCAAGGTAGCGGTATAGTCTTTATACAACACTGCATCGTAAGTGATATAGGAATAACTCTCATTAACGTTTATACGCTCGAGAACAATACTGTCTTCTATCGCGCCCTCATAAATGGTGACTAACGGATTTGCAGGTTCATACTCGGAGTTCCTGATATAGATCTTCAGCTGTGGCTGGTTTATACCTGCCGGATCGCATTCATTACAGTCGGTTATGAATCCCTCCTCACATGAGAACAGCAAAAGCAGAGCAATGGCCACCTTGACAGCGCTATTTCTCATAGTTATAGATTTTTGTCTTTTTACCCGCGACCACCGGAGATTTCTGCATGATAGAGTATGATACCTTAAGATTGAACCATATCGGAGATACCTTGAGAAATGGTGTCTGCATATAACTGAGCCCTGCACTTATCCCGAAGTATTTAATCTTCCAATTAACATCAGCTGAAGGAATGATACAGAATTTGATTTCAGGCTTCCTGTTGACACCTTCATAATCGGAGAAGAAACGATAACCGGCAGACAATGAGGGAATAATGCTCAGCCTGTTACCATTGACAGTCTCACCCAACCCAAACTCCTTAAAGATCCCGGCATAGATGAGGTAAGTGTTTACCATGTACTGATAGATTGCATCGCTCTCCTCCACGAGCAGTTTCGATCTGAAGGGGTTTAAAGCTGCGCCAAGGGTGATACCTGTCTTCATCCGTGGCTCTGTAAGTGATACTGACCCGTCAAGCAGCAGGTAATGGGATGTGAACCTTCCTCCGGCAGAAAATGTCAACTCTTCCAGCGCAAATTTGGGCTCTTCGGCCAATCCATACATCGTGAGCACCGGAAGCAATTTCTTATGACCGTAATATTCAGCTATGTCGACAGGATTTTTTAACCCGGTATTACTGTAACTCCACCTCTTGCCATTCTGAAGAAGGAAAGATACAGCTTCAGCCTTTCCGTATCTCGTGGCACAGCCGAGGGCATCATATTCATCAAAATTCACATAATAGAGATTTGCCCCGGCATTGACAAGCATCCTCAGCATAAGGGTATCGCCGTTCTGGGCAACTGCCATCAAGGGTGTAAATCCTTTTTTGTCATGCGCATTCGGGTCAGCGCCTGCCCTCAGCAGAATGTCAGTGATATCATAATAGCTGAAACTCACTCCGAGCATCAGCGGAGTGTTACCTTCATCATCATACGGTTCAACCGGAGCATCATAGTACAGCAACATGTCAGTTGTATAAAAAAATCCGAGGGCTGCAGCATGATGCAGGGGAGAAGAACCGTTGCGGTCAGACTTTGTTATTGAGGCCCCGTACCGTATCAGAAGCTCAGCTATCTCAAGATTGTCTGCCATCACCGCCGCAATAAGCGGGGAATAGCCGTACTGATCAGATTTATCTGGCAATGCGCCGAGAAGCAAAAGCATCTCAACTGCCTTTATGCTCCCTGATGATACAGCGTAATGTAATGGAGTGGCGACACTTCCTACGAAATTATTTACATCGGCCCCTCTGGCATAAAATGTGATTATCTCATTACATGCACCCATGGATGCGGCTATCTGCAGATTTATGTCATCGTCAGTGTCATACCCATCCGTGATGAACCTGGAAGTGTCAATTAAGAGTGCTTCTTCATTGTATTCATCGAGGAGTATTCTGAGTCTGGTGACAATGGAATCCACTACAACTGAATCCTGCTGTGCTTTTATGCAAGGTGAAAGGAAAAACAGTATCAGAAATACGAATATGATTCTTTTTAACGTTGTCATTAATACAAATTTAATCGCAGTTTTCAGGAAGAGCTATTTTGTTGATATTTTTTTTCATCGGTTAAGAAAATGAATGATCAGTGGTAGGATGAGCAACTTAAAAGTATATTTTTGTACGCGGGTAAAAAATAAAAATACCGTATGATGGCAGAAAACAGAGGATTACGCATAATATTAATAGCATTTCTTGCAATATTTTCCTTTGTTCTGCCTGTCGGAACCGAAAGGGCTGCTTTTCCGGATGAGACTTTTATGCCGGCACATCTTAGAATAGATAACAGCCTTACTGACAGTGAATTATTTGACAATGCGGAAAAGGGCATCGAATGGTTCATGAAGAACTATGATATCAAAGGAGCATCCGTCGCTGTTGCCCGTGAGGGGAAACTTATATATGCCCGCGGCTTCGGTTATGCCTCTCTGACTGACTCCGTGCCAGCGGAACCCTACCACCGTTTCCGTATTGCCAGCGTCTCCAAGCTTGTGACCGCCGTGGCAGTAATGAAACTTCAGGAAGAGGGCCGGTTATCTGTCGACGACCATGTCTTTGGGCCCGTGGGCATTCTTGATGACTCTCTTTTTGCCCACCCGAAAGACAAGCGTGTCTTTGATATCACCGTAGGACATCTGCTTGCACATGAAGGAGGCTGGTCACAAAGGTACGGAGATCAGATGTTCATGCCAGAGGTTGTTTCAAGAACTCTGGGTGTTACGATGCCCGTCGAAACAAAAACAATAATCAGGTTTGCCCTTGAAAAAAACCTTCATTTTAATCCCGGTGCCGGACAGTCATATTCAAACCTCGGTTACAGCATCCTCGGACTGGTAATTGAAAAGGTATCAGGTATGGGTTATGAGGAGTATTGTTCAAGGAAAGTGCTTGAACCACTCGGAATATATGATATGGCCATTGGCCATAATCTGCCTGATATGGCGTTACCGCTTGAAGTGTCATATTATGAGGTTGTGAATGCTCCGCTGAAACCATCAGTTTACGGAACCGGAGAAATGTTGCCGGCCAGTGGCGGTGGCAATAATATTGAGGCTCTGGGTGCCGCAGGTGCATGGGTGGCAACAGCGCCTGACCTGATGAGGCTGCTTCTCGCAGTTGACGGATTCGGAGATCCGAAGGATATCCTTTCACCGGAGAGCATCACATTCATGACTGATGTATATAACGGCTATGCACCGGTAGGATGGAGGGCGACAATGGTTAACGGATCATGGTGGCGTACAGGGTCTTTCTCCGGAACAACAGCAATGATGAAACGCATGCCTGACGGGACAGCTTGGGTGGTGCTGCTTAACAGCAGCGCATGGAACGGACCTGAACTCTCCTCTGATATTGACCAGATGATGTCAAAATTCTTCAGCAGGGTCAAAAACTGGCCGGATACCGACCTGTTCAGGTACTCGGTCCCGGTTCCTTTAAAGGCTAAAGGTTAAAGTAGGACAGGGATGTGCTTTACCGTTAATGTAAATATTGTCAGGGAAGAGCTTGAGGAGCGCTATGGCGCTGATCTCATAGATCATGATAAGTACCGCCCCAGTTATTACTATCATGCTTACAGCCTGCCACTCATGCCAGTTGTTTGCTCAGAAGACCCTGCGTTGCTGCGTCTTTTCAGATGGGGTTTGATTCCGTCATGGGTCGAGGATGAGAATGAGGCGAATGAGATCATGGTGAAGACTTTCAATGCCAGGTCTGAGACAATAGATACCAAGCCTGCCTTCAGGGAGTCATTCATTTCACGCAGGTGCCTTGTACCGGTCAGAGGATTCTTTGAATGGCAGCATATCGGCGGAAGAAAAATACCGTGGTATATAAGCCTGCGTGATGAAGATATCTTCTCTCTTGCCGGTATCTGGGACTCCTGGAAGATGAAGGGAGGGATTTCCCTTAATACCTTCTCGGTAGTGACAACAAGGGCTAATGAACTGATGTCGGAGATACATAACACCAGGAAGCGGATGCCCGTAATATTGCCAGTTGCTGCGGAAAAGCTATGGCTGAAAGGGGAGCTCGAAAAGAATTCGGCGGCAGAACTGATGGAGCCTGTTGCCTCGGAGATGCTCGAAGCTCATACGGTAAGCCCGTTGATCACAAACACACGTGCTGACCGTAACAGGCAGGAGCTTATCATGCCTTATAACTATCCTGTTCAGGGTTTGCTCTTTTAATGGCTACTGCGATACAAACACAAAGGTCAGAAATCCGGCCTGTTTCACCGGGGCGCTCTGGTCAGCGTTGAAGGTTGACCTGAGAGCATGTTCCACCGCCGTCTCAGTGAGACATGGGTCTTTGGTGGTCGAGAGGCTGGAGGCAGGTTGAGCCTTTATTACATTGCCGCTGCGGTCGACTTCGATGGACAGGGTAATCTGACCAGCCCCCTGGCACTTGTAAATGGGAATTGGGAGGTATACATGGTGCCGGCCTGCAAGATCATAGAAAATACGTGTCGGACCCCTGAATGTACCTTTCTCTTCAGGTTTCTCCTTTTTTTCCGCTACCTGCGGTTTGATCTCTTCCGAAGGAATATCAATTTCCTCTCTGCCGGCCTCCTCTGCTTTTTTCCGGTCGTCAATGAAATTCTTTTCATTCAGCATGCCGCTTTTAATAAGCTCCTCCTTGACCATCTCCTCGTACTCTTTGGGATCAATATCAATAGGCTTGTCAGCAAGGTTTTTAATAACATTGACGAGGTCCTCTGCTGTTGCGCCAAAAAACTTTTCACTTTCCGAGAGTTCTATTGCCTTTTTCATTTCGGGGTCAGGCATCTCCTCCTCAACAGCCAGAATGATCTCTGCAGCCAATTCGCGTTTCATGGCTGAAACCTTGACAGACATAAATATCACAGCAACAAGCAGATGCACAATGATTGTGGCCATTACAGCCGTGAATATGATTTCAAACCTGCTCATCAGGGTACGAAAGTATGAATTATTGTCCGTTTGTCATCTGTCATTGATCAGAATCGTGCTGTAATCTTAAGGTTCAGACTGCGGCTTGTCAGGTAGTTGGGAACGGCATATTCGAGTGATTTACCTTCACTGTTCCTGACAGTACTGATCCATGTGTAGGATATTGTGTTCCTTATATCTGCCAGGTTGAATACCTCAAGCCCGGCAATAAGTTCTTTGAAAACCGACCCCGGTCCTCTCCTGTCACCCCCAATGATAACTGCGGAAAACCCGATGTCAATTCGTCTGTAGGGCGGCATCCTGAACCATATGTCCCACTGCTCTTTTTCAGGCGGCGAGGTTGGTATTCCTGTTCCGAAAGCGATGTTTATATGTGCCCTGAAATCAGGATGGCCGGGCAGATAATCCTGGAAGAAGATGCTGAAATTCACTCTCTGATCAAATGGAGCAGGATACCATCCCGACTTGCAGGAGGGGATGTTCATTTCCGATTTCATAAAAGAAAGGCTGAACCAGGACTCCACTCCTTTCACGAATTCCCCGTTGACCCTGAAATCCAGTCCGGCGGAATAGCCCTCTGCAATGTTTCCGCCATAATATACCAGCCTTACATTATCAACTGAATAGGGCACAAGCCTGTCAAAGAACTTGCCGTAAGCTTCTGCAGTGAACCTGAAGGGCCTTTCCCACGCCATGAAATCATAATGCATGCCGGCAATCAGATGCAACGATCGCTGTGCCTTCAGCACGGGCAACGTGTCATCGGTCTGCATCATCATCTCGCGCCCGCCGGGAGGCTGATGATATGCTCCTGCGGAAACATATACCGAGACCCGGCGTGACAGAGCCATGCTTAGTGAAAGACGTGGTGACAGCAGCGTTTCGGAATTGTAAGTATCATAGGCAGCTCTTAATCCGGCGTTAAGCTCGCATGTCTTGCCTGCAAGGCTGAAGTTACTTCTGTTAATGATGAAGGCTTCTGATATGATACTGTTTACCACACTGCTGTGGTCGGTAAATGATGTCAGGTTCAGCTCATCATCACTGATGCCTACGGTATAACCTGCAGAATCTACGCGAGTCCACTCGTTTACCTTTATATCATGGTGCCTGCGCCTGGCAGTGAGCCCCCATTCAAACATACTGCCCCATGCAGTGGCTGATCCCTTGTATGAGAGGCTTATCATATCTGTACTAAGCGCGTTCCGTGCATGTGACAGCCAGCTCCCCACACCTGCATTCAGCAGGGAGTCAGGATTGTTTTCAGAGCCTTCGGTCTTATCAAGGGCTGTGAGGCTGTAGGCTCCGCGAATATCAAAATTCTCATTCTCTGAAGCAAGGTACCCTGAAAGGATGAACTTTGAGGAGAGGTTATCATTATGCCTGATATCAAGGGTGACAGCTCCGCCACCGTTGTCATACCTGTCGCGTTCTCCTCCCTCGAACCATGCGAAAAGCTTGAATGCCTCTGCCGTGGTGCCGAATGTTGTCGTCTGGCTCTGTGGCATGAATGTGTACCTGTTTGATGAGCCCCAGAGCGAGAGTGTGATCTGTGTTTTTGTGCCCGGCTTGTACCCGGCCATGGCCTGGATATCGGCAAACCGCGGTTCATACTGACCGCTCACATCCAGGCTGTTAAGCATTAAGGTGTTGGTGCGGTATCTTGCTCCTGCAATGACATAGAATTTGCCGTTTCTGCTACGTGCTCCGCCACACACTGACGAGGTAAGGAGGCTGAGAGAAACAGAAGCTTCCCGCGCCTCCGGCTCACGGTACCTTATATCAAGCACTGATGACATCCGGTCACCGTAAGCGGCACTGAACCCACCCGGTGAAAAGATGACAGAGGAGGCGAGGTCAGGGTTGATCCTGCTGAGCCCTTCCTGCTGCCCCGACCTGATAAGGTATGGCCTGTAAACCTCGACGTCATTAATATAGACCAGGTTCTCATCATAGCTGCCGCCTCTTACAGAATAGCTGGAACTCAGCTCACTGAAGGAAGCGACTCCCGGAAGGGTTGTTATGACTGCCTCAATGCCCCCGGCCACCGATGGAATTACCATTCCTGCAAATACGGGAACAGAAATGGCAGTTATATTATCAGTTCTTGCTGCTTTTACCTCGACAGCTCGAAGCTCCACCGTATCACTGAAAAGGATGATCTTCAAAGGGATATCCGCGTCAGAACTGTTCAGCAAAAGTGTATCTGCCTTATACCCGATAAGTGAGAAAATAATAGTAACCGGTTGTTTATCAGCTGGCAACGGAACGGTGAATTGTCCATCAGTGCCGGAGAAGGTCCCGCCGCCTGATGCGGGAATGTAAACAGTGACATAGGAAAGAGCAACTCCTGCAGTATCTGTGACCCTTCCCTTTATGACTTTATTCTGTGACAGGATGGGAGAGACAGCCAGTGAAAAAAGCAAAACAATAATTAGAGGAAGCGATATCCTTGATGTAAGTGGCATCAGTCACTCTTTTTTTTCTTCCTGACCTTTGTCTTTTTCTGCTTGGTGGTTGTCGACTTTTCATTCTTCAGCAACCCTCCTTTAACTCCCTGGATGAACTTTTGCCAGGCAAAGGGGTTCAGCAGGTTATTGGCCGGAGCCTGATTATGGCTGTACAGGTTGTCAGATACCTGCTGCATGGTGTACCTGTATCCCTGTCCTGGTGTGGAGCGCATGTCGGACCACGTCTGTTGCTCAACGAGTGCCAGGTTGAACTTCATATTTTCCAGCAGGGGATCAGCAGGCCTGTTTTCCAGTACTGCCCTCTTGAATTCAGAATAGGTCTTCCATGGCAATATTACGACCTCCTCAATCATAATGGTATCAGCGACCAGTATCACATCAGTGATGAAATTTATGCCTGAGATTGCTGACGGTACGGTAAGAAGTGTTGACTTGAATCCTATGGCACTGAAAAAAACGGTGTCACCTGGTGTGCTGATGATGGAGAATATGCCACGGTGATCGCTGGCGGCACCCCGACGGAGTCCTTTTGAATAAATGCTGACGTCAGGAATGATAAAGCCCCTTTCATCAGCTGTTACACCGTCAATCTGTATAAACTTTTTCTGTTCAACCTGAGCACTTACCCGACAGTAAAAAGAGACGAGCAACAGGCTTATCACCACAACCTTCTTCAATGGTACATGCTTTTTGCGCTACAAAGTAAACAATATTGGCCTTGGATTATTACATTTAACTTAACTTTAATATACTGGCGGGCAGGGGGGTATTTGTTTATTATCATTTTCTTTTCATCTTTACTGTCCCCTATGTGAAACAATAAAAAAATTAAATAGTATGCGCAAGTTATTACTGCTTGGAGATGAGGCGATTGCAAAGGCTGCACTGGATGCGGGAATGAGTGGCATGTATGCCTATCCCGGCACACCTTCAACGGAAATCATGGAGTATGTCCAGTCTTCGCCGCAGGCAGTAAAAGAGAATGTACACCGGGAGTGGTCATCAAATGAAAAGACTGCCATGGAGGCTGCGCTGGGGATGTCTTATGCAGGGAAAAGAGCAATGGTTGCCATGAAGCACGTTGGTCTTAATGTTGCAGCTGACGCATTCATCAATTCAGCAGTAACCGGTGTCAACGGCGGACTTATTGTTGTTGCTGCCGATGATCCTTCGATGCACTCGTCACAGAATGAGCAGGACTCGCGCTTTTACGGCAAATTTGCTATGGTTCCTGTCTTTGAACCGCGCAATCAGCAGGAAGCTTATGATATGATCTTCGACGCCTTTGACCTGTCTGAAAAATACAGGCTACCTGTTCTCCTGCGCATCACTACACGACTTGCGCACTCACGTGCATCGGTAACGCTTCGCGAACCGCGGTCCCGGAATGAACAGTCACTGCCCTCCAACCCCAGGCAATTCGTTCTCCTGCCGGCAATAGCCCGGAAACAATACAGGGTTCTTACAAATCTGTTTGAAAATCTGCCCTCTGATCCTGTCATCTCAGGGTTAAACAGGTTAAGCAGGGGAACAGGCAAGATAGGTATAATAACATGCGGTATAGCTTATAATTATCTTCTTGAGAACATCTCCGGTCATCAGGATGATTATCCGATACTGTCGGTTGCTGCCTATCCGGTTGACAAAAGCATCGTTACCCGGCTGGTTGACAGCTGTGAAAAGGTGCTGGTCCTTGAAGAAGGATATCCTCTGATCGAGGAGCAGCTCCGCGGTCTGCTCGACAGGGATGTAAAGGTGATGGGACGCCTTGACGGTACGGTGCCAAGAGACGGGGAGCTAAATCCAGTTATTGTGGCCATAGCACTGGGAATGAAGACAATACCAGGCAAGGAAGTTCCTACATTAGTCAGGCAACGTCCGCCGTCATTCTGCAAGGGTTGCAGCCATGCTGACGTCTATGCTGCTCTTGCCGTCGTGTTGAAAGAGTATGGACCGGGAAGAGTCTTTTCGGACATCGGCTGCTATACGCTCGGGGCCCTTGCTCCTTATAACATGGTCAATTCATGCGTTGATATGGGCGCTTCGGTGACCATGGCAATAGGCGCCACTGACGCCGGACTGTTTCCCGCTGTGGCTGTCATTGGCGACTCGACCTTCACACACTCAGGAATGACCGGGTTGCTCGATGCGGTGATCAAGGATTCTCCTGTCACGGTTATCATTTCGGACAACTCAACCACAGGCATGACGGGAGGGCAGCACTCGCAGGCTACAGACAGACTTGAAAGCATCTGCCTGGGGCTGGGGGTGGCCCGTGAACACCTGAGGGTGATAGTTCCTCTCAGGAAAAACCATGACGAGAATGTAGCCGTTATCAGGGAGGAGATGATGCATCATGGATTATCTGTCGTGCTGGCCCGCAGGGAGTGTATTCAGACAGCGTCGAAAAATAAAAAAACTGAAGTTTCGGGGAAGAATATAACAAAGGATTAATATGAAATGTGACATAATACTGGCAGGCGTAGGAGGTCAGGGTATCCTCTCCATCGCAGCCACCATAGGATTGGCTGCCGTAGAAAAGAACCTCTTCCTGAAACAGTCGGAAGTGCACGGAATGAGCCAGAGGGGAGGCGATGTACAGTCGCACCTCAGGCTGTCAGACAAAGAGATCCACTCTGATCTCATTCCTGACGGCAAGGCTGACCTGATAATAAGTGTTGAGCCGATGGAGGCACTGCGATACCTTCCGTGGCTCTCACCTGACGGATGGATAGTGACCAGCTCGGTGCCGTACGTTAACATTCCCGATTACCCCGGTACTGACGAAATAATGTCCGAGCTGAAGAAATTCCGCAACACAATTGTCCTTGATGCTGACGCCATCGCGAAGGATCTGGGTTCATCGAGGTCAGGCAACATGGTCATTCTCGGTGCTGCATCCTCTTACATTTCCCTGCCTTTCGAAAGCCTTGAGAATGCCGTCAGGCAACTTTTCCTACGGAAGGGGGAGGAGGTTGTCGATCTTAACCTTAAAGCCCTGAGAGCTGGCAGGGATGCCGCATTGAGTGTTAAATACATATGAGAACAAAGCCCCGGCCGCTGACCGGGGCTTTCACACAAGACAATCCACCCACACATGCCTGTCCCTCAGGCAATCTTTTCCTTTACCTTGCTTTCCCTGGCCTTGCCTTCCTTGGGAAATTCATCTTTGGGAATGTTTTCCCTGGCATTGCTCCCTGAGCTGAGAAGCACCAGGTCCGAAGCCACGATCTCGGTGACACTCTTCGGCATCCCGTTCTTGTCTGTGTATGAGCGGTAACTGATGCGACCCTCAATGCATACTTCCCTGCCTTTTTTCAGGTATTTGGAAGCGAGCTCTGCCAGGCCGTTCCAGGCCACGATGTTGTGCCATGTAGTCTCCTCTGTTTTGGAGCCGTCGGCACTCTTGTAGTTCTCGTTGGTGGCCATCGTGAAGTGTGCCACTTTCTTGCCGCTGTCAAGCGTCTTGATGTCCGGGTCCTGACCGAGCCTGCCGATCAGCTGTACCTTGTTTCTTAATGCATTCATGATAATTTGTTTTTGATTAATAATGCTGTTAACGATACAAAGGTGCACCCTCACCGGCACATCATTCGGTTATTAATCGTTTCTATTCATTTTGAAGTCGTTTATATCCGTTTGTAAACGTTTTTGATTATCAAAATCAACGTGATAAGTGATTATCCTTTAAGTTTAATTTAATAACTTTGACAAAACAACTTGCTGTGGAACGAGTATGTCTTGACTGCGGAGCAAAGCTCCTGGGCCGGTCTGATAAGAAATTCTGCTCCGATCAGTGCCGCAACAATTACAACAACCGTCTTAACCGTGACCAGAACAACTATGTACGTAACGTGCATGCACAGCTGAGACGCAACCGAAAGATAATTGGCGACCTTCTTGACTCCGGCCACCAGCGCATACACCGTGATGGGCTTATCGCACAGGGCTATAACTTCACGTTCTTCACACACCTGGTTGAAACGACGGACGGACTGAGATGGTCATACTGTTTCGAGTACGGGTTCAGGGAAGCGGGGAAGGGGTACCTGGAGCTGCAGAAGAGCAGCAATTATCTTGAAATTGAACCTGAGGAGGAGGAATAGCATGGGGCAAGGGGCATGGAGCATGGAGCAAGGGGCACAGAGCATGGAGCAAGGGGCATGGGGCATGGAGCAAGGGGCATGGGGCATGGGGCAT
>Ga0209254_10002805_pt1 | contig 15904 bp, 12 predicted proteins | sample FrelakmetDIP11DI_FD_187148 | JGI IMG/M metagenome (GOLD analysis project Ga0209254, IMG submission 187148) | Freshwater lake sediment microbial communities from the University of Notre Dame, USA, for methane emissions studies - DIP11 DI (SPAdes)... | ecosystem: Environmental > Aquatic >... | reverse complement strand
CTAAAGAAGATTACTTCATGGCCTGCAGGGTGTAGAGCATGTTATTTGATGGTTATTGGGCGTTTTTCTGCCAGAAAACACCCTTTTTCCACACCCTCACAAATCATCAGGCTGACTGCCTTTATCACTATTACATTCTCTGGATTTCTTGCAGGCACGTTCACTAATTGAGACGCAGAACTGGAGAATTTAAGGACATTTTGATGTTATCGTTCAAGAATATCAGATGGTAAAATTAGCTATAAACAGAACGATCGATAATTGATTGATTTCATCCAGCTGGCAAATCTCATGAGCGCGGATGGGCGAGTACCGGATGTGGTGTGTAATATCATTATATATCACAACGTTTTTCAGTTCTGCTGGTTCCACAAACTTTTTCATATATCGGAATACCAAGGCATACGCTTTGCAATAATTCACCACTTCAAACTTAAACCAATTATTGATAATTCCGGGCTATGGAATACAGTGACATCTCTGGATTAGATTATAGGGAATAGCATCCATTGGTCTGAATGAATTACTGATCCTACCTTCTGGAAAACAACCAATTTTCTTCGTGGAAGGATTGTATGCAAACACTTAACCCCAACGACATACGCTTCTTCAGCGGGCAATCCCATCCCGAACTTGCTGCCGGAATTGCTTCATACCTCTCTATACCCCTGGATACAACCTTTTTTTCCAGGTTCAGCAACGATAACCTGTACATTCAATTGGGTGCAAGTGTGCGAGGTAGATCTGTCTTTATTGTGCAATCGCTGACCCCTCCCGTGAACGAACACCTGATGGAACTCCTGATGATGTTGGATATCGCTCATGGTGCAGGAGCGAGCGAAGTGCATGCGATTATCCCTTACTTTTCATATGCTCGCTCGGATAAGAAAGACGCGCCGCGTATCTCAATTACTGCCAGGTTAATTGCCGATTTACTTCAAACCGCAGGAGCTACTCACATTATGACCATGACTTTGCATTCACCACAAGTACATGGTTTTTTTAGTGTACCCACCGATCCTCTCACAGCCAGGCCGCTTTTTGTATGGTATTTTAAAGAAAAAAAACTCGATCTCAAAGATACCATCGTCATTTCTCCCGATGTTGGTCGATCAAAACCCGCAGCCCGTTTTGCTGCCCGTCTTGGAATCAGCATGACTTCTGCACAAAAGCAGCGGATATCGGATGACAAAGTTGAATTCAGTAATACTGTTGAAAGACAGGTCGAAGGATTTCGGAGAGCCCTGATTTATGATGACGAAATAGCTACAGGAGCCACCGTTCTCGAAATATGTAAATTACTCGTCCAATGGGGGATTGAAGAGATTTTCGTCATTTGTACCCACGCAGTGTTTACTGGGAACGCAATGCAGAAGCTGGCAGATATACCTGAAATAACAGAGATTATCACAACCGATACTGTTCATATCCCACAAGAGAAACACAATTCTAAACTTAAAGTAATCTCGGTTGCACCGGTTTTCGGGGAAGCCATCTGGAGAAACTCAACACGCCAATCGATCGGAGACCTTTTCACCTATAGTGATGAAATTATCGAAGAAGCTATTTACGAGGATTAAGATAAATACTAGTTCCCTATCATAAATGTTTGGATAGACCGGGTATGCCTCCAATCATCTCATAAACTTGTTAGTGCCCGAATCGCAGTTGGGGGATTCTCAGATGCTACAATGTCACAATCGGATATTCTGGATTCTTCATAATGATATTGATCCAAGTTCATCATAAGAACAGAAGGTTTACTGTTCTTGTTTCACCAGGCACCCCTCTCAATTCATTCGGAGAAGATAATGAGTGAAGAAATATCCTTGAAACAAATATTGACTGAACCTCAGACATTGGATGAATTGCGCATACCACAAAGTCTGGTGATGGACTTGATTTTCCGTCTCCTATACAACGAAGGCACCGTAGCTCTATCTCGATTTACAGAGATCCTGAAAATTCCGAAGGGACTCATAGATGATGTTCTGCTTTGGATGCAGAAGGAACACCTGGTTGAAATTTCAAAAGCCAGCATCGAGCTGGGTCGTCTTGGTAATGTGTATTCCCTGACAGATGCCGGACAGGAACGTGCGAGGGGTTCCCTTGAACGAAGTCAGTATATTGGTCCAGTGCCAGTCAGCCTACCTTATTACAACCGTGGAATTATTCTTCAATGCCAGAGGCATCAACGTGTAACGATGCAGCAGGTAAAACATGCGTTACGGGATTTGGTTCTGCCGGATGAATTTCACCGTCAGATTGGCCCGGCAATCAATAATGGAACTTCTCTATTCTTATATGGCCCACCAGGAAACGGAAAGACCACGATTGCAATGGCAATTGCGGCTCTGTTATCGGGCAGCGATCCGATCTGGATTCCATATTCGATCGCTGCCGGCGGTCAAGTAATCCAAATACACGATCGGTTGGTGCACAAACCAGCAACTCTTGACCGCATGAAAACGCCTGATTTAGGACGGATTGACCAGCGCTGGCAGCTCATCGAGCGCCCCGCAGTGACTGTCGGCGGAGAGCTTAAAATGGAATCCCTGGATCTTCGCTTTGATCCAACTTCGCGGTTTTACGAATCTCCACTCCAGCTCAAAGCAAATGGTGGGATGTTTCTCATTGATGATTTTGGAAGGCAGCAAATCAGCCCAAAAGACCTGCTGAATCGTTGGATAGTACCACTTGAAGCGGCGATTGATTATTTAAGATTGCAAACCGGACAAACGATTTCCGTTCCGTTCAGGCAGCTGATTGTATTCAGCACAAATCTTCAACCGCGCGAACTGGTTGATGATGCATTTCTTCGCCGGATTCATATGAAGGTGGGGGTATTACCTCCCGATGAAAAACTTTTTTATCAGATTTTTTTCTTAATGTCCAGGAAGGTCGGTATCGAATTCAATCGAGAAGCGTTTTTACATCTCCTTCAAAAGTGGTATCGAGAACCCGGCAGGAGATTACAGGCGGTCCACCCTCGTGACATCCTGAATATCTTGCTAACGATTTGTGATTATGAAAACTCAAAACCGAAAATGGCTCCTGAGTTGATCGATGAAGCCTGTAAAAGCTATTTCGTTGATTAATTCATTGTCGATATAGTAGAATCCGCACACCCGTAAATTTATTAAGAAATGAAAGGGGCAGCAGGCAAGCGACTGCCCTTTTCATTTATGGTTTGAATATTCTGTCTGCCAGTAAAACCACATTCCAAGGCTTTATCCCGGAAATGCATTTATTCCGAAATGGACAAGCAAGCCAGTTAAGATTATCGGGTGTGAGACACGAATTCCAGATATGAGGTTATTTCAAAATATTTTCGCCTGGTTGCGGTTCTTCGGTATCCAACAGGTTCCCCGAATCATTTGGAATTCTCTGACGATAGCCCGGCAGAACCTGAGATTCGACTTCGGATCTCTACGCCAAAAAAGAACTCCGAGCAAGAGCCCAGGAAATTTGATAGGTGCTGAAGCAACTATCAATGGGGTTCGCTGCCGGTTCGAAAACGCTTCTCTAAATATCGATTTTCTTACTGCGGATATGGCCAGGATTTGTTGGGAGCCAGGACAAATCCCTTATCCTTACGCTATCGAAAAGAATGACTGGTCCAAAGTCCAATGCTCACTGACTGATAGTAAGGGTGATTGGCTGATGACCTCTCCAGCTATTAAAATCTGGATAGGAAGCGATGGCAGTCTACGGTTTGATAATACCAACGGTCTATCCTTACGCCAGGAAGAAGCCCCTGAGATGTATGGAGAACCAAAAAATCCCGGATGGATAAGTCATGTCCGGATGAGAACAGAAGAATGCCTGTACGGATTAGGTGAACAGGCAGGTCCATTCAATCTGCGAGGGACAAGACACCGCATCTGGAATACCGATCCAAGAGGTGGATATGGGCCGGGAATTGACCCCATTTATATGCCGCTCCCGGTTTACATGAGTTTGCACGAAGACGGCAGCTACCTGGTCTTTTATGAAAACTCCTTTCCGTCTATTTTTGATTTTGCGAGCCAATCCGGGGACCGGTCTGAGACCTGTAATGTAACCTTCGAATGCGGTTCACTCCGCTACTACTTCATTTCCGGTCATCCAGCAGATACTTTGCGCCGGTTCACGCAGCTCACAGGTCGCCCCGGAATCCCTCCAAAATGGAGCCTTGGTTACCATCAATCACACTGGGGTTACAGAACCGAGAAGGAAATCCGCAGTCTGGCTGCTGCTTTTGCCAGTCATGACATGCCTGTCAGTGCTATACACTTGGATCTCGATCACATGAAAGGTTACAGGACACTGACTGTGGACGAAAACCGTTTCCCGGATTTAGCCGGCCTGGCAAATCAATTAGATCTTCAGGGTATAAAACTTATTTCCATTGTTAATCCTGGTGTGAAGATCGATAACGAATATCCTATCTTCCAGGAAGGATTGCTCAATAACCGTTTTTTAACCGACAGGCAAGGAAAACTCGTAAAAGGAGTTGTATGGCCTGGTTGGAGTGTATTCCCCGATTTCACCGATCCAAAAACCAGGAAATGGTGGAAAGACCAGTATCAAATCCTGATCCGCTCGAACATTGCTGGCATCTGGCACGATATGAACGAGCCTACTTCCTTTTCCCTATTTTCCGATATGGACCTGCCTTCCAACACCACCTACAAGGTAGAAGGCAGCGGTGGGGACCATCGCCAGGCTCATAATCTGTACGGCCTGCTGATGAATCAGTCGGGATTCGATGCGCTCAGCGAAGCACGACCATCGAGACGACCCTGGCTGCTTTCACGCTCGGGATGGGTATCGCAACAACGGTATGCCTGGAATTGGACAGGGGATGTGGAAAGCAGCTGGGAATCATTGCGTATGACAATCGCGACGGTTTTGGGACTGGGATTGTCAGGTATCCCTTATTGCGGTTCTGACATCGGTGGTTTCAGCGGTAATCCCAGCCCAGAGTTATTCGTGCGCTGGTTTCAAATGGCAGCATTCATGCCGTTTTTCCGAACACATTCATCCATCTCTGCTGCGCGGCGCGAACCCTGGATTTTCGGCGAGCCATTTACCGGAATTATCAGGAATTACTTGAAATTCCGTTACCAACTGATGCCTTACTTGTATTCGTTGGCCTGGCAAACCTCCCAGACAGGACTTCCCTTTATTCGACCGCTTTTCTGGCTCGACATGGAGGATAGAAACCTTTGGGAAATCGAGGATTCATTTCTGCTTGGTGATCAACTGTTGCTCGCTCCGGTACTTAAACCAGAAGAAGCGTGGCGAAGAATCTATCTACCAAAAGGAAAATGGATTTCCTGGTGGGACGGGAATCAATACCAGGGTCCGGGGACCGTTGAAATGAAGGTCACCTTGGATAACATTCCGCTGCTTGTGAAGTCCGGCAGCTTGATACCCCTGGAGGAAGCTGGCAGCCTGTACCTGCACATTTTTCCCCCAGAAAATGATGCCCAAACATCCCCACTTATCCTGTACAATGACAGCGGTGAAGGATATGGTGATTCGCGGTTGGATCGTTTTCAGATTGAGCGTCTTTCCAACAGGATAATCATAACCCGGACTGGTGAGGGAGTGTTTCCGTTTCTTTATAATAAAATATACGTCAGAATCCATTCCATCCTGGGGAAAAGTTACCTGATCGATGATCAAGAAACCACGATCCAAAACAATTTTCTGGAGACCAATTTATTCGAAAGAATTGAAATCGAGATCTGATAAATGGAATTCAACCACTATTTCACAAATCAAGAGTTAAATAGCCTTTTCTCTGAATGGCTGATTTCATATCCCCACCTGATTTCCCTATCCGTTATTGGGGAAAGCTACGAAAAAAAACCGATCTGGCTTTTGACTCTGACGAATCAGGCCACCGGTCTGGATTCAGAAAAATCCGCTGTCTGGCTGGATGCCAATATTCATGCCACTGAAATATCAGGCACCACGATTTCATTGCACATCATTCAGACTCTGCTGCAAAATTACGGCGCGGACCCACGCATCACGCGTTTGATGGACAATCATGTTTACTACATTGTCCCACGCGTCAATCCTGACGGCGCCGAGCTGGCCATGGCTGAATCGCCCAGGTATATCCGTTCGGGAACCAGACCCTACCCGTGGTCAGAAGAAGATGAGGGATTACACGAACAAGATATAGACCAGGATGGAAGAATTTTGATGATGCGTGTTCCTGATCCGAATGGTGATTGGAAAATCAGCGATCTTGATCCGCGATTGATGGCAAAACGCTCTCCCACCGAATATGGTGGGCAATATTACCGTCTCTTACCCGAAGGGCTGCTCCGTGATTTTGATGGGTATGTCGTTAAACTGGCCCGTCCAATCGAAGGACTGGACTTCAACCGTAATTTTCCTTTCGAATGGAGGACTGAAGATGCCCAGGAGGGAGCCGGACCCTATCCCGCCTCGGAACCAGAGACCAGGGCTTTAATTGACTTCATTTCTTGTCACCCGAACATCAATCTGGCAGTGACTTACCATACTTTTAGCAGGGTCATATTACGACCATATAGCACAAAATCCGATGATGAAATTGAAACCAATGATCTTTGGGTGATGAAGAAAATTGGCGCGATTGGTTCCGAAATAATCGGATACCGGTGTGTCAATACATTCCAGGATTTTAAATACAGTCCAAAAGAGATCACGACGGGTGGTTTTGACGACTGGCTGTTTGATCACCTGGGAATTTTTACTTATACGATTGAATTATGGGATATGCCAACGGAAGCTGGAATCAAAGACCGGAAATTCATAGATTGGTTTCGGGAACATCCACAAGAAGATGACCTTCAAATACTGCAGTGGGCTGATAAGAATGGCGGACCCGATGCATTTGTCAACTGGTACCCTTTCGAACATCCACAGCTCGGAAAAGTCGAGCTTGGCGGATGGAACTCGATGTATACCTGGCGCAACCCACCGGTGCATCTGTTGGGTGCCGAAGCAGCTCGAAACACACCATTCGCCCTGGCCTTGGGTGACATGCTCCCGCACCTGGATATCCACACTTTGGAAGTCACTCCGCTAGGAAATGGCGATTATCATGTGAACCTGGTGATTGAAAACACTGGCTTTCTTCCAACTCACACCAGTGAACAGGGAAAGAAACGCAAGGCGATCCGGCCGGTTCGAGCCCAAATTGATCTTCCCGATGGAGTGCGAGTTATTTCCGGAAAACGGGTGGTTGAATTAGGTCATCTATCCGGGCGCAGCAATAAGCTGGCAGTTCATGAAATTTTTTCTGTATTTGATACAGATAACCGCTCACGAACCGAGTGGGTGCTGCATTCTGAAGATGAAGCACATGTAAAAATCCATATATCCAGCGAACGAGCCGGTTCAATTCACCGCGACATTCATTTAGAAGCCAAACAGGAGTGAGGTATGTCAAAAATCGTCCAGGAAAAGGTCATCCAGGCAGTATCTATCCTCAAGGAGATGGATATCGATGCCTGGTTAGTTTTTGTGCGCGAAACATCCGCCAACGGCGATCCTGCTTTGCCATTAATCTACGGCCATGACCTGACCTGGCAAAGCGCACTGATCATAAGTAAATCCGGCGAGTGTACGGTGATTCTGGGACAACTGGAAGTTGAAGCAGCCCGCCAGACTGGTGCTTATACGAAGATCATTCCATACAACCAATCGATAAAATCAGCGTTGCTGGAGACACTTGAGCTGTTATCACCGAACAAAATCGCAATCAATTACTCTAAAAACGACGTGCTCGCCGACGGCCTGAGCCTTGGTTTGTACCAGGTGCTGATGGAATTCTTGCAAGGAACACCTTGGTCTGACCGATTGATCTCCGCGGAGAAGTTCATGGCTGCCCTGCGTGGCCGCAAGACACAGGAAGAAGTCAAACGTATCCGGACCGCAATCGCAACCACCGACCAGATCTACAATCGCACTTACGAATTCTTAAAACCCGGATTGACAGAACGCCAGGTCGCAGAATTTATGCAGTCTTTGATGGACGAATACAATGTGCAGCCAGCCTGGGATCTGGCTCATTGCCCGGTTGTTAACAGCGGTCCAGATTCCAAGATGGGACATGTCCAGCCGGGAGATATCCAGATCGAGCGTAGTCACCTGGTGCATTTTGATTTCGGCGTAATGCAAAATGAGTATTGCTCTGACATCCAGCGGATGGTTTATATCCTGGATCAAGGAGAGAAACATCCACCCGAAGTCGTCCAAAGAGGATTTGAAACCATGGTGGTGTCTATCCAGGATACCGTGGCAGCGATAAAACCAGGGATGTTGGGCAAGGAAATCGATGCCATAGCTCGCAAGATTATCACAGACGCCGGGTATACAGAATTTATGCATGCCACAGGCCACCACCTGGGACGCCTGGCTCATGACGGTGCGGGAATCCTGGGACCTGAATGGGAACGCTACGGCGACACACCAAACTACCCGATCGAAGTCGGTCATGTATACACCGTCGAACCCAGCCTGGTGATCCCTGGATATGGAATCCTGAGCCTGGAAGAAGTCATCCTGGTAAAAGACAATGGGGCGGTCTTCTTGAGCGAGCCGCAGCTGGAGATGATTCTTCGATAAAGAACGAATACATGGATTCCAGGATTAAACTCACATGTGCCCGATTATGAGCGACGGAATATGAAGCCTACCATACACCCTGTAAAAGGCACCCGCGACTTCTATCCAGAAGAGATGGCCCTAAGAAGTTATATTTACGCGACTGCCAGGAAAGTGTCTGAGTCCTTCGGGTACCAGGAGTGGGATGCTCCATTTCTTGAGCCGATCGATTTATACGCCGCAAAATCCGGTGAAGAACTGGTCAGTCAGCAGTCGTTCGTCTTCCCTGACCGCAGCGGCGATCTCATCACTTTAAGGCCTGAGCTGACTCCCAGCCTGGCGCGTGTGGTCGCGCAGCGTCAAAAACAACTGGTGTATCCGCTGCGCTGGTGGTCGTGGGGACCGTTCTGGCGATATGAGAAACCGCAAAAAGGGCGCACCCGCGAATTTTTCCAATGGAACATCGACCTGATCGGGGTGGACACTCCCGAAGCCGATGCCGAGATGGTAGCGGTAGCAGCCACATTCTTGAAGGAAACAGGACTCTCATCCGGGCAGGTGCAAATCCTGGTCAATAATCGCAGCCTGGTGGAGAGTGAATTGCGAAATCTGGGTATCCAGCCAGGTTTGCATACTGAGGTCTTCAGGCTGATCGATCGTAAGGACAAGATGCAGATCTCTGATTGGGAGGCGAATGCCCACAGCCTTGGCCTGGACACTTCACAGAAAGACGGGTTGGAAAATCTGCTTGCAAACCAGGATCTGTGGCAGAAATCCGCCAGCCTGCAGCGCTTCTTCACCATCATCCAGGCGCTGGGAATGGCGGAATACGTCCGCTATGACCCTCGCATCATCCGGGGATTGGACTATTACACCGGCACCGTGTTCGAGGCCTGGGATCAAGACGGCGAATTTCGAGCCATACTCGGAGGCGGACGGTATGATAACCTGGTTTCGGATGTGGGCGGCGAGCCTTTGCCGGCGACCGGCTTCGCGATGGGCGACCTGGTCGCCAGCCTGGTGCTGAAGAAATTCGGCAGCCTGCCAGAGTCGTTGGGAAAATCTCCTGCCAGGATACTGGTGACTGTGTTCGACAGCGAGTCCATGTCTGCTTCCTTTCGCCTGGCGGCGGAATTGCGCCAGCTAGGATTTTCGGTCGCCTGCTTCCCCGAGGCTGCCAAGCTGGGTAAGCAATTCAAATACGGCGATCGAATGGGCATTCCGCTGGCGATCGTGCTCGGACCGGACGAGATCGCCAGGAAACAGGTATCCATAAAGAACCTGGTCAGCGGCGACCAGGTAACCGTAGATGCCGAGGGGATCGAAGCGACCCTGCTGCGTATGCTTGAAAGCCATAGTGCTTCATGATACAATCCGCCCGCGCCTGGTGGGCGTAGCTCAATGGCAGAGCACCTGACTGTGGATCAGGTGGTTGCGGGTTCAAGTCCCGTCGCCCACCCCAAATTTGTTGCAATTCAACCCAATTTACACCCATTTCAACCAGATTTTCCCTAATCAATGACAGATTTGAGCAAATTAATTTGTATTTCGTCATTTCTGTGCGCGATCCGTTCGCGATAGATCCACAAAAACCGGTGTGGTGATTGAATCCATCAGCCGGGAGGCGCTCTCCTGTTCATCCTGAATATAATGGGCGTAAGTTTCCAGCAGCACGGCCAAGCTCTGACCAAGGATCGCAGCCACCCGGACCGGTGGCTCCCCATGCAATAGCATGAGACTGGCCGCCGTATGTCGGATATCGTGAAAGCGGATTCTGGGCAGCCCAGAAACCTTTACCAGAGCTTGAAATTTCTTTGAAACGTTATAACAATTGCGGGGAGTACCGACAGTTGAGGGAAAAATCAGGTCGTTTTCTTCCCAGCGATCGCCGGCTAATGCTCTCATCATCGGAATAGTTTGGTTGAATTGAGTCTTTAGAGCTACTACCAGACCAGGACCAATCCGGATGGTCCGCCGTCCTCGATCGGTCTTTGGTTCCTGGAAGAGCCATCCTCCACCGGCGGGCTGGAAAACTTGCCGGCGAACCATTAGAGCTCCGGTCTGCCAATCCAGGTCGTCCCATTTCAATCCGAGCAGCTCTCCCCTTCTCATCCCGGTCGCGAAAGCTAGGCGCCAAAAAAACTGGATCAGGGACACCGACAAGAAAAATACTGATCTGGGTCTCGCTCCAGCTGATATCCTCGACCTGCAGATGGCCGAAGATATGCTTACTGATGTTCATGGTTTGGCCAAGGGCGATCGCAATTATTGGAGCCCTGATCTTTCTGAAGCATTGCGAGCCAACGAATTGACTTTGCTGGCTCCCTTTAAGAAAGCTAGTCGTGAGAAAAACCCATGGCCAAAATGGTTGAAAGATAGGCGCTTCCGAATTGAAACAGTGATTGGTCAGTTAGTTGAAAGATTTATTGTCCGAAGGATTTGGAACCGATTTGATCCTGATAATATTATCAGCAGGTATGCCAATCATATGTTGATACAAATGTCAGGAACAAAATTCATCCTACATTTTTTTCAAGTTCATCCGCCAATTCTTTTCGGCTCTCCTGAAGAGATCAAAGCAAAATTGGAAAAGGTGAAGTCAGTTCGCGCTGAATGGGTTTGTCGAATTTATATTCCCTTGGAAAAAATGCCCAGTTTTATTCGAGCTCTTCAAGAAAAGTACCAAAAATATCAAATCAGAACCATTGATTCCAAAGAAAAATAACATGGTAGCTATTCGAGAATTGATCAGTTTATACCCCCAGAATAGAAATCGATTGTGCAATTGGTTGCTACTCGAAGGATACACCAGACCTACCGTTTTTTAAGGAACAAGAATTTTCATAAAAGAACTATTCATTACTAAAATCTACCTCCCCTTTGTACGATAACAAGTAAAATAAAGCGCGCTGAACTATTCTTTATGCACGATTTTCTTTTTTTTTGGAGAGAGTGAATATGAGCGGAACAGTTGTAGCCTTAGTCAGTGGTGAAGCATTAGCGAATGGTTATCGCCCGACGATCTTGGATCAGAAGTTGAATGCCAAGGAATTGGCTGATGGGCTGTCTCCATTGCTTACTCCCGAGATCAAGCTGGCTGTCTTGCATGGCAATAAACCTCAGGTAGGTTTTGTTCTTTTCCGTTCCGAAGTTGCCAGCCATGCACTGCACACCATTCCCCTGGACGTCTGTGGAGCGGATACGCAAGGCGCAACCGGATATATGATTTCCCAGGCTTTGAGGAATACATTAGGCCAACATAACATCGATCGTCGAGTGGTCTGTGTCCTCACCCAAACGCTGGTGGAGTCCGGGAATCTGGACCAAGCACCGCTCAAAGCCATTGGACCCTGGTTCGATCGGGATAAAGCTGAACAGTATCGTCAGGCCCGAAAGTGGAAGATCGTTGAAGAACACGGGCATGGATACCGGCGTGGCGTCCCTTCTTTACCACCCCTAGAAATTTTCGAAATGGCTGAGATCAAATCCCTTGTTGAATCTGGAAATATCGTGATTGCTGCAGGCGGCGGCGGTATTCCAGTTTTACGCAATTCTCAAGGAATATTCGAAGGTATTGAAGCCGTTATCGATACAGTGCAAGTGGCTCGAATGGTTGCACAAGCGGTCAAAGCTAATGTATTATTGATGATCGTTGATCGTGACGATAAATTTATCCGATCCGGCTTGGTGATGGATAGACTGAACGTGGTTTCGTTGGATAGACTGGATGAAATAATGCGACAAGAGACTATCCAGTCCGGCACTGTGCAGAGCGCTCTCCACGGCGCTTCAGATTTTCTTCATAGCGGGGGCGAACAAGTGATGATTTCCAGCCTGGCGAATCTACCGAAAAACCTGGCAAGTCAACGTGGTCTAAGGATTGGCTCGACTCAACCCTCTGTCAGGCTGTTTGAGGTTTAAAGCTAACAAATTGGGTGCTTCCACATGAATAATAGCGATCGTCCCGAACAAATTTCTATATCCTATGATGAGCTCCTCCAGCAGAATCAGGCTCTACGGCACGAGATTGAAGAACTCCGCGCCATTGAGCCCTTCGTATGGCGTTTATTTGCAGATACCGGTCGAAAATTACAGGTCTATTCTGCCTCGATTAAGGCGGCCGTTTCAAGCCTGTTAGATTACGATATTTTTTGGGATCCCACCAATCAACACGAGTTTCTAGAAACAATAGATAGCAGCGTCAACCAGGTGTCTGAATTGACTGTGCTGCTGACACTAGCTTTCCGGGCTCAAGCAAATAGCCTGGAGTTGAGGAAAGACACCCAACTCCTGCAAGAGATCTTATCCGTTTCCCAGATGATCGCCACAAAAAAAATACCGGATATTACGGTGGAGATATCTTTTCCTCCGGCTGGAAAACCCGTTCGGGTGGATTATGAATACATGACAAAAGCGCTGGTTTTGCTCTATGAAGTGCTGTTTGCTCAGGCACCGACTGCACTAATTCGCGTGGTCGCCAGTGAAACTAGCGGTGGTTGGTTTCTTGAATTCACTGGGCTTGATCTGCAAATCCTTAAGTTGATTGAACAAATGCATCACTGTAAGACCCAGCCTGCATCAAATGAGTTTTTGTCAGCTGAGAATATCCTCAGGGTACACATTATTTGCGAAATCCTGCATTTGCAACAAATCTCTGTCGATGTGATCGATGAGGGCCGCTCACCACTCCTGCGGTTACGGATACCAGACATTGCAACCATATAGGTCGTTCCCAAATATGGGTACGGGGTATGACTGCAAATAAAATACTGCTAATTGGAGATGAACCGAATTTCCTTCGCACAATGCGCCGCAATCTAGTCGGGCGAGGTTATGACGTTTCAGTCGCATTGGATGATCAGGAAGCTTATTCGATTACTTCATCATTCAAACCAGATTTGCTTGTTTTGAATCTGGATTTCACAACCATCGATTTAGATGGCCTCATCATTTGCACAAAGCTGAGGAGTTTAAGCCTGTCCCCAATTATCGTCCTTTCAGCGATCGGATCGGAAAAGACAAAAATCGATGCCCTGGATATGGGAGCTGATGATTATCTGGTGCTGCCTTTTGGGATGGAAGAATTTCTGGCCCGGGTACGCGCCTCGGTCCGGCGTTGGAGCCTGATGAACACCGGTCAGATCGAACAGGATCGCTTGATTGTAAGTCGAGATCTGTTAATCGACACGGAGGCGCGACAAGTCCGGTTGAGAGGGGAAACGGTAAAGCTGACGCCTCGCGAATATGACATCCTGGTCTATCTGGCGCGCCGGGCAGGGAAAGTAATTTCTCACCGCGAGCTGCTCAAGGCGGTATGGGGAAATGTATATGGTGAAGAACGGGAGTACCTGCGTGTATTTGTTTCTCAATTACGTCATAAAATTGAGGACGCTCCTATGCGGGCAACTTACATTTTGACCGAACCGGGAATTGGATACCGATTTACAGCCGATCAACAATAATCAGTCTTCATGATATAAATTTCACCACCATGGATGAAAATCTATTTTCAGATCAGTAAACCTAAACAAAAATAGCTGTTCTTAAAGCAGGTTTATAGAACAGCCCATTTCTTGTTTTAATCTTTATAGTTTCTTTATCACTTCTTGATATTTCTCTGATTCCTTTTATGCTATGCTAAAGATGTATGGGTCTGTAGCCAGATCGTCCCAATTCCCTGGTTCATAAAAGATTTGCGCAGGAAGATGTGATCAAGAATTGGTTATAACCCAGAATTCTGATCAACCGTTGGTTCGCTGGATTATGGTTTTCCTGAAAGGAGGCCCGAAGCGCCCAATCGAAAAACAATTCATAATGTAGATAAACGACTGAAAATCTTTCAATCCAATATTGAGGAGACGAAAAACAATGAAACACCTGTTTAAGCTAGTGATTTTGTTCACCGTGCTTGCCATGCTGGTGAGCGCCTGTGTTCCAGCCGAAACGCCCACACCAGAAGAACCTGCGGCAACTGAAGCAGAGCAACCCAGCCCGGTCGTTGAGACCGAGGTTATTAAAGTCGGGGCGCTGTATCCACTGACCGGTCCCGACGCTGGCTGGGCCGGCGACCCCTACATCAAGTCGCACCAGTTCGCGATTGATGAGATCAACGCTGCTGGCGGCATCGAATGCCTTGGCGGGGCGAAACTGGAGTTGGTGAACGGCGACACCCAGAGTAAAGCCGAGGTCGGCAACTCTGAGATGGAGCGCCTGATCACCCAGGAAGGCGTCGTGGCGGTTATGGGCTCTGCATTGAGCCAGACGACCGTGCCGGCTACCGAACTGGCCGACAAGTACGAAGTCCCTTACATCGTCCCAAACGCGCTCGACGGCACTGTCACCGCTAACGGCCTGAAGTATGTCTTCCAGACCGTCTCCCTGTTACAGGATTGGGGCGCTATGGATGTCAAATGGGCTAAGGATCAGGGTGCGAAGACGGCCGTCATCGCCGTCCCGAATATGTCCTTTGGCAAGGAAGTCGCCGACACCTGGGAAGCGGCTGTCGAGGCTGAAGGCGTGGAACTGCTCGAAAGCTTCACTTACGAAGCCAACACGAACGACTTCACCGACACGATCCTGCGCATCAAGTCATCCGACCCAGACGTGCTGTTTATCGTTGGCAATGCTGACACCCCGCAATTCGTCAAGCAGCTCAAAGAGCAGGGCTACTACCCAAAGATGGGCATTGTCACCCTCGGTTCTGGTTTCGCGACATCGTTTTTCTTGAACGAAGTCACCCCAGCCCTGGCCGATGGCATCATCTTCACGATGGACTTTGCCCCGGTCAGCAGCCTGCCAGTACCTGAAGAATTCAAAGCGGCGTTCAAAGAATACACCGGTCAGGACCTGGGTGGAACGTACAACACCACCTATGCATCCACCTGGCTGCTGGCAGATGCGCTAGAGAAAGCTTGCTCGACCGACCCGAAGGTCATCGCTGAGACCCTGCGCACTACCAAGTTTGAAGACGGCAAGTGGGGCTTCCAGTGGCCCAGCGCCTCCTTCAATGAGATGGGCCGCCTGAATGAGGCCGCCACCGTGATCGGCCAGTGGCAGGATGGTCAGATGGTCGCCGTTTGGCCGGACAATCTGGCCGCCAATGAGGCTGTTTGGCCCGTGCCCGGCTGGGATAACCGCGAGGGCGGCATTGGCGCTGCACCAGTCGCCGAAGCGCCGGCTGCAACCGAAGACCCCGCTCTGGCATCCGATTACTCCAAAGCGCTGCTGAAAGACGCCGAAACCCCGGTGGACACTGCAGCCTACCAAAAAGACGGCCCGTACACAATCGCCGTCTCGCAGCAGGACCCCT
>Ga0209254_10002804_pt1 | contig 15907 bp, 12 predicted proteins | sample FrelakmetDIP11DI_FD_187148 | JGI IMG/M metagenome (GOLD analysis project Ga0209254, IMG submission 187148) | Freshwater lake sediment microbial communities from the University of Notre Dame, USA, for methane emissions studies - DIP11 DI (SPAdes)... | ecosystem: Environmental > Aquatic >... | reverse complement strand
CACCGTGTATCTCGGGCTCGCAGTAACCAGCTTCAGCGACGGTAATTTTGCGACGGCGCTGTTCGATAACCTGGCGAAGACGCCGTGATGTCAGTCTCACCGCGCCAGCAGATGCGGGAACGGCATAATGTGCTTCCCGTCACCGCGGCATCGCCCGTTATTGGTCATTCTCGCGCAGTTCGCCAGTGCGCCCTTAAAATATGTCAAAGATCCTCTACGTCTGCCTGCGTGACGCATCCCAGGCAGCTGCCACTGCCACCGCGGTCACGGCGATTGCCGACAGACTTCTGCCGGACAACATCGACAGGACGCCGTCGCGAATACTGAATTCGGGCGGAATAGTCACCGGCATCTCGAACCCCAGCGATCTGATCGCAGCGCGAGGCACGAGCCTTGCGGCGGGCTTTCTGGTCGAACCCGGTGCGTGGGAGCACCCCCGCACTGGGCGGCCGGATGGCGCCTATGCCCTGTTTCGGAGCGACGACGCAGTCGTTGAGATCGTCACCGATACGCTGGCCTCACGCACCGTCTGGTACGTACTGACCGACAGGATGTTCATCGCATCCACGTCGCAGCGGGCGATCGTTGCGCTGCTCGGTACTTTCGAGTTCAATCCTGCCGTGGTCCCGTGGATGCTGGCCACCGGCACCTTGGGCCCGGGACTCTCGTGGGACAAACGGATCCACCACGTTGCTGGCGCGACAACCGTTACGCTCGATCGACGGTCGTGGACGGTAGTCGAGCGCACTGAGCCGACTCAATTCGTTGCCGAGCCAGCATCCGACGACGAGTTCGAGCGTCGTGCCAGTGATGCACTGAAGCACGTGATCGGCGCCGCCCACGTGGCCGATCCGCTGTGGGCCATCACCCTCTCCGGTGGCGTCGACAGTCGCGTGATTCTGTCGCTGCTGCAAGACACCAGGGGCCTTCGTGCCGTGACCTGGGGCGTGCGCGCTTCGCTTAATGACCCGATGAATGATGCGCAGGTCGCACGGCGACTCGCGGGTAAGTTTGGCCTGGAGCATCAGTACTTTGAAACGGACCTCACTTCCGAACCCGTGGACCGGGTATTCGATCGCTTCGTCGCCAACGGGGAAGGCCGTATTGACCGTTTGTCCGGATACATGGACGGGTTTCAGCTCTGGAGCCGGATGGTCGACAGTGGTATCCGCGGCATCATCCGCGGCGATCAGGTTTTTGGTCACAAACCCGTCCGCAAGCCTCTGGATGTACGCAAGCGTGTGGGATTGACGCTCTGGTCCGATTTCGAGGCACTGCCGCCGCTCGAGCGGTTCGGGTTGCAGCCTGCATCCCTCCCAGAAGGTCTGCAGCAAGCCACCGGCGAGTCGCTCGAGACATGGCGTGACCGCCTGCAGCAGCAGTTCCGCGTGCCGTTCGTTCTTGGTGCCCTGAGCGACCTGAAATTGCCCTATGTCGAGATCATTGACCCGCTGCTCTCGGGCAGCGTCATCGACCTGATCAGACAAGTTCCGGATGGGCTGCGTACCAGGAAGGAACTTCTCAAGCGCCTTGCGCGATCGATGAGCCCGGAGATCCCATTCGCCACGACTGTGGCTATACAGGCAGGCGACGACATCCTTAAGTCGTCGTCGGTGGTCGAACTCCTGGCGGACACTCTCTCCAGCCAAAACGCCTTGTCCGTAATTCCTGCGGAACTCGCAGCGCATGCAATCGCAGGGCTTGCCGTTAGCACGCCCCCGAGCTCACGCGTCCCTATTGGCCGTCGCCTGCGCCAGACGGCCCAGGCCTTGGCTCCATCATGGGCTGCACGACTGCGTGCACGGGTGCCCCCGACACCCCTGCTGCACCAGAACCGCATCGCCTTTCGTGCTTATCTTGTTGCACGCACGACTGCCCTGTTGCGACAAGACGCGTCCCTGCTGTCCTGAGCCCGGTGCAATGATCGTTCCAAAGTACATCTATATTTGTTCCGCTGGACACTCTGGCTCGACGCTGCTGGATCTCCTGCTCGGCTCTCACTCCAGCATTGCCTCGCTGGGCGAGATCAGCCAACTCTCTAAGAACATTGCGCTGAATACCCTCTGTAGTTGTGGCAGACCGATACAATCGTGTTCGTTGTGGTCGGAGGTTGTTCGCCGGGTTGGTGCGGAGATTGGTGTTGACATCCTTTCGCACCCGTATGACCTGCGCATGGGCTTTCCGAGGGCTTCGACCGTCATCGACAGATCACACCAGACCACTCTGTACTTGGCCCACCGCGAACTGATCCTCGGACTGCTGTACGTGCAATTGAGCACCGGAGCTGAATTTCTCAAACATGCCACCCGTTCCACCGTCCTGGCCATTGACAATAATGTCCGCGTCTTCGAGGCAGTGCGCGACATCACAGGTGCTAGTGCGATTGTCGATTCGTCGAAGTCGTACCTGAAAGCAATATCACTGTACCGGCGGCATCCTGATCGCGTTCGCATCCTGTTGCTGACACGCGATGGACGCGCCGTACTCTCATCCAACCTCAAACGTGGTCAGTCCAGGACTACGGCAATCAAAATTTGGAAACATCAGTACACGCGTGCATTGCCGCTGCTGCGTCGTCATGTCTCTGCTGAGCATGTCCTGCAGGTATCCTATGAGAGCTTGACCGCAGACCCTCGCTCGACGCTTCGAAACATCTGCGACTTCGTCGGCTTTGCCTTCGAGGAAGGAATGCTGAACTTCCGGTCGAAGCCCCATCACGTCGCCAATGGCAATCGTATGCGCATGTCGGACTCGTCTGAGATAGTGGGTGACAATAGTTGGCAGTCGCGCCTCACGACGGACGACCTGCGGTACTTCGAGCGTAAGGCGGGGTCCTTTAATCGGATACTGGGATACACATGAGCGTCGCTCGTCCAAGGCTTGCCGTAGTTACGCCTGTGCACTGGAAGGCCTTCATGGGCGGCGCCCAGTACCAGATCAAGTGCCTGCTGCATTTCCTGCGCACGCTCGAACGCTATGACATCCATTACCTCGCCCGTCGCGTGCCCGCCGACCATGAACTCGACGGCTACTCTATTCACCGCATCGGTGATGGGCGGGCGCTGCCACGAATCGGCTATGTCGCCGACGCGCCGGACTTGTATCGAGCCCTGCGAACAATTCGGCCCGACGTAATCTACCAGCGCATCGGATGCGCCTACACGGGCATCGCGGCACACTTCGCCCGACGTAGCGGTTGCGGGTTGGTTTGGCACGCAGCCAACGACACGGACGTGCAGCCTGGGTTAAAAGTCGAACGAAACTTCGTGCGCCAGCGGCTCGAACGCACTCTCCTGTCGCACGGCATTCGCCATGCCGATAGGACCATAACGCAAACCGAGCAACAGGCGCGCCTGCTGCTCGAAAACTTCGGCCGCCGTCCCGACGCTGTCATTGCGAACTTCCATCCCCTTCCAGATGAAATGCGCGCACTCGATGAACCACTGCGCATCGTGTGGATCGCCAATTTCAAGCGCGCCAAGCAGCCCGAAGCTTTCTTGCGACTCGCAAACAGCCTCCGAGGGCTCGAGGGGGTTCAATTCGTGATGATTGGCGCTCCGGCCAGTGGCGAGGGCGAGGCGCAGTGGAACGACGCACTGCGGCAGCAGATTGCCTCTCTCCCCAATCTGACGCACCTGGGTCAACTGAGCCAGGCCGAGGTTAACTCTCAACTCGCTGGAGCATACGCGTTCGTCAATACCAGCGTTTACGAGGGCTTTCCGAATACTTTCATCCAGGCCTGGTTACGCGAGGTTCCCGTCGTCAGCCTCACAGTCAATCCCGACGACATCCTGGATCGTGCAGCGGTCGGCATCCACGCCCGGACCGAGCAGGGCCTGACCGACGCCGTCCGACGCCTCGTGGAGGACCGCACGCTTCACGATCAACTTGCTCGCAATGCGGGCGAGCATGCTCGTGAATTTCACTCCATGAAAAATGCGCAGCGCCTGGCGCAAGTGATCGACAGCGCGCTTGCTCCGCGTCGTGTGAGGCCATGACGACCCTGCTGTCCGTCAACAACTATTACTACTACCGCGGGGGCGCTGAGACTGTCTTTCTCGAACACAACCGGATGTTCGAACGAGAAGGCTGGCAAGTCGTGCCCTTCGCCATGCGGCATGCGCGTAATCTGCCGAGTTTATGGAGCGAGCATTTCGTCGACGAAATCGAGTTTGGTGAGGCCTACTCGTTTCGCGAAAAATTGACTAGAGTGCCCCGCGTGATCTATTCGCAGCAGGCCCGTCAGCGGCTGCGGCAACTTCTTGATGCAACGACTCCTGACCTCTGCCACGCGCACAACATCTATCACCACATATCGCCGTCAATTCTGGGGTTACTCAAGCAGCGCGACATACCGGTGGTGCTGACGCTGCACGACCTGAAGGTCGCTTGCCCCGCCTACCAGATGCTCGCAGGCGACGGCATCTGCGAGCGATGCCGCAACGGACGGCTCTACAACGTCGTGCGCCACCGCTGCATCAAGGACTCGACTGCTCTCAGCGCTGTCGTCATGGTGGAGGCCATCGTGCACCGCCTGCTTGGCTCCTACCGAAACTGCGTGGATCGTTTCGTCGTGCCGAGTCGGTTCTATGCCAGCAAGCTCGCAGAGTGGGGCATTCCGGCGGAGAAGTTTCGCCACGTCCCGAATTTCGTCGATGTCCCCCGCTACGAGCCCGAGTTCAGGCCTGGGGAACGGTTTCTCTATTTCGGTCGATTGGCGAATGAAAAGGGTTTGCACACGCTCGTCCGTGCAGCGGCGGCGGTGCGCTGCAGGCTCTCGATCGCAGGGACCGGGCCGGAACTCGAGCCGTTGCAGCGCCTGGCGGCGGAGACCGGGGCGGACGTCAAGTTTCTCGGATACCTGTCGGGCGCGAATCTCCACGATGCGGTGCGCAGTGCTCGTGCGGTCGTACTCCCCTCGGAGTGGTACGAGAACGCACCGATGAGCGTGCTCGAAGCCTACGCACTCGGCAAGCCAGTGCTCGGCGCGCGGATCGGAGGCATACCCGAACTTATCCAGGACAACGTCACGGGATTCCAGTTCGAGAGCGGTAACGAGGCGTCCCTTGTGGCGGTGCTCGAGCGTGCGGCTGCGACCTCGGACGCGCGCTTGGTCGAAATGGGTCGTGCGGGCCGGACCTGGGTCGAAGCCGAGTTCACGGCAGAGGTCTACCGGGACCGCATGCTGGCGGTCTATGGCGAACTCGGTGTCGCGGCCGCGGGTACGGCGCCGGGTGTCGGGGGAGTGGCGTGAGGGTTCTAGTGCTCGGAGTGCGTGGCATCCCGAACGTCGAAGGCGGTGTCGAAACGCACGTCGAGCAACTGTATCCGCGACTGGTGTCGCTGGGCTGTGAGGTTGAGGTGCTGGTACGTACGCCGTTCGTGCCGCGCCAGCAGACGTGCTTTGGATCGATTCGCCTGCGGCGTCTCTGGTCGCCACGGACACCCGGCCTGGAAGCGCTCGTGCACTCGGTCATTGGCGTGCTCTATGCCGGTTTCGCGCGACCAAACATCCTGCACATCCACGCCATCGGACCGGCGATCGTGACGCCCATTGCACGTCTGCTCGGATTGAAGGTTGTCGTGACGAACCATGGCCCGGACTACGACCGCGACAAGTGGGGGCCCTTCGCCCGGCGTGTCCTGCGCGTTGGTGAACGCCTCGGGATGAAGTATTCGAATGCACGCATCGTCATCTCACAAGTGATCGGAGACCTCGTCAGGGCGAACTACGGACGCGTCTCCGAGCTGATACCCAACGGCGTCACGATCCACGAGCCGAGCACCGACACGGGACACCTTGCCCGCTTCGGGCTGCTTCCCGGGCGCTTTTTCCTGCATGTTGGACGCATGGTGCCGGAGAAGCGCCAGCTGGACCTGATCGAGGCGTATCGATCGGTGCTGCCGAACGGCTGGCGACTGGCCATCGCTGGACGACTGACCGAGGATGCCTATTCAGTCTCGGTGCGGGAGGCAGCCCGTGCGAAAGGCGTGGTGCTGACAGGATTCGTGAAGGGCGCCGCGCTCGAGCAGCTCTACTCGCATGCTGGGGCGTTCGTGCTGCCGTCCTCGCACGAGGGATTGCCCATCGCGATGCTCGAGGCGCTGAGCTATGGCTTGCCCGTGCTCGCGAGCGACATCCCCGCGAATCTTGCCGTCGGTCTGGAGCCGAAGGAGTACTTTCCACTCGGTGACGTCCCGGCTCTGGCGCAAGCCCTCATGCGCTTGAGTCAGCAACCGCCAGACCCGGATGCCCGCGCGAGTCGCCGGCGCTGGGTTGCGGAGCGGTACGATTGGAATCGAATCGCCGAGCGCACCTACGCTTTGTACGAAACGACGTCTCAGGTCCGGAAATGAAGCCAACATTCATCGGTCTTGGCGGGCAGAAATGCGCCTCGTCATGGCTCTACACGGTCTTCAACGACCATCCCGATGCTTTTGTCAGCACCCCGAAAGAGCTCAACTACTTCTCGGCCGTTTATGACCGCGGGCATCAATGGTACGAGAGTCACTTCTCCGCCGCCGCCGATCGTGCCGCGGTGGGCGAGATATCTCCATCATACCTGCCGGATCGAGACGCGCCAGCGCGCGCGCACGCGTACAACCCCGAATTCAGAATCCTCGTTGCGTTGCGCGACCCGGTAGAGCGGGCCTACTCCAACCACCTGCACGACATACGGTTGGGCTATTACCAAGGCGAAGATCTATCCTTCGAGGCCGGGCTTGCCAACAATCCGATGTACGTCGAGCAGTCGAGATACGCAAAGCACCTGCGTGCCTGGCTGGAGCATTTTCCGCGGGAACGCGTGTTGATAGTGCTGCAGGAAGAAATTGCTCTCGACCCCGCGACGCAGGCCCGTCGAATCTACGAGTTTCTTGGTATCGCCAGCGATCATGAATCAAATTTCGCCCGTCGACGCGCCAACGAAAGTTACCTGCCGAGGTCCCGGAGTCGCGAACGGTTCGTTCGCGCGGCCGGGGCAATGACACGTAAGATTGGATTGGGCTGGCTCGACCGTGCATTGCGAAAGTCAGGCGTGATCTCCGCGCTACATCATCAAAATCGGGTTGACATCCGCAAGGTCGTCCCGGGGATGACCGAGGAATCCAGGAATCGACTATACGACCTTCTGGGACAGGACCCCTTGGAGCTCGCTGTCCTAATGGAACGCGAGAGTCTGCCCTGGAAGACATGGGCGCACGCGGCGGCCCTCGGGGTGGCACGGTGACGGAAGGACGGATCCGCATGATGTTCTTTCCGAGGGAAACCTTTCCCACGGATCGGGTGCGACTCACGACTCTATTCGGTCGAGAGTTGCTCGGTCGAGGCCATTCGATCGATCTCGTCATGCAGGCCGTCGACCAGTCCGTCCAGGTTGGACGGCATGACTGGTTCGGTCGCAGTGTCTGGGTTGGACCGACCGATGGCGGTCGCGGCATCGTCGGTCGGACGCGCAAGACCCTGCTCGGCATACTCCACGACCTCAAGTGGCTCTGGCGCGCGCGCGCAGACCGGTACGACAGCGTGCTCGTAAGCGATAAGTACTTGCTCGGTGCAATCGCGTGCGTCGTGGCACGAATGCGGGGGCTCAAGTTCTTCTTCTGGATGACGTATCCGTACCATCAGGCACAGGTGACTTTGAGCGAGGAGCGGCTGGCCAGAAGCCCCAGAATGGCGTTGCTGCGCGGAAAATTGACTGGCTACCTTCTTCACCGCTGGATCATTCCGCGCAGCGATCATGTCTTCGTCCAGAGCGAACGCATGGCCCATGATTTTGCCCAGGCAGGCACGGACCCAACTCGGATGACCCCGGTCATCACGGGCATCGATCTCGATGGCGTCGAATCTGGAACGCGCTTGCGTGGGAAACCAGCACAGGGGCCCCTGACGATCGGCTACCTCGGAACGCTTGTGCGCCAGAGGCGCCTGGAGATCCTCGTTGACATGCTCGACGAGATCCGCCGCCGCGGCGTCGCGGCACGTCTCCTGCTGATCGGCGACGGCGCCACGCCTGACGACCGGTTGAGCATCGAGCGCCGGGCCGACGAACTGGATCTGCGTGACCACATCGAGATCACGGGCTTCCTGCCCCGTCGCGAGGCACTCAAACTGATCCAGACCGCCGACGTCTGTGTGTCGCCGTTTCGACCTTCGCCTGCCCTCGATGTCGCCTCGCCGACCAAGCTCGTGGAGTACCTAGCCCTCGGCCTGCCGGTTGTAGCGAACTCCCACCCTGACCAGACGAGGGTGCTCCGAGAAAGCCGCGCAGGCGTAGTTGTTCCATGGGCGGCCCGTCACTTTGCCCGTGCGGTACTGTGGCTCGCGAGGCGCAGCGACGACGAGCTCGCCGAAATGGCCAGACGCGGAGAGGACTGGGTCGCCCAGAACCGCAGCTATGCCCGCATCGCCGACGATTTCGAGCGTGCCTGCCTAAGCTGCGTCCGCGTGCCGAAGCACGTCGTCAACGCGTAAGCGGGCCCACAGATAGGCGCCGGACCTCCTCTGAAAACAGCCTCTGCAGGAACTCTCGATGGCGATCGGGCAGGTCCGCATCCTCTGTCGGGTTGACCCGAACGTGCAGATACTCCTCCACGTACTTGAGGTCGTCCGCCACACCAAGGAACGCGAGCAGTCGACGCAGTAGCCCGCCGGGATCCGCTGCGATTTCCTCAAAACGCCCGATGAAAAGATTACCCGGTTGCAGCGCCTGTGACCAGTTTCTGAGTATGTTCGAATAGGTTCCGCAAGCCACCTGGTATGGGTCGCTGAAGAACTTCTCGAATTCCTCATCCGACACGTCGCTGATGCGCCTATTCCTCGCGATTAGCAGGTCCTTCTTCGCATGAGACCACGCCCTTGCGACGGGGTCACGGATCATGACCACGGCCTTCACGTCCGGCTTCAGTGTGACGACGTCCGCAATAATCTCCGGATTCATGGCGGCGTAGCTCGCCGTCGCCTCCCCACGCGCGGTGGGTCGGTACGGCTCCCGGTACTTGGCGAGCGACCGCGCCATCTTGACGGTGTAGGAAACAGGGTCATCCCTGAATCGCCTGAGATACCAGTGCAGCTGGTTCGAACGGTAGTAACGGTGATGCGGCTGTTCCAGGAGGTTGAAGAAGTAGATCTCCTTCGGGAACGACATCAATACTTGCGGGTGTCGCCACAACATCTTGCCGAGCCAGGTCGTGCCGGTCCGCTGTGGCCCCAAAATCAGGAACGTCGGAAAGTACCGCAGGTTTCGCTGGCCGACCCGCGAGACCTTCACGTGCTTCAATCGACGGAAATCCACCGCCCCATCTTGTTGCATCTACAAACTCCCCGAGGAATGGGCGATCACGCCCTCAGAATGGTCGATCCCCATCACTGGAGTCCGTAGGAAGCAGCCAATCACGTGTAGCCGTAGCGTTCGAGCGCCGGGCCCAGGCAGCGCTCGAGTTGGCCCAACTGGGCAGGCGACAACTCGCGCTCGAAAGGACGTCTTCGGGAGGTATCCAGTCGCATCCGGCCGAGTGCACGCGCGACCCTTCTCGACCATGGCATGTCGATGAAGTCGACGATTCCCCGCAGCGTCTGCTCAGGCGCACTGAGGAAGTCTTCGTACCGAACCTCCATGTACCTGTCCGGCCCGAGGGATTCGGCTGCCGAGCGATAGGAGTCCATCAACAAGCGCCAGCACAGGCCCGATAGAACCACATAGGACCGGTCCGACGCCTCCCATTCCAGACGCATGTCTTCACGCAGCGGTCCCCATGGCCAGTGCTCAGGTCCGCGGTAGCCACCCCACCAGTCCATCTGCAGCCAGGAGTTCGCAACCGCCCGGCCGTCCCGCACGACATGTACAAACTTGGCTTGCGGAAAAATTTCGGCGAAGAATCCTATGCGCGGCCACCCAGTGTACTTATGTAGGAAATGCGGTCGACCTTGCGACCGCCATCGGGACTGGAAGAAGTCCTGAAACCTTCGCCGCAACCAAGGCGTGACATCCGTCGCGAGGAGGTCGCGGCACGAATTCTCGTAGACCGGGGAAACTTCATCTCGAATCAACCGGAATGCCTCAGAAGGTGCGAAGCGAACTGTTCCTTTGCGAGTCCACGCACCTCTCGTCATCGCGAATAGCGGATTGTTGAACTTACCGGTCAGACCGAGGGATGCAAAGTTGTCGTCCACGTTTGAGACAAATCCTACGTCTTCGTGGCTGGCCAAAAGCTCATGGATAAAAGACGATCCGCATCGCCCTGTTCCGACGACAAAATCCAACCTCACTGTTGCGTCCCCGCTCCAAACAACCGCCCACCCGCTGCCGCCCAAGGCGGTGGGCTGCGCCTTCGATAAGCGATACTACAACAAGCTTGGCACCGCACAGCCACTGACGTCAGCACGACTGGGGGCTCCGTGCGGTAAGTCGCGCTCCCTGGCTGGAGCGTTCCAGACTGGCCGCGCCTATTTGACGCAGCCTGGATAATTGGCCGGACAGCGTTGCTCAGTCGCTGGATTCGTACGGATGAACGGCAGTAGGCCCGTTTCCCACATTTGCTCCGCACCGCCGTAATTCATGTTTCGAATCCAGAACATATGCGTGCAGCGGTTAGTGCCGACGCAATGCGTGTAGAGTTCCTTCGGCGTGAACATACCTTGTTTGCCGCTGAGCTCGGGTGTCTGAACCGCAAACATAGCCGGCATCTTACCGCGATGATCGACGCCACCCAATTCGCCCCGATAAATTCTCTCGCCCTTGGTTCCGTTATTCGGTGGCGGGAACGTATCCGGCCCACCCATGGTTGCACGGTTGTCGCGCAGGAACTGCACGAAATCGATGAACTGAGCCTCCGTGCTGCCCTGAATGAAGTTGTTAAAAACGATGACGTTAGTGTTCGGCCACGCACGCACCATCTCCGGAATTGCGCGCTTCAACTGAGTGACGAATGCAGTCGCCGTGTAACCCTCCTCAGCCTGACTGGTCGCGGTCTCCGCGAGGATCACCCCCTCGAAGTAAGGTTTTTCGTCATACCGAGCCGCCAGCGCCTTTGACAGGGCGATGATGCGGTCCATCACCGGTGCCTCCCACACCCTTGCGATAAACCCAGTCTTGGTCTTTGCGACGCCACCGTTGTACTCAGGATCGTTCAAAATGTAGCCGGGCACAAAGCCAGTCGGGTCAGTCGTATTGAAGTCAACCGCCAGAATCTGCAGTACCAATCGCTTGCCACAAGCGGACAGCGCGTTGTACATATCATCGACTCTCGTGAAGTCGTACGCTCCTTTTGCCTTCTCAAGGTCGGCCCATTCGAGGCGCGTCTGCAGTCCTTGCAACGCAGGCTCCTTGCAAACCTCCGGAATCCGCTTGCCAACGATTGACTCATGTGTGTCGCCCAGGAACACAAGCATGTAATGCCCCGGATGCCACTTTATGCCCTCTTGACTGTTGCTTGCAGGAGGGGTGGACTGACACTGCGCGTCGATGCACAACTGCGACGGAGGTGCCGGCACAACTGCAAATGCAGGCGAGAACACCAACGCGGCTGCGGCAAGGATTGCAAGCTTCATAGGGCAATTTCTCCTGTTTCAGGGCAGAGCGCCAACCGCTCTTGTGGATACTCGACCAAGCCACCTTATGACAGCGGCTTCGGCTGTCCGTTCCGCCCGACCTTGCCTGGTTGCCACTGTCCCGGATGCGTCGTTTAGCATCGCCGACACACCAGATTCCTTCAAGATAGCCGTTCCGACGATGCGACACGCGTCACGATCTTGCGACCTTGACATCGCCGCAAGCGGCTACCGGGACCCGCCGGACTGATATGATTACGAAATGCCGGTATCAGGGCCTCATCAGACCATCGCCGCGCCTGTGAAGGGGCAGCTGGCTTGGGCGTTGGCCTAATGGCAAGCGCACCTGTTCCAACCCCGATTTTTGTCGTGGGATACGTACACACCGGCACGACACTCTTACGTAGCGTGCTCGGCAAGCACACAGACATCTTCATGATGTTCGGGGAGTCTCATTTTTTCGAAGACTTGGTTCGAATTCGTCGCGACTTTCCGCGACTCCAAGACGAACTCGTACTACGTGACTACATCGAGTTCGTGGTGCGACTGGCAATGTCGGGCAGCAAGCGGGCCTTGAAGATTCGCGGTGGACACGGCTTGGCGGAAATCGGTTTGAGTCGCGAGCAGATCGAGGCGCTAATCGACGCGGCACGTCAATCGGTCGCAGCTTCTTCGGGTTCTGGCCACATCGCTGCCTTCCGTTCAACTATTGCGTACCTGAGCTGCGCGGCCAATGCCACGCGTTGGCTCGAGAAGACGCCGGCGCATGTTCATCGTATCGACGAGATTCTCGCGGCTCTGCCAGATGCCAGGATTATCGAACTCGTTCGGGACCCGCGAGCGGCACTCGCGTCACGGAAGGCCCGTGCAGAGGAACATTGGCGAGCGACACAAGCCGCCGCTGGCGCAATACTGAACCAGCGGATTATTTTTGATCCTGTTTTTGACAGCCATAACTGGCGCGCAGCAGTCCGAGCCGGCGCACGAGCTGCTCAGCGGCATCCGCATGCCGTCCTGCGGATCCGATACGAGGACCTTGTCGACAATCCCACCTCCTCAATCAGCGACATCTGCCAATTCGTTGGAATCGACTTCCAGCCGCAGATGCTGCAGGTGGGCTGGGTCAACTCTACGACGCAGGCAAGAGCACGGGCCGACGGGCCTGCGGGGATCGGACAAAGCGCCCTCGGGAAGTGGCGGCAGTCACTCACGCGCGGCGAAATCGCGGTCATTCAGATGTTTCTCAGAAAGGATCTGGCTTCCCTCGGGTACGAGCCCGTCTCGGTCGGATGGCGAGGCGGCCTGCAGACAGCGGCGGTGCTTTGCAGGAGCGTGCCAAGGACCATCAGGCGAATCAGTGCCCGCGGCGCGCCGGGTTTTGAACATCGCTGGCGCAGCAAGCTGCGACTAGTGCGACAGAACCTAGCTGGGCGAGCTGAAAATTGACTCGCGCACCAATATAGAATTGCGGGCAGCGTCTTTCCGACGTCGCCCGCAGCGATCACCCGGCCGACTTCGTGTCTGCCAAGCATCGCATGCGAGTAGCTGCAATTAAGCCCGCGAAGTACCAGAACGTAAATGAAAGTGACGAATGAATGATGATGTCCTTGTAGAGGTCACCGTCCGTAACCCTCCGCGCGCGCAATTCTCATGCGCGCCGCGGCGATCAGGCCCGAAAAGTACCAAAACAGATAAGGCAACGATGTCTGGATGATCAGATCCTTGTACACGGTGCTTAGCACGATGATAGCCACCACTCCCGTCCAGCCTGCCGCCAATGCGCCAACCATATCGTCGCGCCTTCGCGCAACTGCTCGTGCGTCAACATAGATCAGCCACATAAATGCATAGACCAACGCCATGCCAAGGACACCGAGTTCGAACACTACCCGCGCGAACGCCGTCGTGAGGAATGGATCGAACTTAGAAAAATACTGCCCAGTAAATCCCCGACCCAGTGCCGATTTTGAGACGTTTCCAATTCCGTACCCGAACGCAAGATGCGACGGATCCGAAGACACACTTTGCAGGGAAACAACAATTGAGTCGACTCTACCGCCTTCGTTCGCCGTCGTGCCGACGTCCCTTTTCTTCCACAGGTTTCGCTCAAGAACCTCTGGATTTCCTAGCGTCTCGGCAAGTGGTCTTCCGTATGTTCTGCCTTCAACCAGGTAGTCATACGCAGGAAAAAAGACGGCGACGAACAGCACCAGAAGTCCAGATACAACAGCTATCGATTTTGCGCGACGCCCAGGCTTGGATGCCGCCACAAAGGCAAAAAGCAGACCGATTGGCAGGAAGAATAGGCTTGCTTTCGTCTCGTTGATCGTCGTCGGAAACACTAACAGGACGAACAGCAACACGAACTGCCAGAGTTTCAGCCGCTTTCGAACATATAGTGCGGCCACTATGCAAATACAACAAATCAGGAAGATCGAAAGCGAGGACGATATCATCAGCGTGCCAAACGTGAAGTCGCCGGTGACCGCGCCGACCCCACCGCCCCCCGTCTTCACTCGCTGCTCGACGGCGAGTGGAATCTGAATGAGTGCTATGGCAAGCAGAAGCTTCAACTGCTCCTGTACCTGTCGGTCGGTATAGGCTATGACCGCTGGCAGCAGAAACAACGGGATCGCACGCAAATACGTGCGAATTCCAGCGAAGATCGGGCCCGAATCAACGCCATTGACCAGGACCCCGCAAACGATGGTGACGACCAATGCGCCAAACACGATCCAGTATTGTGGTCTCACGAACTGGAAGCGAGTCCGCGTGCCCAGCAGGATCACAACGATAGTCGCCGCGACCCCGAACATTTCCGGCAGGTACTGCGCGATGCCCGGCAGGAAAGCCCATCGCCCCCAGTAATCTCCCTTCACGAAGAATTCGATCGTCGTTACAACGACGAGCATTGCCAGTGTCAAATTCTGCATCGACTACTCACGGTCTTCACTCGTCACGAGAGACCGCCTCCTTCCGACGGAGTAACCCGAGCCGACGGAAGATCTCCGCCTCCCTGCCGCTAAGCACACCCGCGAGAATCGAGCGGTCTCCGTCGGATATAGCGGGCCCGCGCAAGTGGATTAGCGAAGCAAGCGCGACGACCACTACGCCGATGCACAGGTTGACCAGTGGTGCACCGCCGGTAACCACGCTGATCGCCCGGCAGATCATCACGACGGCACCCCAAAGCAGGCCGCTCACCAGTAGCGCGGCACCCGCATTGGTCCAGCGTGCCCGGTGTCGCACGTGCCACCAGATGAAGGCGTTCTTCATTGCCTGAGCGGTCCCACTCGCGATGGCGGCGCCATACACGCCAGCGATCGGCAGCAGCGCCAGCAATGCAATCACGTTGTAGAAGCCGAAAACCTTGCTTATGAGGAGTACACCTGGCTTCTCCTCGTACTGGACGACCAACGTGACCGGAGTCCCTACCAGGTTTAGCGTTGCGAAGCCGGCGATGACGGGCAACATCCAGGAGTCCTCGACGAACTTGCCACCGAATACCACCTGCACGATTTCCGTGTGATAAGCGGTCACGAACGCGAGGATCGGCCATTGCAGGGCCAGGTTGAGGTTAACCAGCAGCGAGAAGTACAGGGGCAGCTTACGGTCCGCCTCGGCGGCAGGTACCGCGAAGAACAGCGGCTGCACCACGTTTTCGAATAGATTGACTGGTAGCAGGTGCCTCGCCATCTCGTTGAGGCGGGTATAAAACGAATAGATGCCGACGGACACGGGATCGATGATCGCCGCGATGAAGAAGTTGTCCGTCTTTGACGTCAGCATCAACGTCCCGGCATCGTTGAAATTGTTGAACACTCCATAGCGCAGCAACCGGCGGCGTTCCTCCTGATCGGGCCGGTAACCCGCAGCTGCAGCTTTGCCGGCGCAGTGCCTGCGATAGGCGCGAAACATGAAGGTGTAGGCGACGGCAAAGGCAACAGTCTCCGCAAGAATGACGTTGTCGACCGTCATGGCATGGCGCCACGCCAGCAGCCCGTACGCGATCAACTTGACCACCGACAACACCGCCAGCGACCCCACGCTGTAGCGATGCAGCATGTTCCCCGCCAGCGAGATCTGCAGGATACGCGCCTGGAAATACAGCAGCACCAGCAGGCAAAAGATTGCGAACTCGGCCCGGTAAGGTTGCAGCTTGAACACCGGCGCCGCGTAGTTCCAGCCGAGCAGGATCACGCTGAGCAGGATGACGTTGGTGCCGAAGCGCGCCGATGCCACGAATCGGACCAGCCATGCGGCGGCGCTTCGATTGCCGGCCCTGAGGTATTCCGGCTGATAGCGCCGCAGCGTTTGCTCCAGCCCGAGCGAGGCAAACGTGCTGATGACCGGGATGAA
>Ga0209254_10002803_pt1 | contig 15910 bp, 12 predicted proteins | sample FrelakmetDIP11DI_FD_187148 | JGI IMG/M metagenome (GOLD analysis project Ga0209254, IMG submission 187148) | Freshwater lake sediment microbial communities from the University of Notre Dame, USA, for methane emissions studies - DIP11 DI (SPAdes)... | ecosystem: Environmental > Aquatic >... | reverse complement strand
CTCCGAGTGCTTGGCCGAATATGCCTTGCCGCCCGACGGGACGCGGCACCAGCATTACAGTCCTGCGGGCGCGCCGAAGCCGCGGCATCAGCCCCAGAACCGCCGCCGTGACGCGAAGCTGGCCGGCCACCGGATCGAGGTCGTAGATGAGCCAGACGCGCGCGCGGGCGCCTGGCTTGACCGAGAACCGCGGCATGACGGTTGACCCCGGAACGCTCGTGCGCACCCAGCCCACCTGCGCGTCCATGGACCGGTTGGTGATCGTCACTTCGCGGGCCAGCCGTGCGCGCGCCGCCGACGGGCAGTAAAACCGCTCCTGCACCGTGAAGCCGCGGGCGCCCCAGGCGGCAACCACCGTCGGCACGGCCGCGTCCGGCTGCCACGACACGGTGAGCGCGTTCAGCAGCGGGCTCAGATCGTTGGTCGCCGTGACCAGGTGCACGGCGGACGGCTCCAGGCCGAAACGCGGGTGCATCGTCAGCGCGTCGCGCTTCTTGCGCAACCGGTCGGGGTCCATGACGAGCAGGCCCAGCGGCGTGCCCTCGCCCCGGGAGGCGTGCTGCACGGCGGCCTGGATGAGGCCGTTGCCGAGGAGGTAGTAGTTCACGCCGGCCAGCCGCGTGCGCGCGTCCGCATGCCCCTGCCCGGGATCGTCGTCGTAGACGTGTTCCGCGACGTCCACCATGGTCAGAGCCTCGGCAGCGTCAGGCCGCCGCCGACGTCGACAACAAGGCCCGTCGAGTAATCGAACTCTCCGCGCGCGAGAGCCGCGACGGCGCGGGCGACGTCGCCGGGTTCGCCCCAGCGGCGCTGCGGGACGAGGCCGCCGGCGATCTCGGTATCGTAGCGCTCGTGGACGGGTGCCGTCATGTCCGTGCGGATGATTCCCGGGCGGACCTCGAAGACGGGGATGCCTTCGCTCGCCAGGCGGTCCGCGAAGATCCGGGCGGCCATGCTCAGGCCGGCCTTCGACATGCAGTACTCCGCGCGCGACGGCGACGACGCGATGGCCGAGACGGACCCGATGAAGACCATACGCGGCGTGCAGCCGGCGACCGCCGGGCGCCGGTCCAGCATGTAGCGCGCGGCGCGCTGCGCCAGAAAGAAGGCGCCGCGGAGGTTGGTGCCCATCACCCGGTCGTAGCTCGCGGGCGTCGTGTCGAGGACGTCGAGGCGCCGCTCGGGCGCCACGCCCGCGTTGCTCACGAAGAGGTCGAGCCGGCCCCAGATCGTGTCGAGCCTCCTGATGATGTCTGCGTGGGCGTCCAGATCCGACACATCGCTCTCGATGGCCAGCCACCGCCGGCCGCGCGCCGCGACGAGCGCGCCGACCTCGTCGAGCGCGCCGGAGCGGGCCGCGGCGCCGGGCGCGCGGGCCGTGGCGGCGATGTCGAACCCCTCGGCGGCCAGGGCGAGGGCGATCGCCTGGCCGATGCCGCGGCTGGCGCCGGTAATGAGGGCAACGGGGGAGTCGCTCACGTTTTCACTCCTGCGTCAGTCGAACACCGTGCCGTCTCTGTACGCCTTCCACGCCGTCTCGAACCAGGCGTCGCCGACGGGAATCGGTCTGATCGTCACCCACTCCGTACGGGGCGTCAGATCGTGTTTCACCGAGACCTCGAGGATGCGGCCATCGACGAATGCGTCGGGAGGATTCAAGCCCCACGCGCCCGCACCGTCGACGACGAGGAATGACCCGCGGCTCAGGCCACCGCGTTCGAGGTACTCGGTGATCGCCGTCAGATACACCGCGTGGGCCAGCGCGAGATCGCGGTTGCGGAACGCGTCCGGCAGTTCGCCCGGGCCGGAGACCCATGCGCGCGCGTCCAGGCCGCGGCACATGCGCCATGCGTCGTCGCGCGCCTCGCGCGCCATGTCGAGGCGCCGGATGTGCGCGCCGGCCCGTGACGTACGCGACTGGATCTCGCGCCGCACGTCATCCACGCTCTGTCGCTCGCCGGACTGCGTGTGCTGGAAGGCGTGCGCCAGGCCGAGGAAGGCGGCGACTTGATCGGCAGCGGCTCGCGTGAACGCTTCGGCCGCCAGCGGATCAGCACGCCGGCGGTTTGCGATGCGCATCGCGGCTCTCAGCGCGCCCACCTGGCCGGCGTTCAGCGACGCGCCGCCAGGACGCCTGACGCCGTGCGAACCGTTCACCTCGCCGACGGGAAACAGCCCTCCGATGCTCGACTCCCACCAGAGGTCTCCAGCGAGCCCACCGTTGTTGTGCTGGGCGCAGACCGCTATCTCGAGGGGGTCGCGCCGCAAATCGACGCCGTTCGACAGGTAGAAATCGAGCGCGGGCTGGTTCATCCGGGCGAGGCGCTCAACCGGCGTGCCGCCTGTCGCGCCGCATTTCTCCAGATACTCGCGCGGTTCGTCGTGGAGGACGCCGAGGGAGAACGGGCCGAGGCGCGCGCCGCCATCGGGGTTCTGCGTGAAGTCCAGGAAGACGCGCCGGCCACGTTCGATGCGCTCACGGTGGACCAGCATGTCGATGAGCGAGGAGCCGTGCTCACGCACCCGGCGCGGATCGAACGGCCACTGGTAGCCCTTCCGGAAGACTGCGGCCGTCAGCGTGCCGAGATCGGGGAACTCGTCGTTCAGGAACTCGCGCGCGTCACTGCCATCGGCGGAGGTAGACACGTAGCGCGGCACCACCTGCTGATACGACCCGGACACGTTCCAGCGCACCGCGGTCGAGGCGAGGCCGTATTGCGATTCGGTGAGGTTCTGGGCGATGGCGCCGGCCCGAAGGGCCACGCCAATCGAGCCCGTCTGCTCGGACGGATAGACCGAGTCGGCGTACATGCCCCCCGGCCCGCCGGTGCCGAGAACGACGTTGACAGCGCCAAAGAGCGCGAACCGTCGCTCGCCAACGGCGCATCCAGCGAGATCGAGCGCCAGCACGCCGATGACACGCGTCCGGTCCCCGTCGTCGGCGGTCAGCAGTGAGACGACCTGCCAGGGTTCGAACAGCGGCACCCGCCGGGCGACGATCTCTTTCGAGAGCGCGGCCACCATCTGCTGCGAGGTGCGGGGCCCCGCCGACGTGGCCCGCCCGCGCTCGTCGTGGTCGGTGCGGTAACCCGGAAACCCGCCGTAGCGATCGTGGGGAAACGGCACGCCAAGCTGCACGAGACGGTAGAACGCCTGCGCCGAGTGCCTGGCTTCGCACAGCGCGATGTCGCCGTGCATGCTGCCGCCGGCGAAGAGGTCTTCGGCCAGCAGGCGGGCCGAATCCGGCACCCGGCCGTCGAGGGCGAGCTTGTAATAGGTCTGCTTGTCCGATCCTGCGTGGGCGGATGTGCCGCCGCCCCAGCTTTCGGTGACGATGGCGATGTCGTGCTGGCCGAAGTCGCCGAGCCAGACCGCCGCCGCGAGCGCCGCGGCGCCCGACCCCACGACGAGCGTGTTCACGCTGTACACGGGCATCTGCACGCCGGCGATCGTCAGGCGGTCCTCGGTCACGGCGCGCTCCCGGCTGCCCTCGCCGCGCTGCGGTGCAGGGACGAGTAGAGGGGGTGATCGCGCACGGCGCAGCCCGCGGTGCTGCCCATGCGCATGAGTTCGGTGCATCGCGAGCACGCGATGCAGCACTTCACCGGATCGAGTTCGCCTCGCGTCATCAGGTCGGCGGGGGCGTCGGGGTAGGCGAACATGCCCCGCCCGAGGCCCGCGAACCGCGCGCCGCCGGCGTGCAACACGCCCGCCGCCACCTGAGGCCAGAACTGCCGCAGCCACGAGAGGCCGGTCGCGACGACGGGAACGGCCGGCACCTCGGCCTGAATCGCGGCTGCGAGGCCGAGCAGCCGCGACACACCCGCGAGCGGGTGCTCGGGAGGGGGCGGCGTGCCCGTCACGGGGCGGTCAAACGGCCGGTTGATGTGCGGGCCATGAGCCGGGATGCCCGCCGTGATGTTCAGCAGCGTGCAACCGGCGTCGGCCAGCCTCCGCGCAAGCCGTATCGGTTCGTCGAGATCGACGCCGGCGCTGCCGTCCGGCGGCGCGCCGAAACCGTAAGGGAACGGCATGCCGTCGGTGGCGTTGAACCTGACGGCCACGTCCACGTCGGGCACCTCGGCACGGACCGCCGAGACGATGTCCAGGAGCAGCCGCGCCCGGTGCTCGAACGGCCCGCCGTAGCGGCTGTTCGTGCGGGTGCGCGCCCCCAGCAGTTCGTGGAGCAGGTAGCCGTGGCACGCCTTGATGTCCACCCCGTCGAAGCCGGCGCGGGCCGCGAGGCGAGCCGCCTCGACGAAGGTGGCGCGAAGGCCGTCGAGTTGATCATCGGTCCACACCGGCAGCACGTCGCGATCGAGGTGCGGATTGGCACAGGCCGCGCGGCGTTCGCCGGTGGAGGCCGTCCGGCTGAAGCGGCCCGAGTGCGTGAGCTGCAGCACGAGGTACGGCTCGTGCTCCGGCCCGAATCGCCGCCGCGCGGCCTGGCGGGTGACCTCAACCAGGCTGCTGAATGCCGGCTCGGTCGCCGCCGTGATGAACAGTTGCCTCGGATTCGCGCGGCCGTCCGCCGCGACGCTCGTCGCCTCGAACCAGATCAAGCCCGCGCCGCCCCCGCCGAATCGCTCGTAGCGGCGCACCGTGAGGTCGGCCGGCGCACCCTCTGGTGTGCCGTCGCAGCCTTCCATCGGCTGGGCCGCGATCCTGTTCGGCACGCGATGCCCGCCGACGACCGTCTCTTCGAGCAGGACCCTGATGTCGTCGTCGAAGGGCAGGGTGACGCCAATCGACTCGGCCTTGCCGCGGAGGGCTTCGGCCGTCTTGAAGGTGAATCGGTCGGCGAGCGGCTGCGTGTTCAGGATGACACCTCGCGCGTCCCCGGGACCGACCCGGCAAGCTCGCGCACGGCGGCCAGGTCGGCGGCGATACGCGCCTCGCAAACCGCCGGCCAGTCAGTACGGTCGATCGGGCGGCACGCCGGCCTGGACTGGGTGGCCTCAGCGAGTTGGAGCATCGCGCGCAGTTCGGCGCCCGTCATGTCCGGGAAGCGCGCCAGAAAGCCCTCGTCGTGAATTGGCAGCAGGAAGCTGCCGCCGTGATCCTCCACGGAGAGATGCACGGGCCGGTCCAGCGCGTCGAGCCGGTGGATGATGGCGGTGAGATCGACGATGCCGTCGCCTGCCGCCACGGGGAATGTGACGAGTCCCTCCGGCGTGGCGAGGACGCCGCCGTCCTTTACGTGCGTGCTCACGACCCACGGCAGCAGGCGCTCGGCCGCCAGCACCGGGTGTTCGATCATCGTCATCACGTTCATCGTATCGAGGCAGATGCCCAGCCAGTCGCCTGGCTCCGCGTCGCACATGTCGAACAGACGGAGCAGCTCGAAAGAGCTGAACTCGAAGTGCGTCTCGATCGCGAGGCAGACACCGTGGTCGCACAGCATCGTCCGCTGGGACCGGAGCGCTTCGGCCGTGTCGCGGAGCAGCAGGTCGGTCGACGGGTTGCGGGCGTCCCAGCGCATCAGCCCGCCCGAGCACGAGCGGACGATGGTGGCGCCGAGGGCGGCGGCCTGCTGGGCAGCCAGCCGGTTGATCGCGGCGAGGTCTTTCCGCGCCCAGGACGTCATGTCGCGGGGAATGTGCTGCGCGCCGCCCCACTCGAGATAGAGGCCGTGGCCGCAGGCGACATCTCGGACCGCGGCCAGCGCATGCGCATCCATCCGGTCCTGCCACGTCGAAGTCAGCCCCGAGAACGCCACGCCGTCTGCGCCGCGGGCGGCCGCCCACTCGAGTGTCTGAATCGGCGACAGATCGAGCGGGAACAGGCCGTAGTTGTCCAGTCCGACACGCCTGCGCCGCGCGGGCGCCTCGCCGTTCATCGGACCGTCACCATCGCCCAGAGCAGCAGGATGACCACGCCGACCAGCGCCCAGGTGCCGAAGAAGCCGATGTAATCGCTGCGGGCGGGCTTGAGGATCTCCCAGTTCCGGCCGCGGAACACCTTGTCCGCGTCGAACTGCCGCGGGTGTGCGCGGGCGGCCTCGAGGGCGGCGAGCTCGCCCTCGCGCGTCGGCTGCACCGGCGTGTGCATCTTGGCGAAGAACCGGTCGAGCGCTTCCGGCGGCTCCGGGCGCGTGACCCATGAGAACACCACGAGCGCGAGGAACGGAAAGAGGGCGTCGAAATAGAACCGCGCGGCCACCAGTTGCGGCTTGGTCCACGGCGTGAAGTCGACGCCGAACCAGCTCATCACCCACAGCTCGGCGTGGAAGCGGCCGCGGCCTTCCTTGCGCGAATCCGGGTCGCCCGGATCCACGGGCACGACCCTCTCGAAGAAGACGCCGGTGGGCGGCACGGTCTGCGAGCGGGTGACCGGTTCGCCGGCGCGCGCGGCCCGGCCAGCCGCCACGTCATCGTGCGTGGCGGGCGCGCTGGAGGAGACCTGCCGCGGCGCGGTTTCCAGGAGCCACGCCGGGTGGCGGCGCGCGGCGTCGATGCTCTGAAAGGCCGTCGGGATGGCGGCGTAGAGGAGGACGCAGATGGCCACCTGCCAGATGACCGCCCACTTCGTGACCCGGCGCCACACGAAGCCGAGCCATATCGATGCGCCGAAGATCGCCGGCACCGAGATGATGTATTGGAAAAGCTCCAGCAGGTTCCCGGCCGTCATCGCGACCAGGATGGCGCCCGCCAGCGTCACGGCGATGACCACGCGGCCGATCATGAGGTAGTGCCGGTCGCTTTTGCCCGGGACCAGCGGCCTGTAGAGGTTCCGGATGAACAGCGCCGCGTGCGAGACGGCGGACGCATCGAGCGTGGACATGTTCGCGGCGAGCACGCCCACGAGCATCAGGCCGATGGCCCCGGGCGGCAGCAGGTCGCGGGTCATGACGCCCCAGATGAGATCGGGGTCGTGCAGCCTGCCGGCGTAGAGCCCGATGGCGATGAGCCCGGCGAGCGCCCAGAAGAGCATCAGGACGCGCTTCATGAACATGCCGCCGATCATGCCGATGCGCGCGGTGAACTCGTTCGTCGCGGACCCGGCGGTCTGCATGCCCGACACGACGGCGACGATGGAGACGAGGTTCGCGAGGACCATCGCGAGCACGGTGTACCAGGCATATTCGCTGAGGGAGGCGGACCCGAACAGCTCGAACATGTGCGCCGGCACGACGGCGTGCAGCCCCTCGAACCCGCCCAGCTTCGCCAGGCCGACCGGGACGAGGATCACCGAGAAGATGATGATGAGCACCCCCTGGATGCCGTCCGTGATGGCCGCCGCGCGGAACCCGCCCATCATCGTGTAGGCGCCCACGACGATCGCGTAGATCAGGAAGAACCAGACCGGGTTGACGTGCGAGACGAAGGAACGCAGCTCGCCGCGCTGCTGCTTCTGCCGAAGCACGTCCCATCGCGCTTCCTGCGCAGGCGTGAGGCCGGCGGATCGGACGCTCTCGAGTTGCCGGTACTCCTCGAACTGCTCGATGCTCGCGCGCTCGGCCGGCGTGCATTGCTCGATGGCCTTCGGCGTCATCGCCACCATGGTCTTGCCCGCGACCAGCATGCCGATGCCGCCGCCGATGAACGCGGAGAGCGCGAGCGTGAACACGGCGTACGCGGCGGCGAGGAACGGGCTGCCGAAGCGCTCGGCGTAATAGTCGCCGATGGTCGTCAGGCGGACCCTGCGGAAGAACATCGTGCTGATCCAGTAGAACGGCGTCAGAAACAGCACGAGCGACTGGATCCACATGCCGCCGATGCCCTGGCGGTAGACCTCACGCGACACCGCAACCGCCTGGTCGGCGTTGGTCGAGCAGCCGAAGTTCAGGAAGAACTGGTAGAGCTTGCCCAGCTTCCGGCCGGCCAGGAAGAAGTCGTCCAAGCCCTCGGTTGCCCGGCCGACTTTCAGCCCAATCCAGATCATCGCCCCGAGGTAGATGGCGATAATCGCGAGGTCGATGACGTGGAGGCCCCAGAGCTGCATGGCTGGCGCGAAACGCGCGGGCGGGGTCAGACCCGGGTCTGACCCCGCCCGCGGCAGCTAGACAAGCGGCGTCGTGCCCGGGACGGACACGGGGTGGACCGGGTTCGGGCCGAGCTCGTACTTCGCGGGCGACAGGTCGAGCGTCGACGTGTTCATCGCCCAATCCCACGAGATCGCGCGGCCCGTGTAGGCGCTCATGCGGCCCATGATGGCGCACAGCGTGCTCTCGGCGACCTGCCGGCCCTCGTTGAGCGGCGCCCCCTTGCGGATCGAGGCGATCAGGTCGATGTGCTCCTGGACGTAGGGATTGACCTCCTCCGCCTCGAACGTCCACGGGGCCGCGCCGGTAATCCTCGTGGCGCTCGACGTGCTCCACGCCACGCCCTTCGTGCCGACGATCCGCTCCTCGACGCGGTCGTTGCAGCCCTTCGTCTGCCGGCACATGCTCGTCACGCGGACGCCGTTCGGGTACTCGAACTCGACCGCGAAGTGGTCGAAGATGTTCCCGTACTCCGGCGCGACGCGCACCTGCCGCCCGCCCATGCCCATCACGTTCTTCGGCATCGCGCCCATCGCCCAGTTGGCGACGTCGATGTTGTGCACGTGCTGTTCGACGATGTGGTCGCCCGAGGTCCAGGTGAAGTAGAGCCAGTTGCGGCACTGCCACTCAATCTCGGACATGTTGGGCTCGCGCTGCTTCACCCACAGGTCGCCCTGGTTCCAGTAGACCTGGGCGGCGACGATCTCGCCGATCTGCCCGTCCTGGATCCGCTTCATCATCTCGAGATACCGCTGCTGGTGCCGACGCTGCGTGCCGGCGACCAGCGCGAGCTTCTTCTTGGCGGCCAGGTCGGCGGTGGCGAGGATCGAGCGGATGCCGACCGGGTCGACCGCCACCGGCTTCTCCATGAACACGTGCTTGCCGGCCTCGACGGCGGCCTTCACGTGGATCGGCCGGAACCCCGGGGGCGCCGCGGTCACGATGAGGTTCACGCCCGGCACCGACAGCACGCCCTTGTAGTTGTCGAAGCCCGAGAAGCGGTTGCCGGCGGGCACCTTCACGCGGTTCGGGAACTCCTTCGTCAGCCTGGCCAGGCAACTCTCCACGCGGTCGGGCGCCAGGTCGCCGAGGGCGACGATTTCCACCGCGGGATCGGCCTTCAGGCAGTCGATGGCCGCGCCCGTGCCGCGCCCGCCGCACCCGATGACGCCCACCTTGAAGGCGTCCGACCCCTGGGCGAACACGTTGAAGCTGGCGGGAAACGATGCCGCGATCGAGGCCGCGGCCGCGGTCCTGACGAAGTTGCGACGGGTCACTGACGTCTCGTGCTGGTTGCTCATCTCGCTCCCCCTAGAACTGATCGCACGCGCGATACGCGTCGATGACGGCGCGTTCGCCTTCCTTGCCCGGTTTGCTCTGACCGTGCTCCATGCAGAGGACGCCCTGGTAGCCGCGGCCGTGGATGTACTTGAACACGTTGCTGTAGTTGATCTCTCCGCTGGTCGGCTCCTTCCGCCCGGGATTGTCGCCGAGGTGAAACGCGGCGATCTCGTCCCAGCCGGCCTCGATGTTCGGGATGAGATTCCCCTCGGTGATCTGCTGGTGATAAACGTCGTTCACGATCTTGCACGACGGGCTGTTGACCGACTTGCAGATCTGGTACGCCTGCGGAATCCGCGTGAGGAAGAGGCCGGGGTGGTTCTTGGGATTGAGCGGTTCCAGCACGACGACGAGGCCGGCCGGCTGGCACAGGTCCATGCACGCCCGCAGGTTCTCGACGACGTTGGCCGTCTGGTACTCCCAGGCCAGGCTTTCGTCGAAACGCCCTGGCACCACGAGCGCCTGGCTGACGCCGGTCCGCTTCATCGTCTCGATGCCGTCGCGCATCTTCTGGAGCAGCGCGGCCCGGACGTCCTTGTCCCGCATGACGAAGTTCTTGTTATTGAAGTCGGCGAGCAGGACGAAGGGCCCGAGCTTCATGTTCCGCTTTCGGATTTCGCGGACGATGAGATCCTGGTCGGCCGGCGGGCGGCCCATGAGGCCGTTGTCGAACATCGCCGTGAAGCCCTCGTCGGCGGCGAACTGGACCTGGGCCGCGAGGTCGGTGCCGGCGTGGGCCTTGAACTGGCCGAGGCTCGGGGCGTAGTTGAGTCGGAAACGCCCGGCGCCGGCCGGCGTCGACGGCTGCTGGCGCGTGGCCGCCCGGGCCTCGCCAGTGATGCGGGTGGCGGCGAGCGCGGCCGCCGAGGCCAGACTCGCGCTGATGAAGTCTCTGCGCTTCAACGGATGCGACCTCCTGCCGGGACCGGTGGGGTGGGCCGGATAGGGCAGCAGTCTATCACCGACGAGCAGCAGAGAGGATCAGGGCGGACCCGCACCCGGGGCTACGGAGCGACGATGCGCAATTTCGGAAAGTACGTGCGGTAGCGCTTCGGGTCCCGCGTGAGGAGCGTAAGTCCCTCGATTGCGGCGTGCGCACCGATATAGAAGTCCGGCAACGGCGAGCGACGTGCGCCGCCGCGGCGGCGGTACGTGACGAAGCACTGGCCGGCAAGAAATGCCGCCTCCCAGGGGAGCGGGCGGCGCTCGTAGCAGTCGCGCGGAAGCGCGTCGTCCAGGTCCTCGATTCGCGCGAACCTCGCGGCCACTTCGGCGTAGACAATGGGGTTGATCACCAGCGGAGACGCGTCGGCTGCGCGCGCGAGCGAGGCCGCCGACCAGTCGAGCCACTCCTCGTCTTCGGTGACGACGTCGAGCAGGACATTGCTGTCGACGAGCGTTGCCGGCACCTCATTCGCCCCGCGTGAGCGCCAGGATCTGGTCGGTCGAGAGCCTGGGGCCGGCCGCGCGACGCCCGGCGGCACGGAGGTGCGCCACGAGGGCGTCTCCGCGTCCCTGCTCGCCCGCGCGCCGGATGCGGACGCTGTCGCCGACGACGTCGAAGACGACGCGGGTGCCGGGCATCAACCCCAGTTGGTTCCGGATGTCCTGGGGGATGGTCACCTGGCCCTTGGTGGTGAGGGTCACGGTATTACTCCTACCAGTAAGAGTAATACCGCCTCTGCCGGCCGTCAACCTGGTCCGGACGCGCCGGCGCTCCGGCTAACCGAAGACCCGGCTGGACACCTGGTATGCGAGGTAGGCGACGGTGGCCGTCAGCACGCTGCCCCAGGCCAGGTCGACGACGGTGACCAGCACGGGCCAGTCGCGCATGGTGGCCTGATTGGTGAGGTCGTAGGTGGCGTAGGCGATGAAGCCGAAGGCCGCGCCGTAGGCCAGGGCTCGCGCCCCGCTGCCGACCTCGATCGCCGGCTTGACGGCGAAGAACACGATCCCGCCGATGTAGACCAGGTAGAAGAGGACGGCCGCGCCCCAGTTCACCTCCGCGCTCAGCAGGTGCCCGATGTGCTGCCGGTAGAAGTGCTTCGCGACCACTCCCAGCCAGACCAGGTCGATGGCGAAGAAGATCACGAGCGTGATGGCATACGTGCCGATCGCTCGGCCGACGGTGAGGCTGGACGTGATTTCTGCCGGCATGGCGTCACCCGTTTCGTGTCCGAGGAGGTTCCGTCCGGGGCAGGCTGCCCCCGCGCGGCGCCCCGGCGCAGACAGTATATCGACGCGGGTTCCCGGGCGGAGGATTCACCATTCTGGGTTAGGATCGCCGTGCGGTCCGCCCCCTTGGAGACGTCCCGTGGCCAACCGACAGACGCCCATCGACGCCGACGCCGTCACCCGCGCCCTCGACGCCTCCGGCATCCGGAGCGTTTCGCAGTTGTCGATACGTGAAATCAAGAAACTGATCGATACGGTGGAGGGTGCGACGGGGCAGCGGTATATCCGGATGGAGATGGGCATCCCCGGCCTGCCGCCCCACCCGATCGCCGTCAACGCGCAGATTGAGGCCCTGAAGCGCGGCGTTGCGGCCGTCTACCCCGACATCCAGGGCATCCCGCCGGTCAAGCGCGAGATTGCCCGCTTCGTGAAGAACTTCCTTGGCGTCGAGGTGGACCCGGAGCACTGCCTGCCGACGGTGGGCTCGATGATGGGGGCGATGGCCTGCTTCCTGACCATCAACCGGATGTACGCCGATCGCGAGGGCACGCTGTTCATCGATCCGGGTTTCCCGGTGCAGAAGCTGCAATGCCGCGTCCTCGGGCACGACTTCATGAGCTTCGATGTCTACGATTACCGGGGCCCGCGGCTTCAGGACAAGCTGCGCAGCTACCTCGACACCGGCAAGGTGTCGTCGATCCTCTATTCGAACCCGAACAATCCCGCCTGGATCTGTCTCACCGAAACGGAGCTCGGGACCATCGCGCGCCTGGCCGACGAATACGGCGCCGTGGTCATCGAGGACCTCGCCTACTTCGGGATGGACTTCCGGAGCGACTACTCGCGCCCCGGCGTACCGCCCTTCCAGCCCTCGGTGGCACACCACACGGACCGGTTCGTGCTGCTCATTTCCAGTTCCAAGGTGTTCAGCTACGCGGGCGAGCGGATCGGCATGCTCGTGGTCTCGGACGCGATCTGGAATACGCGCGCGCCCGATCTGAAGCGGTACTACCCCTCGGATTCGCTCGGCTACGCGATGGTGTTCGGCGCGATCTACGCCCTGTCGTCGGGGACGTCGCACTCGGCGCAGTATGCCCTCGCGGCCGTGCTCAAGGCCGTGAACGACGGCGAACTCAATTTCGTGGACGGCGTGCGCGAGTACGGCGAGAAGGCGCACGTCATGAAGCGGCTCTTCACGGACAACGGCTTCCACATCGTCTACGACATGGACCTGGACGCGCCGATTGCCGACGGTTTCTACTTCACCTTCTCCTACCCGGGCCTGACGGGCGAAGCCCTGCTGCGAGAGCTGCTGTACTACGGGATCAGCGCCATCGCGCTGGGCACCACCGGCAGCGAGCGCACGGAAGGCCTGCGCGCCTGCACGTCGCTCATCCAGCGGTCGGAGTTTCCCACGCTGAACGAGCGGCTCGCGTGGTTCCACCGCGACCACCAGGTGGCGCCGGGCGCGTAGCCCGTCGGCGGCGATCGGCGGCGCCCCGCCTACGCCCGTCCGAGGAAACGGTCCGTCATCGCGGCTTCGATGGCGGGGCGGTTCGCGAACAGCACCCAGGCGTCCTCGCTGCTCCCCTCCACCGCCGAGCCGGGCCCGCCGAGCCGGGTGGCCCAGTCGAAGCGCTGCGCGGGCGAGGGATGGCTGTCGTATGGTGACGCGGGCGCCGCAAGCGCCAGCGCGACGGCCTCCTGGATGTCGGACTCCGGCGGCGGCTGTGCAGGGCGATAGGCGTAGAGGTCGGGGATGTCGTCCTGCCTGCCGGCGAAATCGGTCAGCGTGGCGCCGACCTGCGCATCGAATCGGACCGACCGCTCGATGACATGCCGCAGGCCGTCGATGAAAGCTTGCGACCCGTACGCCGCGACGGCCCAGCGGTCCGCCATGACCTCCTGCAGCCGCGACGCGCCCTGCGAGACGCGCTGGAAGAGGCTGCCGAAGGCCAGCAGGAACAGCCATGCGGGATTCAGCCAGTTCGCCGCGCCAGACCCGGCGAGGCCGCCGGCCATCCGGAAGATGGAGCGGCGGACGGCGAGTGAAAAGCGGCCGCCGGCGGTGTCCTTGTTGACGAAGTGGCCGTACTCGTGGGCGAGGACGGCCTCGAACGGCCTGAGCCGGAACCCCTCCAGCACGCCTACGCCGATGAGCAGGCAGCGTTCGGCGCGGCCCTGCAGTCGCTGCAGCAAGCCTCCGCGCTCCATCACGGCGAACTCCGTTCCGGGGAGCAGGTACACGGAATCGACCGGTCGCGTGCCGATCTCTCCTGCGACAGCGGCAAGCAGCGCCTGCAGCCGCGGGTGCTGATCCATCTCCGCCCGGAGGCCGGGTTCCTCGTCCCTGCCCAGCACGACGAGGCTCTTGAGGATTGCCCAGCAGGTGGCCACCACGCCGACGAACAGGGCGAAGATCAGATTGAGCGGGACGTGGCCCAGCGACAGCAGGCCCAGGATCACTCCGCCGCCCGTGAGGAGCACGACGACGAGGAGCAGGGGCAGGGAGAGGAAGTACGCCATGCCGGCCACGCCGATCACGAAGGCGTAGATGCGCCGGAGCGCGCCGCCTTGCCGGGTCGTGCCGGTGCCCGCTTGGGTGCCGGCGATTCGCTGCGCCTCTGCCAGCGTCGCCCGGCTGAGGGCGGCTCCGGCCGCCAGCAGCGCCAGCGCCAGCACCAGCCAGACCGCAACGCCGAAGGCCGACCAGACGGCGGCCGTCAACCAGAGTGGCCAGGCTTCGTGGAAGGATCCGCGCAGGCGGGCGTACTCTTCGTCGGCCAGGCCTCTCCGGCGTGCGCGCCACAGATCGAGATCGGCGCGCAGAAACTCCCCCTGGACCGCGTGCGCCACGGCTGCGAGTAACACGGTTTGGAGTTCATCGGGCGCCAGACGCTCGAGGTTAGTGGCGCCGGCGATGGCCGTCGCGATCGAGGCGGTGGCAAATGCCACGGGCGTGCACATCTGCTGCACGGAGAGATCGTCGCCCGACGATCGGATGAGGTTGTCGCACATCGACGCCGCGGCCTTCTTGTCCTCATCGCTCGGCGGCGCCTCGCCGGGCGTCGTGACGAGCGCCTGCGCCAGCGTGGCCTGGTTCAGCGGCGAGGGATCAGCCATGACCGCTTCACGGCACAGCGCGATAGCCTCCGCCCGCATGCCGGTTGCCATCTTCTCGCCGCAGAGTCGGCGAGTCGCGTGCGTGAATGCGGGGTGCTTCGCCCGGACGCGCGAGTACAGCTCGATCGCCGCCGCATGGTCGCCCCGCGCGCGGGCCGCGTTGGCCTGCTCGAACAGGTCGGCCGCGCCGGCGTCGCGGGCGCGGAGCTCAGCCGTGATCCTGCGATCGAACTCGTCGCGCGTTTCGGCACCCGCCGGCAGGACGACCAGCAGAGAGAGGAGGAGCGGAATCAGCCGCCGACAACGCCTGTCCCTCATCGTACGCCTCCGGGTGCGGACCGGACTGTCCGGGCCGGCCACGCGCATGGTAGCGCCAAACGGCGCACGCGGGCGGGGAGGTCGAGTATGCAGGCGCAGTTTCCGTATCGCTGGGGATACAACCTCTTGCGATATCACGTACCCCTGAGGCAAGCCACTCCGACTCCCGTAAAAGGCCGGGGACATCGCGATGACGGACGACCTCGTCACTCAGGCGTCACTCCGGCGGCCGCCAGCGCGCGGAAGGTCCGCCCGATGGCGTCGATCTTCTCGGGTTGCTTGCGGAGACCGCCCCAGGCGAACACCATGACGCCCGTCGCCGGGGCACGGGAGCCATGCCGCAGCACCTCGTCAATCTGCGCGACCGGCACCGGCTCGCCCCAGTCCGAGATCTGCACGATGGGCCAGATCCGCAGCCGCTCGCCCGGCACGCCTTCGACGCCAAGGTGCTGGCCGAGCCAGGCCACCTGACGTGAAATCCAGGCTGGATCGCCGGCGTGCCCGAAACGCGCGTGGTACGGCATCGGACTGAACACGTCGATGTAGGCGGCCTGCGCCCGCAAGTCGATCGCGAGCTTCTCGATGCGCGCGCCGCCGAAATCCTCGTCGCTCCAGGGGTTGTGGAACGTGCCGAGCAGCGCGCCCGGGCGGGTCGCGTCCCTGATGTCGCGGAACTCGCGCACCCAGTCGGTGAACACGCCCAGGCGCCATCGCACCCAGGCGGCGCGGTGCGTGGAGAGCAGGAGCCCTGCGCGCGCTGATGCAGGCGCCTGCGGGAGCGTGATGGCGGTGTCTTTCTGAAATCGGAGCAGACACCGCTCGCAGAAGCAGGTGTCCGGCATATTGGGCTCGGCCTGCTCCCAGCTCGCGTGGCTGTGGTGGTAGTCGAGCCAGACGCCGTCGATGGCGAACGTCTCGAGCAGCGTGCGGAACGCCCGCATCCGCTCCGCACGGTAGCCTTCGTCGGTC